>Ga0172371_10005930_pt1 | contig 17962 bp, 17 predicted proteins | sample Lak12m_FD_114543 | JGI IMG/M metagenome (GOLD analysis project Ga0172371, IMG submission 114543) | Freshwater microbial communities from Kabuno Bay, South-Kivu, Congo - kab_022012_12m | ecosystem: Environmental > Aquatic > Freshwater > Lake | place: Democratic Republic of the Congo: South-Kivu...
CATCCGAAAATCAGATGGGAAAGAAGCGAGGGTGGGTCAAAACCGGAGAGCAGGAGATTATCAGCAGGCGGGTGGGTCAGTTCTCAAGAGCAGGGGTGGGTCAATTCCAACGAGCGCTGAAGTATATTTCCGCCTCCTGTCTCTTTTTGTCATCTTGAATTTTAATGAAATGCTTTATTCCTTCTGAACATTCGTATGATGATATTATTATGTTTAAACAAATATCATGTATTGGCTGATTATTTACCATGGTATCTTAAGACATATTCTCGGCATGTGTGATACAATCATATAACTTTATGATACAGGTCGATTGCAGGAGGGACACTCGGAAAGACCCATCTCAACAAAAGTTCCGCAATGATTACACTTTATCGGCCCAGGGGGAGGGGGACTTTCATTTGATCCTTTCACAGCCATTTGTGCTAATAATGAGAGGACGCTTGGTCCAGCAGAAGCGCCTTTTTCCTTTGGATATGTAACAATTTCTGATATCTTACTTCCGTCATTTAGTTCCCAAGTACAAAAACTAGACAAAGTACCATCTGACTTGTTTTCCGTGACATATCCACGCGTCGGACTGCCCTTTGTAATATTATCGTCACGAAAGGATAAAGAAATTGATGATGCTTCTTCAAATAATACATTTTCGACTACCGGTACAGTAATCCAAGACAATTGCTTTTCCTTCTTTTGGTTATCCTTGTTGATCCATTTATTTCTTTTTGCGTACCGAAAAAGGTTCGATTCTTTTTCCTTAAATTTATCCACCGTTGATGTAAATATTGTTTCAGATTCATCTGGGCAACTCCCGAAAAGCCTTTTTATGAATCTATACATGTCCTTCACCATTCCGTAAATAATAGCCTAAAGAATATATTTATCTTCGGACTGAAAAATTGGTTGGCCATCAACGAATTCTGTCAGTGTAACGGCCAACGACCTCGAATGGTCATTGACGTAGGCCATAACTGGGATTGAAATAAGCCTATCAAACAATCTCTTGAATCCTCGGCACCCATCAGTTTGGTCTATGCAGATATCCGCAAACTGCGACTTCGCGGTGTCGGTCATCTGGAAAGAAACGGAATGTTCACGTTTCTGTTTTTCAACGAGACCGAAAATCCTCCTTTGAAGAAGTGCCAAGTATCCCTCGCGTCCGAACTTCTGGAACTCAATGATTCGTCGTATCCTGGCAAGGAACTCGTTCCGAAAATGCTTCGACAGAACTTCGTGGGAGCTACTCTTCCTTTCCGCAGTCTGCGCATCATCTGGCACCCCAAACCCTATTCGGGTTCTTGCCGGCCCAGTTACTAAATTACACGTCATAATGAAAATGTAGGGTCGGAGATCGACCTTTCGCCCGCGGGAGTCCTGGGCCTCACCCTTGTCGAAGATCTGAAGAAAATAGTCTTGGATTTCAGGGTGTGCCTTCTCCATCTCATCAAGGATGATTAGACCTTGGTGATTCCCTTCAGCGTATTTAAAGAAGGCTCCCAGTTGATCATGACCCACGAAACCGGGTGGTGCACCGATGAGCCGCGCAATTTCGTGCCGCTCCTTGTATTCGTTCATGTTGAACCGAATGACGGCGTTTCTGTCATCCCCAAATATGGCCTTCCCGAGACACTCCGCCGTATACGTTTTGCCTGTGCCCGTAGGGCCCGTAAAGAGGAACACGCCGACTGGTCCTTCTACAGCCTCGGTTTTGGTACCAATAGCAATGACCTCCTGCGTCAGCGCCTCAATTACCAGGTCTTGTCCGATGATTTCTTTCTGAAGCACGGTTTTTATTTCTTCCGCTGCCAGAAACTCCGACTTATTAACGGTGACACCATACTGTTCTTCGATTATGGCAACGATATGCTCTCGCTTAATCGTAGGCAGTGTTTTGAGCATCGGAGCCGCCCTATCGGAAAGAGATGAGACCTTCACTAGGACGGCAGCATTTTCCAACAGGTCGATCGCTTTGTCCGGAAGTGACCGACCTCTAATAAATTCCATGGAAAGTTCAATTGCGGCTGGAACAGTTTCCTCGGCAAATACGACTTCCTGAAGACGCTCGACCCGTTGCGCCCATGCCGTGCACATTTGGAGAGCTTCATCCTTGGTAGGTTCGGGCACCTTAAGGATCTGAAAGCGCCGCATCAATGCGACATCTCCTTTGATGTGACGCTCGAACTCGTCAACCGTGGTAGCTCCGATGCAGCGAAAGTCGTCTCGGGACAAAGCCGGCTTCAATATGGCTGCAATATCCATGGGTGCGCCTCCGCCGGTTCCCGCCTTCACAATGAGATGAATTTCATCCAGGAAGAGAACGACGTTGGAATCGCCGGTCGTCTCTTGAATGACATGCTTTAAACGGGACTCCATATCACCCCGATGCTGCGTACCGGCAACCAAATCGCTGATGTTGATTTGCATGACTCGCAAGGCCTGTAGATATTCCGGGACTTGACCGGTCGCGATTTTTTGTACGAAGCCTTCGACGATAGCAGTTTTCCCGACTCCGGCTTCTCCGATTATCAAGACGTTCCGCTTTGTGGTACGCAACAAGTATCTCGCCAGTGTCGTAATCTCCTTCTTGCGTCCAACGACCGGGGGCAAGCGGCCGCTACGCGCCAAGGAGGTCAAATCACGCCCGAGTTCGTCCAGAAAGGGTGTCTTACCACCGCTGACAGATGGTTCCTGACCTGGAACGACAGAAGATAACTTCACTTGCGATCGAAGTTTTTCAACGAGAGAGATAAATCGCTCGCCGGATTCCGCCGAACCTGCAGTTGGCATTCGTTCCAACAAGACTTCAAGCAGATGTAGAAGGTTGATAGTGTCGTGCCCGCTATCCGCAGCGCGTTTCGCCGCATCTTGGAAAAGAGCACGAGATTCCGAGGAACGGTGCAACACGACGGGATCGGGGATATGTGACACCCGGCGCATGGACTTGGTGAGTTCCCTACGGATCACCGTTATTTGATCTTCGGGAATTGCTATGATTTTGCGGGCTGCTGCAGAAAGACTCGCGATTTCTTCGATGGCCCCTTTAGACATGCCTATCGCCTTAGCATCTTGGAGGTAGTAGTCGTCCATGAGAAGCAGTATCGCCACAAGGAAATGATACGGCTCAATCGTAGAATTACCCGAGAAATGGGCTTCCCTGTTTGCTAGAACCCATGAAAGTTGAAGTGAAGGATGGATCCGCGGTGCCGTCACGGGGCAACATCCCTGTCCTTAGATGGAGAAATGCTGATGATCACGGTGCGATTCCTGCGCATGTTCTCCTTTGTATCGTTCGGATATGGTGCGCTTAAGTCACCAGCACTCTTCAATGTGAACATCGACGGCAGGAACCCCGATTTGCTTTTCAAATGATTGACTACGGCTATGGCACGAGCCATTCCTAAGGCCGCGTTATCGGGGTATATCCATCCATCGGGAATCGGTTGAAGGTCGGTGCAGCCCATCACCGTGATAGCTATTCTCCCAGCATATGGTTTAAGCTGATGACCCAAATTTGAGAGTATTTCTTCCGCTTCGGGTTTAAGTCTGGCTGCAACACGAAACAGTCCCTCATCAAATTGAACAATCGTCGAGTTCTGTTGATTTCTGACCGACACACCCGGAACTTTGATTGCGATCTGCGGCAATGTGGCAACTGCCTGCAAGGTTGAAGCTTTCATTGAGCGATTGTTTCGACCTGCATCACGGACTACTCGTGCATCATCATGCAGAAATACCTCGCGTATTCGGTTGACAGGGTTCCCGGTTGCAAGACCGAAAAACCAGATCCCCAACCCTGCGACAACCACCACGACCATAGGGACGACAACACTCGCCCATAATGGACGGTTTTGGATTTTTTCAATGCGCCGGATACCCGCACGGTAAGTCTCATTTTCGGGATTCAGTTCCAAGGCATTCTTCCACATAGCCGTCGCTTCTGAAAATCGGCCTTGTTGAGCCCGAATGCGAGCTATAAGGTCCAGAATCGTTGACGCATCCGGCCCGCTAGTCACCACTTCCCTAAGGACTTTCTCAGCGTCCGCATACCGTCCTCTGCCGGCAAGCACGGTGGCCTTCGACAATAAGGCTTGAAAAAGAACAGCCTTGAGTTCCGGCGATAAAATCACCTCCATGCTAGGCCCGCCTTTCACGTCCTTTGCTGACACCGTCATGACAGAGGAGCTACCTCTTTTCCCTTCTACGCCGCTTAGTGAACCGTGCTTATGTCGGGTGGAGGAGGGGGAGATGGCAAGAGCGCGGCCAACTGCCGGTTCGCCGCGCGGAGGCCTTCAATGTCGTTGCCGTTCATTGCGCGTTGACCTTGGGAAATGAGTTGGTCAGCCAGGGCCTGATCCCGCATTTCGCCTTTCATACCACTTAAATTCCGGAAATGGATTGCCTGCATAATCCCTTTCTTGTCCAATACATGGAAAACAAAACCTCTCAGTTCCTCCATCCTCTTGCGCAAGATATCTGGATCTTTGGTTTGAATGGCCTTTTCCACTTCGGCCTCGTGGTTATCCAACGAGCGGGCGTCTCCGATTTCGCCGTGCTCTCGAACCAAGCCCTTGGACATAGTTATGAATTTCTCGGCATCAGCGACTAAGGCAGGCCATGCAACGGCATCCTCGGCTTGGTCCAATGCAATCCTGAGATCTCCGAGCCGATTCTTAGCCTTCTGTCCAGCATCCTGGTCCGCCGATGCCGCTGCCAGGCTGCCTTCTACTTCATGAACCATTCGCTCCCGGTCTATGCGGTTGATGACCCCCTGAGCGGTTCCATCTTGAGTCTCCTCGGCTTGCCTGCGAAGTTCATTCAGACGTTCTTTCTCACGATCCAACCCCTTCTTCAATTCCGTCGGATCGGTTTTCTCATATCCTAATTTAAGGATGTCTTCATACTCCTCATCCAATACAGGGATATATGCCTTCACTCTCATCAGACGTGATTCATCAATCTCTATCGTAACTTCAACGTCGCTTCCGACCGGAACGCTTCTTTTAACTTTGAGTGCCGATACATCAAGAGCACCAAACTTACGATTCCGGTCGGCCCTTTTGTTTTCCCCTTCCATCACGGGAATGCGGATCACATCGCCCGCCTTGCCTTGATGGACTTCAAAGGCCGTCTTAAACAGTTCCCTTCGACGCGCGGGTAGCGGGGATCCTTTCTCAAAAAACCACCGCATTTCGTTTCCGGCAGTAGCAACACCAACGGAGTGAATTAACGGTTGGTCCGTTATTACCATGCCAACAGTGTATTGAAAGGATGCTGGGACGGTATCGATACGGCGCCCCATCGGATCGGACAACTCGATCGAGAACGTGTTGGGATGCCCCTTTTCAGCCCACAAATTCGTGACAAAGGACCCACCCGGACTAAGCCCGAGTTTGCCACTTCTCCAAGGGGGTCTTGTAGTGGCGTTACTGAACTCTACCGTGAAACCAGTGAAATCCTTCGAGCGGACATCGATCACTTTTCCACCAACTAGGGGTTCCGTATCAGGCCCCATGGGCTTGTAGTCGAGTTCCACCGCGAACTGCCCCTCAGCTACTGGCTGGGACCCCCCAATCTTCAGCCGTTGCGTACCTGCGAACACAGCGGCGCCGCGTGCAACAACTGTCAAAGGGTCGACACGAAAATCAAGCGGGATTCCTAAGCCGTCATTCTTGTCCGATAGTCGGCTTCGTAGATAGGGCATCACTGAGGGTCCGCCCGCTAGAATGATCTTCTCGACGTTGTCAGCGCCAAGGCGTTTGTCGGCCAAGACCTTCTTGCAGATGTTGATTGATCTCAGGATGAACGGCTCTGCCAGCCTCTGAACATCCGTTTTCTTGAGTTCAAAATCGAATCTTACCGGCCTGCCGCCGTCGTCGAGACATAGAAAGTCAATGATGATCTCCGCTGATTCACTTTCTGAAACCCTGATCTTAGCTTCCTCAGCCTTCATCTTCAGTTTGGCGATAGCGGACCGCCACTTGTTATTGCCCCGCCGAAAATCGGTGAACTTATGTTCCCGCGTTATCGCCGGAATGAGGAGTTCATCCACGATTGACCAATCAATCAGTTTTCCGCCAAGGTGATTGTCTCCCCCATGGTTTACGACCTGGATAACACCATCGCGAACCTGGATCACAGCGGCGTCGAATGTGCCTCCTCCGAAATCGTAAATTAACCAGAAAACCTTATCGCTCACACTTTGGAAGCCATATGCAAGAGCGGCAGCCACCGGTTCCTGTAACAGTGGCGACTGCTTTAAACCGGCCAATTTCGCAGCGCGATTGGTGGCATCGCTCTGCGGCAACTCGAAGGCAGCCGGGACCGTGATGACGGCCGCTTCCAAGTCTTCATCCGTTCGTTGTTTTACTGTGGTGCGCAACGCCTTGAGCACTTCTGCGGAGAGTTCTTCCGGTTTCATCCGTTTCCCACTTCGGGCAAACAACTTCTCATCGGTTGTTCCCATCTGGAGTTTGAACTCGCTGAAGGCGTTATCCGAGTCGTCTTCCAGACGTTCCTTGGCCTGCCGGCCTACCCAAAAGCGATTCTTCTGGTCAATCCAGACGGCAGAAGGTGTGTATTCAAATCCCTCGTTATTCTTGAATACTTCTATTTCCGTGCCCTTTATTACTGCAATCTCGCTGTTGGTCGTCCCCAAATCAATACCGAAGTCAATCGTCGTTCGCGTCATTCAATCTCCCCCCTCCTTGTGGCTCCATAATCTTCTCCGGTGTTCCTACAATAACTTCTCCCATCTGGATCGGTTTACCTTTGAAGTAAATGGTCGGCTTTATCGTCTCGATGATCCGCTCGCGCCCGAGTCCAGGGGTTGGCTGGTACGATATAACTATGAGAGACATGCCAGTATCGAAGGGCTTATCCGTATGATCCTGTATTTCCGCTCCAGCCTGAGCCAGAGCATCCCATACCGATTCCAGGTGGCGGTAGGGACGCCGCATCTCATCCAGCGGCTGGGTGGTGCCGGGCTTGACCAGCTTCTGCCGTAAACGCCAGAGACCCGTGCAGATGTCGGCAAGCAAGCGTACGTCATGCTCGGCCGGGGCCGCAACCTGCGGTTCACTGGCGACCTCGGCTGATCGCATAAGCCCCACGAGCAGTTGATCCAAGTTGGCTGGCCACGGCGCTGTCATGATGCGGAATTCTTGTGGAAAGCGAAACTGTCTGATTGCGGAAAAAACTGTCATCCTCAGGTCACCCTATTGCGTGTTTGGTTTTTCGCCGAATTCCCAACCTTTGCGAAGTAATTCTTTGACGCTCGGGAACTCTATCTTTGCCGACTCCGGCTTGATGTCTGGTGATTGCTGGCGTTTTTTTGCCTCTTCACCGATTGCGAGACCCAGGCCAATGATGATGCCTGCTAATAAGAGTCCTGCCGCTGCCCTGTCATTTATCGCTGCCACGACGAAAGAAACCATTCCAATAATCGCACCAATTACTGTGCACGTACGTTTTACAGTTGTGTCCTTTGAGTGCGCCCTCAGGCAGCTTTCGCACCGCGGCACCTTTGCCGATAAATACCTCCAATTAACCTGAATCCCACCATTCCATGTCGGGGTTCTAGTGACATCCCCGTGCATCTTCAGTTCGATTGTTGCATTTTCGTCCATGGGGTTCTGTTGGCAAAACCAACACATACCGAATTCGAAATTTCTCTTGACGGTGTCGATGTTCTCTTGGATGCGGTCGAGGATGTTCTGCCCAGCGGCTATAGGGAGAATTAATTCAAGGAGTTCGAGCGATACTTTCCAGTTCTCGGTCTTGTTCCCGTAGGGAATCTGGCAGCGGAGTGCATACCCGGCAACTTCGTCGTGGGCAGCATCACGCATCGCATCCCCCCTAGGGAGCAGACCATTAATAATAGCGAGGAGCGGTTTGGTATGATCAATTAGTTCCCTCGTTGTCTTATCCCCCTGAGTGGGGTCTTTGTCCGTTTGTCTCTCCGCGTTCTCACAGATGGACTTGATACGACATCGTATGGGTTCAAGGGCTTGCCTGAGTGCCACATAAACGTTGTGCGCGGCAGATGAAGCATCCAACGATCTCATAATTCCAACCTGCCGCTTGGCAGATTCCATATCTCCGGCTTCGGCATAGCGGACTGCAAGAGTCGCGTTTATGGAAAGAAGCGCGTGTGGCAGAGATTCATGCATCCGCCGAGAAAGGCCAGTTGTCAACCTTGGGTCTTCAAGGGCGCGGATCCGTGCCGATAAGCGGCTCCAGAATAGCTCATGTTGAAGCACCTCGTTCCATCTTCTGAAAGCCTTGGCCCAGTAATTCTGTAACTTGTCCGTTTCTTTTTCGTTTAGTTTCCTGCTCAGGGAATAATGTTCCCAGTCGAGAGCGACGCAATGATACAAGACCGCCAGATTGTGCTTGGAGACGTAACTTTCGCTGTAGTGCTCCATTTCCAACCATTTCTTGGAAGCACGATCCAAGTCATTTTTGGAAAGCCAATCCAGTGCCTCGTCAGTTCCAGATTGACCAAGTTGGTGGGGCCAGAACCAGAAAAATTCGTCGATCAGTCGTTTCTCAGGATCGTGCAATTTGTGAAGTGCCTCCCGAAGGGCATGTTCGTCGGGAATAGGATCCAAGGGAAGTGGGGTCTTCAAACCGTTGTTGGCGTTAAACTTCTGCATCATGCGGAGTCTTTCCGTATGTCGTGAGATGTCACGTGGCGTCGCTTCCACGGACAGGCCGGCCACGCGGAAGGCATTGCGTCGATAGACTTCTGGGTGCGTTGCTTCTAGGAGAGCGGGGCAGCCTTCTGGTTCAACATTAATGGGTTTATCAAATAAAGATGGGGTGAATTTTTTTGTATGTTGTTCTTGTGACGAGGCATCTAATTTCGTGTTTTTTTGTGTTGATATATCTACCTTTGGCCTAACATATTGCCTGCTATTTATTATAAATGGCAAATCCCCTTTATATTCCAAACCACAAGTTGTACATGTCCCGTTTGGACCAATGACGCCGACACATCTATTGTTTTGACAGCAAACTCTATGATCCCAATTAGTTGGATCATATGTTCCATATCTCATATGTCACACCGCCTACCGATTATTGTCATTATTTCAGCATCTACATACAAATCCCTCTTCGCCAAAGCTTCAGTTGGCTTTCGTATCTTTTTCGCAGATCGGGATATTTATTGAATGCCTCTTCCATCAAATCTGCGGCTTCCATGAGTTTTCCGGCTTCGCGGGCCAGTTTGCGTGCCTGCGCAGCCAGCCCGTCACCAACAACTTGATCGGCGGGGGAATGCGATCCCAAGGCACTCTTTGACATATCGGATGAAATACGCATCTTGGGTTGCGACGCCGACTTGCCTGGGGCCGGCGCATTCCACTTCGACAGGTCATCTAGAAAATCCTTTGCGCTTGGGTATCGTTCTTCCGGCTTTAGCGCTAAAGACTTGAAGAGGATCTGGTCAAGTGCCGGATCGACCTGGATGTTGAGTCGACTCGCGGGAATCATGGGTCTGCCGAAACTCTTGCCGTCAAAAAAATCCATATCTCCGAGTTCCGAAAAAGGTAGGCGGTCAGTAAGCAACAGGTAGAGCGTTGAACCGAGTGCCCATACGTCGCCGGCGCAGGAGTCGCTCTGGCAGTTAAGAAATACTTCCGGTGGTTTGAAACAACGGGTTCCTTTCGCACTCGCCATGAGGGTTAGTGGATTCACGCGTTTGGCCAGGCCGAAATCGCAGACACGGGCGCGCAGTCCGTCGGCATCGTAACCGACAAGAATATTCTGCGGCTTGATATCTCGGTGAACGATCGGCGGACGCTCGCTGTGCGCGACGGCAAGTCCGCTGCAGACTTGTCGCATAATCTCTACCGCTGTTTCGACTGGAACGAATTGCGCGCCGTATGACCGCCAGAATTGCTCCAGACTCCCCCCGGCAACATACTCCATCGTGAAATAACCGCAAATACCTTTGGATGTCTCCGTAACATTCGCATCGAAGACGCGGATAATATTTGGATGTCCCACGCGTGAGAGGACGATAGCTTCCTCAAGGTACTGTTCGATCTCGGCAACGCTCATGCCGATGATCTTAAAAACCTTCATGGCCTGCCGCCCGAGAAAGCGATGCCTCACGCGATAGACCTCGGCGAATGCACCTTCGCCGAGGAAACGTTCCACCTCGTAAGTACCTCTGAGATTTTGTCCTTCATGAAGTAGGCCCATATCTATTTCCTGAGAAAGCCCCCTCCCCTATCTGGTGCGAGAAACTATCGAGTCCAATATTTGATTTCAAATCCTCTGATTCAATCTGCGATGTTTAAGGTATTAAACACGCGCCAACTTTATCACAGAGGTGCAATGGACTGGGCAACATAGGTATTACATCGGCAGATATATGGATAATCTTCAGAGTTACCTGACCAATTCCCGTGATGTGAAAGCGTACCAGTTAAGCAAGGTTTCACGAGGCAGGAACCCATATCGAAAATTTGCCTGCACCCCAAGATGAATCTTATTTTCAATGGCCCAAAATTTCATGAGGGCCAAATCTCATAACTCCACGGATGTAAATCTTCCTACCGCGCAAACCGCGCCTCGTCAATCGGCTCTGTGTGGAAGTTCCCGTGCGGTACCTTGTGAAGGGTAATCCACTTCTGGTCGGCAGAGGTTTTCCGGTGTAGCCGCCCATCGACTACTTCTGTCCACTCCCGCTCTGTAAGCTCGAAAGGGGCGCTCTCCCCGAAGGTTGGATTGTAGATGAATTTCCGAATCCCTGCATCCCAGTCCAAACCTTGTGTGAACCGAAGAATATAATTTCCTGGAGGCATATTCTCCTCCGTCCAGTCTGATTGGGCGGGGACGTAGAAATTGCTCACCATCGACGGCTTCCCATCCACAAGCATCATCGCTTTAACCAGCGCGTCATACTCGGTTCCGTTCTTTATCGTCAGAGTCGATTTTCCGGATAGCTGAGCATCCCCCAACGGTGAAAACCCCGCGGGCAGCCGCTTAGGGTTGGGAGGGGGCCCAGTGGCGATCGGTGCGAGATGCTCAACCGGAGGAATATGACTAACTGTAGGCGGCGACTGCCGCGAGGTCACTTGGCTGGAGAGAAACCCGCCGGCAAACATCGCCAGCACGATTGCAGCCAGGGCTATGCAAAATTTGCGAACCCCGGTCACCGCTCCTCCTCTTCTGAAAATGGGAGTTTGGGACGACTGCCCTCGGGCGCCGCACCTTTTATGTCATATCGGCAGGACGGGTATCGTACTTGAGTCACTATGCGGTTTCGCCGACAATGATACATTTAGTTATTCGAGGAGATTTCCGTAGGCTTCCCAGGATTTTGGACACAAATTGGATACTCGGACTTGGCATTCTTCACTTCAAGGCGCTTTCCCAGCGCCGTAGCGATCTTCTCAGGGATGGCGTGTCTTAAAATTCCGCCAATTCGGACGGCCACCACTTCAAAAAATGGCTTTTTACGGCATTCCATCTTCTTGCCGAAAGTCCTGCCGGCGAGGAAAACAGGGCCAGGAAATCAACGGCTGCCAGCAATCTGCCAGTGGCTTACAGGCCCATCCCCCCGCACTCCTTGATCCGTTGCCCAAACCGCGCCGGGAAGGCTTGCTGATACAAGGCGGAAGGCTCGCGTCCTTCCATCATAGCTTGGGAGGTTTCCTTCTCCCATCCGCCCATCTTGTCCCAAATGCACTTGCACAACTTCTCCACCTGCGCCTTGGTAGGATTCGAATTCTTCCCGAGAGTAAACGGCGGGATTGGTTCTTTGCACTCGACGATGAACGGATCCCCGGGACCTCGAACAGGGCGATCGCCAGCATGTACATATGGCACGGTCATAACACCCAACAGGATTGCCACGACAAACAACGAATTCTTCACGGCAACGGCCTCCAAGTCGAATTTTGCACTTCGCGCAGGATAATTCTTCGCTCGAAGAGTCGCATTAAAATAAAATCAATGGAGGCTCCATTTATGAGGCCGCCAGAGGGTCGTATCAGCCACCACACTTAAGCGGGACTAGGTGATTTACAACGTACCCGGCGTCACCAGAACATTCGCAATCCCCACATCCGCCGGCGCCAGATCCATCCTGGCGAGTTGAGCGTGGTCCCGGATCGCTCTATTACCCCGTACCCACTGCATGTCGCCGACTTGGCCTTCGCCGGTGTAATGGTAAAACCCATCCGGGTTCCTGCCGTCCTCGTAGCCAAATTCCTCACCGCGTGGGCTGCTGAAAATGATGATGTAGGGCTTCTTGGATGGAGTGGAGATGCCACCCTGCTCCTGGCCTCCGAGAAGGGCGTGGATGTCAGAACGCTTCCAATAGGAACCGACAGGGAAATCAGACAGGGAAAAGGACAATGGCACCCTCCGGGGAGAGGTGACCAATCTTATGCGGCAATATTACATGGAATGTTTGTTGAGGACGAGAGGAAATCGGGAGTGAACGTTAAACGTTGGCGAAGCGTCAATTGCATGCGGTTGTTGAGCTACCCCGGTTCCTTGCATCAGGCGCGGCGGGACTTCCTCTGGTTTTGTAGACACATGATCGGGTAATAATGAGGGGGTAGCCTTCTTGATGTATTAACATCGGAGAAAAACCTCCGTACCGGAGGTAACTCTCTTAGCGGGCCAGGAGCGCCATGGACCATCATGATTTTTGGCGAGGGATCATCCTTTACGGGATCAATGCTGCTACCTACAAGATGGCCCTTGGAAAATCCTTGCTCGCGCTTGCAGTGCGAGGCAACACTTCGGTCCCTTGGGAAGACCTCTCCCGCGAATTCCTTCAGCAATACGTAGACCGATTGGCCCAAGGCGGCCGCCCACAAATGGGAATTCCGTCCCGGAAGACAACAATGGAGCGGATCGTTGCCCGTTACACGGGAGGCGCAATTTCGCTTGACGAGGCTGTACAGGAAGTGGCTCGGGAGGGATTTACTGATGTCATCCCCAGGTTCCAGACCATCGGAACCGACAAGGAAATCGTGGCCGGGCGTTTCTACGAATTCGATTTCGGTAAAAACCTGACGCTTAAGGACGCGACTTTCGCCTTGGCAGAGGGGAATCAAGGAGAACTGCTGGACGAGCTCGAATCCCGCTGGAGCCTTCTGGAAGGCGCCTTCATCATCAACCAGGGCAATTCTCAGCTGGCAAACAACGTCCGCGAAACGTACCTGCTCCAGGGATACGCGCGGACCAACCTTACTCAAAACACCCCCTTCCTTCAGGCCTATCAAGGCAACGTTTGCTTCTACTGTTCCGAGCAGATGGAGGATGGAGATGTTCACATCGATCACGTCCTCCCGCGACAGGTCATTTGCCATGACGAAATCTGGAACCTCGTCCTGTCCCATTCCACTTGCAACATGCTGAAATCGGACAGGCTTGTCGCGGCACACTACGTGGTGAAACTGATCGCCAGGAATGAGAACATCATGGGAAGCAACCATCCGTGGAAGCACAAGATCTCCGCACAACTCGGGACGAGGCCCCATGACCGGGCGGCTGCTCTGCGCCGGCACTATGAGAACACGAAGGCCGTCATCGGACCGCGTTACTGGGGCGGAAGCCAGGGGTACGTCCCCGCAACCGACCTCTTCTACCGCCGGCTCATCACCCGGCTCAACAACAAGGGGATAACACCATGAGCTTGTTCTCTGACATCGAGAAGGACCGAGTCCTTTTCCGGGGGGAACATTTCTTCATCATCCGGGACGGGTATCCGGTGGCTCCCGGCCACATCCTCGTGATCTCAAACCGTGTCGTCGAAACCTATTTCGACCTCACGGACGAGGAGCGGGCTACGCTCGGACCGATTATTCTCAAGGCGAAGGAAATCATTGAGTCGGAGCATAAGCCCAGTGGCTATAACATCGGCATGAACTGCGGTCATGCCGCGGGCCAGACTGTGATGCATTTCCATTGCCACGTGATACCCCGTTACAAGGGTGATGTTGAGAATCCTAGGGGTGGCGTGCGGGGAGTTATTCCTGGAAAAATGAACTACAAGGCCACCTGATGAAATTCGAGCAGTACTTTTACAGCTGCTCGCGGGGATACGTCTCCGCCATATTCCCCGAGCTTCCGTCCGAGATCTCGTCCATCCTGTCCCTGCTTCCTGTCCGTAAGACCCAAGCCGAGATCAACAACGACCTATTTTGGCTACCGGTTCAGAAGAGCTGGGCATTCGACACGCTCGGCGGTATAAGCGCTGCCCCGCCGGGGGACCTTGGACTGCCGGACATGCAGCGTGACGTGATCGAGAAAAGAAACGACCGGTCCCTTTGCCTAACGGCCACAACGCTGGAGGCGTCCTGGCACTGCGATTTCGCGAAGAGGTTCCCTGCGGGCCTGGTACAGGTAGAGGTACAGTTCGGGAAGGTAGAGTCGATGTTCAAGGACTTCTGCGGTTTCCGGATAGCCCATTACGAGAAGAGGCTGGCGTTAGGCATCGAGATCGTGATGCACGACCCGTACCGATATTTCGCGCACCGCCGGAACGCTATCGGCGGGATGGCCTACTTCGATATCGCAAAAAATACCCTTCCGGCAATCGGACTGGATTGCCCCATATGGCTGCTGGGCATCAACGGGTAGATTATCGTGAGTTCCATCGTGAACAACCTACTATCCCCTCCTCGCCTCTGGTCACGCTCTGAAGTCCTTTCTTCGGATTCCCAGACACCTCGCTTGCCTGATGTTTATGCTTGGTTCTTCAAGCAGATTCCTCCTGGCGTCCCTAACGATGGATGCTGCACTTCCGATAGCCTCAAACAACTCCACATTGGGATAGCACCGACAGCACCTCCGAAAAATGGTGCATACCCGAGCAGGCAAACTTTACGGTCTCGAATCCGCTATCACTATCGCGGGAATGCTGAAGGCTCCACACTGCGCCTGACGCTTGGGTGTTTACTCGCGAAGCAGCTTGATATCCAGCTCCGACGTGTTGTGAGCGGCAAGAGGATGACCTTCACAGCCCATGGCGAGGAGATGCTTTCGCATTGGATGGCAGAGAATGCGTTCGTAAGCTGGGTCGCAGTAGAGGAACCGTGGAAGTTAGAGGATCACTTGATCAAGACTCTCTCATTGCCGCTTAACCTCCGTGACAATGGCAGGCACCCGTTTCATCCAGTACTAAGCGCGATACGCAGGAAAGCAAAAGAACAAGCAAAGCAGTTACCTATTACAACGTAGGGTCTTGAACAGTCTCGATAACCGCTTTGCCAATCCCCACATCCGCCGACGCCAGGCGCACTGGTCAATTGCTCATCCTCATCAAAATCTTTCAGACTCCCTTATTTTGAATATTGGCCTTTCCGCAAAATATGAATCATGTCTTCCCCCCCCATATCTCAAACTGTGGGACATGTAGCCGCCCCGCGTCCTTGGGGTTATTTCTTTGTGTATTGACGCCCAGCAGGAATTCGATTAAATTGACTACTACCAAGTAATCATCAGGAGGAACCATGGTTCTCGATGATGCCTGGAAGCTAGAGCCCGACTTCGGGAAGCGGGTCCGGGCGCTCCGGACCCTCAAGGGGATCCCCCAGCGCCAGATGGCTCGGTTTGGCCTCAAGCAAGCCTATATGGCGTCGATCGAAGGAGGAACCGTGCTATCCCCTTCCCGGGAGATGATCGACAAGATCGCCCAAGCTTTCGAGGTATCCGTCGAGGAACTCGTCCGGGGAAGCAACCTCGACCGGATGATCAAGAAGCGGCGCAAGGCGTTCTGCCCCAACAACGACTGCCCGAAGATCTCCCTGAACCGGTACGACACCGGGATGATCATCCCTTTCCGCTTCTCCATTGATCGGATACAGGGGGGCGGCGAGGAAGGGTTCGAGGCGAAGTTCTGCCCCTACTGCGGGACCGGGATGATTTCTGATTGCCCGGGTTGCAAGAAGCCAATCTTCCTGGAGGACCCGCAACAGGTGCACTGCATGAATTGCGGGCAGCGGCTGTTCGATCCGATCACCGAGGAGATGATGCGTGAAAAAGGGTTCAGGTAGGCCGGCTGGCCCCGGGCTGGGTGTTTCTAGGGCCTTGTCTGGGCATATGCCTGGGGATTCACCTGACCCATTGACTGGCCCTTTGGCGGGGCGAACCAGGTATTTGCAGGAGATTGCACCACGTACAACGCGGCAAATCGACCACGGGAAGGTGAAAAATGACGCTCACACCCCATGATAATGCACTCTCCGCACCCACCCCGCCCCTGCGCGCGGAGATCGTCCTCGCTCCGGAGACCGTTATGGCGGTTGCGCAGGAGCTCGCGCGGTTGATCATCGGATTCCTGCAGAGGTTGCTCCAGGAGGCGCAGTCGGCGCAGGAAAGGGCCCTCCTGACGCCGGAGGAGGTCGCCCAATACTTCCAGGTCAACCGCCAGTGGGTCTACGAACGGACGAGCAAGAACGAGATCCCGCACATCAAAGTGGGGAAGTATCTTCGGTTCCAGCGGGAGGAGATCAATCGATGGACCGGTGGGATGGCGGTCCCGGAGGCAAACCAGTCCTGCGGGATCATCCCGGGCTTGCAGATCGGCAGCAACCGTCTCCGTCGGAGGCGGATCACATCGCGCGGCAGGGCGACCGCGGAAAACCCGTCGCCCGGGTCAATAATCCCGGAAGGAGGGAGGTGATGGTACGTGAGAGTAGATCGAAGAGGTCGGGAGGCGGGTGAACGCGGGCGCGCGTCGCCGCGAGCACCCAACACCGGAGGGTAAACCATGGCACGAGGCAAGGGAGTCTACAAACGGGGAGGGGTCTATTGGATCCGATACGCCGGCCCCGGCGGGAAGATGATCTACGAGAGCTGCAAATTAGCCAACTGCAGGGAGGCGGAAGATCTCCTCGTTCTGCGGAAGAAGGAGGTCCTCGAAGGGAAGGACCCGGCCGCGGCGGCACGGGCCGCGAAGACCGGCTTTGGAACACTGGCGACGCATTATTTGGAGTGGGCCGCCCGTCAGAGGAGCTTCGGTTCGAAGAAGTTCATGATCAAGAGACTCGTCGATACATTCGGAGATATCCCGCTCTCCGGTATCACCACCCAGCTCGTCGAGGAGTACCAGACATCGCGCCTCAACGACGGTAGGAAACCGGCCACGGTCAACCGGGAGCTCTCCACGCTCAAGCACATGTTCACCAAAGCCAACGATTGGGAGATGCTCGGCAACGAAGGGCTGCTGCGCATCCGGAAGGTCCGGAAGCTCCAGGAGAACAACGCCCGTCTGCGCTACTTGTCTGCCGAGGAATGCCAGACGCTGATCGCCGCTTGCGATCCGCACCTGCGTCCCGTGATCATCACCGCCATCAACTCGGGGATGCGACGGGAGGAGATCCTGTCGCTGGAGTGGGAGAAGCACATCGACTTCAAGCACGGCTTCATCCTGCTGGATCGGACCAAGAACGGCGACCGGCGGGAGATCCCCATCAACCGCACACTCCGGGAGACTCTGCAGGCGCTCCCCCGGAGGATCGACACCCCTTACGTCTTCACGGACCGGGAGGGGAAGCGCTTCCAGAGCCTGCACCACTCGTTCGCATCAGCATGCCGACGGGCCGGCATCAAGGATTTCCGGTTCCACGACCTGCGGCACACGTTCGCCAGCCGACTGACGATGTCCGGGGCGGACATCGTCGCCGTGAAGGAGCTGCTGGGGCACAAGTCCATGCAGATGACCTTGCGGTACGCCCACCTCGCCCCGTCCCACAAGGTCGCCGCCATCTCCCTGCTGGACGGCGATCCCAATCCGCTCGCGGCGCAAAACTATACAAAAACTATACAGTCGGTCGTTTCGGGGAAAGGACGATCGGTGTAAGTAATTGAAAAGTGGCGCGCCCTAGAGGATTCGAACCTCTGACCACTTGATTCGTAGTCAAGTACTCTATCCAGCTGAGCTAAGGGCGCGTCCGTGAGGAAAGGCATCATACTGCAAGGGATTTCCGGC
>Ga0172371_10005931_pt1 | contig 17961 bp, 18 predicted proteins | sample Lak12m_FD_114543 | JGI IMG/M metagenome (GOLD analysis project Ga0172371, IMG submission 114543) | Freshwater microbial communities from Kabuno Bay, South-Kivu, Congo - kab_022012_12m | ecosystem: Environmental > Aquatic > Freshwater > Lake | place: Democratic Republic of the Congo: South-Kivu...
GTTATTCTAACACAATATTTTCTCAGTCTTTACACCGACAATATCTTGTAGTAAATTACTCTTAACAAAATGAAACCAGAAACTGACACAAAGGTAGGCCCCTATTTAGATAAGTTTAAAGAATACGTAAACAAAGAAAATTGGGCAAGAGTAATTACTGCATTCGGAACAATAGACACTCTTATTACATTAACTGCCTACACTGCAAAAACTGGCCAACAAAATAAAACTCTATTCGGCACGCTTATGCTCACAGCTTTTTCTGCCACTCTTGCAGCATTTGGAGACCTCGCTTTTCGCAATGAACAAAAATATAGACAAAGTGACAAAATTTATTCCATCGTCAAACAAGACATTTTTGAACAAAGCAAACAACTAAAGCCTATTTTCCAACAATTATCTGAAAACAGTCTTGCTGAAATTCACAATATTTTACAAAATCTAGACAATCCTGACTTAAACAATTCGCTGAGAGACTTTAACCCAGAGATAAATAAAGCCGTTTTTGATGCTGTTCAGTCCGCTGTTTCCCCTGATTTGCCGCCTACTTCCCCATCCACTCCAGCCACATAAACACAAGGTAAGTCACAATCAAAATCACTCCCTCCCACCACTCCAATTTCTTTTTAGTTTTACAAACGCCCAAAACAGCATAAACACTACCCCAAATACCGCTGCTGCCAACAAATACTCTTCCAAACCGTTAGCTAATTGAATCGGTTTAATTAACACCACAATTCCCAAAATCAAAGTGGAATTAGCCACCACCGAACCCATTAAATCCCCCAAAGCCATCCCCACCTGTTTTCTCTTAACTGCTCCTATTTCAAACGACAATTCCGGCAAACTGGTACCAATAGCCACCAAAAACAAACCGATCAAAAACACCGGTACCCCGATTATCTCCGCCAATTGAGCCCCAATCTTCACAATCATATCCGCACTAAACATCAACATGGCCGCCCCTAAAAACAACCACGCCAGCCACCGGTTTAACTTCTTATGTGCCGCCTTAGACAACATTCTCCTGATTAATCTTGACGGCTGCTCCCTGGACCTTTCAGCTCTATTAGTTAACAATCCAAAGTTATACATTCCGTAAACAAACAACAAAATTAAACCATCTACTCTCGTCAGTTGATTATCCAACAATAACATCAACGGCAACACTCCTGCCAAAAACACCGAAAACACATCCACTTTCAAAAACTCTCCAATAACACTAAAACTGCCTCCTACCAAAGCTGCTCCGCCAATTACCAAAGAAATATCGGCAATGTTTGACCCTAACACCGTTCCCAAAGCCAAATTAGGCCTACCCTCCAAAGCTGCCGTCACTCCCACCACTAACTCCGGCACACTGGTAGCCAAAGCTAAAAGCAAAGAAGTAATCGCCAATTTTCCCAATTTGGTAATATCCGCCAACTCCTGCAAAGCCTCAGTCAAAATATCCGTCGCCTTAATTAAAATCGCCGAAAAACCAACAAGCATTACCAAATAAAATAGTGTCATCTTACTTATCTTTAGTTAACAAATGATTAAATCTCCATTTTACCGCTTCAATCATCACAATCACTAATAAATTGGTTAAAAACACTACTAACCACTCGTTCATACCTAAGCTTACAGTTTTCAACAGTCTCTGTAAACCTGGCAGATAAATAGCCAACATCTGTAAACTGCCGCCAATCCCTACCGCTCCCAACAACCATTTATTATTCATCCAGTGCTCTTGCCATAAGGGTTCTTTTAAAGACTTGCACGAAAATACATACAACAAAGAGTCAATTCCCAAAGTAGCAAAAACCACTGTTCTGGCCAGCGCCATATCTCCGGTTGTTCTTAAGTACCACCAAAACAACCCTAAAGACAAACAGCCGGTCACCAAACTGATTAAACCAATCAGCCACTTGATTTCCATATCCAACAGCTCTCTTTTATGGCCCAAAGGTTTTTCTCTCATTAAATCCTTTTGCTTCGGTTCCAAGGTCAGCGCAAAATCCGGTAAACCATCATCCACTAAATTAATCCACAATATCTGCGCTGCGCTTATCGGCAACGGCAAACCCACTATCATACTGCCCAATACCAAAATTACCTCAGAAAAAGAGTCGGATAACAAATATAAAATAATTTTTCGCAAATTTGCAAAAATACCTCTGCCCTCCTCCACCGCCGCCACAATGGTGGCAAAATTACTGTCCATTAACACCATGTCCGCCGTCTCTTTAGCCACTGCCGAAGCATCATCCACCACAATACCGATATCCGCTTTTTTCACCGCCGGTGCGTCATTAACTCCATCCCCTGTCATAGCCACCACTTCTCCCAAATCCTGCAAAGCCGTCACTATCTTCAATTTTTGTTCCGGATTAGTTCTGGCAAACAACACCACCTCCTTTACCTTCTTCTTAAATTCTTCATGAGACATCTTTTCCAGCTCATAACCTTCCATTATCTCTTTTTCCTTTAACTCCCCGCCTGTTAATCCCAACTGGTTCATTACCGTTTCTGCTGTTACCTTGTAATCCCCGGTAATCACTTTTACCTGAATTCCCGCTTTTCTAGCTTCCTGTAAAGACTCTTTTACCCCTTCTCTTATCGGGTCTTCAAAAGCCAAATAACCCACACAGTCTAAGTTTTTAATCTCTTTGTCGTTAATTTTCTTTTTGTCCACCTCTTTATAACTAACCCCCAAAAGCCGCAAGCCCTTTTTAGCCTCCTCTTCTATTTTTTTCAACCACCGTTCTTTCTCTTTACCCTTCAAATTACTTCTGGCAATCACCACTTCCGGCGCCCCCACTACAATTAACAAATTCTTCTTGCCATTCAGTTTATGCACACTCGCCTTATACTTGTTCTTCGGATCAAAAGGGATTTCCTGCAATTTAGGATACTTCATCATCAGATCCTTAATATCCCTAACCTCTTTACCCAGTTCCTTAAAACCCTCTTCCGCCCATTCCATCATTCCTATCTCCAAAGGGCCTTCCAAGTTATTACCTAAAATAGCTACCTGAATTAGCCGTTTTTCTCCCTCCATCACTCCTTTTACCACTCGCATTTTCCCCTCTGTCAACGTACCGGTCTTATCAGTACAAATTACCGTTACACTACCTAAAGTTTCCGCTGCCAACAACTTTCTTACCAAAGATTTTCTCTTAAAAATCCGTTGCATCCCCAAAGCCAAAATCACTGTCAAACTCACGGCCAATCCTTCCGGAATAGCCGACACTGCCAAAGCTACCGCTGTAGTAAACATCTCAATAAACGGATCACCCACCAATAAACCCACTATCATCACTACCAAACAAACTCCTCCCACCATTATCGCCAGTTTTTTGCTAAATGCCCCTATCTGTTTTTGCAACGGAGTCGGCTCTTCTTCAGTGGTCATTAAACTATCAGCAATCTTACCTACCGCTGTTTTATCGCCGGTTTTCACTACTTCCATCAAGCTCCAACCCGAAGATACCGTCGTTCCCATAAATACTTCTTTACCTTTCCCTTTTCTTACCGGCACACTTTCTCCGGTTAAAATGGCCTCCGATACACTAAAGCTATTACTGTCCACAATCTTACCGTCAGCCGGCACTCTCTCTCCCAATTCCAGTACGCAAATATCCCCTGGTACCACTTCTTCTGCCTCCACCATCCGCCGCTCTCCATCTCTTATTACCTTGGCTTTAGGTGTCAACATTTTAGATAAAGCCTCCAAGCTTCTCTCCGCCTTCATCTCCTGATAAAACCCTAAAATGGTATTTAAAACCACCGCCGTTCCGATCACCATCGCATCCACGGCGTCTCCCACTACCACTGTCACCCCTGCCGCCAGCACTAAAATATATATCAAAGGCGACTTAAACTGCGACAGCAATACCTTAAACCACGAAACCTGTTTTTTTTCTTTTAATCTATTCCTGCCATACTTTTCCAATCTCTTTAACACTTCATCACTGGTTAGTCCCCAAGGCTCTTTTACCATAAACCATGCTAACATGATTAATTATTTCCAGTCCAGACAAAACTTCTATCTCAACAGCTATGTTACAATACCTTCCATGCAGTTCATTCCCATAAAAACCCGTGCCTTTCTGCCCCCAAAAGACGATCTTTTTTCCTTATTTAAAGACTACTTGCCTCCTTTAAAAGATAAAGACGTCTTAGTAATTACCTCAAAAATTGTCGCCATCCATCAGGGCCGCACTGTTAAAATCACCAAAAAAACCACCCTTAAAGACAAAATTAAACTCATTAAAAAAGAGGCCGACGCTTATCTTAAAAACCAGCCTCACGGCTTAACCATTAAAGACCACACCTTAACCCCTTACGCCGGCATCGACCGAAGTAACGCCAACCGCCACTATGTTTTATGGCCTAAAAATCCTTATAAAACCGCTCAAAACATCTGGTCTAAACTCAAAAAACAATACCATTTAAAACACTTCGGCGTGCTTATTATCGACTCTTTTTGTTTGCCCTTGCGTTGGGGTCACATGGGCATTTCCATCGGCTTTCACGGCTTCCATCCCAATTTGGAATATGCCGGCAAAAAAGATATTTTTGGTCACAAAATCATTCAGGCTAACTCCAACCTTGTCGACGGCCTCTCCGCCATTTCCGGCGTCATCATGGGCGAAGGCAACGAACAAACCCCTCTCCTTGTTGTTCGCGGCTTTGATAAACTCCGCTTTACTAACAAACCCACTTACAAACAACTGCATATCAATAAACACCAATCTGATTTTTACGCACCCCTACTCAAAGCTTTTACTTCTTCTGAAGCTTAAACAACTTATTCAATTCCTTCCTGCTGGTCGGCTGGTCTTTATCATCCCTGAATCTTACTAGCCTGGGAAACCTTAAGGCCAACCCAAAGCTGTGCATCGGGCTTTTGGTAATCTCATCCGCCATAATCTCCACTAAAATCTGTGGCCTACACCACACATCCGGTTTTAAATTCTTATCCATCATATACTCCTCCGGCATCTTATCAGTCTTTACCTGGTCTGCTCTCTTTTTCATCTCCAGCCACTCTTCATCGGACAAACCTGTACCAATCTTGGCTACCGTGCCGATTTTACCTTGCTCATCTTTTACTCCCACTAAAAACGCTCCTATTCCAAAACCGGTTCTTTTACCCTTACCAACATAATAACCCATTACCACGCAGTCCAAAGTATCTACCAAATCCCCTTGGGTGGTTTTTTTAAACTTCACCCAGTTAAAATTCCTGTTTCCCGCCTGATAAACCGCATCCAATTTCTTACACATTACTCCCTCAAGCCCCATATTCAAATACTTTCTTAATAATTTATTTAACTGCTCCGCATCACTAACAATCTCCTGTTCTGCCAACACTAGATTACCCACCACTCCTTTAAAAATCTTTTCCAAAGCTTTCCGTCTTTCCCGGAGAGTTTTATTAATCAAACTCTCTCCATTTAAATACAAAATATCATAAACAAACACTTTTATCGGCAGCTCCTTAGCCTTACCTAACACCCCATGTTTTCTTTTTCGTTGCACTGTTTCTTGAAACGGCAACAGTTTCTGGGTCTTGGGATCATAAGCCACCGCTTCTCCGTCCAAAATTATCTGTCTGACTTTAAGCTTTTGCACCGCCTCAATAATATCTGGAAACATCTCTGTTTGATTATCCAAATTACGAGAAAATATTCTCACCAATCCTCTTGTTTGGTCGCCGAACAAATCTTCCTGAGTAGTCACTGATCTACCCTTGTCAAAATGAATCTGCATCCGTAACCCATCCCATTTCCCTTCCACAGCAAACACTTTCAGCTTTTCTACCATTTTCTCAGCATTAGGCAGTCTTTCCGCCTGAGCTGTTCTGATCGGCACCCCCACTCTTACCTTAATGCCCGCCACACCCTTCAAGCCACTTTTTTTAAAAACGTAAGCAATCTGTCCGATATCCGCGCTGACATTAAAAGCTCTTTCTAAATCCGCTCTTAAAGACTTATCTCCTTTTTCCATCCATGAAAGAGCATCCAATACCGTCATATCCGAAAACCCCAACCGCAGTTTATTTACCGGAATTCTTACCATAAACCTGGCACTCAAACCATCCAAATCCTTTAACAAAGCCGCCATGTTATGCACTTTTCTATCCTGTGACCCCTGACCCTCATCCACTGCCACATCCATTAGTCGTTTATATACCTCAGCTACCGACAAATCTTTTGAGTCTCCCTCAGCCACCATTTCTCCTAAATCTCCTTTAATTTTAAACTCTTTTTTAACTTCTTCCACAGGCCTGTTGTAAGCCGCACTTATCACTCTCAGCATCATTTTCTCCGATAAATTAAATACCACCGCTTCAAAATTCGGCCGCAGTCTCCCTAAAGCTAAATACACCAACTGATCTACTTCTTCACTGCTGGCTTCCTCTAGTAATTCCGCCAATATCTCTGTCATTGCCAGCCTCGAGGCTTTATCTTCAATTCTTTTTAAATGCTGCGAAAACCTTTTAAACTTCATATGGTGATTATAACCCAACGGCAAAACAAATTTTCAGCGCGCGAGATATAGACTTCCAGAAAAAAATGCAGTCAACCTTTTTGACGGCAGCGTACGCAGTCCACGACAGGCTTGGTGCTCGACGCAGTCGAGTCTGTCGGGACGAGTATGCAGATAGTTTTCGCTCGCTGGAAGCGAAAAACTATCGGTGCAAGGCAAAAACGGTTGACGAAATTGCTCACTTCACCATCACGTAATACGCCGCTTTAGTCTTACCTCTCTTTTTCAAAACACCTTTTTTCATCAAATCCTTTATCTCCCGCAGCACTGTGTCATCCGACACTTTACTTAACAACTCTCTTGCATCCCTCATAAACAGCCTGTCTTTTTCCGTTAACAACTCAATCAACTTAATCTGCCGCTCAGACAAAGCAATTTGCCTACCCAGTCTATCCCGCCAACGAAAATCAATCGACAAGCTCCTGACTCTGTCTTTAATTTTACTTAGCTCAATCGCCAAGGCTTTACTAAAAAACTCCAGCCAGAAAGTCAAATTGCCCCGCTGTTTTTCCACAGATTGCAAAGCCGTATAATACTCCTCAGCATTTTTATCAAAATACTCTTCAATCGAAAAAAACCGTTTCACATCATATCCTTCCCTAAACAATACCAACAAAGCCATCGCTCTTGATACCCTACCGTTACCGTCCACAAACGGATGAATTCTAGATAATTCATAATGAGTAATCCCTGCCCTTAATACCGGATGCACGCTCTTACCCTCATCGCTATTAAGCCATCCAAAAAACTCCTCTATTTGCACTTTTACTTCCACGGGTAAGGGCGGCCTGAAACTCACTTCACCGGTTTGCGAGTTTTTAATTACCACCCTTGTCTGCCGGTACTCTCCAGAAGCCTTACCGTCCAAAATCTTCTCAGTAGTCAATTCATGAATTTTTTTAAGCCAGCTTTCAGTATAAGCTGCTCCGCCCCCCGGACCACTCTCGCTGTACCTCTCCCCCAATCTGTCCAAATACTCCAAAACATTCCGATAGTTAATCACTTCCTGAATATCCCGCTCCCTTGCCATTACTTCTTGGCCCTCCAAAACTCTTTGAGCCTGAGAATAATTCAACTCATTACCTTCAATTCTTGTACCAAAATGCACTGTTCTTACCATGGCTTCTTCCTTAAACTTAGCTTCCCATGCCGGCACCATCACTGCATAATCAATTACTTCCTTGGCTCCCTCAATCACTCCAATATTTTTTAAAATCTGGTTATTAATAGTAAACTGTGGCTTAAACATTAACTTACTTTACCACAATTACCGCAAAACATGCAAGAATTTATGCGGGAAAAACCGCTATCTTGGCTTTTTTCAAATCATCAACCAAATCACAAAGTCCTCTGTTATGCTCTACCACAAAAGGCGTAATCATCCTCTCCTCACCCTCTACCTTAATAAAAGCCTTTAAACTATTCGGATCGCCTCTTTTAAATTCCTGAATTCTTATCTCTTCCCCTTCATCAGCCTTTGAACAAAGATAAAACAAACCCTAACCCCATTTCTGCACTAACTTCACTCTTCCGCCTCTCGATAACACCTCCGCTAATTCCGACTCCACCAACTGCCACGGCCTGGTTTTTTCGCTCTGCCTAAAATAATCCATTACCTGTAAACCATAGCACTCAGCAAACTCTTGGGCAGTGATTCTGTCCTTAATCACCTCACTCATCTGCTATAATTTTATCATGGCCGCCAAAATCAGCCCCCCCAAATCAGGTAAAGAACTTCCTAAAGCCGTTATCAAACAAATGACTGCTCTGGCCACTTCCGGCTTCGGCCTGGTTGCTGCCCTGGCTTGGAATAACGTTATCAAAGAAACCGTTGACGTTTATATTAAACCCTTTATCGGCCAGGATTCCGGCCTCATCTCTTTAATCATCTACGCTGTTATCATCACTGCCTTAGCCATTGTTGTTACCTTTCAACTCTCCCGCCTACAGCAAAAGTTTGAAGACTTAGAGCAAAAGCTAAAAAACCGCTAAAACAGGATGTGTGGTTTATTCTCCACTTGTGTCGCTTTAGACACCAACACAAAGGCAGCCTTTTTTTGAAACTGCTTAATGGTTTTGGCTCCGACATAGCTCATGGCACTCCTTAGTCCCGCCACTAAATCATTCACCACCCTCTCGGCACTCCCTTTAAGCTTCACCATGGTATCGATGCCTTCAGCCGCCCTAAACTCCCCTAGCTCCACTCCGTTGTCTTTCATATAATCAGCCGAGGCTTGGCCCCTGGCTTTCTTTCTGCCTCCTACCACCTCTCCCGGTGTCTCTTCTGTGCCTGCTAAAATCGAGCCAATCATCACCAAATCCGCTCCGGCGGCAATCGCCTTCACCATGTCTGCCGGCTTCCTGATGCCCCCGTCAGCAATAATCTGCAGACCCGATTCCACTGTTTCCAATACCGCCGATAGTTGTGGCATCCCTACTCCAGCCACCTCTCTGGTAATACATAAACCCCCGCCACCAACACCCACTCTCGCCATTGTTAATCCTGCTTTTTGATAAGCCTTAGCTTGCTCAAAACTGGCAATATTACCGGCCATTACCGTCAGCTTCAACTCTTTTTTAATTTTTCCAACCACCTCAGTTACCTGACTCATTCCTCCATGAGCCACATCTATTAAAATCACTTTTGCCCCAGCTCTTTTAAACATTTTTGCTTCCTCAAAAGCATGCTTTAATCCAATAGCATACACGCAGGCTATCTTCTCTTTTTTAAACTGCCGGCACAGCTTCAAGTTTTCCTTTACCTCTCCTCTCGGCAGTACGGCAATCCCGCCCAACCTATGCATTAACCGCACCATCTCTTCTCCGGTAATTGTATCCATTGGGGAAGTAATTACCGGTTTTCTCAATTTATACGGCCCTAGTTTTACCGCTATATCCGGCAACCTTCTGGTATTAATTTTGGTTTCCGCCTGTGGCACCAATAACACATCATCATAAGTAATCCCACAAGGATTTACTCCGGTTATCTCCGGCCATACCTCTTTTTTACCCACTGCTTTGTAAAACAACTTACTCATATTTTTCTCCTGATAATTTCTGATCTGCCCGCGCCGACGCCAATCATTTCTACCGGCAAACCGGTCAGTTCTTCAATTTTATAAACATAATTTTTAGCCGCCTTTGGCAATTTAGCAAACTCTTTAATTCTCGAAATTTCCTCATCCCAGCCTTTCACGCTTATATACTCCACTTTGATCTTTTTTAACACCTCTTCATCTACCGGAAAATTCTTTAATTTTTTACCGTTCACACGATAGGCTATCGCAATCTTCAATGGCTTAATGCCTCTTAACACATCCAATTTAGGCAAAGCAATTGCCTCCAAACCGTTAATCCTTTTAGCATAATTAACAATCATCAAGTCCAACCAGCCGCACCTTCTTGGCCTGCCGGTCGTGGTGCCAAACTCGTGCCCCACTTCCCTGATTTTCTCTCCTACTTTGTCAAACAGTTCTGTGGGAAACGGTCCCTCGCCCACTCTGGTAGTGTAGGCCTTTACCACCCCAATCACCTTTAGGTTCTTTGGCCTAAAACCCGTCCCGGTCATCAAACCCCCCACCGTCGGATTGGAAGAGGTTACAAACGGATAAGTTCCGTGAGCAATGTCCAACAAAGTCGCCTGCGCCCCCTCAAACAAAATTGGCGATTTCTTCTCTGCTTGTCGATTAAGATAATCCGACACATCACCCACTTCAATCTTACTGTTGCTTTTCAAAATATTTACCCATCGCCAATAACTACTTACTACCTTATCCACCTTGCCGGTTAACTTACCTCCCATGGCCTGAATTAGTTTTTTATTCCACTGCCACTCTTCCTTCACTCTTTTCGTAAATCTTTTTTTACTTTTCAAATCCAAAAGCCTGATACCTCGGCGATTAATATAATCAGTATACGTCGGCCCAATTCCTCTACCGGTAGTCCCAATCTTGCCTCCGCTAATGCCGTCACGCACCTGATGCCACGGCATAATCAGATGGCACTTTTCACTAATTAGTAACCTCGCGTGCTTTTTGCCCACTCTTTTTTCCAACCTGCTAACTTCTTTGACCAACACTTTCGGATCAATAATTACTCCGTTGCCAATCACACAGGTTTTATCTGGATACAAAATACCTGAGGGTAACAAATGAAAAGCATGCCTTTCTCCCTTGACCACCACTGTGTGCCCCGCATTATTTCCTCCCTGGTAGCGCACCACTGTTTTTACCGCCTTTTGACTAGCCAAAGTGTCCACAATTTTTCCCTTGCCCTCATCTCCCCATTGACTGCCAATCACTGCTGTATCTGGCATATTATGTCTCCTTATTTTGACAGGCCTTTAATTAATAATAATTGTTTATCGACAATTTTTTCCGCCAATCCCTGATAATCTTTTACCAACCACTTTCTTAAGTCTTGTTTTTGCAACTGTGATAAGCCCTCAATCATTTCCTCCCAACTAACCTTTTTTCCTCTCACTTTTTCCTTCACCTTTTCATAAGCCCCACTCTCTCCTTTGGTTTTCAAATACAACTGCAAGGCCTCGCTCATCATTTCCGGATGGTCTTCCACCTCTTTAAGCATCTTTTTTTTGTTCGGCTCCACCTTAGTTAACCCTTTAATCAAGCTCTTTATTCCCAAAAGGCTGTATCCCAATGCCGCCCCGATATTCCGCTTTACCGTGCTATCTGACAAGTCTCTTTGAAGCCTAGACATCGACAATTTATTGCTCATCATCAGTAAAAAACTATTGGCTATCTCCAAATTCCCCTCAGCATTCTCAAAATCTATCGGGTTAACCTTTTGCGGCATCGTCGATGACCCCACTTCCTCCGGTTTTACCCGGAGTTTTAAATCATCTCTACTGATATACAACCAACAGTCTTTAGCTAAATCCAGTCCCACGTTGTTTATTTGCCTGCCAACATCTAAAAGCTTTACCAATCTAGTATTTGGCTCAATCTGGGTACTCACCATCTCCCACTCCAACCCCAAGCCTTCCACTACTTTTTTAGAAAAACCCAGCCAGTCTTTATTAGGATAAACTCTCACCTGGGCATTCAAATTACCTACCGCTCCGTTAAGTTTACCAGTTAACTTTACCGCTTCCATCTCTTTAAACCAATCACTGATCCTTTTTAAAAACACCAGCCACTCTTTGCCCATAGTTGTGGGTACGGCTACCTGCCCATGGGTTCTAGCTATCATCACCACCCCTTTGTCTCTTTTACACATCTTTGCCAACTGGTCAATCAACTGTTTATAAGTTTCTCTCATCACCGTTTCTTTGGCTCTTTTCACCATCAATCCGTAAGCCAAATTGTTAACATCCTCACTGGTTAAACCCCAATGAACCCAGGCGCTTAACTGCTTCTTTCCCATTTTTTCAAGCTGTTTTTTTAGATAGTTCTCCACCGCCTTAACATCATGGTTAATCACTTTCTCTTCGGCTTTAATCGCTAAAATCTCTTTGTCTCCCACCGCTTTCAGCCAACTCTTTAACTTCTTCTCTGTCTTTTGATCCAGCTTTTCCACCTTAAGCCACCTCACCAGTTTTATTAAATACTCCACCTCCACTCTTAATCTTTGCTTAATCAAACTCTCTTCGCTAAAAATTTCCCTAACCTCATTTAATTTATCCCCATAGCGCCCATCCAAGGGCGATAAACTCTTTAACCGCTGCAATTTATTGTCAGCCATTACTGATCCTTAAAAATCTGACTGGGCAGGGGCGACTTTTGTTGTTTATACTTAGCGCCGCTCTTTTTACAATACGGTACTTCCGCCTCACTGGTCAACTCCTCAAATGTCAAAGCACACACCCTCATCCCCGGATACAAAGCCACCGGCATTCTGCCCAAATTCCCTAGTTCCATCACCACTACCCCCTCCCATCCCGGTTCAAACACGCTGGCAGTTGAGTGCACCACTATCCCCAGCCTTCCTAAAGACGATCTTCCCTCCAACCTTGCCAGCAAATTATTGGCTAACTTCACCTCTTCTTTACTGGTAGCCAGCACAAAATCCCCCGGTTGCAGCACAAACTTTTCTCCGTCTTTAACTTCCACTTCCTCCATCAACTCATTAATTAACTTTTTATCATAAGGGTCAATAAAGGTTTGTTTGGCATAATTAAACACTGAAAATTTATTCCCCAGCTTCAAATCCACTGAACACGACCCCAGTTGTGTTTTTTCATTGATCTTAGGAGTAATCCTGATCTTCCCTGATTTCAATGCCGCTTTAATATCTCTGTCCGACAAAATCATGACAAAGATTATCTTAAACTAAAGTTTTACCCAGTTCAACTTAAAGCTGTCGGCAATAGCTCCAAAGCCGACCTTAAATCACTAATCAACCACTGCCCTTGTTCAGGCCGGTGATAATCCTCCCACTCCCCTGGTGAAATCCACTCTCTATTTGGTATTTTTAAAGCTGTTTTTTCTACTCCGCAACCCCTGGCTATTTCCAAAGGCCTTAACTGGTCATCAATCATCAGTTCCACTCTGCCCGCTTTGGATAACCTCTTAATCACTCCTCCCAAATTTGGCATAGTCAACTCATCTTCCAAATTAACAATCGATTTCTTCACTTCTCCTAACACTTGTATCTCATGCCCACTGCCCAACAATTGGTTTAACTCCTTATCAATCACTTCCTTTTCTGTGCCGCTGACAATCACTACCTGCCCCTGTTTACTAAAAGCGGCTAGCACTTCTTCTGCTCCCGGATCAAACATTACCTCTAACTCTCTCCTGCTGACTTTATATAAATGGACCAACAAATCAAACAACCTCTCCCCCTGAAGCAATTCTAAAGTTTGTCGTTCTTCCCTTAAGCCCTTAAACACCCTTAACGCTCCCAACAAAACATCCACTGTAGTTTCCCAACCAGGATGATACTTTTGCCCCCTTATTTTTTCCGCCTCTCCATTACCGTTAACTCTTAACTGATCCATCGCCTCGCTTACCTGATTTTTAAAAACATCCTCCTCTAGACCCGGAATTAACCTGGATGCTTCTCCGGCATAAATTTTTAAATAGCGTTCGTCGCTTTTTGACCCACGTAAATTAGTAACAACATTATCATAATCCAGCAAATAAATATTTTGCCTCTCAGCCATTCCAGTATTATAACCCACCCTCTTAACTAATCAACGATAGCCACGTGACGCTGACAATCACCACCCCAGCTCCTATCAGCTGCTGGCGATTCATTTTTTCTTTAAGCCACCAGGCGGCCAATCCCAAAGACAACGGTACAAACAAATTCACTACTGGCATCACTACACTTACTTTCCCTAAGCCAATCGCCAAAAAACAAGCAACACTCCCCAGGTTATACAAACCAATCCCTGCCACCGACCATCTTTTACTCTTGCTTAATAGCTGCTTTACCTCTGTGACTTTTTTACTCATCACTAACCAAACTATGCCAAACAACATCTGCCAACTGCTCACCATCAAGCTGTAAGACATGGTTCCCACCAAACCAATTCCCCACTTGCTAACAAAATTAATTAAACCCGACAGCGCTCCAAATCCCAAGCCCCACCACCAACCACCGCTCCTTATTGTTTTTTGTTTTCCTGGCCAACCCATCACTATCACTCCCACCACTACCAACATTATCAACCACCACTGCCCAATTCTTAACATTTCTCCCAACAAACTAACTGCCAAAATGGCTGTCACTACCGGATGAATCGCCCCTACAGAATTAATTAAACTGATGTCTACCTTACTGTAAGCCCACATAGCATAGACAAAACCCAATCCTGGAGCCATTGCCAATAACAACGCCCAGACATCTCCTCTAAATCCTCCGTTAATCACCCAAAACACCAGCCAGATTGTCAAAAAAAACACCGCATTAGCCCAATACACTACTGCCTTAGACATCTCACTAACTGCTCTTTTCATCAACACGCTGCCCATCGCCCAAAACACTGCCGCTATCAAAGACATCATCAGTCACATACTAGCTTTCTCCTAATTTTAACCATTAAGTCATTCTATCATTTAAAGAACATCAATTTATCAATTCATTAATTTTTTACTATCTTATAGTATAATAAGCATATATGTGTGAAAAAGGTCGTATGGGGCCTAGTCAAAAACAAGTTTTTGACGCAATGACAGACGACCATAATCCTGATTGGTCGGATTCTGTACTGTCATCAGCATCACAAGAACAAATTGACGCAGTTAACAATTTATTTAATCAAGGATTAACTTCAGCTGAAGTTGCCTATACTTTGGGATTTATAGACTAAATCTATCCCCCTTAACACCCCTAAGGCGCCGTCAAATTAATCTCTAATTTTCCTTAAAATTCCCTCTAGTTTTTCTTTTGAAAATTTTACTACGCCAACTTTAGAACCCGACTTAAAACAATAGCTGCCAATAAACTTTGCCCCCATGCCCTAGCACTGAAAACCATCTTGATAAGCTTATTTTTGAAAACACCGTGGCCATCGTTGACTACGACTCTTTAAACGCCACTCTTATTACTCACCCCTTTATTGCTGAACTGGAACGCACTCTTTTTAACCAACTATGGCGCTCAGCCTAACACTTCTTCGCCACTGCCAAAATTATCTTTTTCCACTCCCTGGCTTTCTCTAAGGCCTTTTTACGGCTATCCAAGACCATGGTTACTTCTTTGCCCTTTTGTCTGACCAAACATACATACTCATTGTCCCAAATGCCAAAATCTAACTCTTTTACTCTTTTTTCTATATCCCTAAAGTAAGCATACAAAACCTCTATCCCCGCCTTTTTGTCCAAATCCATCATCATCTTTACTGCTTTAATTCTCAAATCCCCTTCCTTTTCTAATAAATATACTCTAGTAATTTTTACCCTTTTAGCTGCTTTTCTGCCTACTTTCATATACCGACTTTGTTTCTCGCTCCAAAACTCCGCCGCTGTCACCGGCAAAGTACAAAAACCGCCCTTTTGTAAATTATTGTAATGAAACACCCCCTCTTTAGTTAACTCACTTACCGGTAAATACAAAGCCTTACCCACACCCTGCTTTACCATTTCAAATGGGTTATGCTTGCTCAAATGAGCCAAATATTTCTGATACAGCGTTAACTTAATTCTTGACTTACACAGCTCCAAAACCAACGGAAACTCATTCAGATTCACCTCCGCATTTAAATGCTGCCCTCCCATTACCGGTATAGTAGAACTACCCATTTTCTCCGCAAATTCCAAGGCTCTTTTCACCGGCACATAAGGGTCATTTTCCGAATACAGCACATAAGAACAACCAATCTGTTTTCTTAATTTGGCAAAATCAAAGTCTGTCTTATAAAAACTGTCATTAACTAAATGTATCTGCCACCATTTATCTTCTCGTTTTAAATCTAAAAACGGCGACACAAAAATAGCTGCATCTACATTCAATTTAAATCTTTCCAATATATGCAGTAAAAATATCGGCCCCGAAGAATGAGCCACCACCACCAATTTCTCGTCTTTGATTTTTGGATAAATCTTTTTCTCAAATACCTTCAACCAATTATCAATATTCTGTTTTTGCGGCTCATACTCCCTCCCTCTTTTCGTTACCTCTTCCCAATCTTCAATCGGCAACTGCTCCAACACTACCTTCTGGCCTAAAAGCTCTAATTTTTCTTTTAACTGCGGGAACCAATTACCATCAATCGTGCCATAACTGCCATGTAAAATCAAAAACTTCATACTTTTTTAAATATTTTGCTCTTTTCTAGCCATATTTTACCTTTTTTGCTCGCCAATACCAGCTGAAAATATTCCTTATCCATTCCTCCCGGCAACCAGACCATAAACGGCAACTGTTGTGACTGATGCGCTTTAATGGCTTCAATTTTAATCTCTTTTACTTTTCTAATATCCACCTCATGAGTTACCGGCAATTTTTTTTGATACACATACGGCCATCTTGATTTAGTTCCCGGCGGATGAAACAAATTAAACAACAACACATCCACCTGGTGATTACTCTTTTGCACCGCCCTTAAAGCTGCCAAACTCACCCCCACATGATCTAAATGAAAATACCAACCAGAATGATCAAAAGTCATCACCGCCTCAGGCTTATACTGTTCAATTAAAACTATAAATTCCTCTGTCATCTCTCCCCACACCTGGCTGTTGGTAATTTCCCCGTCCTTATACTTTAAAATCTTAAACTCTTTCACTCCTAAAATCCGGCAACTATCAGCCAATTCTTTTTTTCTCGTTTTCGCATCCGCCCCCTTCTTTACTGATCCCCCACCATCAGTTGCCAACACCACCACTACTTCATCACCATTATCAGCCAACTGGCGAATCGTTCCTCCTCCAGCCACCACTTCATCATCCGGATGAGCAAAAAAACACAAATACTTCATTATCCTTATAGTATAATCCAACTATTAACAAATCCTCTATAAATCACATGTCTTGGGAATTCTGGGTTTTTCTGGCTGTTATCTTAAGTAACACCAGTTTAATTGTTTCCAAATACTTAAGAAACTCCATTGACACCATCCAGTTAAACTTCTGGCAATATCTTAGCGCCATTTTTACCATCCTGATCATTCACCTCATTCTCTCTCCTTCGCCCGCCAACCCTGCTACTGTTACCATTGGTTTTTTGGGTGGTCTTGTCGTCGGCCTTGGCAGTTTAGCTCTCTACTCAGCCATCGGCCAAAATCTGTCTAAAACCATGCTTATTTACTCCTTCCGTAGTCATTTCTCTACTCTTTTATTTATACTTTTCTTAAAAGAAGCCATTTACTTTCAACCCCACAGCTTCCAAGGCGCCCTAAAAATTATTTCCCTCTTCACCGCCGCTATCGCCATCATTCTTTTATCAAAACAAAAAAACCACTCCTCCACTCTCAGTAAAAAATGGCTAATGCTGTCTTTAACCGCCGCTATTACTGTTGGCGGCTACCAAGTGCTTTCCAAAACCATCATCCAGTCTCTCGCCCCCACTCAAGCCATCATCGCTCAATTTCTCGGCTCCTTTCTTTCTATTGTTCTGGCCGCTTTGTTTTTCAAAACCAAACTTTTTTGCCGCTACCGCTTAATTCTTACCGACATCCTACGGGGCATTATCTTTACTCTCTCCTGGTTTTGCACTTTCAACGCCTTACGTCTCGGCCCCGGTTCCCTTACTTATCTTTTAATTGTTTTAGGCAACACTACTCTGCCGGTTCTCTATGGCCTGATATTTTTTAAAGAAAAAGCCACTCTTTCTTCTGCCAATTACCTCGGACTCATCTTAGGTGGTTTAAGCATCATTATGCTGTCTATCTAACCAGTTCAACTTCACCTTTTTTATTTAACACTCTAAACTTTTTTGCCTTATTCCATATATATTCAAACATTTGTCTTTGCATATCTGCCAGTTCTTGGTTATAAATTTCTACACAAAAAA
>Ga0172371_10005932_pt1 | contig 17960 bp, 9 predicted proteins | sample Lak12m_FD_114543 | JGI IMG/M metagenome (GOLD analysis project Ga0172371, IMG submission 114543) | Freshwater microbial communities from Kabuno Bay, South-Kivu, Congo - kab_022012_12m | ecosystem: Environmental > Aquatic > Freshwater > Lake | place: Democratic Republic of the Congo: South-Kivu...
GAGGCGTACTGGAACTACGTCTACGCCATCGAGAACGCGGAGGTCAAAAAGCAGTCGCTCAAGCTCGGCCGCGACCTCCTGGACAAGAACAAGAAAGAGGTCGAGTTCGGCCAACTCGCGCCGATCGAGATCCTGAACGCCGAATCCGTCGTCGCCCAGCGCGAGGCGGACCTCATCCAGGCCGATGGCCTGATCGCCCGGAGCGAGGAGGTCCTCAAGTCCATGATCAACCTGTCCGCCGAGGGCGAAGCCCGGGCGACGAAGCTGGTCCCCGTGGACAAGCCGGATTATCAGGAGGCGAAGGTGTCCTTCGACCAGGCCCTCAAAGAGGCCATGGAGCGCCGGCCCGACCTCAAGATCCTCCAGAAGAACCTCGAAGCCAAAGAGCTGAACCTGTCCGTGGCCAAGAATCAGACGCTGCCCGGCTTGAACCTGAACCTGTCCTACTGGAGCCCCGGCATCTCCGGCGACCGGCTCCTCTACGCCGGCGACGACTTCTTCGGCGGCACGGTCATCGGCAAAATCCCGGGGAGCGCCGGCGATTCGCTCAAGGACGCCTTAAAGCTCCTCTACCAGAACTGGAACATCGGCCTGACCCTTTCCGTCCCGCTGAGCCTGTTCACGACCAAGGCCGACCTGACCTACGCCAAGATGGACGTCGGCCAGGGCCGGATCCGGCTGAAGAACCTCGAACAGCAGGTCGCCCTCGACGTCAGCGACGCCGTGCGGGCGATGGAGACGAACGCCAAGCGGGTCAACGCCTACCGGGTGGCCCGCGAGCTGGCTGAGAAGAGCCTCGACGCCGAGGAGAAGAAGCTGAAGGTCGGCCTGTCGACGAACTATTTCGTGCTCGAGTTCCAGGACAAGCTGGCCAACGCCCGCTCCATGGAACTCCGGGCGAAGCTGGACCATATCCTCTCCGTCGAACGGCTGGAGAAGGCCATGGGCCTGAGCCTCGACAAAAGAAACATCAAGTGAACTAACGGCGGGGCGACGCATCGTGTCCCTCCTGAATCGCAGACACATACCAAAAATCCGAGTATGTGTCTGCGATTCAGGATGCGTCGTTCCCCTTTAGCTTGCCAAGATTTTTCGCCGTGTGTTAAGATTCCGGCGTGAAGATTTCGGCGGTCATCATCACCTTCAATGAAGAGGACCACATCGAGGCCGCCCTCGAAAGCGTCGCCGGTGTCGTCGACGAAGTCATCGTCGTCGACAGCCACAGCGCGGACCGGACCGTCAAGCTCGCCCGCAAATACACCGAGCACGTGATCGAACGGAAATGGACGAACTACGCCGACCAGAAGAATTTTGGCGACAGCCGCGCCTCCCATCCCTGGATCCTGTCGCTCGACGCGGACGAGCGCCTGTCCCCCGATCTCCGGGCGGAGCTCGCCGTCTTGCGGGACGGAGAGCCCGAAGCCGACGGCTTTTCCATGCCGCGGCAGGTTTTTTACCTCGGGCGCTGGATCCGGCATTCGGGCTGGTATCCCGACCGGCGGGTCCGCCTCTTCCGCAAGGACCGCGCCCGTTGGGAAGGGGAGTATGTCCACGAAAAGCTCGTCTTCGAAGGAACAGCGCGGGCTTTAGCCGGGCCCATCCATCATTTCACCTATCGCAGTATCGGCGATCACCTGGCCCGGATCAACCAGTTCTCGAGCCTCGGGGCGCAAAAACTGTACGCCGCGAAAAAGAAGTGCCGCTGGTATCACCTTCTCTTCCTCCCCCCGGCCCGCTGCGCGAAATCGTATATTCTGAAGCTCGGCGTCCTCGACGGGTTCGCCGGGCTCGTCATCTCCGTCCTGAACGGCTACGCCGTTTTCGTCCGCTATGCAAAGCTCCGCGAGATCTGGAAAAAAGGAGAGCGGCTTGAGCCTTTTCCAGATTGACGCGGGTACGGAATGGAGGGGGGGCCAGCGGCAGGCCTTGTTCCTGGCCCGGGAGCTGAAGAAGAACGGCTTCCCCTTCACCTTCGTCGTCCAGCCGGACAGCCCGCTTCACAAGAAGGCCGCCGAGGAAGGCCTCCCGGTCCTTCCGCTCCGGATGAAAAGCGAAATGGACGTCTTCGCCTCGCTCCGCCTGGCGGGCGCGATGAAGCGCGAGGGCTGCCGTCTGGCCCATTTTCATGACGCCCACGCGGTCGCCGTCGGCGGCCGGGCGGCCCGGCGGGCCGCCGTGCCCATCCGCATCGTCTCCCGGCGCGTGGATTTCCCCCTGAAGCGCAATCCGTTTTCGCGGACGAAGTACACCAGAGACGTGGACCTCATCATCGCCATCTCGGAGGGCGTGAAGGACGTCCTGGTCAGAGGCGGAATCTCCCCGGCGGCCATCGAGGTCATCCCGTCCGGCATCGATTTCTCCCCGTTCGACGCGGTCAAGGACAAGGACTTCCTCCGCCAGGAATTCCGCTTCGCGCCCGAAGACTATCTGGTCGGCATCGTCGCCGCGCTCGAAGACCACAAGGGGCACAGGGACCTCCTCGAGGCGGCCCGCCTCATCAAGCTCCGCGCGCCCAAGATCAAGATCATCGTCGTCGGCACCGGCTCTCTCGAAGTCGAGCTCGACCAGCAGGCGCGGCAGCTAAGCGTCGAGGATCTCGTCTTCTTCCTCGGTTTCCGCGAAGACGTGCCGCGCATCCTCGCTTCGCTCGACGTCTTCGTCCTCTCCTCCCGCCTCGAAGGCCTCGGCAGCTCGATCATGGACGCCATGGCCAGCCGGCTCCCGGTGGTCGCGACGGAGGTGGGCGGGATCCCGGAGGTCGTCGTCAAAAACGAGACCGGCCTCCTCGTCCCGCCCCAAGACCCGGTCCGCCTCGCGGACGCCATCATCCGGCTCTGCCAGGACCGGCCGCTCGCGGCCCGCTTCGGCAGGCGCGGCTATGAGGTCGTCCACGAACGGTTTTCGGCCGAGGCCATGGCCCGCCGGGTCATCGCCGCCTACGAGAGGATCGCCGAGCGCAAGGGGATCCGGCTGTATGGCTGAGGTCCGCATCCGGGCCGCTACATATAGTGGTCAAATAGCGCGATTTTCCGCGGTTTGGGGCGTTTTCACATCTATCGCTTGACGACGTCTCATATTGCATGTATCTTATGATTCCGGTAGTCATAAGGGGCTGGAGGCCGATGTTGAATCGCGTCTGGGTTCTCCTCCTTGCGCTCATTTTGCTTTTTCCGTTTTTCGGGCATTCGTCTCAACAGGAACCGGTCGTCGAAATCCGCGTCGTCCGGGGCGACACGTTGAGGGTTCTTTGCCAGACCTACCTCAACGACCCCGCCGCATGGCCGGAAGTCGCCCGGCTCAATCGGCTCCGGAATCCCAATCTCATCTATCCCGGCCAGGTCCTTATCATCCCCGTCCGTCTATTAAAAGGGGCTCCCAGCGAAGGTAAGGCGGGATTTCTCCGGGGCCGGGCCGAGATCCGCCTTCCGGGAAGCGAGGAATGGCAGCCGCTCTCATCCGGCGACCGCGTCCCTCAGGGTAGCTTCGTCAGGACGCTTGAATCGAGCGCGCTCGAGATCGAATTCGAGAACGGCGATACCTGCTTCCTCCGGCCGATGACGACCCTCGGCATGACGACGACGGCCCGTGAGGGAAGCACGTGGATCCGCCAGCTCTTCCTTCAAGTGGGCAAGATCGTCACCCGGATCCAAAAAGCGACGGGGACGCAGACCCGCTTCGTGATCACGACGCCTTCGGCGCAGTGCGCCGCCCGCGGAACGGTGTTCCGGGCTACGGCCGACGCCGACGACATGAGCCGGTCCGAGGTGCTCGAGGGCACTATTTCCATCGAAGCGCAGGGCCGGACGATCGAGATTCCCGAGTTCTACGGAACGGCGGCGAAAAAAGGCGAGTCGCCGCTCACGCCGCGCGAGCTGCTTCGCGGGCCGGTGCCCGTAGCCATCGAAAGCGCTTACAACCGGCTGCCCTTTTTCATCGAGTTCCGGCCCGTCGCCAAGGCCGTTTCCTATCTCGCCGAGCTGACGCGGGACGCGGCGGGCAAGAACGCCGTCCTGGAATCGTACGTGCCGGCGGGCCAGCCGTTCCGCGTTTCCGGCGCCGAGGACGGCGTCTATTATCTGCAGGTGCGGGCCATCGACGACCTCGGGCTGGAAGGCATCCCCGCCGCTCCGCTCGAAGTCAAGATCCGGACGACGCCCCGCCCGCCGCGGCTCCAAGGCGTTTCTTCCGGCGCCAAGCTTCGCTGCGGGCCGCCCGCGGTCCGCTGGGCGGCCGTCACGGGAGCCGCGCATTATCTTCTCCAGTTGGCCAAGGACCCGGGCTTTGCCCTGATCGGCGACCACGCGGATCTGTCTCAGACCTCCTGGACGTCATCCCCGCTGGCCATGGGAGATTACTATCTCCGGGCCCGCTCGATCGCCGATGACGGATACGCGGGGGACTGGTCCGAAACCTACAGCTTCTCCGTCCTCCCCCCCTACGCTCCGCCCGTTCTCGACAAGCCCGCCCGGGACCGTGGGGCGATCCGTCTTCGCTGGAGAGACCTCGGCCAGGGGATCCTCTACCGGCTTCAAATCGCCAAGGATAAAGAATTCCTGACGCTTGTCGACGAGGAGATCGTCCGGATGACGGAAACGTCGATCGCCGAGCCGGTCGAATCCGGCCGCTATTTTGTCCGGGTCAAGGGGTTCGACGGGGAAGGCTGCGAGAGCGGATTTTCGAATATCCAGGATTTCCGCAAAGGGGGATTCCTGTCGTTCATCCTGAATCCCTGCTGGCTTGTCCCGCTCGGCCTTTTGATTTATCTGCTGGCGCGATGAGGCCCCTTCGTGGCGTTTCCCATCCGCACCACGAATTCGCCGTTCTCTGCCTTTGTCTGATCCTCCTCCTCGGAGCGGAATTCCTGGGGGTCTTCGGGGGGCTGAATCGGTCCCTCTACGACCTCTCGTTCCGGCTGCGCGGGCCGGCGCCCGCCGACCGGTCGATCGTCATCGCCGCCCTCGACGATCAATCCCTGATAAAATTCGGGCGCTGGCCGATCCAGCGAACGCACTACAGCCGTCTTCTCGACGCCTTCAGCGAAGCTCGGGCCGTCGGGCTCGACGTCATCCTGTCCGAAGCGACGGAAGACGACCGGGGCCTGGCCGAGGCGGTTCGTCGTCACGGCCGCGTCGTCCTGACCGCGGCGATCCGCAAGGGATTGGACGTCGAACCTCCGCTTGCCCCGCTCGCGGACGTGCCGCGCGGGCATGTTTACGTCGAACCGGGCACGGACGGCATCGTCCGCGAGGTCTTTCACACGATCCGCGCTCCCGGCGCCGTGCTCTCTTCGTTCTCGTCGCTCCTCTACGAGCGCGCCCGCGGCGCGGCCATGACGCGCGCCGCGATTCCGCCCCTGCCGGAAGGCTCGAAGGCGCTCTTCCAGAGGGACGGCATGCTCATCGATTTTTACGGCCCGCCCGGGACGTATGATTTGATCTCGGCCGCCGACATCGAGGCCGGCCTCTATCCGCCCCGCTTTTTCAAGGACAAAATCGTCCTGGTCGGGGTGACCGCTGCCGGGTTGGAGGACCGCCTGATGATTCCCTTCACCGGGGACCGCAATACCATGCCCGGCGTCGAGATCCACGCTCATATCCTGAACAATCTCCTGGACGGCCGGCGGATCACCCCCCTCGGCCGGGGCGCTCTCTGGCCCCTGGTGTTCCTCGGCGGAATCCTGTTCTACGCTTTTTTGAGACGGCGGAGCGACGGTGTCACGGCGCTCGCTTGGGGTGTGTCCCTCGCCCTCATCGCCGCCGCGGCCTTCATCCTGTTTTCCCGGCTGGAGATCTGGATCCATCCGGAATTGCTGTTGACGGTCTCGATCCTGGTGTTCGTCCTGGCCTATGTCTTTCGCCTCAACGAGGCCGCCCACAGGCTGGACGGCAAGTACCTGACGCTCAACGCCCGTCTGGGCTGGCCGCTCTCCGGCGAACGGCCTTCCGTTCAGGAGACCGGGCTGGCCGGATTCCTCTCCTCGCGGGGGATCCAGGCCAAGATCAGCAGGCTGCTCAAAGCCGAACAAGCTTACGAAGGCGTCCTCGAAGAAACCGTCCGGCGGAGGACGGAGGACCTTTCCAAGGCCCTGGATATCATCAACCAGATGTCCAACGAGATGATCGTCCGGCTGATGAAAGCCGTCGAATCGAAGGAGCGCGGGACGGGCGAGCATATCACCCGGATCGGCATGTACGCGAAGAAAGTCGCCGAGTTTCTCGGCCTGCCGTCCGACCAGGTCGAGTTGATCTCCTTCGCCAGCTCGATGCACGACCTGGGGAAGATCGGGATACCGGACGAGATTCTGCTCAAGGACAGGGGATTATCCCGGGAAGAGTACGAGATCATGAAAGAGCATACGCGGATCGGGGAGAACATCCTGTCCCATTCCGTCCACCCCAAAATCCGGATCGCGGCGTCCATCGCTCTCAACCATCACGAGAAATGGAACGGCGCCGGGTATCCTCAGGGGCTTCGCGGCCCGGACATTCCCTTCGAAGCCCGCATCGTGGCCATCTGCGATCAGTACGATTCGCTGCGGAGCCCGCGGCCCTACAAGGACTCGTTCAACCACGAGAAAACGCTCCGCATCATCCTCGAGGGCGACGGCCGGACGAGCCCCGAACACTTCGACCCCGATATCCTTAAAGCCTTTCTCGACCTCGCCCCGTTCTTCAAAGAGATTTACGACCGCAACCTCTCGCTGGCCTAGTCGGCCCGCCAGGCGTCCGGGGTCAAACGGCTGGGCTTAGCGCGAGGCCTTGGCGGCCGGAATCCAGCCCTCTCCGTCCCAGGCGAAGGCGTCGTTCTCCGCGGCTTTCTCAAAGGCCTCTTTCGTCAGGGACATCTTTTTTTCGTTGAAGAGGTTCCGGTAGATCCTTTCGGAATCGACGCCAAAAAAGGCGCGGAGGAGTTGTCCGTTCGGGCCGAACCTGAAGTTAAGATCAACGTCCACTCCATACTGGACTCGGATCAATAGGCTCTCCGGAGAAGCATGGATTTCCGTTACGTTCAGGTATTTGATCGGATAAGCCGCCGAGAGTTCGTTATGCCTGAACCGGTAGTAGCTCTTCTGGGCGGCGCGCTGAGCGGCTGTAGGAACGAAAGTCTTCAGTTCGGATTCTTTCGACTGGAGATCGTCGGGGATCGAGTACGGAGGCCCCAATCCGCTTTTCAAATTCGCGCAATCCAGAATCGCCAGGACCGCGTCGCCTCCGAGAAGGTTGTTCGTGCCGCCGAGCAGGATCTGCGTCGATGATTGACCCTTTGGATCACCGCTTACAATAAAGAATTGAAGTACGCCCGTGTGGTCATATTGAAAGAGCAGGTCGCCTTTGAGGGACCGAATCTCGAACACCCCGGGAAAATCTCGGTCGTGTTTCCACAAGGATAGAATTTCCATGGCGCCGTCGCCGTTGATATCCGCGATATCAACTTGAACTAATCGGAAGTCATAGGTAGGAGCGCCCAAGGGATAGCTTTCGGCATATTCGGGAGTTTTTTCCCAGAGCTCTTTCCCGGAATGATCAAAGAGAGCGATGGACCGCTTCGACGGATCGTCATGGTTTAAAAAGCACGCGGCTTCTTTCTTCCCGTCTCCGTCCACATCGGCTAGGGCGATTTTTTGTCGATCCCATTTTCTCAGCGAGTTTCCCTGGCTGTCGAGAACGGGAGGATCGTTATAGAAACTCTCCTGATTCAGCACGCTGGCGATCTCTTTTCGCCACAGCTCCCGGTCTTTCGTGTCGTAGAAGACCAGAGTCTGGCCTTTCAATCCAAAATAGGCGGGTCTGGAAGATGGGCTGGCAAGAAAGAGCCAATAGACCGCAGAGGCCAGGATAAGGACCACGGCGGAGATAAGGCTGATTTTAAAAAGCGGCCAATTTCGTTTTCGTGCCGTATCAAGGCGCGCCTCGTTCCTTTTGCCTCCCGACAGCCATTTGTCGATTTCGGCCTTGTAGGCGATGACCTTCGACCGCTTGGAATCCTTGTTGATGCGGATGACAGGAAGACCGAGGTCCTTTTCCCAGCGGAGACAGGTGCGAATATCGCAGCGCAGATAGCTCGAGATTTCCTTCCAGCCGTCGAGCCGATCGGCTCCGTTTCTTCCGTTTTCTGCAGGCGCCATCTATTCCGTGCAGCCTATTCCCTGGCTCGTATTCTTACATAAAAACGGATGGCTTTTCAATGGACGGAGTGAACGAAAGAATCCTTCTTGATGGATATGGCTTCCGCGTTCGCGTGGCGGGAACCGGACGGCCAAACACTGGCGCTGTATCAAAGGTTGGCCGCAAAAGCCTAACGGCGTCCCGAAACCTCAATGCGGTAACTTTACGGGATCTTTCCCTTCTTATTCGCCGGATCCTTTCGCTATTCCGGAGACATCTCCTGCGACGCTCACTTGCCTTGGTCGTGAGGAACTCTCACTTGGACGGATCGGGTAGTAGAGTTCCCTTTAGTATCCGTAGACGTTATCGTGATCGTATAGATGCGGCCGGAGCCCTTTCCTTCCCGATCAGCGAGCAGCTTGACATGATGGGCGTCGATGATCTGATAGGCCGAAGTAGGTATTTTTTCGTTGCACGTCACCGTCAATCGGACGCTGAGCTGGTTTTCCGGGTCGCAATTATCCGAGACGTCGTACGCGATCGTGACGGTCGTGAACTTTTTGTCCGGCGGCCAGAGGACGGTTGGATCGGCCGAGACGTTGCCGATGGCGGGAGGCGCGTTATCGGCAACTGTCACTGTTTGTATGGATGAAGACTTATTGCCGGAGGCGTCCTCGGCCGTATAGATCACTAGGGTTGCGCCAACCGAGAAGAAATGACCGGCGGGAGCATTATTCGAGACAGACACGGAGGAGCAATTATCGCTCGCGGTCGGAGTGCCGAGATCGACCGTTGCACCGCATTTTCCGGGGTCCGTGCCCACCGAGATATCGGCCGGCGCCTTTAGCAGAGGCGGAGTCATATCAACTACGGCTATGAGGACGTCATCGGGAGCGGAATCCGCCTCTCCATCATTGACGATCAGGGTTATCGTCTGGTTCCCCAGTGGCAGGGTTACGTTCGGATTGACGCCTGTGGCGCTTCCCCCGGTCCACGTCCATTTGTACGTTAGCGTGTTTTCGTCCGCGTCGCTTGATCCAGAACCATCGAAAGTAACGGCCGCCAAGCACCCATTTCCCGCCGCTACGGTTCGGTCAGGACCGGCGTTGGCGGTCGGCGGGTGATTTGATCTCTGTTCTAGTATCGCAAACGAAGAGAGTGAGAACACCCTGCCGCAAATGAGGTCGTTCGAGGTGTCGAGGAAGGTCGTGCAGTCGATCCATTGTCCGTTTTCATAATGGAACAATTTAAGGGTCGCTTCATCCTGATACTGGACGCCGTCGTATTTGATGCAGACCTGGATCTGGGATGTATAAGCGGAGGTCGTCGCGATTTCGTAATACCGGGCGGGGGTCCCCAAGGTGAATCCGCTCGGCGGGGCGGGGCCGGACGAGCTCGTCGTCAACGAAGTCGTCCCTCCTTGAGCGACGCTCGAAAAGGTGACATTGACAGGTTGAGATCCCGTGTTTGTGTCGACGGGATTGACCGCGATATTGGATCCCGCCGGCGTGTTGACGATGACGGGGATCGGTCCCGTCGGATTCGTGTTGAGCTGGCTTTGCGGTAGGAATCCTTTATACGTGCGGATGTAGTCTATCGATCCATAGAAGGGATTGGGCTGAAATTCTTTTGTCCCCCGGGTGGAATACCCGTTGCCGATATTCAGGGGCGGAAGCGTCCCGTTATAGACGGAATTATTGATGCCTATATACATGTTGCCGCGGACGGTTCCATTTAAGGCATAAACTGCACGGATGAGATTCGGATACGTCCCGGGGGGATATGCCTGGGGGGATTGCCCGGTGTTTGGCACGACCTCCAGATAAAGCGCAAAGAGCTTCCAGCCGGAAAGTCCGGTGCCGGAATAAATACTGCTGTATGTGCCCTGGCCGCCGGCGTAACTATATGAAGGGAGATATCCTGTTGCTCCGCCGCATGCCACATAATTCGGTTGAGGATACCAGCCGAATCCTATGGCGTAGTTTCTCGGATAGCCGCTGACAAGCCCCTTACTGAAGAGCATTTGATCGGGGGGATTGACCGAAGTCGAACAGGAATAGGCGGCGGGCTCCTGGTCAAAGAATTTGGCGTTGATTTCTATCGTCAGCTTATCGCCGGCCGCCATTTTAAGTAGTCCGCGATTGTCCGCGACTTCGAGATAGCCGCCATTTACGAAGGAAAAAACATCGCGGCCGAGCGTCGTATCGGGGATGATGGAGACATTGTTGCCGTTTGCCGGAATCATCGAAACCGGATGCTGCTTTTCGCTGACGTCGAGGAAGGGATTGGCCGAGGTGCCCTTGAGGAAGAGAATCAATTCCGGCGGGCTGGCGGGAGAAACGGTTACGGTTGAGGAGCAGTAACTCGAGCCTCCTCGTCCATCCGAAACCGTTAGTGTCACCATCTTCGTCCCGAGGGGAAACGGTCCCGTATAGTCGGCGCTGAATTGGAGAGCATCCCCATCCGGATCGCTCGAACCGTTGTTCAATTCTTGGGAAGAGATCGTCCGCGATAGGCCATTGGCGCCCGCTTCGAGCGTGATGTTACGGCATTGCGCGATGGGCGGTGTGTTCGGCTTGGGTTCGAGAACGGCGAACGTCGTAAGCGAGGACGCGGAACCGGTGATGACGTCGGTGTTCGTATCGAAAGACGTTGTGATATCCTGCCACTGATTGTTCTTGTACTGGTAGAGTTTGATGGCCGTCTCGCTGGAAAATGAGATTCCGCTATAGTTGATGCAGACCTGGACCGGCTGCGTAAAGATCGCCGAAGATGCGATTTCGTAATACCGAGCGGGGGTTCCGGTCTTTAACGACGGTGGGAGGGAGGGGCCCACGGCATTGACGGAAAGAACCGTCATGCCCGCTTGGGTGACGCTTGGATAGGTCAGGCTGATGGGTTGCGCTCCGTTCTGTGAGTCTGCGGGCTGGACGATCACGGAGGTCCCAACGGGAGTGTTCATGGGAGGATTAACGGCGCTTGGAATCGGGCCGAGAAGGTTCGTATTCAAATCGCCGGAGGAAAGATGTCCCTTGAAGACGCGGATATAGTCGATGCTGCCGTAGAAGGGGTTAGGCTGAAATTGATTCCGCCCCCAAGTCGAATAGCCGTTGCCGATGTGGAGAGGGGGCAGGGTTCCGTCGAATATCGGGCTCGAATAGCCCCAGGTCAAGATCCCCTTGTCGAGGCCATTGATGAAGTTGTGGGCCGTATAGAGGTAGGGGTATTGCGATATGGGAAGATTCGGAAATTGGCCCGTATTGGAAATAACCTCCAATTCGAAGGCGAATATTTTCCAGCCGACGAGAACGCTTAAGTCGTTCTGATTAAATAAAAAACTCGTATTGGTCATTTGGCCGGTACAGAAGCTCATCGAAGGAATGTAGGCCGTAACGCCGGAGCCGCAAATCCCGCTTGACGTGTTTGCGTACCACCCAAATCCCAAGGCGTAGTTTCTGGGAAGGGTGTTGACTTGTCCCTTGCCGAAAATCATTTGGTCTGGGGGTTGAATCTCGGGGGGCATGATCTGGCAGTAGTTTAGTGGAGTTTGGGCCAGGGTTTTCACTCGAATCTCAATGGTCAGCTTGTTCCCCGGGCCGAGCTTGAGCAAGCCGAAACTATCCGGGATTTGAAGATATCCTCCCGAAAAGAACGAAAGAACGTTCCGGCTCAATTCGGCGTCAAACACCTGTCCGACGTTGTGGCCGTCCCCATCAGGGATAAGGTTGATGGAGTGGCGATAATTGCTTAGATCGACGAAGGGTTGGCTTGGGGCATCTCCTCTTAGGAAAAAAACAAGTTCCGGAGGAGGGGTTTGCTGAGCGGTTGCTTTATGCGGAAATAGAGCGTTCGTTATGAGGGTAAATGTAAAAAATGAAGCCAGGATACCCATGCAACAAATGAATATTTTCAAGGATCTTCTCATATAAAACCTCCCTCATCGTTTTTTATTAATCTTCATCCGATGCCGGTCCGAGTCAATAGGGAACGCTGCCCTGTCGTTTTATGCCCATTCATGCCTATTCGCGACGGCTGGGAGGCGATGGACGAAAAACGCCCATTCGTCCGGCTTTAAAGGGGGCTTTTTCGTCTGGAAACGAATATTCATTCGATTCCAACCTGAATTCCCGTCGTTCTTTAGGGGGGCGGGCGTCCAGTCTATACTCTGTTTGATTTCAAGGGATCACATCAGTATTCTTTAGTCTGCGTCACCCGAAGAATGCACCGCTCGGATAGGAGGGATCGCATGGACCGTCACAAAACTTTTCGCAATGTCCGATCGTTCGTCCTGGCCTTGATGCCGTTGGCACTGGCCTTACCCCTAGCCGCCGCCCCGGCGGCGAGATGGTCCGTCGACGTCAAGCCGACGATCCTCTTCGCCCAGGAGAAAGGAGCCCTCAAGCAGCGGCTCGACGTCCTCATCGACAATCCCGGCGCCGCGGCCTACGGGACGATCGACGTCAAAATCGCGGGAAAGACCTCGTCCTTGTCCCTGGGCGTCATCCCCGCCGGCAAATCTTCGTTTCCGCTCTTCGTCCCCGAGCTCAAAAAGACGGAAAAGGCGGCCGTCGCCCTGAAAATCGGGAAGGAGACGTTCCGGAAAGATATTTCCCTCGCCCCCCAGCGGAAATGGACGGTCTTTCTCCTGCCGCATTCCCATTCCGACATCGGCTATACCGACCTCCAAACGCGGGTGGCCAAAAACCATATGGACTATCTCGACGCGGTCATCGATTTCTGCAAAGCCACGAACGACTACCCCGACGAGGCGAAGTTTCGGTGGAACATCGAGATCGCCTGGAGCCTCCAGAACTACATTCGCAACCGGCCCCCCGAGAAGGTCAAGGAGCTCTTCGCCCTGATCCGCTCCGGCCGGGTCGAGCTGTCCGCCCTCTACCTCCAGCTCTCCGACTGTTTCGCCCACGAGGAGCTCATCCGGGCCGTCACCTATGCCGCCGGGATCAGCCGGGCCAACGGCTTTACCCTGCAATGCGCGATGAATAACGACGTGACCGGATTCAGTTGGGCCCTGCCCCAGATCCTCAACCAGGTCGGAGTCAAGTATTTCACGACGGGCATCAACGAAGACCGTTCGCGCGCCCCGCTCCGCCGGCCGAATCCCTTTTATTGGCAGGCGCCGGACGGAAGCAAGGTCCTCCACTGGAACGGCGAGCACTACTTATTTTCCAATTACGAGCTCCGCATCCATGAGGGCCAGGACAAGAGCGAGCCCAAGGTGGCCGACTATCTGGCGAAGCTCGGGGCGCGCGGCGACTATCCCTACGACGAGATCGCCTTCCACATCAGCGGCTACGTGACAGACAACTGCCCGCCCAAGAAAGAGCTTTCCGACCGCGTCCGGGAGTGGAACGCGCGTTGGGCCTTTCCGAAGCTGCGGCTGGCGACCATGAGCGAGTTCTTCGGAACGTTCGAAAAGAAATACGCCTCCTCCATCCCGACCTACAAGCTCGGCTGGCCGGATTATTGGACGGACGGCGTCGCTTCGACGGCCTTCGAAACCGGAGTGAACCGCCTCGCCCACAACGAGCTCCTTTCGGGCGAGAAGTTCGCCGTCGCGGCCGCGCTGACGGACAAGGACTACGCCTTTCCCGCCGTCGACATCGCCGAGGGCTACGAAGACACGATGCTCTACGACGAGCATACCTGGGGGGCCTGGAACTCCATCAGCGACCCGGAATCCGAGTTCGCCCGGAGCCAGTGGGCGGTCAAGTCGGGATTCGCCTACGGCGCCCGCGAAAACGCCCGGACCGTGCTCGGCCGCAGCCTCCAAGCCCTGGCCAAGACGCTGGCCGGGCCTGAGGTTTTCGCCCTGGCCGTCTTCAATCCGCTGTCCTGGCCGCGGTCCGACGTCGTCAAGGCCGCGCTGCCCGCTGCTCTCTCGGAAAAAAGGGGAACGTTCAAGCTCGTCGACAAGCGGACCGGCAAAGAGGTCCCTTATCAGCTCGCGGACAAGACGACGGTCCAGTTCGTCGCAGAGGACGTGCCCGCGGTCGGATACGCGATTTACGCGCTGGTGCCGAACGCGAACCTTGCGGCCGCCGCGCCCGGGGCGGCGGCCAAGGGCAACGTCATCGAGAATCGCTATTACAGAGTGACCGTCGACCCGGCGACGGGCGGCATTTCGAGCCTGATCGACAAAGAGACCGGGCAGGAGCTCGCCGACCTCAAATCCGGCTATAGGCTGAATCAATATGTCTACGAAAATCCGGAGGGAGGGCGCAAAGCCGTGAACGACATGACCAAGCCCGCCAAATTCGACCGCTTCAGCCCCTCGAGCGCAACCGCGGCCACCGGCCTGTCCGGCCCGGTCGCGGCGAGCCTCGTCGTCCGGTCGAAGGCCAAACCCTGTCCCGATATCCAGCAGGAGGTCGTCCTCTACGAGAACCTCAAGAGGGTCGACATCATCAACCGATTGAAAAAGGACGAGACGTACGATTCCGAAGCGCTGTATTTCGCTTTCCCCTTCGGCGTTCCCGGCGGCAGGTTCCGCTTCGAGATCGCCGACGGGACGATGAGCCCGGAGACGGAGCAGCTCCCCGGCACGACGCGGGACTGGCAGACGGTCCAGCACTGGGTCGAGATCGCCAACGGAAAGCAAAGCGTCGTCTGGTCGCCCGTCGAAGCGCCCCTCGTCCAATTCGGCGACATCAACACCGGCCGGTGGCTGAACAAGCTCGACCTCAAGAACACCGCGCTCTTCAGCTACGCGATGAACAACTACTGGCATACCAATTTCAAGGCGGGCCAGGGAGGGACGTTCGTCTTCCGCTACTCGGTCACGAGCCGGAGCGGGGGAGCCGATCCCGTGAAGACGGCGAAATTCGGCTGGGAAGTTCACACTCCGCTCCTCACGGCCTGGATACCCGCAAAGTCGGGCGGGACGCCGCCGGCCCCGGCCGCGAGCTTCTTCAGCTTGGACAAGTCCAACGTCATCATCCAGGCCGTCAAGCGGGCCGACGACGGGGACGGAATCGTCGTCCGGCTGAGGGAGATCGCGGGGGCCGAATCCCTTGTCAAGGTCACGAGCTCCTTGTTCAAGGGCGAGACCGTGACTTTCAGCGCGGCCGGGGTCGGGGAAGGCCCGGCCAATGCGGCGACCGTGGTCCCGGGCTCGATCTACGTGAAGGTCAAGCCGCTCGACATCGTTTCCGTCCGCATCCGCTAAAAAAAAATAGGGGACACGTTCCGAATTCTCTTGAATTCGGTACGTGCCCCCGATTTGGCGCGGGGGGATGCGTCTTACCGACGCACCCTCCCCCGCTTTTACTTCTTCTTGCGGATGTAGATGTTGCCGTTGAAGTTTTCGAAGGCTATGTCCGCGCCTCCGCCGTTGATCGTGCCGATGACGGCCCGGTCGAGGCTGATCCGGAACTTGCCGCTTTCTTTCTTCCCGCTCTCGGAGGTCTTGACCGGAACCGACTTCAAGGCCACGTCGAAGTCGCTGTAGATCTCGCCCATGTTGGATTTGATCTTGAAGTTGGCCCTGGTGTCGGCCGGCAGGGTCACGTCGACGTCGCCGTTGAAGGTGACGAACGACATCGGTTTGTCGGCGTTGACCTTGGCCAGGGTGACTTCGATGTCGCCGTTCGTCGTGCTGGCCACGACCGTGCCGGAGACGTTCTTGAGCGCGATCCCGCCGTTGGCCGACTCGACCTCGATCTCGCCGCTGACGTTTTCGACGGTTATGCCCGTATCGAAGAGGTTCGTCCCCTCGACCTTGAGCGAAGTCGCATAGGGGACCCGGAGGACGACGTCCACGGCCCGGCGCAGGGATTCGATATCGACGGACACGACGTTGTTGTCTTCCTCGACCGTCAGGCCGGTGCTTTCGATGGGGATCCGCTTCATCCCGGCGGCTTTGTCCTTCGCCGCTTTATCCTGTTTCTCCAGCTCTTTTTCGGCTTCCCGGACGCGGGCCGGAAGAGGCGGCGCTTCCCCAACGGCGACGCCGACGGAGGGCGGAACCGGCGGCCGCGGCGCTCGCGGTTCCCGGATCCTCAGGGCTTCTTCGCCGAGCATTTTTTCTCTTGCCGTTGCCTCGACGATGACTTCTTTTCCTTCGTAGCCGATGACCTTGATGCTGCCCATCATCAGGTCGACCTTGACGGTCGCCGGCTTGGCCGGATTGCTCAACGGCACGACGACGCGGTCCGTCTTCGCGTCCTGGGCGAAGGCCAGCAGGCCCGCCGCCAGCAGAAAGCCCGCAGGGATGAGGATGTGTTTCTTGTTCATGATGGTTCTCCTTAGATTCCTTTCTTGATCAAAATATCGCCGTTCATCGTGTCGCAGGTGACTTCGGGACCGCCCTTGCCCACCCGGACCTGGCTGAACTTGTCGCGTTTATAGACATAATGCCCTTTGACGGTCTCCCGGACGGGAGCCGCGGCCGGCAGCGTCTTGACCTCGAAGTCCGAATATGCCTCGCCGTTGAACGTCTTCATCTTGAAGTCGGCGGCCAGCCCGTCCCGGAAAGAGAGGGTTACGTCGCCGTTGATCGTGCGGAAGGAGCAGGCGGCGGCCGGATTCCTGACGAAGCTCACCTTCACCGGGCCGTTGACCGTATGGGCTTTGCCCGACCCGGCGACGCTTTCCATAGTGACTTTCCCGTTAACGTTGGACACTTCGAAATCGCCCTCGACGCCCTTGACCGCCACGTCGCCCTCGTTGACGGTCCTCAGAATTAAAGCCGTCTTCCTGGGTACTTTCAGAACGAAATCGAAATTGACCTGGTAGCCAAGGTCCCGCCATTTGTAGCCGCTGCCGTTTTCGCACCGGCAGCGGAACGGTCCGTCGACGTAGAGGTCGATCTCTCCGCCTTCGGCGGTGACGTCGAGCTTGACGTCGGCCTTGGCTTTCTTGACCTTATCCTGGTCCTTGGCCTTGATGGTCTTGAGGGCGACGAGCTCGACGTCGCCGCCGTCATAGGCTTGGACGTCGACCGCGCCGAATACGTTGTCGAGCCGGAGCGATTTCGGCTTGGCCGGATCCTGGAACTTCAAGGTCTGCCGGATCTCTTCTTTCTCCAGGACTTTGTATTTTTCGTCGTCCGCGGAAATATCCGTCCGGACCGTTCCCAAGAGGGCCGCCGCGACGGCGAAGCCTATCAAGAGTTTTTTCATTTGTTCGTTCCTAAACGCGGTGTGATCGCCGCTCCGCTCCTCGAGATGACACATTTTAAAAACTCAGCTGTTGGATCCCCAGCTCGGCCTTCTTCTTGATCTCGGGCTGGGTCTTTTCGACGCCGACCAGGGCTTTGAGGGCTTCCACGGCCCGCTGTTCGCGGCTGACGACGAGAAGGTCGATCACTGCCGACTGGACGAGGGGCGATTCCTGCTTGGCCAGGGACCGGACCAGGCCTTCCTTGACCTCGGGATCAGAGGCGAAGAGGTATAGGGCGTCGGCCGCAGCCAACCGGACGTTGACGTTGGGGTCGTTGTCCAAGGTCTGGAGGAGCGCCTCCAGCATGCTCCGGCCGGGCTCCTTGAGCTGGGACGTGTAGCTCACTCCGCGCAGGCGTTCGGATGAGGACGGCTGCTGGAGGAGCGAGACGGCCATCGTCCGGCGCATGGACTCGACCTCCTGGGTCAGCCGGCTCACCCGGCCTCCCGCGCGGCTCAGGCCGTATCCGCCGGCCAAGCCGGCGACGACGAGGAGCGCGGCCGCGGCGAATTGAAAAGCCGGCCGGCGCAGCCAGCTCTGCCGGAGCATGAACGAGAATTTCGGCTTCCGCTCGGCTTGATCCGGCTCCGCTTCGAGGCCGTCCTTGTAGGCCTCGAGCATGGTGTAGAACCGGTCCCGGAGGGCGGGGGAGGGCTGTTCGGCGGGGAGCACCCC
>Ga0172371_10005934_pt1 | contig 17957 bp, 13 predicted proteins | sample Lak12m_FD_114543 | JGI IMG/M metagenome (GOLD analysis project Ga0172371, IMG submission 114543) | Freshwater microbial communities from Kabuno Bay, South-Kivu, Congo - kab_022012_12m | ecosystem: Environmental > Aquatic > Freshwater > Lake | place: Democratic Republic of the Congo: South-Kivu...
GACCACGCGCTCGGCATCACCCTGCCGTTCACGACCGCCGGCGCCATGGTGGCCGAGGCGTTCGTCGCCATGCCGTTCGTCATCATCACCGTGGAGGCCGGCATCCGCGCCATGGACCGCCGCTACGAGGACGCGGCGGCCACGCTGGGCGCGGGCCGCTGGACGGTCTTCCGCCGTGTGACCCTGCCGCTCATCGCGCCGGCCCTCGGCGCCGGCGCCGCCCTGGGCTGGGCCCGCGCCCTGGGCGAGTTCGGCGCCACCATCACGTTCGCCGGGAACCTGCCGGGCAGCACGCAGACCATGCCCCTCGCCGTCTACCTCGCGCTGCAGAACGACCCCGACTCGGCCATCGCCCTCAGCCTCGTGATGCTGGCCATCTGCCTCACCGTGCTCGTGGGCCTGCGCGGCAGGTGGTTCCCGTCGCGATGAGCCTCGAGGCGACCGTCACCTTGCGCAAGGGCGAGCTGGCCCTCTCCGCCGAGCTCGCCGTGGAGAGCGGGACGGTGGTGGCCCTGCTCGGGCCCAACGCCGCCGGCAAGACCACGCTGCTGCGGGCGCTGGCCGGCCTCATCCCTCTGGACGGCGGCCGGGTCGTCCTGGACGGGAGCGTGCTGGACGACCCGGCCGCCGGCGTGCACGTGCCGACCGAACGCCGGCCGGTCGGCGTCGTCTTCCAGGACTACCTGCTGTTCCCCCACCTCAGCGTCCTGGAGAACGTGGCGTTCGGCCTGCGTTCGCGGGGCGCGAGCCGCTCCGCCGCGCGCGCCGCCGCGCAGGCCTGGCTCGAGCGCGTCGGCCTGGAGCGCTGCGCCGCCCTCAAGCCGCGCGCCCTCTCCGGCGGCCAGGCGCAGCGCGCCGCCCTGGCGCGGGCCCTGGCCACCGACCCGCGGCTCCTGCTGCTCGACGAGCCGCTCGCCGCCATGGACGCCGGCGCCCGCGCCGACCTGCGGCGGGCGCTCTCCCGTCACCTGGCCGCCTACGAGGGCACCTGCCTCGTCATCACCCACGACCCCATCGAGGCCATGACCCTCGCCGACAAGCTGGTCGTGCTCGAAGCCGGCCGCGTCGTCCAGACCGGCACGCCCGGGGAGCTGTCGTCCCATCCCCGGTCGCGCTACGTGGCGGACCTCCTCGGCCTGAACCTCTACCGCGGCCGCGCCGAAGACCGCGCCGTGGTCCTCCCCCACGGGCACCGCCTCGTCGCCGCCGACCCGCTCCCACTCAGCGGCGACGTGTTCGCCGTCATCCCGCCCCGCGCCGTCGCTCTGCACCGCGCGCCGCCCGAGGGCTCGCCGCGCAACGTCTGGAGAGGCGTCGTGGAGGACCTCGACGTGATCGGCAACCACGTGCGCGCCCACGTGAGCGGCGAGCTGCCCATCATCGCCGAGGTCACGCACGGCGCCGTCGCCTCGATGCACCTCGACGACGGCGGCCCGGTGTTCGTCTCGGTCAAGGCCGTCGAGGTGGAGGTGTACGAGGCGTGAGCGTCGGCCGGGTTTCGCCCGGCGCCCTTCGTCGCATAGCATCACAGCCATGACCGCCGCCCCGCAGCAGCCCGCCCTCGTCGCCATCGTCGGCAAGAGCGACTCGGGCAAGACCACGCTCGTCGAGAAGGTCGTACCCGAGCTCGTCAAGCTCGGCCTGCGCGTCGGTACCGTCAAGCACGACGCACACAGCTTCGAGATCGACCACCCCGGCAAGGATTCCTGGCGGCACGGCCAGGCCGGGGCGCGCGCCTACGCCATCTCCTCGCCCGAACGCCTCGCCTTCATCACGAAGCTGGATGAGGAGATCGAGCTTGCCGGCATCGCGAAGACCTACTTCAGCGGCTTCGACGTCGTCGTGGCCGAGGGCTACAAGCGCACGGCGCCGTACCGCGTGGAGCTGTTCCGCCTCGGCGCCGGCCACGCCGAGCCGCTGTGCGCCCCCGGCGAGGCCATCGCCCTCGTCACCGACGCGGATCTCCCGCACGAGCACCGCTTCGGCCTCGACGACGGCGCCGGCCTGGCCGCCTTCATCGCCGCCCGTCTCGACGCCCTGCGGCTGTACTGAGCGCGGCACTCGAGAGTGCCCGCTGTGAGGCACGGCGAGAGCTCGAGCAGGCAGCGGCGTAACGCCGCGAACGCCGGCAGGAGTCGGCCTGCTTCGCCGCCCAGATGTGCTTCACGTCGGCTACGTCTCCTCGTGCGCCCGAGGAGACTGGGCTGTGATCTGCGGCCCCCTTCGCGGGCCGCCCGCCCACATCGCTTCTACCCAGCGAAGATGTCGGCGGCCGTCAAGGCGATGGCGCCGGCGGGCACGTCTCCCATCGCGGAGCGCGAGCACACCACGCAGGTGACTGCGTCGCCGCGCCGCGGAAGCCGTGAACCGCGTCGTTCGAGATCGGCCACGAGCGCTCGTCCATCGATGCGCTTCGCCCACTTCGCCTCTCCGACGAGCACGGCTTCGCCGCGGCGACCCGCCAGCCCGACGGCATCGATCTCGACGGAGCTGTCTGCCGTCCACCATGGGCCTACCGCCACGATGTCATCACGCAGCTCCCCCGCCTCGATCATGCGTCGCACATGCCAGCGTAGGGCCTCCTCCCAGGGCCACCCCATGGCATCGTCGAGCGCCGACTCGATAGCCAGCGCCGCCGCCCCGCCAAGGCCGCGATCGACCTCCGCGCGATAGCGGTCAACGACGCCAAGCCAGAAGGCGAGGTAGTTGTCGGCGACCCTGTACGAGCGTCGTCTCGAGCGGCCGAGGTAGTCGGTGACAGGCACCACACGCTCCACCGGCCGCAGCTCCGTCAGCCGATCGAGCGTGCGCGTCGGCTCTGTTCCCACCGCGGCCGCGATCTCGTTGTGCCTGGTCCTCCCGGCGGCGATGGCCCGCAGAACCGTGCCTCCCAGCCCACTGACGTCACCCTCGGTCGCAAGCAGGAACTGGCCCTCGGTGAGCAGCGGGGCCCCGGGCCTGCAGAAGAGCTCGCTCAGGTTCGCAGCGACAGCGCAGTCTTCGTTCCACCACGACAGGCAGAGGGGCACGCCCCCGAGCAACCCCCAGACCAGGGCACGACGCTCCGGAGTCGATCGCTGCAGCATCAGCGCAGCCTCCTGTGGGCGAAACGGATGCACCTGCAGCCTCAGTCCGATGCGCCCGAAGAGCGGGGCACGCTCGTCCTGGAGCCTGAGCATGGTGCGGACCGCCGACCCACATACGAGGATGTGGAGTCGCCTGTGCCCGGCCGCCCGTTCGAGAAACGCGCGCAGGGTGCCTTCGAGATGCGCTGCGGATCCGACCAGGTCGGGGAACTCGTCCAGCACCAGCAGCAGCGGCTCGTCGACCGCAGCGGCCGCACGGGTGTCGAGGGCGTCGTCCCAGTCGCCGAAGGGGCGCGCCGCCAGGTCGCGCGTGCCGGTCGAGACCACGGCCGCGGCAGCTCGCGAGAGGATCCGCAGCTCGTCGGCCAGCGGGCGTGCGGCGCCGGTGTGGGAGACGCAGCGGCGATCCCTCGCGAACTGCTGCACGCGTCATCGGCGCCCACCGGCTCATCTGCGCGAGCGGCGCAGCGCCCGACACTGCCCACGCACGGACGGCCAGGCCACCCACAGCGGTACTATCTGACTTTCTCAAGCGGACAGATATCGCTTGGTCTATCCGCTCCAGACGATTGGTGTTGCCTCATGAGCAAGCCTGACTTCCTGATCGCCGAGTTCCAGGAGACGCCCATCCCGGACGGCAACCCCCGCCTCGTCGGCGCACCTGGCTCGCCGGGCAAGCCGGGCGTCGTCATCGGGATGCGCCGCGTCGGCAAGACCTACCTCATGTATCAACGCATGCGGGAGCTCATCGCTTCGGGGGTCGACAAGCGCGACCTGCTCTATGCCAACTTCGAAGACGACCGTCTGCAGCCGGCCGTCAGCGGCCTGCTCGACGGTGTGCTCGAGGCCTTCTATCGCTCGAACCCCGACGCTCGCCGACGACGTGCGTACCTCTTCCTGGACGAGATCCAGATGGTCCCGGAATGGCCGCGCTTCGTGCGACGTGTGCTCGATACCGAGAGCGTGGCGATCATGGTGACCGGCTCATCCGCCAAGCTGCTGCATACCGAGGTGGCCACCGAGCTCCGAGGGCGCGGCCTCGCAGTCGAGGTCTTTCCGTACAGCTTCGCCGAGAGTGCTGTTGCCGCCGGTGTCTCGCTACCCGCCGATATGCCGCCGGGCGCGAGAGCGCGCTCGCGGCTGGAGGCCCATCTGGACCAGTACCTCTCCGCGGGCGGCTTCCCCGAGGTGCAGGCGATGCCGCTGGTGCAGCGCACCCAGACGCTCCAGGACTACGTCGAGCTCGTGCTGCTTCGCGACATCATCGAACGCCACCGCGTCGAGAACGCCACTGCGACGCGGGCCTTCGCCCGCCTGCTCCTCCAAGCACCCGCCCATGCGTTCAGCGTCAACAAGGCACACGGCGACCTGCGCTCACGCGGACTCGCGGTGTCGAAGGACCTGCTGCATGCACTGCTCGACCACTTCCAGGACGCCTATCTGGTGTTCGCCATCCCCGTGTTCAAGAAGTCGGTGCGCGCGCAGGCGACCAACCCGCGCAAGCTGTACGCGATCGACCCGGGCCTGGCTGCGGCCATGTCGCATGTGACGGCGACCGACGTGGATGCGCGGCTCGAGAACGCCGTGTTCCTCGAGCTGCGTCGCCGTCACGGTCGCCTCTTGCAGGGCCAGGTCTCCTACTACCTGACGGCGTCCGGCCACGAGGTCGACTTCGTCGTCGGAGACCTGTTCGAGCAGCGCGCCGGCCGTCTCGTGCAGGTGTGCGCGTCGCTGGCGGAGCCCGCGACGCGCACCCGTGAGCTGCGCGCCCTCACGGAGGCGATGCGTGAGACCGGACTGCGCGTAGCGGAGATCGTCACGCTCCACGAGGAGGAGACGATCGCGACAGACGCCGGCACCGTCGCCGTCGTGCCGGCCTGGCGCTGGCTGCTGGAAGACCGGAGCTGACCCGGGCGCGCGCGCCCGGCCGGGCGCCGCACAGACACCCCGTGCCGCCCTCCCCGCGACACTTGACACTCCCCGTTACGCGGCAGAGAGTAGTGACCGTGATGCGGTCCAGCTAATCCGCATCGTGAGAATCCCAAGGGAGCCACAGGGAGCCGGGGGCCGGTCGACGCCACGGCTCCTCAGCCATCGAGCAGGAGGTAGGCAGTATGGCGGAGGATATGAGCAAGACCGGAGCCTCGGGCGAGAAGACCCTCATCCGGGACATCAGCTTCTGCGGCGTCCCGGAGAATGGCTCCAACGCGTCCATGGTCGACGTGAAGGACGGCAAGATCGTCCGCATCCGCCCCATGCACTACGACTGGAAGTACAAGAAGGCGGATCTCAACCCCTGGAAGTTCGAGGTGCGCGGGCACACCTTCGAGCCCAGCATGAAGACCCTCATCCCGCCCTACAGCATCGCCTACAAGAAGCGCGTCTACTCGCCCGCGCGCATCCGTTACCCCATGATGCGCGTGGACTTCGATCCCAACGGCGAGCGCAACCCGCAGAACCGCGGCGTGAGCAAGTACAAGCGCATCAGCTGGGACGAGGCGCTCGACGTCATCGCCGGTGAGATGGACCGCATCAAGGAGAAGTACGGACCCACCGCGCTCCTCTATCAAAGCGACCAGCACGGCGAGAACAAGGTCGTGCAGGCCTGCCACGGCGCCGGCCGCAAGCTCCTGCGCCTCTGGGGCGGCTTCACCCAGCAGAACCGTCAGCCCGACAGCTGGGAAGGCTGGTGGTGGGGCAGCAAGCACTTCTGGGGCTGCGAGCCGGTCGGCCAGGGCCAGCAGAGCAACCTGCTCTGGGACATGTCCAAGAACGCCGAGCTGCTGCTGTTCTGGGGCTGCGACCAGGAGACCACCCCCTGGGGCTGGCAGGGCCAGCTGCCGAGCCGCCTGAGCTACTGGTGGACGGAGCTCGGCATCAAGCAGATCTATGTGGCCCCGGACCTCAACTACGCCGCGGCCGTGCACGCCGACCGCTGGATCCCGGTGCTCCCGAACACCGACGCGGCGCTCTACCTCGCGATCACCCACCGCTGGTTCACACGCGGCACCTACGACAAGGAGTACCTCGCCACCCACGCCGTCGGCGTCGACAAATACGAGGCCTACGTGATGGGCGAGGAGGACGGCGAGCCCAAGACGCCGGAGTGGGCGGCGCCCATCTGCGGCGTCCCCGCGCGCATCATCAAGGCCCTGGCCGACGAGTGGGCGAGCAAGCGCACCACCGTGGTCATCGGCAACGGCGGCCCCGGCATCCGCGGGCCCTACGCCACCGAGGCCGCGAGGCTCCAGAACATCTGCCTCGCCATGCAGGGACTGGGCAAGCCGGGCGTCAACCAGGCCAAGATGATCGAGTGGGGCCTGTTCGACAAGCCCGACCAGTACGCCCAGCCCAAGCCGCTGCGCGTGCCGTATCTGCGCAAGGCCTACACCGGCGGCCACCCGGACGAGACCAACCACCCGTCGTTCATCCCGAAGACGTACGTGCCCAAGGCCATCCTGGAGGGCGAGTGCGACTGGTGGGGCTGCGAGTCCGAGTGCGCCGACCGCACCGACCAGTTCGTGCACTACAAGTACCCGGCCGACGGCTGCTCGAAGATCCATATGGTCTGGACAGACTCCCCCAGCTGGATCACCTGCTGGAACTCGGGCAACGACTACGTGCGCGCCATGCGCCACCCCGACATCGAGTTCATGTTCTGCCAGCACCCGTGGCTCGAGAACGACGCGCTGCTCGCCGACATCATCCTCCCTGTGAACACCAAGCTCGAAGAGGACGACATCGCCGGCGACATCTTCAGCGGGCAGTACAACCTGCTCTTCCCCGAGCACAAGTGCGTGGAGCCCCTCGGCGAGAGCTACAGCGACTACGAGATCGTCGTCATGCTCAGCGAGCGCCTCGGCCTGAAGGACGAGTACACCGGCGGCAAGACCATCCCCGAGCTCATCAGGTACGGGTACGAGACCTCGCGCTGCGAGGACCTCATCACTTGGGAGGAGCTCAACGAGAAGGGCTACTACGCCGTGCCCACCGACACCGGCTGGGAGGACGTGCCGGCCGGCTTCTACAACTTCTACAAGGACCCGCAGAAGTACCCGCTCTCCACGCCCACCGGCCTGCTCGAGTTCGAATCGACGGCGCTCGCCGAGCACTTCCCCGACGACCTCGAGCGCCCCGCGGTACCCAAGTGGGTCGCGCAGGGCATCAGCCACGAGGAGACGCTGGGCACCGGCCGCTCGCAGGCCTATCCGCTGCTCGTGGTCTCCAACCACCCGCGCTGGAGCGTGCACTCGCAGCACGACGACATCACCTGGCTGCGCGAGATCGAGACCTGCAAGGTCACCGGTCCAGACGGCTACCAGTACCACCCCATCTGGCTGCACCCGTCCACGGCCGCGCGCTACGGCATCAAGGACGGCGACGTGGTCAGCATCTACAACGACCGCGGCACCGTGCTCGCCGGCGCCTACGTGACCGAGCGCATCATGCCCGAGGTCGTGTACATCGACCACGGCGCCAAGTGGGACCCCATCGTCCCCGGCGAGATCGACCGCGGCGGCGCGATCAACACCATCGTGCCGCGAAACACCACCTCGAAGAACGCCGTCGGCCACGCCGTGAGCGGCTTCCTCGTGGAGATCGAGAAGACCGACATGGAGGCGCTGAAGGCCAAGTATCCGGAAGCGTTCGAGAAGCCGTTCCACCCCTGTGCGGGACCCGGCTTGGAAGCCTGCATCCTGGGGAGGGCGTGATGGGCAAGGTCCTCGTCATCGACTACGACATCTGCAACGGCTGCTACAACTGTCAGGTGGCCTGCAAGGACGAGCACGTGGCCAACGACTGGTCGCCCATCGCCAAGCCGCAGCCCGACACCGGCCAGTTCTGGACCAAGATCACCGACATGGTGCGCGGCCAGGTGCCCAAGGTGAAGGTCACCTACACGCACAGCATCTGCCAGCACTGCGACGAGGCCCCGTGCATCCCGGCCTGCAACGTCGACGCCATCTACAAGCGCGACGACGGGGCCGTGATCATCGACCCCGAGAAGTGCCGCGGCAACCAGCTGTGCCTGGAAGCCTGCCCGTACGAGGACGTCATCTACTTCAACGACTCGCTGAACATCGCCCAGAAGTGCACGTTCTGCGCGCACCTGCTGGACGACGGCTGGACCGAGCCGCGCTGCGTGGACGCCTGCCCCACCGGCGCCTTCCGCTTCGGCGACGATGACGACCCGGAGATCCAGGCGCTCATGGCCAGGGCCGAGGCTCTGCTCAAGGCCGGCCACGAGGACGTCAAGCCGCGCGTGTACTACAAGGGCCTGCCCAAGCCGTTCATCGCCGGCGCCGTGTATGACAGCGAGGCCGACGAGTGCACAGAGGGTGCGAAGGTCACGGCGACCAGCACGACGAGCGGCGCGAGCTGCTCGGCCGAGACCGACAGCTACGGCGACTTCTGGCTGCGCGACCTCGAGCCGGGCACCTACACGCTGCTCATCGAGAAGGCCGGCTACCTGCCGGTGAAGATGGGGCCGGTGGACGCGAGCGCCGACGTCAACGTGGGCGACGTCGCCGTCTGGAAGGCGTGACACAGGGCTGAAGGGCGGGCGCCGCAGCGGGCCCGCGGCCGGAGAAGCAGAAGGGGCGGGGTCTCACGGCCCCGCCCCCGGCGTCTGGATGGATTGCTTACCGCCGTGCGAGGCCGTACAGTGTCCCCAGCGGCAAGCTACATCCCGCCCACAGCGGCGCCGAGGGCAGAAGAGGCGCCGAGCACCCCAGGAGAGTGAAATGCCCAACCTTGGTCCTCTGGAGATCGGCCTCATCGTCCTCGTCATCCTGCTGCTCTTCGGGGCCACGCGGCTGCCCAAGCTGGGCCGCTCCATGGGTCAGAGCATCAAGGGCTTCAAGCAGGGCCTGAACGACGAGGTTCCGCTCGACGACGACGAGAAGGCCGCGAAGGAGATCGCGTCGGCCAAGGGCGACAAGCCGGCCGACGCCTGAGAGCCGGCACCCCCCGGCGCTTCACCGTTCTCGCGAGAGCAGACACACGGCCGTGGCGGAGATGCCTTCGCCACGGCCTTCCCATCCCATCCCTTCGCTGGTCGTGCCCTTGAGGCCGACGGCCTCGGGCGCCACGCCCAGCACGTCCGCGAGCTTCTCTCGCATCGCCTGACGGTACGGCGCAAGGCGCGGCCGCTCGCAGACCACCACAAGGTCGACGTTCTCCACAGCCCAGCCCTCCCAAGCGAGGCGTTCCACGACCTGGGCGAGGAGCTCGACGCTGCAGGCGCCCCGGTACGACGCGTCGGTGTCGGGGAACAGCTCGCCGATGTCGTCCATGCCCGCCGCCCCAAGGAGCGCGTCCATGAGCGCATGGACGGCGACGTCGGCGTCGGAGTGGCCGGCGAGGCCCTGCGGGTGGTCGACCTCGACGCCGCACAGCACCAGCCGCCGGGCGCCGGCGAAACGGTGAGCATCGTAGCCGGTGCCGACCCTAAACGTCTGCCTCCACCTCCCACGAGAGCAGCGCGCCGGCCAGCGGCAGGTCGACCGGCGTGGTGATCTTGACGTTGGCCGGTGTGGACGGCACCAGGCGGACCTTGTAGCCGCCCTTCTCCAGCAGCGCGGCGTCATCCGTGGCGTCCGGCTCCAGGCCGCGCCTGTACACGTCGCGCAAGGCGGCGGCGCGGAACACCTGTGGCGTCTGCGCCGCCCACATGCCGCGCCGGTCGACGCTGGCCTCGACGGTGCAGTCCGGGCCCTCGCGCTTGAGCGTGTCGCTCACCTCGAGGGCCGGGACGGCGCCGTCGGCCGTGGCCAGCGCGTCTATGCAGCGCTCGAACACGTGCTTGGCGAACAGCGGCCGGGCGCCGTCGTGCACGGCGATGGCCGCGGCCGTCTCCGGTACCTCAAGCAGGCCGGCGCGCACCGAGTCCAGGCGCGTGCGGCCGCCCTCGGCGATGAGCAGCGGCTTGGAGTCGTCGAAGGCCAGCAGCTCGCTGGCGAAGCGGACGGTGTGCGTCGGGTGAAGGACGACGACGATGCCGCTGACCTCGGGCATCGCCAGCAGGCGCCGGACGGAGTGGTTGAGGATAGGCTCGCCGCCGAGCAGCAGGAACTGCTTGGACTCGCCGTCCGGCAGGCCCATGCGGCGGCTCTCGCCGGCCGCGGCGACGATGACCCAGAGCTCTCCGGCCTGCTGGTCCTCCATGACGCTGTCCCCCTTCTGGTCTGTGCCCGGCCGCGTGCGCGCCTACGGCAGCACGCGGCTGAAGATCATCTTGCCCGACGGGCTCTGCAGCACGCTGGTGACCTGGGCCTTGACCCGCGAGCCCACCAGCATGGCGCCCGCCTCGACCACGATCATGGTGCCGTCGTCGAGGTAGCCCACGCCCTGGTCTTGCTCCCGTCCCTCACGCAGGATCTTGACCTCGATGACCTCGCCCGGCAGCACGGCCGGCTTCACCGAGTTGGCCAGGTCGTTGACGTTGAGCACCTTGACCCCCTGGATCTCGGCGACCTTCTTCAGGGTGTGGTCGGTGGTGAGGATCTGCGCCCCGACGTCCCGGGCCAGGCGCACGAGCTTGCTGTCGACGGCCTCGATGTCGGCGTAGTCGGTGTCGTCGATGCGCACAGCGCCGGAAGAGTTCTGCAGGCGCTTCACAAAGTCGAGCCCGCGGCGCCCGCGGACGCGCTTCTCGGGGTCGGCAGAGTCGGCCAGGCGCTGCAGCTCCTCGACGACGAAGCGGGGCACGAGGATCTCGCCCTCGAGGAAGCCCGTGCCGGCGATCTCGAGAATGCGCCCGTCGACCACGGCGCTGGAGTCGAGCAGCTTGGACGGCGTGAGCCCCGGCAGCACGGCGAAGGCGCCGCGCAGCCCGAGCAGCCTCAGGATCTCGACGTGCTTCTTGGCTGCGATGTACGCGGTGAAGTACCCGGCCAGCAGGTAGATGGGGATCGTGAGATACGGCCCGACCACGGGGATGCGCACCAGGGCGATGCTGATGAGCGTGGCGATGACGAGACCGACGACGACACCGCCGATGGCCACCACGACCTCGGCGCCCGAGGCCCGCGCCATGATCTCGTCCATGTGGCGGAAGCCCTGCAGCACGTAGCGCGAGAGCAGCACGCCGAAGATGTAGCCGACGGCGAAGCCGATGACGGTGCCGAGCAGTAGCCAGACGACCTTGCCGGTCTGGTCGAGCTGCGGCGCGAACGACGAGGCGAGGATGCGGTCGGCGAACTGGTAGCCCGCAAGCGCGCCGAGCAGGGCGAGCACCGCACGGACCGCCGGGGCGAGAACGCCCCGGGGCTTGCGCTCCTTCGGTGGCCGGGAGCCGGCCTCAGACGACGGTGGCCGGCTCGTACGGTTCGTCGACAACCGGAGCCCCATCGACGTGGATGTTCTCGAGGACCTCCTCGAGGAACGCGTTGGCCTCGTCCTCGCTGAAGTCGCGGGCATACATGAGCTCGCTGGCGAGGATCTTCTTGGCCTTCGAGAACATCTGCTTCTCGCCGGTGGAGAGGCCCTTGATGGCGTGCCGGATCGCCAGGTTGCGGACCACCTCGGCGACCTCGAAGATGTCGCCGGTCTTGAGCTTGTCGCGGTTGTGCTTGTAGCGCCGGCTCCAGTTCTTGGGCATCTTGGTGGGGTCGCCGCGGAGGACCTCGAGAACCTGGTCCACAACGTCCGCCTCGACGACCTTGCGCAGGCCGGCGCGGTCGGCGTTCTCCACGGGGACCATGACGGTCATGTCGTTGTGGAGGATCTGGATGGTGAGGTAGTCACGCTGCTGACCGAGGATCTCTTTCTGCTCTATCTTCATGATCTTGCCCGCACCGTGGTGCGGGTACACGACCTTGTCACCGACTGAGTACAACGTTCTCAAACCCCCCACTGGTCGTTGCCGGCCCCGGAGTCCCGCCGCGACGAAGGCGCGCCGCCGAGGACAGAACCAAGAGCCCCGCGCAGATCGGCCGCCCCTGCAGCCGTGCCGCCGAGGCGTCGTGCGTCGGCGGCGGGTACGACGACACGAGCGAAGCCGGCACGGCCGGCCTCGACGAGGCGTCGTTCACACTGACTACAGGTGCGCAGCTCGCCCGTCAGGCTGATCTCCCCGATTGCGGCGACACCTGGCGGCAAGGGCGCGTCACGCTCGGCAGAGGCGATGGCGAGAGCGACGGCAAGGTCGGCCGCAGGTTCGTCGATGCGGATTCCGCCTGCAATTGTAACAAAAACGTCATTGGATGACAAAGGCAGATGGGCGTGCCGCCCCAGGACCGCGACGATCATCGCCAGGCGGTTGCGATCGAGACCTACGGCCACGCGCCTCGGCATGGCCAGTTCCGTGCGGTGCACCAGCGCCTGGACCTCGACGGCGAAGCAGCGGCTGCCCTCCACGGCGATGTGCACGGCGGCGCCCGCGGCGGGCCCGCCTTCGCCGAGGAACAGGGCGGACGGGTCGGTGACGCCGGCCAGACCCGCTCCGGTCATCTCGAACACGCCCAGCTCGTTGGTGGAGCCGAAGCGGTTCTTGGCGGCACGCAGCGTGCGGAAGAACCGCGTGCGGTCGCCCTCGAACTGCAGCACCGTGTCGACCATGTGCTCCAGCACGCGCGGGCCGGCGATGGCGCCCTCTTTGGTGACGTGCCCGACGAGGAAGACGGCGGCATCGGTGTCCTTGGCCAGGCGCAGAAAGCGGCCCGCCGCCTCGCGCACCTGGCTCACGCTGCCGGGCGCCGAGGTGAAGGCGTCGCAGTACAGCGTCTGTACGGAATCGACGACGACGAGGGCGGGCGACGCGGCCGCGACCGCCTCGATCACGGCGTCGAGCTCAGTCTCGGCGAGCACCTCGATGGGCCCCGGGTCGGCGCAGATGCGCTCGGCGCGCATCTTGACCTGGGCTGCGGACTCCTCGCCGCAGACGAGCAGCACTCGGCGCCCGGAGGCGGCCACCCGGTCGAGCGCCTGCAGCAGCAGGGTGGACTTGCCGATGCCGGGCTCGCCGCCGACCAGCACCAGCGAGCCCGGGACGATGCCGCCGCCGAGCACCAGGTCGAGCTCGGCGATGCCGCTGCTGAAGCGTTCGACCGCCGAGCTGACGACCTCGGACAGGCGCACGGGGCCGGGGAAGGAAGCAGCGCCCCCTCCTCCGGCCCCGTCACCCTTCTTGCCCCGGCGGGCCCTGCCGGCGTAGCCGGCGCCGCCCGCCGCGACGCGCTCTTCGTCGAACGAGTCCCAGGAGCCGCAGTCCGGGCAGTGGCCCAGCCACTTGGCCTCGCGGCGCCCGCACTCGCGGCACGTGAAGACGGTCTGCTGCTTCGCCACCTCAGGCGGCCCGGCGTTGGCAGACGGCGCGGCCGCCGCTCGCGCCCGGCCCGGTCACCGTCGCCTCAGGCCCCCGCAGCAGCGCCGCCGGCATCGGGCCCGTCGTCGCTGACTTTGGACGGGCCGACGGGGCCGACGCCCTGCGCGATCGGCTCGTCGAGGCCCACCATGGGCAGCTCGACGCGTCCACCCACGCGCTCGCCGTTCACGGTGAGCACGGTGTCGTCGTCGGCGCCGTCGACGATGATGATCGTGCCCTCTGGGAACTGCCGCTCAAGCATCGCGTCGCTGAGCTTGTCCTCGATGTAGCGCTGGATCGCGCGGCGCAGCGGTCGCGCCCCCAGCATCGGGTCGAAGCCCTTGTCCACCAGCAGGTCGCGCCCCGCGTCGGTGAGCTCCACGGTGATGCCGGCGGGGGCCACCTGCACGCGCAGCCTGTCGATGAACAGGTTGACGATCTGGGCGATCTCCTCGCGCTCCAGCTTGTGGAACACGATGACCTCGTCCACGCGGTTGAGGAACTCGGGCCTGAAGACACGCTTGAGCTCGCCGGTGATGCGGCTCTTCATGTCTTCGTAGCTCATGCCCTTGTTGGCCGACTGCACGAAGCCCAGCGGCGTGTCGCGCGTGATCATCTCGGCGCCGATGTTGCTGGTCATGATGAGGATGGTATTGCGGAAGTCGACCGTGCGTCCCTGCGAGTCGGTGAGGCGGCCGTCCTCCAGGATCTGCAGGAGGATGTTGAACACGTCGGGGTGCGCCTTCTCGATCTCGTCGAACAGGATGACGCTGTACGGCTTGCGACGCACGACCTCGGTGAGCTGGCCGCCCTCATCATGACCGACGTAGCCCGGAGGCGAGCCGACGAGGCGGGACACGGAGTGCTTCTCCATGTACTCGCTCATGTCGATCTGCACGAGGTGGTCCTCGTCGCCGAAGAGGAAGTTCGCGAGGGTGCGGGCGAGCTCGGTCTTGCCGACCCCGGAGGGGCCCAGGAAGATGAACGAACCCGTGGGCCGCCGCGGGTCCTTGAGGCCGGCGCGGCTACGGCGGATGGCCTTGCTCACGGCGCGCACCGCCGGGTCCTGGCCGATGAGCCGCGTGTGCAGCTCTTCTTCCATACGCAGGAGCTTCTTGCTCTCGGCCTCGGTGATCTTGATCACCGGGATGCCGGTCCACATACTCACGATCTCGGCGATCTCGTCCTCGCCGATGCTGGCGCGCATACCCTCATCGCTCGTCTTCCACTGGTCCTCGAGCTCGAGCTTCTTGTGGCTGAGCTTGCGCTCCTTGTCGCGCAGATTGGCCGCCTTCTCGAACTCCTGGGCCTCGATGGCCGCCTCTTTCTCCTTGCGCACACCCGAGATCTCCTCCTCGAGCTCGCGGTAGCTCGGAGGGGCCGTCATGGTGCGGATGCGCATACGGCTGGCGGCCTCGTCGATGAGGTCGATGGCCTTGTCGGGAAGGAAGCGGTCGCTGATGTAGCGATCGGCGAGCTCGGCCGCCGAGGTGAGCGCCTCGTCGGTGATGCGGATGCGGTGGTGGGCCTCGTAGCGGTCGCGAAGACCCTTGAGGATCTCCACGGTCTCGGGGACCGACGGCTCGGCCACCTTGATCTGCTGGAAGCGGCGTTCGAGCGCGGCGTCGCGCTCGAGGTACTTGCGGTACTCGTCCATGGTGGTGGCGCCGATGGTCTGCAGCTCGCCGCGCGCCAGGGCCGGCTTGAGGATGCTGGCCGCGTCGATGGCGCCCTCGGCGGCGCCGGCGCCGACGAGGTTATGGAGCTCGTCGATGAAGATGATGATGTCGCCGGTGTCGCGGATCTCCTTCATCACCTTCTTGAGGCGCTCTTCGAACTCGCCGCGGTACTTGGAGCCCGCGACCAGGGCGGCGAGGTCGAGTGTGTAGACCTGCTTGCCCTTGAGAAGCTCGGGCACCTCGTGGTTGGCGATGCGCTGCGCGAAGCCCTCCACGATGGCCGTCTTGCCGACGCCCGGCTCGCCGATGAGCACCGGGTTGTTCTTGGTGCGCCGGCTGAGGATCTGCATGACGCGCTCGATCTCGATGTCGCGGCCGATGCAGGGGTCGAGCTTGCCGTCTTCGGCCAGCTTGGTGAGGTTGCGCCCGAACTGCTCCAGCACCTTGGCCTGGCGCTTGCCCTCGGCGCCGCCCTGCTGCTGCCCGCGGCGGCCGGGGCCGCTGAGCGTGCGCATGACCTCGTTGCGGATCTTCTCGGGCTCGGCGTCGAGGTCGAGCAGGATACGCGCGGCGACGCCCTCGTCCTCGCGCACGAGGCCCAGCAGGATGTGCTCGGTGCCGATGTAGTTGTGGCCGAGGCTGAGCGCCTCACGCAGCGCCAGCTCGAGGACCTTCTTGGCGCGTGGCGTGAAGGGGATCTGGCCCTGAGGAGACTCTTCGCCCGAGCCGACGATGCGCACCACGGCGGCCCGGACTTCCTCCACCGAGACTTCGAGGCCGTCGAGCACGCGGGCCGCGACGCCCTCTTCCTCGCGCAGGAGGCCGAGGAGCAGGTGCTCGGTACCGATGTAGTTGTGCTTGAGGGCCCGCGCCTCTTCCTGCGCGAGCACCACGACCTGTCTGGCGCGTTCGGTGAAGCGTTCGAACATCAGGCCACTCCTTCCGGAAAGCGCCGCCTTGGCTGGGTGTGGGAACGTGGGCGGCCGCCGGTGCTTGCTGTGGGCCTCCAACGTACCCGCTGGAGGCCTGACGTAGGTCTATCGTACCCGATTGACGGCGAGACGCGACCCGGCCCCCGTGGCCCCTTGGACAGCCTCGGGCGCAGGCCTCGCGGGCGCACTCGCGGGCGCGCCCGCGGCCTCCTGCGGGTATGATTGTGCCCTTCGTGAAACGTCCCGGCCGCGGCCGCGGGGAAGGGGAGCCCGGAGCATGCGGAACATCGTCACCTGGTCCACGCGAGGCAAGCACCCGTGGATCGTCATCGCCGTCTGGATCCTCATCGCCGGCGCCCTCTCCATGGGTCCGACCATCCAGAGCGTGACCAGCAACGACGCCTCCAAGTCGCTCGCCGCCACCGTCGAGAGCAAGCGCGCCGACGCGCTGCAGCAGGAGAAGTTCGCCGACGCCAAGGGCACGCCGGTCATCGTCGTCTACAGCTCCGACACGCCGCTGAGCGCGGAGCAGAAGGCAGCCATCGGCGAGGGTGAGGCCTGGCTCAAGAGCGGCGCCGAGCCCATCAACAGCGCCAGCGTCCAGTTCTCGGAGGACGGCAGGGGAGCCCTGGTGTTCGCCAGCTTGGACGGCAACCCGGGCGAGGAGTCCTTCCGCGACTCCGTGCAGGCCATCCGCGACCACTTCGGCGACTCGGTGAGCGGCATGCAGGTGCGCGTCACAGGGCCCGGCGGCCTCATCACCGACGTCTACAAGATCTTCCTGAACGCCGACATCAAGCTCCTCATCGGCACGGTGATCCTGGTCCTCGTCCTCCTGCTGCTCATCTACCGCTCGCCGGTGCTGCCGTTCGTGCCGCTCATCACCGTCGGCTTCGGCTACTTCGTGGCCGGCGGCCTGCTGGCCCTGGGCGCCAACGCCCTCGGCGACACGCTCTCGGGGCAGGCCACGTCGCTCATGGTGATCCTGCTGTTCGGGGCCGGCACCGACTACGGCCTGCTGCTCATCTCGCGGTACCGCGAGGAGCTTCGCCACGAGCCCGACGCGCGCACGGCCCTGGCCACGGCGCTGGGCGAGACATGGGAGGCCATCGCCGCGAGCGGCCTCACGGTGACGCTCGCCGTGCTGACGCTGGCGTTCGCGGAGTACGGCGACTACACGTCGTTCGCGCCGGTGCTGGGGGGCGGCGTGTTCATCACGCTCATCGCCGCCCTCACGCTCATGCCGGCCATCCTGGCGCTGCTCGGCCGCCGCGCCTTCTGGCCGCGGGTCCCGAAGCTCGGCGAAGTCGGAAAGCAGGGCGCGTGGCAGAAGGTCGCCGAGCGCGTGACGCGCTCGCCGCGACGCGCCGCAAGCATCGTCGCAGCGATCCTCGTCGTGCTCGCCCTCGGCTGCTTCTTCTACAGCCCGCGCTTCAGCTTCACCGCCGACTTCCTCACGAGCATGCCGTCCAAAGAGGGCTTCGCGCTGCTGGAGAAGCACTTCCCGAAGGGGGCGCTGGCGCCGACCACGGTGCTCATCAAGGCGAAAGAGGCGCCGCCCGAGTTCGTCGCCGGCATGATCACCGGGATGCTCAACAAGAGTCCCGGCGTGGCCGCCGCCTTCCCCATCGGCATGGCCGACGACGGCAAGCTGCTTGGGTTCCAGGTCATCTTCAAGGGCGACCCGTACTCGAAACAGGCGCTTGAGCAGCTCCGGCAGCTGCGGGAGACGGCGCGCAAGGCCGCCGCCCAGGGTTGGGGCGATGCTCTGGTGGGCGGCCCCACGGCAATCCAGGCCGACACGTTTGCGATCAGCAACCGCGACACGCTTGTGATCGCCGCCATCGCCCTGGTCGTGGTCGGCGTCATCCTCGCGCTCCTGCTGCGCGCCCTGGTCGCGCCCCTCTACCTGCTGCTGACCAACGTGCTCTCGTACCTCGCCGCCCTGGGAGCC
>Ga0172371_10005937_pt1 | contig 17948 bp, 20 predicted proteins | sample Lak12m_FD_114543 | JGI IMG/M metagenome (GOLD analysis project Ga0172371, IMG submission 114543) | Freshwater microbial communities from Kabuno Bay, South-Kivu, Congo - kab_022012_12m | ecosystem: Environmental > Aquatic > Freshwater > Lake | place: Democratic Republic of the Congo: South-Kivu...
AGCCACTCGGAATTTTGCTCATCGGGAAGCAGGGAGAGGGACGAGGCAACAGCGCGCCAGCGTTCGCCGTAAGCATTTTCCAAAAGACTCGCCCCGATACGCCAAGGCTCGTGTATAGCCATCTTACCGCCGGGTAGAAAAAACCCGCGCAGGTGCCCCTTTCTTTGGAAAGTAGCTTCGTTCGCGGCAAGGAACTCTCCACCCCACACGCTCCCATCACTACCATAGCCGCTCCCATCCATAGCAATCCCTATAACCTCACCTTCCAAGCCATTTTCTGCCAGGCAAGCAACGATATGGGCATGGTGATGTTGCACCTTTACCAAGGCAACGCCCGTCATCTTCTCGGCAAGGAGGGTGGTGTAATAGGCAGGATGCAGATCGCAGACAACGATATCAGGTTCACACTCGGCAATTCTCAAGGACAAAGAGAGACTCTGCCGATAGAAATCGCGCGCCTCCGGGGTCTCTAAATCGCCGATATGGGGGCTCAAAAATGCCTTTTCTCCTCTCAAGATACAAATGGTGCTCTTCATTTGGGGACCAAGCGCCAGCACCGACGGATAGCGTTTCGAAAGCGCTATCGCCTCAGGAACGAAGCCACGCGCCCTTCGGGAAATTCGAGGGCGCCCTGCCGCAATCATCAAGAGCGAATCATCACATCTAACTAGAATATCGCGGTTATGAAAAAGGAAAAAATCGGCAATTCCCGAAAGCCTTTTTATCGCTTCGCGATTGCCAATACAAATCGGCTCGTCAACTTGATTGGCACTGGTCATCACCAGCGCCAAGAAATCTCGCAACAAAAGGTGATGTAAGGGGGTGTAAGGGAGCATGATGCCCTGATGGGGGACACCGGGCGCCACCACTTCCGCAATGGGGCTGCCCTTTTTTTTGGCGAGCAAAACGATGGGAGCACAGGGGGAATTCAACAACCGTTCCTCAGCGGCGTCAATGTGGGCTATCGAAGCGGCGCTGGCAAGATCGCGCGCCATCAACGCCAGTGGTTTTTCCTCGCGAAACTTGCGCTTCCGCAGTCTGGCAACGGCACTATCGTTGGTCGCATCGACGGCAAGGTGAAAACCCCCTAACCCCTTGAGTGCCACTATCCAGCCCTTTTTCAGCATTTCCGCTGCACTAGCTAAAGGGTTCCCTGTTTCGATGGTCTCCCCTTTATCATTGGCAAGCCAAAGAAAGGGACCACAAACGGGACAGGCGTTAGGCTCTGCATGGAAGCGACGATCAGCGATATTTTCATATTCCGCCCGACACTCAGCACAAAGCGGCATACAAGCCATCGAGGTGTTGACCCTATCGTAGGGAATATCGCGAAGAATCGTGAAGCGGGGACCACAATTGGTGCAGTTGATGAAGGGATATTCGAAACGGCGATCTTTAGGGTCGAAGAGTTCCTGACGGCATTCTTCACACAAGGCAATGTCCGGCGGGATGCTCATCTCTTTCATTCCCTCACCGGCGCTGGCGATAATCTGGAAACCACTCGCCCCTGTTACTTTTTGTTCTTGAATTTTTAGTTGGGTAATTCGTGCCCGTGGGGGCAATTCTGCGAGGAGGGAATGCCGAAAGCTCTCGAGCGCCGCTGCCGTTCCCTCCACCTCTATGACAACACCCTCCGGGCGGTTTTGGACGAAGCCGCTCAAGCCATGTTTAATCGCCAGACGATGCACAAAGGGGCGAAAACCCACGCCTTGCACCGTCCCTGAACAGGCAAAACGCACCCGCTTGTTCACATCGCTATTTTCGTAGGGAGGCAATATTACCCTCTAGCCAGTCATACCAGCCTGTCAAGCCCGCCCCCGATTTGCAGGAAACCTCGAATATCTGCAAATTGCGGTTGATAGATAAGGCGTCACGCTTGGCTTTTTCCATATCGAAATCGACATAGGGAAGCAGATCCACCTTGTTGATGAGCAAAACCGATGATTCTTGGAAGATGAGTGGATATTTGGCGGGTTTGTCGGCACCCTCTGGTGTGCTAAGTAGCATGACCTTGGCGTTTTCCCCAAGTTTGAACTCGGCAGGGCAAACGAGATTGCCTACATTCTCTATGATGAGAAGATCCAAGTTATCCACATCGAAGGAAGTTAGGGCATCCCTAATTGCCCCCCCATCGATATGGCATGCCCCGCCGGTGTTGATTTGCACTACGGGTATGCCGAGTTTCGCCACCCTCTGGGCGTCGTATGTGTCTTGGATATCACCTTCGATGACCGCAATGCGAAAACGGGGGGATAATTCCCGAATTGTGCACTCCACCACCGAAGTCTTCCCCGCTCCGGGCGAACTCATGATGTTGATGACATAGATTCCTTTAGCGGCAAAAAGGGCGGCATTCTCTTGGGCGATTCGGTCGTTGGCATCCAAAACATTTTCTATTACCTTTATCTTCATGGCAAAAAATCACTCCTTTTTAATTTCGGTGGTATCGATAATAAGCAGCGCAGGTTCCTTCCGAGGAAACCATGCAAGGGCCAACGGGACTAAGCGGTGTGCATAATTCCCCAAAAAAAGGACACTCCGGGGGAATAAGCAAACCCTTTAGAATGTCCCCACAAGCACAGCCTTGTGGTTCTTGAGAAACAAGGGGGGGAATTGTAAAATGCTCATGCACATCGAAATCGGCAAATTCCGCCCGCAGTCCGAGACCGCTTTGGGGAATCGTGCCTATTCCTCGCCATACGGCATCTTGCACGCTAAATACCTCTTCCATCAAAGCCAACGCCCGTTGATTGCCTTCATAACTAACAGCCCGCACATACTGGATGGCAACTTCTCTCTTGCCGCTGACAATCTGTTGCAAGACCATTGCGATGCCCTCCAAAACATCGATGCCCTCGAAGCCCGTAATTACAGCGGCTTTATCGGCTAGAACGAGGGGGGTATAAGCATGGGCACCAATGATGGCACTCACATGTCCGGGGCACAAAAAGCCATCGATATTGAGACGACTATCGGCAATTAGCACAGCCAACGCGGGGGGCACCAATTTATGAGAGGAAAGCAAAAAGAGATTCTTGATTCCCATCTTCCGCGCCCTAATAACAGTAGCGGCAATGGTGGGGGTTGTGGTCTCGAAGCCAATACCCATCAGTACCACCCTTTTATCCAAATTCTGCTGGGCGATGTTCAAAGCCTCGCTGGCAGAGCTCATAATCACCACCTGGGCACCAGCAGCTCTCTTTTGCTGGAGGGTTACATCATCCGACCCCGGAACCCTCAACATATCACCAAAGGTAACAAAAATTACATCAGGGCAAGAGGCAAGGAACAGCGCCGTATCGATATCTCTCAGCGATGTTACACAGACAGGACAGCCAGGACCAGAAACAAGACGGATGTTCTTGGGCAGCAAACCCCTGATACCGTAACGACCAATAGCCTGGGTGTGGCTACCGCATACTTCCATAATCGTAACTTCCCCACATTGGGAGGCTAGCCTTTCGATGATTCCCAAGAGAGGCTTGGCAAAATTGGAATCACGGTAATGGTCAATTTGGTGTTTCATTTTCTAGTATCTCTCTGAGCATATCCAGCTTTTCTATCGCCAAGTTCTCGTCTATCTTGTGTATCGCGTAGCCAGCATGACAAATTACATAATCGCCAATGGTAACATCCTCATCGACGATATCCAAACACACTTCCCTCCGGACACCGCTTATGTCGATTGTCGCAAAATTATCGGCATCTATGGAAAGTACCTTTCCCGGAAAAGCAATGCACATTATATCACTCCATAACAATTGGGCACATGGGAGCAAACCACAGTGTCCCGCCTAGAAATTCCAAAGAATACCAAAAACGCAATGTCTCACTCATCGACATCCAGCTCCACCAGTTGCAAATCTTCGTTGCCGCTCTTTATTTCCAATTCCCACGCCCCACATGCGGGACACAAAGCCTCATACGATTCGATCTCGCTTTTTATCCCACAAGAAAGGCATTGAATTATCAAGGGCTTTATATCGATTATAAAATCGGCGCCTGCCGCAAGTGTCCCCTGCGATTGTACAGAAAATGCGAATTCGAGAGATTGGGGATCAATTGCTGCGATGCGCCCAAAAGAAACCTTGACCGAATTAACCTTCTCGAAACCATGTTCGAGCGCTTGCACTTCTATGATATCTAGAAGTGATTGCACCAAGGAAAGTTCATGCATCGGCAAGCCTCTGCGGCACTACTCCCTCGCTTGCCAACTCTTTCAAAAGAAACTCCTCAACAATGGTAAAGCGTTCTTTCAGAACATCACTCATCTCCATCGCCATATCGGCATAGGCAAGGGGAACGATGCAAAGAAAAACAACGGATGGCACTTCCCCCAAGAGTTCCGCTTGAAAAAGAACATCGGGGAATTGAACTTCATGGGCGGAGGTGGGAGCGGGAAGATACAAGTCCATATCCTCTCTAGTAAAGCGGAAGATAGCCCCTACTTCCGAATTGACCTTGATTACATCGATGACTATCAACTTTTCGCAACTACAGATGCTATCCAACAGCCAGGGACCTAGAACCCCTCCCTCGATAATTTCCACACCCTCGGGCATTTGGTATCTTTTGGCAAACCAACGGATGAAATGAACCCCAAAGCCCTCGTCGCCCAGAAGGATGTTGCCTAACCCCATAATACTAATTTTATTTTTCTCTTCCATTATCACACTACAAGAAAGGGGAAGAGTAACCTTCCCCTTTCTATTTGCTAATATACTATCACAAAATGTTTATTTGCTTTTCTCTAACAATTTCCCATCGAACATGGACAGCAGCGTCCGATTTTTGACAACTGCATCGTACCAAAAAGCCATGTAGATATGGACGACCACAAAAATCACAAAACACCAAGTGAGAATATGGTGAATGTAACGAACCATTGCCAAACCGCCCAACATATTCTCCACCGGCTTCAATATCTTATAAATCAAAGCAGTTAGCCCTGCTCCATAACCCGCTCCCATCAAGATCAACCCGGTAATCACTATCAGGAGTAACAAGAACATCAAACCCAGATAAGCCAAAGATTGGATTGGTCCATAAGTAGCATGGTGGGATGGCTCTTTTTTGTCGATACAGAGATAGAACTTTACCTGATTGAAAGTATCCCGCCATTTCGTCCAGGCAAAGAAATCTTTCCAGTCTGCATTGAAGTTCGAAAAGAAGGCTAGGTAGATCCTCCAAAAGAAGGCAAAGACCAAGATAACACCAAATAAAAGATGCACAAAACGGATGTAACCAACGGAAAACTTATCCACAGTCTCACCGGATAACACCGTTATCGGGTAAGAAATAAGGAATCCCGTTCCAATCAAAACGAATATGGAAACGGCAGTCAACCAATGGTTGATTCGTATGGGCAAAGACCATTTATAAACCGGAACCATTTCTCCCATTATGAAAGCCTCCTTTCTTCCCGTTAAGCCACACGGAATTCTTTTACTTCTTTGGTCCTAGGATTGATAATGTGAACCGCGCAAGCCATGCAGGGATCGTAGGAGTGAATGGTACGAATTATCTCCAACGGCTGATTGATGTTGGCGAGCCTAGTTCCAATCAGGGCTTCTTCGTAAGGACCACGCTTGCCGTTGACATCGCGGGGAGAACAATTCCAGGTGGAGGGGACTATCGCCTGATAATTGGAAATGACCTTGTTTTCTATCTTTACCCAATGTCCTAAAGCACCACGCGCAGGCTCCGTAAACCCTCTTCCCTGTCCGCTCTTGGGAACATCACACTTCGTCCAGGTGCGGGTATCGCCATTTTTGATGTTGGTAACCAACTCGTTTACCCAGCCTTCGATGTGATCGCTCATCATCTTGCTTTCGAGCGCCCGTGCCGCGGTTCTTCCCAGGGTGGAGAAGAGAGCCGAAACAGGAATTCCCGTTGCCGAGAGCGTCGAATTGATGAGGGATCTAATTTCTTTGTTACCAACCGCATAACCAACCACCATGCGCGCCAGTGGTCCAACTTCATAGGGAACACCATCGTAACGAGGCGCTTTACACCAGGTGTATTTCTCATCACCTTTTACATGCCCATCCTCGTCATAACCGGTGTACTGGGGTTCGGTAGTGCCATTGTAGGGATGTAGGGGCTCTTTCCCCTTATACCACGCGTGGGTAACTTCTTCCGTTATCTTGCTTTCATCCAATTTGATAGGACGGTTGATGTTGGCGTTTTTCACAAGACCACTCGGGAAGAGCATGGTGCCCTCTTCATCGAGGGGGAAGCCGCCATAAGCGAGGTAGTTTTTGACGCTCGCGCCGATACCTGCTGCACCTTCATCTTTGTAATACTTGGCGGCAAGCAGGATGTCGGGTATATAAGCCGTTTCTACAAAGTTCTTAACTTCCTTCGAGCGGAAGAGATACGCTCCCAACCTGCTGGGATCCAACGCATCGGCGACCGATGTTACCCCGCCAACCACCAATGTTTGTGGATGGGGGTTCTTTCCACCGAAGATTGCCTGCATCTGTGCGCAGACTTTCGAAACCTTCAAAGCATCTAGATAATGCGAAAGAACTATCAAATTTGCTTCGGGCGGCATCTTGTAAGAGGGATTACCCCAGTAAGCGTTGGCAAACGGTCCTAACCTGCCGGATTTGACGAACTTTGTTATCCGCTCTTGCACCGCTTTGTAATGCGTTTCGGAACAATTGTAAGGATTCTTATGAACGCTCTTGGCAAGCTCGACCGCTTTTTTAGGATCTGCGGAAAGCGCACTAACTATATCCACCCAATCGAGTCCGTGGAGGTGATAAAAGTGCATGATATGATCACCCAAAAACCAGGCACCACTCATCAAATTACGGATAATCCGTGCATTAGGTGGTGGCTTCACACCAAAAGCATCCTCACAGGCAAGAACGCTTGCTTCGTAATGCACCATCGTGCACACACCGCAAAAACGCTGCGTAATAAGCCCAGCATCGCGTGGATCACGTCCCTTCAAAATCGTCTCGATACCTCGCCAAAGGGTAATACTGCTCCACGCATCTCTAATTACATTGTTATCATCGACTTCGACTTCTATCCTTAAATGACCCTCTATTCTGGTGATGGGGTCAACAACTATTCTCTTAGACATCGTCTTTATCCTCCTGAATCGTCATCTTTTAGTCATATTACGACTTTTTTGAAGTATCTGCTTTGTTCTTATCGGAGTGCCTAACGGCGGTCAAACCGGCGTGAGCAGCAACGCCAGCTACAGCACCGACGGTTAAAGCAATGCCAAGATTATCAACGGTTGTCTCGCCGCCGCCAATCGTTCCCTCATGGATGGGCTTTTCGAACGGCGCCATCGTATCCCAGAAATTGGGCTCGGTGCATCCCATGCAGCCATGCCCCGCCATAACTGGCCAAGAAATGCCGTCGTTGAAACGCGCCTTGGCACAATTAGCGTAGGTGTAAGGCCCTTTGCAGCCAACTTTATAAAGGCACAGTGATCTCTTTGCACCTTCGTCACCCCATTCATCGACAAATTCACCAGCATCGTAGTGGGGCCTTCTCTCACAGAAATCATGGATTCTCTTGCCATAAGCCCAAAGCGGTCTGCCCAGTGAATCAAGGGCGGGTAAACCACCAAACATAATATAGTAAATCAAAGTGCCCGTGAAATTAGCGGCACTGGGGGGACAACCGGAGATATTAATTGTTTTGATTCCCAGTGCATCGGCAACACCTTTCGCATCCGTCGGGTTGGGCTTTGCCGCTTGGACACCACCAAATGCAGAACAAGTTCCTATACAGATGGTCGCCGCCGCTTTGCTGGTAACTTCCTTGGCAATTTCCAAACCCGTTTTGCCATTAGGACCTATCCGCAAATATTTCCCTTGCATACCGACGGGTATAGCGCCTTCGATAACACAAATGAATTTGCCAGGAAAATCGCGTAATGCCTTTTCCAGATTCTGTTCCACCTGATGGCCAGCAGCCGCCATCAATGTATCATGATATTCCAAAGAAATAGTATCGAGAAGTATCTCATCCACACCAGGATACGAAGACCTCAAGAGTGCTTCACTGCAACCGGTACACTCGGCGAGATGGAGCCACACAACAGGAATCCTGTTGAATTTCTCTGCCGCCTTAGCAACCATTGGACGGAACATGGAAGGCAACATCAGCGCTGTGGTCATTGCCGATGTCCAGAGCAAAAAATCACGCCTGCTTACTCCCCGTTCCTTGAGAAGTTCCTCGAACCCCTCGACCGATGGTGGATATTCCTTATCTAACTTTTCTAAATTGACTTGGCATTGCTTCATCAAAGTCCGGTAATGTTTCTTCAATGTCTTGCCATAGTCGCCAGCTTCACTTCCCATAATGCACACCTCCTCAAAGCGTTATAGTCTGCCTTTCTAAAAAGGCACCAGCCGTTGCTACTCGACTTGGCTATCTAAAATACCCAAAAATCCAATGCCAAGCCCTAGTTGCGAAAGGGATAAATGGCATCCCCTTCTCCCTACCGAAAATGTGCGCCCACAAAATGCCCCTAAATCAACACCAGCGAAACGCTCTCAAAAGACCATAATAACTTGCTTTGACCATCTTATATCCTTGCTTTGGTATAGCGTCAAGGCAAAATAAAAAAATATAAAAAATAAATTAAAACCAATAGAAACAATCTCTTAATCTATAAAATGCATAAAATTACCTAATTGGCATAAAATAAAAGGCTTGACACTTTCGTAACATTTTTTTAAAATTAGTGTTACAGGGTGTTTTATAAACAAAAAGGGGTATCAAGAAAAAATGCCACAGATCGTTCGCTTCAGTGTTTCCCTAGAAGAAGAGCTTCTTACCCATTTCGATCGCCTAATAGAGAAAAGGAACTACACGAATCGTTCGGAAGCGCTTCGGGATATGATCAGGCAGGAATTGGTAAAGAAGGAGTGGGAGGAAAACAAGGAAGTTACTGGAGTGGTGTCGCTTGTCTATGATCACCATATTCGGGAGCTGGTAAACAAAGTATTGGATGTTCAGCACGAACATTACAACAGCATCTTATCCAGTCAGCACATCCATCTTGATCATCACAATTGTTTCGAAATCATAGTAGCCAAAGGTAAAGCTAGAGATATAGAAAAACTTCACCAATCCTTGCAATCTATCAAGGGTGTAAAACACGCTGGCTTTATGATGGCAACCAAAGGAGAGGACATACTTTGATGGTAAGCGACAAATTTAGGAACCAACAGGGAAAGAATGCAAAAATGCTCAGCAAAAGCAAATTACTCACTTCGATAATGTTTTTCTTAACGATATTTTTATTTTTAATTTTCCCAATCCGTCACTCTTTAGCCCAAGAAGGACGCTTGCAATTTTATGCCAACGGGGAAGAATTAATAGTAGCTGGCTTCAAATACCCTCATCTTACCAAAGATGGTTGGGAGCTAAACTTTGAGCATGTCTATGTAACCCTTACCGAAATTACCGCTTGGCAGAGCAAACCACCTTATGACGCCCACAAGGGCGGAAACATCAAAGGTGTAAAAAAAGTAGCCTTACCGGGCATTCACACCGTTGATCTAACCAAAGGCACTCTTCAAAATCCCGCCGTGCTAGTAGGAGAACTAACGGGCGTGCCAAGTGGCCATTACAATACCATTTCTTGGCGTATGGCAAAAGCCACCTCCGGACCGGCAAAGGGATATTCCTTACTAGTAACGGGAAGCGCCAAAAAGAATGGCAAAATAATACCCTTTAGAATCGTCAGCGACAACGAGTGTGAATATAGATGCGGCGAATTTGTAGGCGATGTGCGCAAGGGATTCGTTGGCAAAGGCTCTGTCGCCGATTTGGAAATGACCTTCCATTTCGACCATGTCTTCGGCAGGGCTGACGAGCCCCTCAACAGCGAAATGAACAAGGCAGCGTTTGGTTTCGAACCCTTCGCTGGGAAATCTTCAGCACCTAGAGTGATAAAATTATCTGCTATACACCTGGGACATGTAGGAGAAGGACATTGCGCATTCCACTAGCCGTTTTATATTGTTTAGCGATGGCCCTTTTCCTGATAAATTCACCGCTGTTTCTCGAAAACGCCCAAGGACACGGTGCCAATATCCAATATCAGCGATGCGAAGGCATCGAGATTACCTCTCTCTATGACAGCGGAACCCCCATGGCAGGGGCACGAGTCCTCATCTTTGCCCCCGATAAACCAGAAGTTGCACAACTAGAAGGTATAACGGACGAAGAGGGGAAATTTCGCTTTTTCCTCGATTCGAGCCAAGAAGGCGTATGGTCGGTGCAAACACGCCTAGCAGGGCATGGCGCCATGGCTTATATTCCCATTGGTAATAGTGGAGAAAATGGCGAAGGAAAGAGCTCAGTCGCTGTGCCAAGTGCAAAAGCAAGGGCATCGTTGAGCACCACCCAACGCCTGTTGATGGTGCTCGTCATCCTTTGGGGATGTTTAGGAACTGCGCTCTTTTTCTCACGAAAGAAGAACTAAAAATGCACATACCCGATGGTATAGTCCCTTTCCCCGTGGCGGCGGCAGGCTATGTCTTATCTGGCGCCGTTACTTGGTGTTGTCTTAGAAAGTTACAAAAAACTGGGGAGGCGACAAAAGGCGTTCCGAAAGCAGCGCTGATGACAGCCGCTTTCTTCTCGGCATCTCTGATACACATCCCCTTGCCGATAGCGAGCATCCACTTGATACTAAATGGGCTCACCGGGATATTGCTTGGTATCTACGCCTTCCCTACGATTCTTGTGGGTCTTTTTTTCCAAGCCGTCCTTTTTGGACACGGCGGTATTACCACCCTCGGTTTGAACGCCGCAATAATGGGGCTGCCTGCCCTTGTCGCTTATGCCTGCTTTAGATTGGGAATACGAAAGGAGCAAATAGAGCACAGTGCGGTAAAAATAGGGGGATTGGGGTTTATGGCAACATTCATCGCCATTTCCTTATCGGTGCTGCTGTTCGCCGTGGTAGCCATAGGAACGGTGCCTGCCGATTTTGCGGAAGCTACTAGGGAAAAAGCCTTCCTGGTGCTTGCCCTTGCCCACTTGCCGTTGATGCTGGGAGAAGGTATCATCACGGCGGTAACGGTAGTGTTCATCCATAAGGTGCGCCCCGCCTTGCTTTGGGGAAATTGACCATGTTCCTAGATATAGCCCACCCTCCTTCCACTTCTCCTCTCCACAGGTGGGATCCGCGCTATAAGCTTGTCGGCATGGCGGCATTGATTTTTGCCTTTTCTTTCGTCGATAATACGCTGCTGCTGCCCTTGGTCGTGTTCTTCACCGTTGCCGCAGTAGCCGCTTCGAGGCTAAATCCCGGCTTCATCATCGAGCGCCTGCGCTTCCCCGCCCTTTTCATAACACTCCTGGTAATCGCCCTGCCCTTCATATCAGGTAAAACACCCCTAACATCGTTTGGCTTTTTGACTCTTTACAGGGAAGGGGTTGTATTATCGTTGCTCTTTACGGTAAGGTTTCTCTGTATCGTAACAAGCGTCGTTGTCCTCATCCACACGGCACCACTACAAAACATCATACGGGCAATGGCTGCCTTGCGAGTACCGTCTCCTTTGGTCAACATCGCCACATTGCTTTTGCGCTATCTGGCAGTTATTCGTAACGATTTCCAATGTATGGAACGCTCCATGAAACATAGAGGCTTCACTGATCGTAAAATCCGTTTTCGAACTTTTCGAAACCTCGCCTGGCTCAGCGGTAGCCTTTTCGTAAAAAGCTATGATCGCTCGGAGCGCGTCTGGCGCTCCATGTTGTTACGGGGACACGGAAAGCAGGAAGTAAATATCCGAGAGTTTCATCCGGCACAATCATCGGATAGGATAATGCTCGCTTTGTTCTTGTCAGCAGCCGCAACACTCGTGTTGTTGGAGATTGGGCTTCCATAAAAAAACTATCTTCGATATTAGCTACTCGCCCGCAAGAAAGAGAGGGGCTAGGGCAAACTTTATCGGCAGGCGGCGGGGCATCGCAGGTTGTAAGAATTTCTGGGAAGGAGAATAGCTTATGGGCGATTGCCAGAGCCCCATCTTGAAAATATCGTCTTTGCGATATGCTTATCCCGGTTTCCAAAATGGAGAGGGATCTGTCTTGAAAGGAATAGATGTAGAAATCGCTAGCGGGGAAAGGGTAGGTTTGATTGGTCCCAATGGAGCCGGTAAAACAACACTCTTTACGATTATTTGCGGCGCCCTGAAGGCAAGCGGTGGGGAAATTCTCTTCCAAAATGAACCTATTACCCCCGGAAAATTCAACAAGGGTATCGGTTTGATCTTCCAAAACACCGACGATCAACTCTTCTGCCCTACGGTTGCCGATGATGTCGCCTTCGCGCCGCAAAACCTCGGTTTATCCCCTAGCGAAGTCGAACAGCAAGTAAGTAACACCTTGGCAACAATGGGAATCTCCAACCTGGCCAATAGGCATATTCACTGTTTATCCGAGGGCGAGAAGCGTTTGGTCGCCATCGCCGGCATTCTCGCGATGAAACCGCAGCTCATCCTCTATGATGAACCGAGCGCCAATCTCGATATTCGCTTTCGCCGCCGTCTCATCTCTTTTCTCAAAAACTCCCCTGAGACCATCGTAATTGCTTCCCACGATTTGGAAATGATTCTAGAAACCTGCCAGCGGGTTATCCTTATGGATAAGGGCTGCATCGTCGCCGATGGACCCTCCCGAGAGATCATGGCTAACGAGGCATTAATGGAAGCACACGGACAGGAAAAGCCACACTCGCTACTTCCCCATATAATCGAACATCGGCACGCTCGAACAAGCTAGAGGCAGCAATTTCTCCTTTGCTTACACCTTTGAAAATCTAGGCACCCAATTATGATGTCCTAACATCGAAGAAAGAGAGGATAGATACATATGCCAGAAAGAATCAGCATCGTCGAAGGAGACATCACCAAGCTCGACATCGATGCCATCGTAAACGCGGCAAACAACTCGCTACTGGGAGGAGGCGGGGTGGACGGTGCCATTCACCGCGCCGCCGGCAAAGAGTTGTTGGCGGAATGCCGAAGTCTCGGCGGCTGTCCAACTGGAAAGGCTAAAATTACCAAAGGCTATAACTTGACGGCAAAATGGATAATCCACACCGTTGGTCCCGTTTGGCGAGGCGGGGCTTACGATGAAGATGCCTTGCTAGCCTCTTGTTACCGCAACAGTCTCTACATCGCGCTTGCCTATGATATCAAAACCATTGCCTTTCCCGCAATCAGTACCGGCGTCTATGGATTCCCCCTAGCTCGTGCAGCGGCAATAGCAACAAACGAGGTTGCTAACTTCCTCGCCCGTGAATCCGCCATAAAGCGCGTAACCTTCGTCTGCTTTGGCAAACAAGCATATCTGACTTATCTCGAAGCCCTAGAAGCCTATAGAGCAACAGGGGCAAAACCCCTCCCTTCTTAAATGGCAAGTAGGCACTAAACATCTACAACATCTACAAACAGGGATGGTCATGGAACGACTAATAAAAATAATCTCCACCCTACGCGCTCCGGGAGGTTGTGCCTGGGACAAGAAGCAAAACAAAGCGAGCATAGCCCAATACCTTCTCGATGAAGTCCATGAGCTGTTGGATGCACTTGCCGCAGACAATATCCTCGGCGAGCGTGAAGAGTTGGGGGATGTCCTTTTTCTATTGCTATTCTTGGCGCACCTCGCCCACGAGCGCGGTGATTATCATCTCGACGAGGTAATCACAGAAGTGAAAGCAAAAATGGAAAGGCGGCATCCGCACATATTCGGTGGTATAAAGGTTGCCAATGTCGAAGAAATAAAGGCAAATTGGCGCGCCATCAAAGCAAAGGAAAAAGGATCCTCATCGCTGCTGGGAAGCATCCCGCGCTCTTTGCCACAACTGAGGAGGGCACAAAAGGCACAAACGAAGGCGGCAGAGATTGGCTTCGATTGGGATAATATATCGGGGGTTTTTGCTAAGTTAGAGGAAGAAATTGCCGAGCTACATGCCTCGCTCGATGGCGGCAGTAGGAAAGAAATAGCGGAAGAAGTTGGCGATGTTCTCTTTACGGTGGTCAACATCAGCCGCTTTCTAGGAATCGATGCGGAGGATTCCCTACGCACCAGCACGGAAAAATTCCTAACCCGTTTTCAGAAAATGGAAGCCGTTATAAACGAAAGCGGGATGCCAATTACAGGGGTGGATGCCGAGATGCTCGATAGGCTTTGGGAGAAAATAAAGGAGAGCGAAAACTAAATAATGGAGATCTTCTTATGTGCACTGGGGATAGCGCTAATTTTAGAAGGATTGCCGTATTTCCTAATGCCCGAAAAACTAAAAGAATACTTTACTAGGATGCAAGCACTGCCTAGCAACAATCTACGGGTCGTTGGTTTTATCGCTATGCTGGTGGGATTGGCTTTGATTTATTGGGCACGGCATTGAAAACAAGCGATTTTGCTTACAAGCTCCCTCCGGAGCTGATTGCCCAACGCCCCACCCCCGGGCGCGACGAGTCCCGATTGTTGGTCGTCGATAGAAAAACGGGGTCGCTCACGGAGCATCTCTTTAGCGATATCGTTGCCTTCTTTTCCGCTGGCGATGTCGTTGTTATCAACAACAGTAAGGTGATCCCAGCGAGATTGTTCGGTAGAAAGGCAAGCGGCGCCCAAATCGAGATCTTTCTGCTCAAAAAGACGCAAGATGAGATGTGGGAAGCGCTTCTCAAACCCGCCAAGCGCGTGCAGGTGGGTAGCACCATCGCGCTGCCCGCTGCGGGTAAGTTGGAAATACTCGCACGCTGCGATGAAAAACGCTGGTTGGTGCGCTTCTCTCTGACCATGCCGCTGCTCGATTTTTTGGAGGCGTACGGGCAGACACCCCTTCCCCCCTACATCTCCCGTCCCCAAGGCGCTAGTGCCCAAAACCCCCAAAACCCAACGGATGTCATGACGGATGTCATGGATGATAAAGAGCGCTATCAAACAGTCTATGCCCAGAAAGCGGGTTCCGTAGCCGCCCCTACGGCAGGGCTACATTTTAGCAAAGCCACACTAGCCGCGCTTGTTCGAGAAGGAGTGGTGCTAGCCCCGCTCACCCTCCACATCGGCTACGGAACCTTTGCACCAATTACCAGCGAAGAAATCGAAGCGCATCACATGGAGGCGGAACAATTCGAATTGCCGCCAGAAACCGCCCTTATCGTCAATTCTTCAAAAAGGGTGATTGCCGTCGGCTCCACAGCCTGTCGGGTTTTGGAAAGCACATCGGGAAGCAAGGGGGTCGTCATGCCACAAACTGGTGTTACCGATTTATTCATCAAGCCTGGCTATCGATTTCAAGTGGTCGATTGTCTCCTCACCAATTTTCATCTGCCTCGCTCCACCCTCTTCATCCTCGTTTGCGCCTTTGCGGGAAGGGATTTGATGTTCGAGGCTTATCGATATGCCATCGCCGCCAAGTTTCGTTTTTATAGCTACGGCGACTGTATGTTGATAATTTAATGAAAAATTAGAACAACCGGGCTTTGGGCATTCTTGGCTTGCTACGATACCCGAAAAAAGCGTTGTTTTTTCAAAGCTAGTCTTCTACATGTTCACAGTTATTAGAAAAACAGTTAAATACAATTCCCCCAAGGAGGATCGATAGAAATGTCCGAGAAAAAACCAGTATCGTTTGTAGGAAAGGTTGCCGTCGTTACCGGTGCAGGTGCCGGGTTAGGACGGGCATATTCTTTGGAATTGGCGAAACGCGGCGCGAAGGTCGTGGTCAACGACCTCGGAGGGGCACGGGATGGCTCCGGTACAGGCTCGCAATCGGCGGCGGACAGAGTTGTTGCCGAAATCGAAGGCGGCGGCGGAATCGCCACCCCCAACTACGATAATGTTGCCACCCCAGAAGGAGGGGCAAACATCGTGCAAAGCGCCCTCGATGCCTATGGGAGACTGGATATCCTCGTCAACAACGCCGGCATACTCAGAGACAAGAGCTTTATGAAAATGGAGATGCCCGATTGGGATGCCGTCATCAATGTCCATCTACGCGGGGCGTTTTGCGTTTCTTCCCCTGCCTTCAAAGTGATGAAAGAAAACGGCTATGGCAGGATCGTGATGATAACCTCCGCCGCGGGCTTATACGGCAATTTTGGGCAAACCAACTATGGCGCCGCCAAGATGGGGATAGTCGGGCTCATGAACAGCCTCAAGGTCGAAGGCGCCAAGTATGGAATCAAGGTGAATACCGTTGCCCCCCTCGCCGCCTCACGCATGACCGAAGATATAATGCCGCCGGAGATTCTCGCCAAGATGGGACCAGAGTTCGTGGCGCCGCTCGTTGTTTATCTTTGCTCGGAGGACTGCCCCGTAAGCGGGATGATCTACAATGCAGGAATGGGTTATTATGGGCGAGCCGCACTATTGAGCGCACCGGGGGTTATCCTGGGCGGAGACAACGCCACTCCTTCTCTCGAAGACATCGCCACGCACTGGGAAGGAATAAACGGCATGGAAGGCGCCCAAGAACACGAACAGCTCAACAACTTTATCGCCTACTTGTTTCAGGCATTCCAAGACAAAAAATAGCAATTAGAAGAACAAGGGACAAAGATGATAGGAATTTCCAAGCTTTACTGCCAAGCGGTGGAGGCGGCGGATGTTTTGCGTTATAATCGCTCCTCGGCTCGCCTCCCTTCGCACCTTTTACAGTTTTCCGCGGATAAAAAGCCCGTAGTCGTTTGGAATGTTACAAGGGCATGCAACCTTAGATGTATTCACTGCTATTCCAATTCCCACAGTGCCACCGCTTCGGAGGAATTGGATACGGCGCAGGCTAAGGATTTCATCGAAGATCTCGCCGCTTTCGGTGCCCCCGTGCTTCTCTTTTCCGGCGGAGAACCGTTGTTGCGCCATGATCTATACGAGTTGGCAGAATATGCCACCAAACTAGGAATGCGCGCCGTCATCTCCACCAACGGCACCTTACTAGATAAAGAGAATACCCAGCGGCTCAAGGATATCGGGCTTTCCTATATCGGCATCAGTCTCGATGGGCTCGAGAAAACTCACGATTTCTTTCGCGGTAAAAAAGGGGCGTTCCTAAACTCCCTGCGCGGCATCGAGCTTTGTAAGCAAGCGGGCATCAAGGTTGGTGTTCGCTTTACCGTCAACAAACACAACATAGCCGATGTTCCCGCCATCTTCGCCCTTATAGAAAGCGCCGCCATCGACCGCCTCTGCTTCTATCACCTCGTTTATTCGGGGCGGGGTTCCAGTCTCATTGCCGAGGATCTATCACATGAAGAAAAACGGGATTTGCTCGCTCTCATCATGGATAAGACCAAAGACCTTTTCGAGAAGGGTAAGCCAAAAGAGATTCTGACGGTCGATAACCACGCCGATGGTCCCTTTGTCTATTTGCGCCTATTGCGAGAAAACCCCCAACGGGCGGCGGAGGTACTGGAGTTGCTAAAGATGAACGAAGGCAACAGCTCTGGCAATGGTATCGCCTGTGTCAGTTGGGATGGCGAGGTGCATCCCGATCAATTCTGGCGCTCGGTTTCTTTTGGGAATGTCCGCGAAAGAAAGTTCAGTGAAATTTGGACGGATAGCGGCAATAAATTGTTGCAAGAATTGAGAAACAAAAAACAATACCTACAAGGACGATGCGCCCACTGCCGCTGGCTCGATGTGTGCGGGGGCAATTTTCGGGCACGGGCATGGGCAACATCCGGAAATCTCTGGGCGCCTGATCCCGCCTGTTACCTCACTGATGAAGAAATCTCCTAAGCACCGTTTTAGTTGTCGCTTTAATAATTCTTCGTTGCTCCTCAAAGGCTAATCGCTGTTTTATGGGGTATTTGTTTAGCCTGTTATAGCAAAGTCAAAATGTCCTCATAACTGCAGAGGGAAAATGTCCCTTTTCTTGGGGGTCTGGTTCTGTAGTATCATAAACTTGTAGGTAACTCCTTACCTCTCTTCTGCCGCTGCCT
>Ga0172371_10005938_pt1 | contig 17948 bp, 13 predicted proteins | sample Lak12m_FD_114543 | JGI IMG/M metagenome (GOLD analysis project Ga0172371, IMG submission 114543) | Freshwater microbial communities from Kabuno Bay, South-Kivu, Congo - kab_022012_12m | ecosystem: Environmental > Aquatic > Freshwater > Lake | place: Democratic Republic of the Congo: South-Kivu...
CTGGTTCCCACGCTCTGCGTGGGAACGAGCGAGTGTTGGCCTAGAGCCCATCCCATAACGTGGCACAGCCGAGGGCGGCTGTGCCACAACTCGCTTCTGGGATAGGCTCTTAGTGCCGGTAGGGCACTGTGCCCGACGCATCCGTCCGGTAGCCCCATTGCTTCAGGTACTCTTGGCCGGGGAGGAAATCATCCTTGCGCTGCTTCAGCTCCTGCGTGAGCCGGGAATCGAGGTCGCGTTGGAGCACGGCGAACTTCTCCTCGCCGACCAGGTTGCGCTGTTGATAGGGGTCGTTCTGATTGTCGTAGAGCAGCCACGGGCCGTCGAGCGAGCGGACGTAGGTGTGCCGCACCGTGCGCAAACCGCGGTACTCGCGGCCCCCTTGGGCCCGCGTCCATTCGCCGAAAGGGGCGACGCACGTGATCAGGGCCGCGCGGTCGCTCTCGGCCTCCTTGCCTCGCAGCCACGCGGAACGATCGAGTCCCTCCACGGTCCCGGGAATCGCGATGCCGCACAGGCCCAGGAGCGTGGGCATGATGTCCGGCGTGGCGAAGGGGGTCGAGAGCTTCCGCCCGCCGCGCCCCAGGCCCTTGGGCCAATGTGCCACGAAGGGGACCAGGATCGCTTCGTCCCAGGGACGCTGCTTGCGTATCTGGGCATGAGAGCCGAGCATATCGCCGTGGTCGGAGGTGAACACCAGGATCGTGTCCTCGGCCAGGCCGCACTCCTTCAAGGTGTCGAAGATCCTGCCCAGACCCTCGTCCAGGGCCGCGCCGTGGGCGTAGTAGCCCGCCAGATCGCGGCGCGCCGCGGCCGCGGCCTCCGGCGGGACGTTCGGGCGCAACCGGATCTGGCCGGACGGGAACAGTCGCCGGAACCGTTCCGGCGCCGTCTCATAGGGATTGTGCGGCGGCCCCCAGGAGAGCACCAGCAGGAACGGCTGCCGCCGATGGGCCCGGATGTACGCCTCGGCCTCCGCGGTCTGGGCCAGCGCGTCGTAACCATTCCAGTACCGCTTCTCGTCCGTGTCGGCATAGTACAGCGAGTGCAGGTAGTGGTGCGTACACTCGTTGGCCCGCCAGAATTCAAACCCCTGGCGCCGCTCGGCCGGAATGAAGCTCGACCGGCCGTGGCCGTCGAGATGCCACTTGCCGATGTACGCGGTCTGGTAGCCGGCCGTCCGGAAGGCCTGCGCCAGGGAGACGGCGTCCCGGTTCAGGGGCACGTCGTTCACGAACACGCCGTGGCTCAACGGGTAGCGACCGGTGATCAAGCTGCCTCGATAAGGACTACACACAGGGCACGTCGACACGGCCGTCGTAAGGACCACGCCTTGAGCCGCCAGCCGATCGAGGTGCGGGGTTCGAGCATTGACGTCGCCCGCATATCCGACCGCCTGGGCCCGCCATTGATCGGCCAGGAGAAAGACCACGTTGGGCTTGTCGGGGCGCTCCGCAGCAGAGCCCATCCCGGTCAGCAGGCACCACAAGACAATTCCCGACGTGGTTCGTGACATGATGCAGATCTCCAGGGGATTCTGCGCGACGCGGGCCGGATTGAGCACGACTCCAGGATAATTCGGAGACTCCGAGCCGGGCCGTGTCGGCCCGGCGGACCGGGGCGACACGCCCCGACTCGGAATTGCGTAACGCACGCGGCGCTCACGATAGCGCGAGCGGATAGTTGCGCAGCTCTCGCAGCGTTTGAAGGGCCAGCTCGTAGCTTTCCGGCTTCACGTCGGCGGGCACGGAGTGGTCGGATTGAAAGACCCAGCCGCCCCCCCGGGCCGCCTGGAGCTTGTAGCGGACCATCTGCCGGATCGACTGCGGGTCCCCCTTTTCCAGCACGCGAACGTCGATGTTGCCCACGAAAGCCAGTTTGCCGGCATATTTCTTCTTGAGCTCGACCACGTCGAGCCCGGCCTTGGCTTCCAGCGGGTTGTAGGCGTCGAGTCCCAGTTCCACGAGGTCGTCGAAGATGTCGCGGGCATTGCCGCAGCCGTGGTAGATGATCATCAGGTTGTGACGGTGGAACAGGTCGATCAGCGACTTGACGTGCGGCTTGAAGAGCTGGCGCCAGCGGGGCGCGCCGAAGAGCATTCCCTTCACGTAGGCCACGTCGCCCCAGATATACATGCCCGAGAGCCGGCCCTTGCCGGCGGCGATCTGGGCCTCGGCCAGCTTCAACATGAAGCGGCCGATCCGGTCGACAAACGCCGCCAACCGCTCCTGCTCCGTGGAGAGCCAAACCAGAGAATTCTCCGAGCCGATGCACCGCCACAGGTATTCGTAGGGCTCGCACACGGAGCCGAATACGGCGAAATCATCGACGTAGCCGTTCACCCGCTCGTCCCACGGAGGGATGTTTCGGGCCAAGGCGTCGCCCACGCCGTTGATCTGGTCGTCGCCCCCGGCGTAGAACCGGCGCGGGTCGTCGGGCGGATCGAAGGGGAAATCGGCCATCTGGTCCGGATCCGAGATCGAGAAGGTCTCGTAGCGCGGCATGGGGGCGTCGCCGGTCCGGCGGATGGTCGCGCCAAAGCCGGTCTTCACCACGATGTCCTCGCCCGACTTGTGAAGAACCTCGAAGGGCTGGATTTTCGGATCCAGGTTGGGCGTGATCACCACGTAATCGAGATCGAAATGGCGATAGGGATCGAAGCCCGGGCCGAACTTGTGGACGTATTGCTTCAGGAAGCCGGTCCAAAAGAACTCGCCAACCGGGACCCGATCGCCCTCCCGATGGGCAAGGGCGGCACGCATGCGTGCGATCTTCTCCTGGCTCTCTCCCACGGACGAACTCCTCGAATGAGTGTGGCACAAAACCCTTACGGCGCCCTGCAACCGGGCCGACGACTCGACACCCGGGATTATTCCCGATGGCAGCACGGTTGTCCATGGGCGGGGAGTCGTAAACGGGTCTTCACAATTCAGGGAGGGCGAGGCTCCTGCCGAGCCTGCGACGAGCGTGTATCCTCCGACGTTCACGATGGCTCGGCAGGAGCCTCGCCCTCCCTGAATCACGCAAGGTCACTTGACTTTGCCGTTTTGGCCGTAGGAGGGCCTTTCCAGGCCGTCTTTGGGGGCGGTTTCTTGACGCCCTGGAAAGGCCGTCCTACAAAGGGAGTCATGAAGATCTACACTCGAACGGGAGACTTGGGCGAGACGGGCCTGTTTGCCGGTCCGCGGGTCGGCAAGGATATGCCGCGGATCGAGGTCTGCGGCACGATCGACGAATTGAACGCCGTGCTCGGGACCGTCCGGGCGGAGCCGCTCCGGGCGGAGCTCGATCGGCTTCTGGACCGCGTGCAGAACGAGCTGTTCGCCATCGGCGCAGAATTGGCCACCCCCGACCCGGCGGCCCAGGGGGTCCGTTGGATCGGCCTCGAACACGTCCGGGCCCTGGAGGCCGACATCGACCGGCACGAGCCGGTGCTCGCGCCGCTGGAGCAGTTCATCTTGCCCGGCGGGACCCGAGTGGCCGCCATGCTGCACCTGGCTCGCACCGTGTGCCGCCGGGCGGAGCGGCGTCTTGTGACCCTGATCCGCCGCAGCGAAGAGCCGATCTCCCTGGTCTTGATGGCCTACTTGAACCGATTGAGCGACCTGCTGTTTGTCCTCGCGCGACACGAAAACGCCCAGGCCGGACGCCCGGATGGGGTGTGGCGGAAGCCGTCACGCGAAGAGCCAAGGGGCGGGTGACCCCGAGCGCCCTTCATCCTTCATCCCTCTAGCGACCAGCGGGCCTGGCGGAGGACGGCACGGGGGAATTGCTTCACCACTTCGTACCACACGCTCACCAGGGAGCCGTCGTCGAGTTGCACCGTGGACGGATAGCCGAGATCCGACGAGGTCCCGTCGCCGGAGACGATGATCGGCTCCGACCACGTCTTGCCGTGGTCGGAGCTCACCCGGGCCTGATTGCCCAGCGGCTGGCGGCGGTGGCCGTAGGTCATCAGCAGGCGTCCGTCTTTGAGCCGCAAGAGGTGCGAGGGCAAGCCCCACACGCCGATCGGGTGCGGCACGCTCCACGTCTTGCCGCCGTCGGAGGACTCGCTTTGCAGGGTCTCGCCGGAGTTGGCCCGGTTGTGATTGCGGATCTGGAGGACCAGCCGGCCTTCGGCCGCCTCCACGGCGTGTAACTCGTGATACTGCTCGACGGTGTCGCCGGGCCGGGCACTCACCTCGGCCAGCCACCGCCACGATTGGCCGTCGTCGCTCGACTCGCAAACGCCGACGCGGCCCTTGGGGTGCCCGGGCGAATCCTTCCACAGGGCCTTGCCGGCGTAGAGCAGCCGGCCGTCGGACAACTGGATCGGCCCATGGGGGCTATTGACCAGGCAGCGATACGGGACCGACCACATGACGCCGCCGTCGGTGGAGCGGAGCATCCACACATCGAGTTGCGAGTTGCGCTCGTCGGCGGTGAGGCGGTCGTGGGCGGCCCGCCATCGGGCCATGCGTTGCGGCGGCCGGGGCCAGGCATTCTTGTCGCCCGAAGGCTTGCTCTCGGCCTGCTTCAGGATCGACTCGTAGGCCAACGACGTGAACGTGGTCACCAGGATGCTGCCTTTGGCGGTCTCGACCACGCCGGAGTCGCGGTCGTCGATGGCCGAATCCATAATCACGCGGGGCCACAGCCAGGTACGTCCCCCGTCGTTGGACCGCATCAGCTCCACGCGGCCGAACGGGCAGACGTGCCCCTCGCGCCCCCCGGAGTAGGCCAGGAGGAGCTGGCCGTTGCGGCGTCGGGCCACGGTGGGCCAGCCGTGATAGAGTTCGGGCTGATCGCTGATGACCTTGATCTCGTGGATCGCGGCCCGCGGGGCGGCTGCGGCTCGACGCCCGGCCGCGAGAAACGTACACGCTGCCGCAACACTCGAACCGCGCAAGAATTGGCGGCGACTCAACCGCATCATGGCAGGCTCCTTTCGGTGTGGGAGGCGGGAAGACGGACACCACGATTCTGCCCCGCGGGCCAACGACTCTCAAGCCCCTGAAGGCACTGGCGATCTGTCGTGGGTCGTGATCCATCCGTGTCATTCGAGGACAACCTGTTCCACACGAGCCCGACGCGTAAGCGAGGGTGACTCGTTGGCAGTCCCTCCCTTGCGCTTCGGGCTAGTGTCGCGCGGTGGGAAATCCGGGCTATGTCGCGTGCCGCGTTTGCCTGTTACGCAGTCAACGATTGCGTTCATATTAGGCAGTTTCGACTCTCGCGATGGGAATGGCATCAGGCGGAGGGCACTCTAGGAGAGCCGTAACCTGTTGTGGGTGAAGCACCTAGATCCCCTGCTACGACTCCTGCCTGGAGATTTGGCACGCTGGTTGCTTCCCGGTCAGGCAAAGCCTGTGAAACCGGGTCTGCTAGGGCACCCTGCCCGCCTACGGGAAACTATTGCCCGACCCCCCAGGGTGCCTAGCGGGCCTCTCTTTCCCATTCGTAGCAGAGGTGGTGTGGAGCATGAAGGGATCTCATCGTTTCCTGTTGCCCGCCAGGGCGAGCTTGGTAGGGTTGGCCGCGTTGGCGCTGATGTGGCCGACGGTCTCTCTAGCCGGTGAAGAGAAGAAAGAGCCGGCCCCGACCGCGACGCCGGCTGCGGCAACCCCGGAAGCCCCGAAGCTCGATACGGGCGACAATGCCTGGCTGCTCACCAGCTCGGCACTGGTGCTGATGATGACCGGCCCGGGCTTGGCCTTGTTCTACAGCGGCCTGGTCCGCAAGAAGAACGTCCTTGGCGTAATGATGCAGTGCGTTTTCCTGATGGGCCTGATGACGGTGCTTTGGGCCCTCTACGGATACACATTCGCCTTCGGGAGCGATCCGGCCAATCCGACGAAATGGATCGGCGATCTCCGCTACCTGTTGATGAAGAACGCCGAGGCGACCTGGGCCAACGGCAAGCCGGACATCCCGCTCTCTCCCTGGGCACCGACCATCCCGGTGATGACCCACATGCTCTTTCAGCTCATGTTCTTCATCATCACCCCGGCGCTCATCTGCGGCGCTTTCGCGGAGCGGATGAAGTTCAGCGCCATGGTGGTGTTCATGGTCCTCTGGGGTACCCTGGTCTACCTCCCGCTGGCCCATTGGGTGTGGGGGGGCGGGCTCCTGGCCTATGGGTCGAAGCACGGGCTCCTGGGCGGGGCGTTGGATTTCGCCGGCGGTACGGTGGTCCACATCAGCTCCGGCGTGTCGGCCCTCGTCTGTGCCCTCTTGATCGGCAAGCGGATCGGCTTTCGCACCGAGCCCATGCCGCCGCACAACCTGACCTACACGGCCATCGGGGCGACGATGCTCTGGGTTGGCTGGTTCGGATTCAATGCGGGCAGCGCCCTGGCCGCCAACGGTGTGGCCGCGAGCGCGTTTTGCGCAACGCATTTTGCCGCCGCGGCCGCGGGCCTCACTTGGGCGGCCATCGAGTGGATCACGCGGGGGAAGCCCTCGGTGCTGGGCACGTGCTCGGGCGTGGTCGCGGGGCTGGTGTGCATCACTCCCGCAGCCGGCTACGTGACGCCCATGCCCGCGCTCCTGATGGGGGTGGCGGTCGGCGGGGTCTGCTTCTGGTCCTGCACCGCGCTGAAGTCGAAATTCGGCTACGACGATGCCTTGGATGCCTTTGGCGTACATGGGGTGGGCGGGACGCTCGGGGCGATCCTCACCGGAGTCTTCGCCACCCGGGCCACCGGAGCCACCTTCTCGATCGACAACGGCAAGCTGCTCGGTCTGTTGGAGGGCGGGCCGCTCCTGGCCGCCCAGATTGCCGCGGTCGTAATCACCTGGGTCTTGGCGGCGGTGGCTACTTTCGTCATTCTCAAGGTGCTCGACGCGGTGATGGGGCTCCGCGTGTCGGAGACGGACGAGATCCAGGGCTTGGACTTCAGTCAACACGGCGAAGAAGGGTACATTTTCATCTGAGGGCCTGCACACAAAGCCGCGACCCGTGGTCGCGCCAAGCGCGACACCACGCGGTTTGCCGGTTCGGCGCGACCACCGGTCGCGGCTTCGTGCAGAAGCCTGACCTAGCAACGTTGGTGGCGGTAAGGTAACATAGCGAACGTGGCGGGCCGTGGGCCCGGCCGGGTCGCCTCGGGCACGGGCGGCGCGGGATCAAGGAGACCTCGACCATGAAGAAAGTGGAAGCGATCATCCGGCACTTCAAGCTGGAAGAGGTGAAAAACGCCCTGACCGAACAGCGAATCCAAGGGATGACCGTGACCGAAGTCCGGGGCTTCGGCCGCCAAAAGGGTCATACCGAGATGTACCGGGGCACCGAGTACACGGTCGACTTCGTCCCCAAGATCAAGATCGAAATCGTGGTGCGGGACGACGACTTGCAGGGCGTGCTCGACGCGATTGTGCGCTCCGCCCGTACCGGCCAGGTCGGCGACGGGAAAATCTTCGTCAGCGATCTGGCGCAGGCGGTCCGCATCCGCACCGGAGAGACCAACCAAGACGCTATTTGAGTGACGTGTCACGGTCCTGGGACCGGTGTGGCACTGCTTGACCGCTGCCGGCACGTGGTTTTCTCGTCGAGGATGAGCCTCGGGCCGGCAGCGGTCAAGCAGTGGCACACTCCCCGGATCACGCAACCTCATTCCGTGTCGCGACTTCGTCCCTATGTCCTGGCGGCCAAGAAGCGGCTCGCCGAGGGATACGAGCAGCTCCGGCTCCGCCATCAGGCCGGCGGCAGCGGGGTGGAGGTTTGCGCTGCGATCAGCGATCTCCGCGACGAAGTGCTCCTGGTGCTCTGCGAGGCGGCGCTGGCCTCCCTGGGACCTGCGGAGGCGGTCCGGTTGAGCCGGCAAGTCACCCTGGTGGCCCACGGCGGTTTCGGCCGCCGCGACGTGGCCCCGCACTCCGACGTCGACCTGATGATCCTCCGCGCCCCCGGCGGAGTCGAGCAGGTGGGGCTCTTGGCCGAGCGGCTGTTGCGCGACGTGTACGACGTGGGCCTGGTTCCCGGCCACAGCGTCCGCACGGCGGAAGAAGCCTGCCGGCTCGCCTGCGACGACGCGACGATCGCCAGCTCGCTGGTCGAGTCGCGGTTCCTCGCGGGCAGCGTGAGTCTGTTCGCCGATTTCGCGCAGAAGTTCCACGCCCAGGTCCGCCGACGCGCCGGCGCGATCCTCGCCGCCATGGAAGAATCGCGGATGGAGGAGCGGGCGAAGTTCGGCGAAACCGTGTACCTGCTGGAGCCGAACCTCAAACGCTCGCGGGGCGGCCTGCGCGACGTCCAACTGCTCCGCTGGACCGGCGCGGTCCGCCACGGCACGCCCGAGCCCGAAGAACTCGCCGACCGGGGCGCGCTCTCGCGCGAAGACGGCCTCGCCTTGGCCCAAGCCACGGAATTCCTCTTGCGGCTTCGCAACGAGCTGCACTTCCACGCGGACAAACCGAGCGACGTGCTGGATCGGGGGGAGCAGCTTCGCATCGCCGCGCTACGCGGCTACCGAGGGACCGCCGGAATGCTGCCCGTCGAGCAGTTCATGCGCGATTACTTCCGCCACACCGACCGGGTGAGCCACCTGGTCGGCAGCTTCGTGGCCAAGAGCCGCCCGGCGCGGCGGCTCCGCTCGATGGCAGCGCGGCTCTTCGGCCACCGGATCCCCGGGGGCTACATGGTGGGTCCGACGGAGATGATCGCGGGGCACCGGGCCCTGAATCGGCTTCGCGGCAGCCTCGTCGAGATCATGCGACTGGTACACCTGGCCAACCTGTACGACAAGCCGATCGGCGTCGAGACCTGGGACGTCGTACGCGAAGAGTCGGCCCGCCTCCCCCGCGACCCGGAGATCCCCGCCGAGGCCCGGCGGCTCTTCCTCGCCCTCTTAAGCCGTCCGGGCCGACTGGGCGAATCGCTCCGCGGACTTCACGAAGTCGGGCTCCTGGAATACTTCGTCCCCAACTTCTCGCACGCCCGCGGGCTCCTCCAGTTCAACCAGTACCACAAGTACACGGTCGACGAGCACTCGCTTCGGGCCGTGGAGTGGGCGACGGACCTGCTGGCCGATCCGGGCCCGATCGGCAGGGTCTATCGCGGGATCGAGCGCAAGGGCGTGCTCCACCTGGCGCTGTTGATCCACGACCTCGGCAAGGGCTTCGAGGAGGATCACAGCGAGGTGGGCCTGCGCATCGCGCGCGAGACGGCCGCACGTCTCGGTCTTGATGCGGAAGAGAGCGATACCCTCGCCTTCCTCGTCCACAAGCACCTGCGCATGAACCACGTGGCCTTTCGCCGCGACACGAGCGACGAGCAGCTCGTCGTGCAGTTTGCCGTGGAGGTGGGGTCGCCCGAACTGCTCCAGATGCTCTACGTGTTCACGGCCTGCGACGTGGCGGCGATCGGACCCGACGCCTGGACCGGCTGGAAAGCGGAAGTGCTCACCGACCTCTATCACCACACGATGCAGCCTTTGGCCGGCGAGAGTCCGAGCACCAGCCGCGAGGAATACCTGGAAGTGCGGCGGCAGTCGGTGCGCGATTGTCTGGGTGCGGAGGCCGCGCAGGCGTGGTTCCGTCGGCACGTCGTCCTATTGCCGATTTCCTACCTCAACGCCACCGCCCCGGAGCAGATCGCCGACGACTTGAGGCTTCTGGCCCGTTTAGGCCCGCGGGAAGTCAACGCCCAAGGCCGCTACCAGCCCGAGACCCGCACGGTGCAGTTCACCATCGGGGCCAAGGAAGACGTCACCCCCGGCATCTTCCACAAGCTCACCGGGGCCTTGACGAGCCAGGGATTGGAGATCCTCTCCGCACAAATCAACACGTTCGCCGATCTGTTGGTGCTGGACCGCTTCTGGGTCGTCGATCCCGACTTCGCCGGCGAGCCGCCGCCGGAGCGCCTGGAGCAAATCAACCGGGCGTTGGTCACTTCGCTGATGACCGAGGGGCAGCCCCCCAAGTTCCGCTCCACGTGGCCCATCGGTGGCCCCAAGCGTCCCACCCTCGCCCACGCCCAGACCCGCGTGCTCGTCGACAACCACACCTCGGGCAATTACACGGTGATCGACATCTTCACGGTCGACCGCCGCGGGCTGTTGTACACGATCACCCGGACGCTGTTCGAGTTGGGCTATTCGGTGTGGCGGGCCAAGATCGGCACCTATCTCGACCAGGTGGTCGACGTGTTCTACGTCACCGACCGCCAGGGCCGCCGAGTGGAAGACCCGGGGAGAATCCAGCACACGCGCCAACGCCTGCTGGAGGTGATCGAGGCGATGAAGGTGGAATAGCGGCCCTTGCAGGGCTTGATGATAGGGTGGACCTCACAAGGCTGAGAGGATTCCACCCAGAGAGGCGGTTATCGATAAATCGTACAAGAGCGGTATTTTCTGATCGCATGGTGGCTTCGGCAAAAGCCGAACTCGAGAACAGAGTGACTCGCCGGACGGCCAGTGCCCGCAGAGTGCTCACGCACTGCCCACAAAGCGGGCATTTTGAGTGCCTCGCTTGAGGGTACCGAAAGGTACCGGAGTCCCTATAAGTCTAACTCATACCACTATTTGCGACGAGTCTTTCAAGAACACCCGGCCGGAGATGGTATTGCGTTTGCTATTGGGAGGCACCAAACTGCCATCGTGACCGATTCTGGGCGGAGGTCGGCCCGAGGTCCGGGGGTTGGACAACCGTGGCGATTCAGATCCTGTTTTTCTGTTGAAAGGAGGAGCCTGTGACTCCCAAAGAGGTATTGGCGCTTTGTCGGGAGAAGGACGTCAAGTCGGTGGACATGCGGTTCATGGACTTCCCCGGCCTGTGGCAGCATTTCACCATTCCGGTCGACAAGCTCGACGAGGACGTGTTCGAGGACGGCCTCGGATTCGACGGTTCCAGCATCCGCGGTTGGCAGAAGATTAACGAGAGCGACATGCTCATCGTCCCGCAGCCGGAAACGGCCACGATCGATCCGTTCTGCACGATCAAGACCTTGTCGATGATCTGCAACATCCAGGACCCGGTGACCCGCGAAGACTACACCCGCGACCCCCGCAATGTCGCCCGCAAGGCGTCCAACTATCTCAAGAGCACGGGCATCGCCGACACCTGCTACGTCGGGCCGGAGCTGGAGTTCTTCATCTTCGACGACGTTCGCTTCGACCAGACCACCAACAACGGGTTCTACTTCATCGACAGCGTCGAAGGGCAGTGGAACCGCGGACGGGAGGAGAAGCCGAACCTGGGCTACAAGATCCGCTACAAGGAAGGCTACTTCCCCGTTCCGCCGGCCGATCAGATGATGAACGTCCGCAACGAGATGATGCACACGATGATCGAGTGCGGCATCGAGACCGAGGCCCAGCACCACGAGGTGGCCACCGCCGGCCAGGCCGAGATCGACATGAAGTTCCGTGAGCTGGTCACCATGGCCGACCAGATGATGACCTTCAAGTACATCTGCAAGAATGTGGCCAAAAAGTACGGCAAGAGCGTTACGTTTATGCCCAAGCCGCTGTTCGCCGACAACGGCTCCGGGATGCACTGCCACCTGTCGCTGTGGAAAGGGAGCGAGCCGCTGTATGCCGGGAGTGGGTACGCCGGCTTGACCGACATGGCCCTCTATGCGATCGGCGGCTTGCTCAAGCATTCCCCGTCGCTGTGCGCGTTTGTGGCGCCGACGACCAACAGCTACAAGCGGTTGGTGCCGGGCTTCGAGGCCCCGGTGAACTTGGCCTACTCGCAGCGGAACCGCTCCGCCGCCGTGCGGATCCCGATGTACAGCCCGAATCCCAAGGCCAAGCGCCTGGAGTACCGCTGCCCCGACCCGAGCTGCAACCCCTACCTGGCCTTCTCCGCCCTGCTCATGGCCATGATCGACGGGATCCAGAACAAGATCGATCCGGGCGAGCCGCTCGACAAGGACATCTACGACCTCTCGCCGGAGGAGATGAAGGGCGTGCCCACCACGCCGGGCTCGTTGGCCGAGGCCCTCGCCGCGCTCCGCCGGGATCACGACTACCTGCTCCGCGGCGACGTCTTCACCGCCGACGTGATCGACACCTGGATCTGGTACAAGACCGAGAACGAGGTCGACGCGATGCGCCTGCGTCCGCACCCGTACGAGTTCTGCCTCTACTATGACCAGTGAGTGATCCGTAAGACGTCTCGACGCGAACTTGGCACGGTCCTGAGCCCGGCCGGGGGCCCTTGCGGGCACCCGGTCCGGGCTCAGGCCATTCTTGACGGAACGCGCGCCGATTCGCGGTGACGATCGAGGCTTGGCCGACCGACTCCCGAAGGCCAAGACTGGTACCACGCCGTTGACGATGTATCGCGCTGGTCGTACACTATATGGGCAGGCCGGCTCACCCTATGGTCTGGGCGTCACGGGCGAGACAATGGGCGGATGAGTGAAGTTGTTGAGGTCGGGGATCGAGTGATGAGTAGCGCCACGACGAAAGAAGTGGTCATTGAAATGATCCAGCGATTGCCGGACGACGTGACCCTGACCGACATCATGGCCGAGCTCTATTTCCGGCAGAAGGTCGATGAGGGATTACGGCAACTCGATTCCGGCGAGGGGATTTCGCACGAGGACGCCAAGAAACGGCTGGCGCGATGGCTACGCTAGTCTGGTCGCCGCGGGCGTTGGACGATCTCGAAGCGATTCGGGAGTACATCGCCCGTGACTCCGATCGCTACGCCCGGCTCTTTGTCCAGCGCGTGGTCCGGGTCGCCGAGTCGATTCCGCAGCATCCGCTTCTCGGAGCGGTGGTTCCCGAGTATCAGCGCGAAGAGCTGCGCGAGCGGCTCTTCCAAAACTACCGCGTCGTTTATCGAGTTCTGGGCGAGGTAGTCGAGATTGTCACCATCGTCCATGCGGCGCGGCTGTTCCCACCGATTCCAGAGTCCTGAGCCGGCTGTCTCATCAGGTTGCACGGCGGAGGGAGAGACGATTCTCCGCCGACCCGCCGTCCAGGTTCATCCGCAAGCCGTCGAGGAAGGAACCGAGGCGAACCACCTGACCTCCCCGGGGCTCCTCATCTGGGGTAGAATGCGCTCTTGTGGCGATTCACATCCCCTCCAGTGAGGGGAATGGCAGGGGTTATCTTCCTCCATGGATGAGGCGAGCATGAGCAATCGACGGATTCTGGTCACCAGCGCCTTGCCTTACGCCAACGGCCCGATCCACTTGGGCCATCTGGTCGAGTATCTCCAAACGGACATCTGGGTTCGGTTCCAGAAGCTGCGGGGTAACCGGTGCATCTATCTTTGTGCCGACGATACCCACGGCACCGCCATCATGATCAGTGCCCGCAAAGCGGGGATCCCCGAGGAGGAACTCATCGGCCGGATGCGGACGGCCCACCTCGACGATTTTACCCGCTTCCAGATCGAGTTCGACAACTACGGCAGCACCCATAGCCCTCAAACGCGGGAAATCTGCGCCGAGGTCTGGGCCGCGCTCCGCAAGGCCGATCTGATCCTGGAGAAGGAGGTCAGCCAACTCTACGACCCGGTGGCGGGCACCTTCCTGGCCGACCGCTTCGTGAAGGGCACTTGCCCCAACCCCGCGTGCCGCGCGCCCGACCAGTACGGCGACAGTTGCGAAAAGTGCAGCCATACCCATACCCCTAGCGATCTCATCGACCCGGTGAGCACCCTTTCCGGGGCGAAGCCGGAGGTCCGCAGCGCCAAGCACTTGTTCGTGAACATCGAGCGTCTGCACGCATTCCTGGAAGAATGGACGCAGAGCGGCGGCCATCTCCAACCGGAAGTGGCCAACTATCTGAAGGGCCATTTCCTCGGGGAGCCGTTGCGCGACTGGGACATTTCCCGCCCGGCCCCGTACTTCGGTTTCGAGATCCCCGACAGCCCGGGCAATTACTGGTACGTGTGGTTCGACGCCCCGATCGGCTACCTCGGCTCGACGCTCCAGTGGTGCCAGCGGACGGGCGAAGACTTCTCGTCTTGGTGGCGGGACCCCGAGACCGAGATCCACCACTTCATCGGCAAGGACATCACCTATTTCCACACCCTCTTCTGGCCTGCGATGCTCAAGACCGCGGGCTTCAGCCTGCCGGCCCGGGTCCACATCCACGGGTTCCTGACCGTCAACGGCGAGAAGATGTCGAAATCGCGGGGCACGTTCGTGCGTGCGGCCACGTACCTGGATCAGCTTGATCCCTCCTATCTGCGCTACTACTACGCCTCGAAGCTCGGCAGCCGCGTGGAAGACATCGACATGAACCTCGACGAGTTCGTGGCCAAGGTGAACGCCGACCTGGTGGGCAACGTGGTGAACCTGGCCGCGCGGACCGCGCGATTCGCGGAGCGGTGCGGCTTGTCGGCCGCCTACCCCGACGACGGCGGACTGTTTGCCCAGGCCGCTGCCGACGGCGACGCCATCGCCGAGGCCTACGAGGCCGGCGACTACAGCCGGGCCATGCGGCTCGTGCTGGGCGCGGGCGACCGGGCGAACCAGTTCATCGAGCGGGCCGCGCCGTGGAACCTAGCCAAGGACCCGCAGCAGAAGGCACAACTTCAGGACGTCTGCACGATCGGCCTGAACCTGTTCCGCCAACTGGCCATCTACCTCGCCCCCGTGCTGCCGCACCTCGCCCAGCAGACCGGCCAGCTCTTGGGCCAGCCGATCGAGCGATGGGACGAATCCAAAGAGCCGCTCGTGGGCCGCACCGTGGCCCGCTACGAGCACATGATGGTCCGCGTGCGCCGCGAGCAGGTCGAGGCCATGATCGAAGCCAGCCGAGAAAAGGAGCCCGAAGTGAGCAGTGAAACGCCCGCCGCCCCGCAAGACACCGACGAGCCGCTCAAGGCCGAGCCGCTGGTCGAGAGCCTGATCACGATCGACGACTTCACGAAGGTCGACCTGCGGATCGCCCGGGTCGTGGCCGCCGAGGACGTGCCCCAGGCCACCAAGCTCCTCAAGCTCACGCTGAGCCTGGGCGGCGGCCAGCAGCGCGCGGTCTTCGCGGGGATCAAGACGGCGTACAAGCCGGAGCAACTCCTCGGCCGGCTGGTCGTCCTGGCCGCCAATCTCGCCCCTCGCAAGATGAAGTTCGGCACCAGCGAAGGCATGATCCTCGCCTCGGGCCCCGGCGGCAGCGAAATCTCCCTCCTCGCCCCCGACGCGGGGGCGAAGCCGGGCGAGCGAGTGCACTGAAAGCGGCTTCAAACGTCCAGGTAGCACGCCCTGATATGTACGCGAACCTCTCCATCACCGCGCAACACGCCCGGAACTTCTTGGAGTGCACGCGGTGGCGCAAGCTGCCCAACTGCGACGTGGAGATCGGCCACCGCTCGACCACCTTCAGCCTGCTGGCCAACATCTCGCTGGCCACCAAGATGCGGTTGGAATGGGACGCAGAACGGGAAGAGGTCACCAACTGCCCCGCCGCCAACCAACGGCTGCACTACGAGTATCGCAACCCGTGGAAATTGGAGCGACTTGCGCCGTAGGCTGTGACGAATAACCTCGTAAGCGTTGTCGGCCGGCCTCGCCAGGTTGTCCGGACCGCCCGCGTTCCGCCCGGACTTCCCGTTCACAGCGACAGCACGAACTCCGCGATGTCGTTGAGTTCCTGCTCGGTGAGCTTCTCCACGGCGCCTTGCTTGTGGCCGTGTTTGCCTTCCTTGAGGAGTTGCTTGATCGTAGTGTAACGGCCGTCGTGCAGATAGGGGGCCGTGCGCCAGCATTCGTTGAGCGACGGCGTGTCGAAATCGGTGCGGCGATCGTAGGGGCCCTTCGAGTCCACGTCGTGCATCATCAGGTCGGTGTAAAGGGGCTCGGGGTGGCATACGCCGCAGCCGATCCGCTCGCTCATGAAGAGGGCCTTGCCCCGCTTGGCCGACTCGCTGAGCTGGCCGCCCACCAAGAACGGACTGGGCACCGGCTGGAGGGCCTTGAGGTACTCGTCGATCGCCACCGCGTCCTCTTCCGGCCGCACCGCGAACTGGATGTGCGTGATCCCCGAGCGGACCGCCGATTCCCCCGTGGGACGCACGCCTTCCCACATCGACGGCGGCGTCTTGTGCGCGAACAACATGCTCTTGTTGTTCTTCGGATTGCCCATGCCGTCGTTCATCAGGTCCCAGTTCAGGCCGTCGATGCGGGCATCCGGGTGACAGCTCCCGCAGCTCTGCCAGTGCTGGAAGCAGAGATCGGCGTCGTTGAAGAACATATAGCCGCGGCGCTGGGCAGTGAGTTTCGGCTCGGGGCCGAGCGGCACGATCGTTACCTGCTTCTCCGGCTTGGGGCTCAGGTCGACCACCGCCAGGTTGTCGCTGAAGTACAACGCCACGTAGGCCTTCGAGCCCACCACGGCCAGCCCGCGTGGGCCGTTCACCAGCGGGCCCGCCGGCTGCGGGCCAAACAGCAGCGAACCCTGGAGCCGGATCCGCCGGCGCAGGTCGACCAGGAAGGCCAGATCGTTGGGCACGTCGGCCTGAGTGGCCGAGGAGAAGCTGCCGCGGGTGTCGTAGGGCTTGCCCGGCTCGGCCGGCTTCGCCTCGACGGGGATCTTGGCGAGCTTCTCCATCACGCCCGGGGCGTCGATCACGCTCACCTCGTGGGTCCCGGCGTGGGTGACGCAGATTTGCTTGCCGTCGGCCGTGGTGGCCACGGCCCACGGGTTCGCCGCGCCGAGGTCCACGTCGTCCAAGAGCACCGTGTTGATCAGCTTCTTGGCGGCCACGTCGATGATCGTCAGAGCATTGGTGTTCATCCAGCCTCGTTCCAGTTGCGTGGTGGGCATCTGGTATCGGGCGAGGACGTGGGCCACGTAGGCGTATTTGCCGTCGGGGGAAACGCAGATCCCGTGAAGGCTCGTGCTGCCGTTGGGCAGCCGGATCGCGCTGGCCTTCTGCGCGGCCGTGTCGATCACGGTCACCACCGCCGCCACGTCGTAGGAGTCGGAGCGATCGGTCGGCACGAGGTTCGCCGCGAAGAGCGACTTGCCGTCCGGCGTGATCGCCGCGGCGATCGGCTCACGGCTGGTCGGCACCCGGCCCAGCTCCTTCTTGGCCTCCAGGTCGATGATCGAGACGTCGTTGTTGAACCGGTTGCAGACGTATAGTCGCTTGCCGGCAGGACAGACCACCGGGGCACCCGGGGTGTGCCCGACCGGGATCGTCGCCGAGACCTGACCCGATCCGACCTCGACCACGCCCACCGTGCCTTGCGGCGAGGCGAACGTGACGTACAGGCGTGCGCCGTCGGGGCTGAGAGCCAGTCCGGTAGGGTCGGCGGGCAGATTGATGGTCCGCGCGACCTTGCCGCCGGCGGCCTCCACCACGGCAATCTGCTTGGCATCGAGACACAGCACGAACAGCGTAGCCCCGTCCTTAGCAGCCACTACCTGAGCAGGCCCCAGGTACTTGCCCGGCTCCGCGTAAGGGAATCCGTATCCCTGGCCAGCAATGAGAGCAACGATCCCCAGAACGACAAAGGGGGTCCAAGAGCGACGTGTCATGGAAAGACTCCTACTCGTTTCAGTACCCGGCCTCGGGGCGCAACGTCGCGCGGTATCGCGCACTCCCGAGGTGTGAACCCTGCACAGGATGACCAACAAGGCGTGGCCCTCCGCTACGGCGGAGGGGTCCCGGTAGCGACTCCTAATATAAGTTGGCGATCCGCCGCTGTCGACGCGCGAAGCGAAAAATGCCCCCAAAATTCTTCGGCGTCCCCTGCGCCGGGGGTGGGGTGCCGATGGCCCGCCCGGTGCACGGATCAGGCTGAAATGACGGGCGCCACGGGCAGCTTGTCAGCCCGTGGCGCCGCCGATTCACGCACGGGCCGGCGAGCAGTGGTACGCGCCCACCGCTTCCGGAACCGCGCAAGTCCAATTAGTCGGGTCGAATCCTCGGGCCCCTCTCCCAAAGGGCTCGGGTTGTCCCACATGCTAGCGTACTTTGAGTTGGTCCTGGGCTGCCAGCCACCCTTGGGCGAGGTCGTGAAGCCGACGCAGGCCACGCCAGAGTGTTTGCGGCCC
>Ga0172371_10005939_pt1 | contig 17947 bp, 13 predicted proteins | sample Lak12m_FD_114543 | JGI IMG/M metagenome (GOLD analysis project Ga0172371, IMG submission 114543) | Freshwater microbial communities from Kabuno Bay, South-Kivu, Congo - kab_022012_12m | ecosystem: Environmental > Aquatic > Freshwater > Lake | place: Democratic Republic of the Congo: South-Kivu...
CCGCTCCAGGACGCCTTGGTGATCTCCACGATGCAGAGACGGCAGGCGCCGAACGGCTCCACCGCTTCGTGGTGGCAAAGCGTGGGGATCGCAATACCTTCCCGCCGTGCCACTGCCAGGAGGTACTCGCCCTGGCGGGCCATGAACCTTCGGCCGTTGATTGTGATCCGGATCATGCGGCCCTCCCGATTGTTATCGCATCGAACTTGCATGCGTCGAAGCACGAACCGCAACGGATGCATGCCTGCTGGTCGATTACGTGGATGTTCTTGCGCTCTCCCGCGATGCAGGAGACCGGGCACACCTTCGCACACAACGTGCAGCCGGTGCATGTATTAATGATCTCATAAGTACATAGATCGCGGCACACGCCTGCACGGCAGAAGTGACCCTCGATGTGCTCGATGTACTCTTCACGGAAGTATCTCAGCGTGCTTACTACCGGGTTCGGGGCCGACGTCCCCAGCGCACACAGCGACGCCTCTTTCAGGACGAAGCAGAGCGAGTCGATCCGGTCCAGGTCCTCCTTCACCCCCTTGCCCTGCGTCACCCGCGTCAGGATCTCCAGGAGCTGACGCAGCCCCTCCCTGCACGGAACGCACTTGCCGCACGACTCGTCCACGAGGAACTTGACGAAGTAGCGGGCAACGTCCACCAGGCAGTTTCGGTCGTCCATCACGATCATGCCGCCGGAGCCCATCATGGAGCCCGCCTCGGACAGCGAGTCGAAGTCCACCGGCAGGTCGAGCATGGATTCGGGAAGGGCGCCGCCGGAGGGGCCGCCGGTCTGGACGGCTTTGAAGGTGCGGCCCTTCGGGATACCGCCCGCGATGTCGAAGATGAGGTGCCTGAGCGTGGTCCCCATCGGCACTTCGATAAGGCCCGAGTGGTTGACCTTGCCCACGACCGAGAATGCCTTGGTGCCCTTGCTCCCGGCCGTCCCGAGTGCGGTGAAAGATGCGGCCCCCTTGTTGATGATGAGAGGAACGAGGATGAGCGTCTCGACGTTGTTGAGGACGGTCGGGCAATCGAAGAGCCCCTTGTCGGTGGCGTGCACGTACTTGGCGCGGGGCTCGCCGGGCTTGCCCTCGATGGAGCGCATCAGGGCGGAAGACTCGCCGCAGACGAACGCGCCCCCGCCGCGGGCGATCTTGATATCGAAGCCGAAGCCGGAGCCAAGGATGTCCGGGCCGAGCAGCCCATACTCCCTGGCCGCTGCAATCGCCCTTCCGAGGTGCTCGACCGCGAGCGGATACTCCTGCCGCACGTATATGTAGCCTTCGTGCGCGCCGACGGCGTACGCACCGATGACCATCCCTTCGATTACGCCGTGAGGGTCAGCCTCCATTATGGAGCGATCCATGAACGCTCCGGGGTCCCCTTCGTCTCCATTGCAGATGAAGGACTTGCGCTCGCCCTTGGCATTCCGGGCCGAGCGCCATTTGCGGCCCGCGTCGAACCCCGCGCCGCCACGGCCCCGAAGCTTTGCCTCGGAAATCTCGGCGATCACCTGGTCCGGGTTCATGCCGGACAGCACCTTGTGCAACGCAGCATAGCCGTCGCGTGCGGCGTACTGCCCGATGTCCGTCGGCGAGATGCGGCCGACGTTGCGCATCGCCCAGCGGGTCTGGCCGGCGTAGAACGGCACTTCCTTGTAGGTGGCAATCCCCTTGCGCGTGGCGGGATCCTTATACAGCAAGGAAGCTACCGCCGTGCCCTCCTTGAAAGCCGCGACGATCTTCGCAGCATCGTCCGGGGCCGCCTTCACGTAGAACGTGCCCTCGGGCTCGATGGTGACGATCGGGCCCTGCTCGCACCAGCCGTGGCAGCCGGTGGTGGTGAGGCGCACGTGGGCATCGGCGTCGAGGCCGGCGTCGGTCATTGCCTTGCGCAGCGCATCGGCGACCTTGCGTCCTCCTCGTGCAGTGCAGCCGGTTCCGCAGCAGACGTTGATGCTGTGCGCGGATGCCTGGCGCTCCCTGGCTGTTGCTGCGAACTGCTTGAACGTCTCAACCGTCAGTCTCATTTTCTCATACCTTTTTGCAGCAGCTTCCGGACTTCCACGGCTTTGAAGAACCCGTGATATGCGTCGTTCTCGATAAGAACGGGGGCCATTGCGCAGGCGCCGACGCAGTTGACCTCCTCCAGCGTGAACCGGCCGTCTGCCGTGGTGTCGCCCGGATGGATGCCCAGCGCCCGCTCGGTCTCGTCGAGGATGAGCCTGGCCCCGCGCACGTGGCACGCTGTGCCCATGCACACCCGCAAGGTCGTCTCACCTTTGGGCGTGAATGAAAATGCCTTGTAGAACGTGCCGACTCCCGCGACGCGAGAGAGCGGCACTGCCACGTGGTCAGCCACCTGCTGGAGCACCGTCTTGGGCAGGTGCCTGAACTTGATCTGGATGTCGTGCAGGATCTCGATGAGCGCGGTCTCTTCCTTCGGATGCTTTTCGAGTATCGAGGAGATGTCGTAAGTCCGTTCGGTTGTGGTGACTTCGGCGGCGCTCATGCAGTCTCCTTCCGCCCGGCGATGGCCGCTTCCGCGGCTTTGCGGCCTGCCGAAAGCGCCTTCAGGTTGATCTCTACGAACTTGGGCTTGGACGAGAATTTCCTACGGACGAACTCTGTCAGGACGTCGTACGACACGGCCTTGCACGCACCGAGGTATGCGCCCAGCACGACCATATTCGCTGCCTTACCGCTTCCCAGCCCCATGGCGATTGCGTTGGCCGCGAGTTTCACTTGTGCCACGTCCGTGCGTGCAAGCGGGATGTTCACCAGCGAGGTGTTGACGATCACGACTCCGCCCGGTCTGACTGCGGGGCCGAACCGCTCCAGCGACGGGTTGTTCATGACGACTGCTGCGGCGGGATTGGGGACCACAGGGGACGCAATCGGGTCGCTGGACACGACGACGGAGCAGTTTGCGGTGCCGCCGCGCATCTCGGGGCCGTAGGAAGGGAGCCAGACGACGTTGTATCCTTCTTCCATTGCGGCGTAGGCCAATATCTGGCCTGCGAGCATGATCCCCTGTCCTCCGAAACCGGCAAAGACCACTTCGCTCTGCATATCACGCCTCCTGGGTGCGCCCGGAAGCGCCGGGCTCGCTGACGTGCGGCCCCGGACCGGGGGTCCTAAGCGGAATCTTCGACGCACCGGGGGGCAGCTTGTGCTCGCCGATCGGGTAGTAGGGGAGCATGGTTTTCTCCAGCCAGTGCGTAGCGTCCGTGGGGGTCAGCCCCCAGTTTGTGGGGCAGGTCGAAAGGAACTCGACCAGGGAGAAGCAGCGCCCCTCGGCCTGGAATGAGAATGCGCGCTTGAGGCAGCGCTTCGCGTCCACGACGTATCGGGGGTTGTGTACCGCGACCCGGGCGATGTATGCGGGAGTGACCAGCGACGAGAGCAGCTCTGCGACGCGGATGGGCATTCCGGCGAGCCCCGGATCGCGGCCCGTCGGAGTCGTAGTCGTGACCTGCCCGGGCATCGTTGTAGGTGCGAGCTGGCCGCCGGTCATCCCGTAGATCGCGTTGTTGACGAAGACGACAGTGATCTTCTCACCGCGGTTTGCCGCGTGGATGATCTCGCCGGTTCCTATGGAAGCGAGGTCGCCGTCTCCCTGGTACGTGAACACGATCAGGTTCGGCCTCGTACGCTTGAGGCCCGTGGCCATGGCAGGAGCGCGGCCATGAGCTGCCTCCTGGAAATCCACGTTGAAGTAGTTGTACGCGAGCACCGCGCAGCCGACGGGAGCCACGCCGACGGTGCGATCCTTGAGCCCGAGCTCGTCCAGCGACTCCGCCACCAGACGGTGGATGATGCCGTGTGTGCAGCCGGGGCAATAGTGAGTGATCGCGCTGGAGAGCGATTCCGGCTTCTGGAATACTGTGACTCCCATGTTCAGACCCCCCGCCGCTTGGATTTGCCCGCCTTCTGCTCCGAGACCATGGCGATGACTGCGTCCGTGACCTCCTGAGGTGTGGGCACAAGGCCGCCGGCTTTGCCGTACCACTTCACCGGCCCCTTGCCTTCCACGCCGAGCCTCACGTCTTCGATGAGCTGGCCCATGGACAGCTCGATGCTTGCCACCACCTTGGAACGTGCGGCAAGATCGTGCAGACGGGCATACGGGAACGGGTATAGCGAGATCGGGCGGAAGAGCCCGACCTTGAGCCCGCGTTCGCTGAGTTGTTGCAGCGATGTCTTGCAAATGCGGGCCATGGTGCCGAACGAGACCAGGAGCGCGTCCATGTCGCCTTCCGTGGCGGTCTCCTCGAACCGGACTTCGTTCTTCTCGACCTCGTCGTACTTGGCTTTCAGTTTCACGTTGTGCGCGTGGGCAAGATCAGGATTAAGGAAGAGGGTCTTGACGAGGTTTTGCTTTCTTCCCTTTGCCCCGACGGTAGCCCAGGATTCGTAGCCCTCGACGGTCGAAGGTGGGGGCGGGTCGAACACGGGAAGCTCCACCGGCTCCATCATCTGGCCGATCATTCCATCTGCGACCAGCATCACGGGGTTCCGGTATTTCTCGGCAAGCGTGAATGCCAGCACCATCTGGTCGACTGCTTCCTGCACGGTGGACGGGGCGAGCACGATCACCTTGTAGTCGCCGTGCCCGCCGCCTCTGGTCGCCTGCATGTAGTCGGCCTGGGCAGGGAGGATGCCGCCAAGTCCCGGGCCGTTGCGCATGACGTTGACCAGGACCACGGGAAGCTCGCCGGCCGCGATGTAGGAGAGTGCCTCCGACATGAGGCTGATGCCGGGCGAAGACGAGGTTGAAAAGACCTTGGAGCCGCCGGCTGCGGCGCCGAACAGCATATAGCCGACCGCTACCTCACTTTCTCCCTGGAGGAAGGTGCCGCCGACTTCAGGCATGCGGCGTGCGAGGTACTCGGCCACCTCGGTCTGAGGTGTAATCGGATAGCAGAAGTAGGCTCGGCAGCCGGCGAGGATTGCGGCCTCACCGATGGCTTCGTTGCCTTTCATCAGCACTTTCTTGGCCATCTCCGGCTCCTAGTAGGCGAAGTGGTGGTAGAGCGTGCCGTTGACTGCGATCTCGATCGCGACGTCGGGGCAGGTGACGGCGCAGACGCGGCATCCGATGCAGAGGTGAGGATGGGCCGGCCGTGCGAAGAAGTAGCCTTTGAGGTTGATGTCCGAAGACATCTCCAGCACCGCTTGCGGGCAGGCAGCTACGCAGAGCCCGCATCCTTTGCACCGGTCCCTTTCGACCGCGACTTTCGACATTGGACCTCCTACAGCCTGAACAATGCCTTCCCCAATCGGCTTCCCGCAGGCGTTGCCGGCTGTAGCCAGGGTGGGGTGAGGTATCGGTTAATCGGAAGCACGTCTTCGTCAACCAATTGACTTAGCGTGTCAGCGAGCGGCGCGGGTGCGCAGACGAATTCCAGCGAAAGGCCCGCAGCGTCGGCCGATGCTCTGGCCAGGCTTCGGCCTTCGACCAGGGTTTCGATCGTCGTCTGCTCCATCAGGTGAGCGTTCGACACCATGCCGGTTATGTGCAAACGGCCCGCGGCTTCGATGCGGGCCCGCATCTCCTCGACACCTGGCACGTCGCTGGTCATGGGGCGGGATGCGTTGACGACCATCAGCGCCCTGTAGCTTCCCGGGGTGAGCGCGTCCGAGAGAGCACCCAGCACGCGGGCGCCGACGTCGTCTCCCCCAACGTCCAGAATGAGGTACGGGGCAAGAGCAGAGCTTGCCATCAGGGCGGCACGAACCTCGGGGGCCAGGATCGGCAGGTCCGCGTGCAGGAAGCTTTGGTCGGGGAGGATCACCGTGATGCCCGCGTCCATAAGCAGAAAGCGGGCTTCCCTGCTGCGGAAATAGGGATTCACCAAGTCCAGGTCTGCCAGGGCGACCGGCCTGCCTGCAGGCTGTGATGCCATGTACAGAGCGAAGTTGACTGCAACCTCGGTCTTCCCACTTCCGAAGTTGCCAAGGAAGAGCGTCGTCCTCTCGCTTCCCGACAACATGAACGACCGTCCCGGAGAAAACTGCATCAGCACGGGGGCTGCGCCCCCGGAAAGCCGCACAGACGCTACCATCGCGAAAAACCCAACGCAAGGATTTAAGTTGAAAGGGGACAGGGGGTCTGGTAACGTCCGCCGCAGTGTTCAGTAGCGTGATGTCCTGCTAGGAGGCGATCATGAGGAAGCTGGCTCTGGTGGTGGCTTGTATGGCGATGTTTACGTCGTGCGGAACTGACGGCGGCGACACGGAAGAAGGGACGTGTACAGCGATCGCGGGCGACCTCGTGATCACCGAAGCGATGGCGAACGCGAAGGGGAGCGACGTCGGGCAGGAGTGGATCGAGGTCTACAACGCCTCTGCCGACGTGCAGGTGCTCAACGGATGCGCGGTTACCGTCCAGGGGACGAACCAGACCCGGACGCACTTCATCCTCTCAGTGGACAAGGAAATCGAGGTGGCGCCGGGTGCCTACGCCGTTCTGGGTGCGGGCTCGCAAGCGTTCCTCACGTACTCGTGGGCAGCGGACACGACGTTCGCAGCGGGTGCGTTCTTCGACACGTCCGCAACCATTTCGCTGACGAACGGTGCGGCCGTGGTCGATTCGATCGCCTACGGCGAAGTTGAGTTCCCGACGTGCCCGAAGCCTGCTGAAGGCGAGACTTTGGCGCTATGTCCTAGCTGCATCGCGGCCAACTGCAACGACGTGGCCGACGTGTGGAAGTCGCCCGAAGAGATCCCCTATGATGCTGTCGGCAACGTCGGCTCCCCGGGTGCGGCGAACGAGCCGTGCGAGTGCTTCCCGCCCGCGGGTGTGGCCACGCTCAGGGCGCCGCAGCAGGGAGACCTGGCGATCACGGAGATCTTTGCCGACACGATCGGGACCGAGGACACCAACAAGGAGTGGTTGGAGATTCACGTGCTTGCCCAGGATGCAGCGATCGATTTTGCGGGGGTCGGGATCGTGAAGACCAAGGGCGAGTTGCCGGTGTTCACGATCGGGAAGTGCTATGCCGCTGCTCCGGGCGAATACGTGGTGCTCGGTGGAAGCATCGACCCCGCGGCAAACGGCGGTGCGGACGTTGACATCGAGTACGAAGGCCTGTCGCTGAACAACTCCAAGAGCTACCTCGCCCTTGTGTACAACGGCGCGACGCTGACCGAGCTGGAGTACGAGAAGCCCGTGGAAGGCAAGGCCAAGCAACTCGACGAAGCCGCTCTGACGTGGTGCGAGGCAAAGACGACCTACGGCGTAGAAGGGGCGTTCGGCACCCCGGGTGCGGCCAACCCGCCCTGCACCGCCTGCTTCTGCATGTCGGAAGGCCAGTGGGTCCAGGCCACTCTGCCTTCTCCGGGCGGACTGTTCATTACGGAAATACTCCCCAACACGCCTGGTGACGAGAAGGCGGACAGGGAATGGTTCGAGCTCCTGGTGACCGGCACCGGAAGCGTGGACCTGAACTGCGTCGAGCTCTGGAAGGAATTGGCCGGAGAGAAGGCGGCGCACGTGGTTGCGACGCCCGACAACTCGTGCCTCAGGTATGCTCCCGGCTCCACCGTCCTTTTTGCCCGCAGCAACGACCCGGCGGTCAACGGCATTGCGGCCGAGAAGGTGGACTACGTGTACACCTCGATGACGCTCAGCAACGATGGCGATCTGGTTCTCAAGGCCGGCGGCGCCGTGGTCGAGCAGATCCACTGGGACGGGGCCGAGGACGGCGTCGCGTACCAGAAGGACGCTGCGACCGGGCAGTGGTGCGGAGCCGTGACCCAGTACTGGACCGAGCCTGGCGGGACTGCGCCGGTATTCGGTACTCCCGGCGACCCGAATACTCCTTGCGGCGTTTCGTACTGCAACGAGAACGGAGCGCCAAGGCCGGTTGCGTCCCCCGCAGTCGGCGAGTTGGTCATCAGCGAGATCTTCGCAAACCCCCAAGGGGCTGATGCGACCGAGCTCGAGTGGGTGGAAGTGTTGGTGATGCCCTCCGCTCTGGGCAAGGACCTCAACGGCATCGAGCTGCTTGCAAACGGCAGCTCGAAAGGCAAGGTGGGCGGCGAGAGCGCGGACTGCAAGCCGATCCCCGGCGACACTCTGTTGCTCGTCAAGACTACCGATGCGGGGCTGAACGGGAACCTGCCGCCGGGCGGGCTGGTGGTCTCGAGCTTGTCGCTTGGCAACTCGAACGCGACCCTGGCGCTGTCTGTGTATGGACAGGTGATCGACTCGGTCGCATACGCCGACGCTCCGGACGGCCGGTCGCTCCAGCTCGATCCTGGAGCCGCGGACGCTGTCTCGAACGACGACCCGGCGAGCTGGTGCGACGCCCAGGTGGCGTACAACACCACGCCGTCGTACGGCACGCCCGCGGGTGAAAATACACCGTGCGGTGCGACGTACTGCACGGACAGCGTGGGCGGAAGCAAGCAGGTGACCCCGCCGACAGTCGGCGGCCTCGTGATCACTGAGATCTACTCCAACACGGCGGGGGCCGAGGACGTGAAGAAGGAGTGGTTCGAGGTGACCGTCCCGAACGGCGCTGCGCCGTTCCAGCTCAACGGCACCGGGATCCTGACAGCGGTCGGCAAGCCGCCGGAGTACTTCTTCTCCAGTGATCACTGCATCGAGCTTGCTCCCGGCGGAGTGTACGTGTTCTGCCGTTCGAGCGATCCGGCCGAAAACGACGGGCTCCCGGCAGGCTGCATCCCATACTCGTCGGTGACTCTTATCAACGACTACGGGTTCCTGGGGCTCGGCATCGGCGGGACCTTGTACGACATCGTCTCCGACTACGGCAAGACGACGGACGGCGTGTCGCGGATGCTTGATTCCGCTCACTACAACGCCAACGACAACGACGTGATCGACAACTGGTGCGACACGCCCGCGGGCAAGACGTTCGGTACTTCCGGCAAGGGCGTCGGCACCCCCGGCGCCCTCAACCCGACTTGCCCATGATCGACCAAGGCGTTACCCCTGGGGCAAGTCGCCCCGCCATAGCCCCGGCAGATCCGGATGTGCCCGTGCGTGGCCGGCTGGCGGCGGCGGGCGGGCCTCTCGCACTGCTGCCGGTTCTCTTCCTTCTTCTTCTTTCTCTGTGCGCCTGCGGCGACGACGGAGAGGCCGACGAGGTGTTTGCCACTGTGGTCCGTTGCCTTGACGGCGACACGGTGGAGCTGTCAGACGGGCGCAAGGTGCGCTACCTGGGGGTGGACACTCCGGAGCTGAAGGAGGGTGACTGCTACGCTGAAGAGGCGAAGGTGTTCAACGAGCTGCTCGTGCTGAACCAGGAGGTGGAGTTGGTGGGCGACGCCTTCACGGACGACACCGACCAGTTCGGGCGATATCTGAGGTACGTGTACATCGAGACGCCTGGGGGGCCGCGGCTGGTGAACAAGGAGCTGCTGCTCAAGGGCTATGCGTGGCACTTCATGGATTCGAAGTTGGAGCTGAAGGACGAGCTGCGGGCAGCGGAAGCGCAGGCACAGGCGTCCGGCGCGGGCCTTTGGTGCGCGTGCGAAGAACATGCAACTGATGCTTGTCTAGTAGGACAGTAGACATTATCTGTTTGACCCTGTAGACCGACGCAAGTATAGTTTTCGAGTCGTAAATCTGTGCCTCGTGCACGAGGAGGGCTTATGCAGACCTTTAGTGCCGGACGCCCCTGCGTGGTAGTGTCGCTCGTATTCGCTGCTGCGGTGATTATCGGGTGCGGTGAAGCTGCGACCGTGACTACCGACGCTCAAGGGGACCAGGACAGCTTCACTCCCGTTCCCGACGAGAAGAGCGAGGACAACGGGCTGGACCTGTTCATTCCGGATGAGGGGAAAAGAGAGGAGTCCGAGCCCTCGGACGGTCTCGAAGAGACCGAGGTGGAGGTTGGTATCCAGGTGTGTACGGGGCCGGGCGAGTTTCTCTGCCCGTGCGAGGAGAACAAGGAGTGTGTGTCCGGGTATTGCGTCGACTCGCACGAGGGCAAGGTCTGCACCATGAACTGCCTGGATGACTGCCCGCAGGGGTGGAAGTGCGAGCAGGATGCGCTCGCCACGGACCTGACATACATCTGCCTTCCTGTGAACGTGTATCTGTGCCGGCCGTGCACGGAGGACGTCCAGTGCCACTCGCCGTATGCGCAGCCCGGCGATGCTTGCGTGCCTCACGGGGACAACGGAAGTTTCTGCGGCGTCAACTGTGAGAAGTCCGGGGCATGCCCCGACGGGTATGTGTGCGCCGAGGTTGAGGGGGAAGACAAGCCGGTGAAGCAGTGCGTGCCTGCGGGCGGAGACTGCACGTGCACTCCGAAGTTTGTCGCGCAGGAAGCGTGGACGGAGTGCATCAAGTCGAACGGGTACGGCACGTGTGAAGGGAAGAGGGAATGCCTGGAAGACGGGCTGACGAAGTGCGATGCGATCGTTCCCAAGCCTGAGGAGTGTAACGAGATCGACGACAACTGTGACGGGATAGTGGACCCGCCCAACTCGGTCAAGTGCGTGTTCTACTACAATGACGGAGACGGCGACGGGTTCGGGATCGGTGCGGGCGAGTGCGCCTGCAGCGCTCCGACGCCCCAGAGCGTGATGCAGCCCGGTGACTGCAACGACTCGTCGATCGGTGTGAATCCAGACGTGACCGAGGGGTGCAACTTCATCGATGACGACTGCGACGGGAAGACCGACGAGTCGTTTGCCGACGGCTGCACTACCGTATACTACGACGGCGACGGCGACGGGTACGGCGACGCGACCAAGACCGACTGCCTCTGCAACGAGTCCAAGGAGTGGGTGTTCGAGGCCGGCGACTGCGACGACGCAGATCCTCTCGCTACCATCGGGGCGCAGGAGCTTTGTGACGGCAAGGACAACAACTGCGACAACGTGGTGGACGAGGAGAACGCGCTCGGCTGCACGCCGTACTACCTGGACCAGGACGGCGATTCGTACGGCTTGAGCGACCAGTTGAAGTGCCTTTGCGGCAAGCTGGGCGACTACAAGGCGACCAAGGGCGGCGACTGCAACGACACCGTGTACGAGATACATCCGACGGTGGTCGAGCTTTGCGACGGATTGGATAACGACTGCGATGACTCCATCGACGAGGAAGAGGCGCTCCTAAGCTGCGGCGTAGTTGCGCACGGTTCCGTGGCGTGCAACGGCGGCTGCGTGATCGGGGTATGCGAGGGCGGGTTCGTGGACTTGAACCTCGGGTTCGCGGACGGGTGCGAGTGCCAGGTGGAAGAGGGGGAGATCCCGAACCAGGGCTGCATGGATGCGACTCCGGTGGGTGATTTGCCGGACGGCGGCTCATCGGTTTCCAAGACCGGCAGGATCGTGCCGCAGGAGGACTCGGACTGGTGGGTGTTCAAGGCGGTCGATTCGTCGGACCCTGAAGACTGCGACACGTTCCACGTCAGGGTCAGGCTCGTCAAGAACCCGAACGACTCGTACATGTTCGACGTGTACCAGGGCGGCTGTGCGGGTGCAGACAACCTTTGCGTGGAGACGACCCTGTTCGAGTTCATGACCGACTTCTTCCTGGAGAACAAGATTGAGGGCGAGCCGGGCGGAGAGTGCAAGTGCAAGCCCGATGCAAACCATTCCGTTACTCCTCCGGATGAGGCGAATCACATTCCTTACGACCTGGACGACACCAGCGACACGACGCACCAGTGCAAGGACCAGACGAACCTCTACTACGTGAGGGTCTTCCGAAAGCCCGGCACGTTGGTCGAGTGTGACGAGTACCAGATCGAGTTCTCGAATGGGATCAAGGAGTAGTCTTTCTTGTCGCGATTCCGGCCGTTCCGGTGAAAACATGACAGTGAACAAGATTCTTGCCCCTATGCTGATTCTTCTTGGGGCGTGCGGCGGTGGGGGGAGTCCTGAGGAGACGTCTGCTGACGAGGTGCGGGAGGGCGAGGTCAGGTTTGCGGACACGGACGGCGGGACCATCTTCAATCCTCACGATGTGGTGTATGTGCCGGATGTCCTGTTTCAGGAGGGGGTCGAGACTTTCGAGCTGACCCAGTACGAGTATGTTCCGGAAGAGGGCGGGTTCCTCTGGCCGTGCGCAAACGGGGGAGACTGCGACTCCGGGTACTGCCTGAAGACGAAGAAGTACGGCAGCGTCTGCACTGTGGAGTGCGAGACCGAATGCCTGTTTGACTGGAAGTGTGCGAGCAAGCAGGTGGGTTCGGACATCGTCTACCTGTGTTCGCCGCCGGAGACGGACCTCTGCGTGCCGTGCAAGGAAGAAGAGGAGTGCGGATCGTCGAAGGACCTTTGCGTGCCTGTCGGGTTCGAAGGGAAAACGTATTGCGGGACAGCGTGCGAGACCGACGAGGAATGCCCGGAAGATTACGCCTGCAAGACCGTTACGGTGGATGGCGGGAAGGTCATGCAGTGCGTGCCGGAGAGCGACTCGTGTACGTGCCTGGGCGAGCTGAACGGCAAGTCGGAGCCTTGTGCGGTCGACAACGAGTTCGGCAAGTGCTTCGGCGAGAAGACTTGTGCGGGACCGTTCGGCTGGACGGAATGCTCCGCTTCGACTCCAGCCGAGGAGGTCTGTGACGGCCAGGACAACGACTGCGACGGGGAGAAGGACGACCAGCTCAAGGGCGAGAAGTGCGAGCATTCCAACGATTGGGGCACCTGCACTGCTGACTTGATTTGTCTCGGCCAGGGAGGATGGGATTGTCCCGCGCCTTTCCCTGGCCCGGAGCTGTGCGACGGGAAAGACAACGATTGCGACGGCGTGATCGACGAGGAGTTCCCGGGGTTGGGTGAGGCGTGCGATTCGCAGGAGGACAGCGACCAGTGCACCAATGGGGTCTTCCAGTGCAACGCCGAGAGCGGCACGGCGGAATGCTTGGGAGACGTGCCGGAGGTGGAGTTCTGCAACGACGAGGACGAGAACTGCGACAACGTCCCGGACGACCCGTGGCCGGAGAAGGGGGCCGCATGCGACGGGCCTGACGCGGACTGGTGCGAGAACGGGATCTGGGTGTGCTCCGGGGACGGATACGGAGTCGAGTGCATAGGTGACGAGGCGTTCACGGAGACTTGCGACGGGCTCGACAACGACTGCAACGGCGTGACCGACGACGGGTATCCGGACTATGATTGGGACTTCGTGGCGGACTGCGTGGACGACGACGATGACGGCGATACGGTGCCGGAAGACGGCGACCTCGACGGCACGATTGGCAACAAGCCCTGCAAGGCCCCGGCGCTCCAGGACGATTGCGACGATAACTGCCCTCAGGTGGCGAACAAGGACCAGATCGACAGTGACGGGGACAAGATGGGGGACGCCTGCGACGACGACGACGACAACGACGGCGTCAAGGACCCGGTGGACAACTGCAAGCTGGTGCCCAACCCTACGCAGAAAGACACGGACAACGATCAGACCGGCGATGCGTGCGACAAGGATGACGATAACGACGGAGTGCCGGATGACGGCAATAACTCGGCCACGACGACGGACAAGCCGTGCAAGCCTGGGGAGTTCGAGAAGTGTGATGACAACTGCACGCTGATCTTCAACCCCATGCAGGCGGACAACGAGGGTGACGGGCTGGGCGACGAATGCGACCCGGATGACGACAACGACGGGACCGCGGACCTGAGCGACTGCAAGCCGTTGGACGGCACCGTCTTCCCTGGTGCGGTCGAGTCGTGCAACGGGAAAGACGACAACTGCGACGGGCTCACCGACCCCAAGAACTCGGCAGGGTGCAGCCAGTTCTTCATCGACGTTGACGAGGACTCGTTCGGCTATTCCGGGCTGAAGGAGTGCGTGTGCGGCGATGAGGGGACCGAGCCGTTCACGGCCATTGCCGGCGGCGACTGCAACGATAACGACCCGGAGGTCAACCCGCTTTCGGAGGAGATCTGCAACTTCAAGGACGACAACTGCGACGGCGACGTGGACAATGAGGGTGCGACCGGGTGCGCTCTGCGCTACCTTGACCACGATCAGGACGACTACGGGTTGTTCGCGGACAAGAAGTGCGTCTGCTACGCGAAGGGCGACTATACTGCGACCGAGGCGGGGGATTGCGACGACAACGATGCTGCGGTTCACCCCGGCGCCAGCGAGTTCTGCAACGGGAAGGACGACAACTGCGACTACTCGACGGACGAGGAGGGGACTCTGGGGTGCAACAAGTTCTACCAGGACACGGACAACGACGGGTACGGGGTTACTAACGTCTACAAGTGCCTTTGCTCTGCAAAGGGCGTGTTCAAGACAGAGAAACCCGGGGACTGCGACGACAACACGAACCTCATCTCGCCTGTGAAAGTTGAGTCGTGCGACGGGAAGGACAACAACTGCGACTCGCAGATCGACGAGCCGGGCGCGACCGGTTGCAAGACGTACTATCGCGACTTCGACCAGGACACGTACGGGCTCTCTTCCGACAGCAAGTGCCAGTGCGCCCCTGACGGCCTCTACTCGACGCTGAAGGGCGGTGACTGCGACGACACCAACAAGTTGATAAACGTCGGCAACAAGGAGCTCTGCAACGGGCTGGACGACGACTGCAACGGGAAGATCGACGACAATACGAGCAACTGCAAGGAGTACTACTACGACGGCGACGGCGACGGGTACGGGCTTACGGAGCAGCACGCTTGCCTGTGCGTCGCGGGCCAGGGATACACGGCCACGGTCGGGGGCGACTGCAACGACAACATGAAGAACGTGAAGCCGGGCGCAACCGAAATCTGCAACGCTCTCGACGACGACTGCGACGGCACGTCGGACAACCAGGGTGCGCAGGGATGTACCGTCTTCTACGAGGATGCGGACAAGGACGGCCACGGCAACAGCTTCAAGAGCAAGTGTCTGTGCGGTCCGCTTGACACGTTTACCGCCGCGCAGGGAGGCGATTGCAACGATACCGACAAGACGATGAACCCTGCGACCGGGGAGATCTGCGACGGCAAGGACAACAACTGCAACAATCAGGTGGACGAAGTCGGGGCCAACGGGTGCGTCACGTACTACAAGGACGAGGACGGCGACGGCTATGGCATCACCTTGGCGAAGCAGTGCACGTGCAAGCCCACGGGTACCTACACCGCGATGCAGTCGGGGGACTGCGCGGACCAGAACTCCTTCATCAACCCCGGAGTGTTGGAGGAGTGCGACAACATCGACAACAACTGTATCGGCGGAGTTGACGAGGGGTTCCCGGACAGCGACGGCGACGGCAAGAAAGACTGCCTGGACAACGATCTGGACGGCGACGGCGATCCGTTCGGCGTGGACTGCAACGACAACAACGCGCAGATAAGCCACTTCGCACAGGAGAAGTGCAACAACATAGACGACAACTGCAACGGGATCGTGGACGAGGAGGATGCCACCGCGTGCGTGCCTCATTACTTCGACTCCGACATGGATGGCTTCGGCGTAGCGAACAACTTCAAGTGCCTGTGTGCTCCCGATGGGCTCTACTCGACCACTGAGGGCACTGATTGTGACGACGGCAAGGCGTTTGTCTTCCCCGGGGCACCGGAGCAGTGCAACAACCTGGACGACAACTGCAACAAGACGGTGGACGAGGGGAACCCGGTTGCGATGTGTGGTGCGGTGTCGCATGCAACGGGCCAGTGCACTGCCGGCGTGTGCAAGATAGCGAGCTGCGAGTTGCACTACTTCGACATGGACAATGCGTTCGACACCGGCTGCGAGTGCGGGGAGGACGACTTCGATCTGCAAGGGATCGGGGACAAGTGCACGATGGCCATCGACCTTGGCTCGGTAGCGGACGACGGATCGGAGAAGATCGTGGAGACGCAGAACCTGGTCCCCGGTGACGACGAGGACTGGTACACCTTCACCGCGACCGATTCAGCGGACACTGCGTGCAACAAGTTCAACCTGCACGTCGAGTTCCTCAAGGGTGCGAACAACTTCCGCTTTGAGATCTACCTTGGCGGCTGCGACGCGGTTGACGAGTTGATTTGCAAGGACGCAGAGATCTTCGACTGGACGGTGAATTTCTACACGCCGGAGCTTGGCGAATGCCCGTGCTCCACGGAGCTTGGCCCGGCGGGCACCGGCAATGCTTCAGTGCCCGAGAAGCACTTCTGCACCACCCACGGCGGCAAGTACTTCATCCGGGTGCTTCGCAAGCCCGGCGTCCCTGCCAACTGCGCGCTGTATTCCTTAAAGATCAGTAATGGGAAGTAGGTGGGGGTGAGTTGGGCAGATGGCCCCTTCCCAAGCACGCGAAGCTTGACACGCGCGCCCCGGCCGATCTAAAGAGAGATCCGTTGACAAGTTGCGGGAGTAGCTCAACTGGTAGAGCGTCAGCTTCCCAAGCTGAATGTCGCGGGTTCGATTCCCGTCTCCCGCTCCAAATGAGATCAGGACACTCCAGACTTCCGTCGTCTTCCCTCTCCCATTCCGGGTACGGTCGTGGGTACGGCTTTGGCCGCGAGCGCGTTGAGAACGGGGGCTTCGGCTTGCTGCCGCGGTTCGCTCTCCGCCTTTGCCCCTCAGGGGTTCTTTGCGCTGCTCTTTGCCTGTGCTTCTGCACCTCAGCCGCGGCACAGTCGGCGAATCAGGACGGGGTGCACAAGCACGACGGGTTCCTGCTTCGCTTGGCGGCGGGACCGGGGTTTGGCAGCCAGTCGTACGACGGCGAGGATTTCACGTACACGCGCGAAGGCCCCGCCATGGTCGCAGAGATTGCTGTTGGGGTATTGGTCTTTGAGAACTTCGCTGCCCATGTTTCTGCCTGGTACTGGCACATTGGCGACACAGTCGTCAGCGATGGCCATGAGGCCCACTGGAGCGACGACACTCTCACCGCCATCGGCGGGGGCATCGGTGCCACGTATTTCATCATGCCTTGGAACGTGTACCTGACTGCCGGCTTCGGGGCCACAGACCTCTCAAGGGGAGATCCCGAAGGGTATGACATGGAGACCACGCCCGTTCTCGCAGCCCGCGCCGCGGCGGGGAAAGAGTGGTGGGTGAGCGACAACTGGGGGCTTGGGTTCGCGGTTGCCTACGACGCCGCCGTGGCGCTTTTGAACGAGGGAGGAGAAGGCATGATGGAAGGCAGCAGCATCGGGCTTCTGCTGTCCGCGACGTACAACTGAGGCTGGGACGATCCTGGCGGGAGAACGGCTGAGATGGCAAGGGACGTGAAGTCAGGCGGAGGAGGAGGCTGTGCCCTTCTCGTGGTGCTTGTGGCAGTTGTAGCGGGGGCCGGCAAGTTGGTTGAGGCCGTTGGGGAGACCGCGGCCATTTCGATCGGCGTTGGCTCAGCCGGCCTAATCGTTTGCGCAGTCGTCGCTACGAAACGGGCTGCGGTTAGGAAGCGGGTCGCTGTCAGGGAGTCCCTGGCGCAGAAATACTGAGACCACGAGACGGCGGACGCCATTATGGAGCGCCGCCTTTTCGTCGGCGAGTCGAAGGCACAGCTGATGGACTCGCTGGGCGGCCCATCCAAGATCTTCGGCTTCGCCATGGTGCATCGTCCAGATTCCGATCGGTATCGGCCCACAAAACTGGAGATAGTCGCCCCCCACCCCTCCCATGACGTGTGCATCGGCCGCTTCGCTGGCCACGATTGGCAGTGCCAATCACTTCCGCTTCCTACCAGTGAGTTGCCGATCGGGGAGGACGTGCAGGGCTTCGGGTTCGTCAGTCCAACCAGGGGCGCCGGAGGCGAGTACTACAACGAGATCAGGTTCGCCAAGGGCCATGTGGCGCTTGTCCTATCCGAGCGTAACCCATGGACACGGAGCGTGGCCTATGAGTTGTCCTTCGACGTGCCACGCGGCTTGAGCGGGGCACCGCTGCTGGCCCACAGTAATGTCGGCGCGCACCAAGAACCGCATGAGAATGGACATCCAGCCGGTCCAAGAATTGGCGTGAGTCGAGAAGTGGAGGTATAGGGTTCGGGCTCTCTGCGGGGGGAGGCGCAGAGGGCCTGGAC
>Ga0172371_10005940_pt1 | contig 17947 bp, 12 predicted proteins | sample Lak12m_FD_114543 | JGI IMG/M metagenome (GOLD analysis project Ga0172371, IMG submission 114543) | Freshwater microbial communities from Kabuno Bay, South-Kivu, Congo - kab_022012_12m | ecosystem: Environmental > Aquatic > Freshwater > Lake | place: Democratic Republic of the Congo: South-Kivu...
CCGCGGACCGGCGGGCCGGGCACGTGGGCGGCGGCAGCCTTGGCGTCGTGCTCTGGAGTCGCGTCTGGCCCGCACGCGGGCCGATGGCAGCCGCGACCTACCGGGGGCCCCGTCGCAAGGCTGACAGCCGTTTCTTGAAACAGCCCTGCCGCGCTCGGATGGGGTGTACGTTGCGGGGCACAACCCGGAAGGCGCGTATGGCCCCGTATGCGTGGGCAGTTGCCATCGGATCGTTCCTGCTGTTTCTGGTTCAGCCACTGGCGGGCAAGTACCTCCTGCCGTGGTTCGGCGGCGGACCGGCGGTGTGGACCACCTGCCTGCTGTTCTTCCAGGCCCTGCTCCTGGGCGGGTATGTGTATGCGCACCTCCTGACGCGGCACCTCCGGCCCCGGTTCCAGGTCGCTGTGCACACCGTCCTGCTGCTGAGCGGGTTGGCCTTCCTGCCGGTGGCCTTCCGAGCGGGGCCGCTGTCGGACGCGGGCGGGGGCGGAGTCCTGGGGGTACTGGGCGTGCTGGCGGCGTCCATCGGCGTGCCGTTCCTCGGGCTGGCCACCACCAGCCCGCTGCTCCAGGCCTGGTCGGCGATCGCCGTGCCCGTGGGCGGCCGGCCGTACCCTCTCTATGCGCTGTCCAATGCCGCGGCGCTGCTGGCGGTGGTGGGGTATCCGTTGGCGATCGACCCGCTGCTGTCGCGCCCCGCGCAGGCCCGCGGGTGGTCGGCCGGGCTCCTGCTGTACCTCGGGTTGGTCCTGTTCGCCGGCTGGGCGACGGCGCGGCGGGCAGTGGGTGCTGGTGTCGACACGGCGGCCGTCCCCGGGTCGGCGGAGCCGCCGCCGGACCGGCCGGATCGCCTGACGGTGGTGGCCTGGTTCACGCTCCCGGCCTGCTCCAGCCTGCTGCTCCTGGCCGTGACCCAGCGCCTCACCCAGGACGTCGCGCCGGCGCCATTCCTGTGGCTGTTGCCCCTCGGGCTCTATCTGGCGACGTGGATTGTCTGTTTCGAGCGGCCGGCCTGGTACCGGCGGGCCTGGCTCCTGCCGGCCGTTTTCCTCTCGGTGACGGGCGTCGCCGCGGTCCTGTTCCTGCGCGCCTTTCTGTCGGCCCAGGTGCAGATCGCGGTCTACGCTGGGGCCCTCCTTGCGGCCTGCCTGGCCTGCCACGGCGAGCTGGCCCGGCTGCAGCCGCACCCCCGCTACCTCACACCTTCTACGTGGCCATCGGCCTGGGCGGTCTCGTGGGAGGCGGGCTGGTCGCCGTGGCGGCCCCGTGGCTGTTCACGGACGGTTCCGAGCTGCAGCTCGGCCTGTTGGCCTGCCTGGCGGTCCTCCTGGGCGTAGCCAGCCGTGATCCCGTCTCACGGTCGTACCGCGGGCGTGAGCGGCGGGCCTGGGCGTACCTGGTCGGCGCGTGGCTGGTCCTGGCACTTGCCTCCCAGTAGGGCGCCTCGCGTATCCGCGGCCAGCGCCTGGCCGCCGTGCGCAACTTCTTCGGCACCCTGGCCGTTCTCGACGCCGCGCCGGGGACCCCGCAGAAACACCACCGACTCCTGCAGAACGGCATCGTCGTGCACGGGCTGCAGGTGTGTGACCCAGCCCGTCGAGCCCTGCCCACAGCCTATTACGGCGAGGCAGGCGGCGTGGTGGCGGTGAACATCTCCAGTCGGCATCTGGACCTGGCCCCCGTGGTCGCGGCCGTGGCCGGCGACGCCGGACTGCGAGTCGAGGTGATCGAGCACCGCCCCGCACCGGACGAGTGGTGGCTGCGGGGTTCCCAGTGGGCCCTGCTGTGGGCCGGGAGCGGGGCGGCACCGGTCCCCGCGCTGCCGGCCGGTGCACGGTACATCGCGCTTCCCCTGCCGCGGCCGGCGGCGCTGTGGACCGACGACCACGCCGCCCTGCGGTGATTGCCGGAAAGGGGTCGAGAAACACGGGCTTCGCCTGCCCTGCAGAGGCCGCCAGCTCCAGCCGTCGCCGAAGGAAGCCCAGCGCGAAGCGGCGGCACTGACTGCGGGCCTCCTGCACGGCGGCCGGGTCGGCCCAGGTCACGCCCTGCTCGGCGAGGAGGCTGGCGGCCTGCTCGCGCTCCAGCAGCGCCAGGTCCGGCGACGCTGCCAGCGTCGCGAAAACCAGGTCGAGAACCGGCGGCGCGGCGCGGCTGCCTGGGCTGACCACCGCCAGGCGCACCGGCGCCGCCAGAGCGGTGGTGGCACACAGGTAGAGAGCCAGGCCGAGATTGTACTGGAATATCCTGTGGAGCAATATGTTACCCATCTCTCTATCTCCCTGCAGACGGGCCTCTTCGGCCAGCGGCACAGCGGCGGGTGGACCGGGATTGCAGCACCGGGGCCGTGATGGCCCCGTGAACGTGGGAGGGGCACTCCGTGCCGCGACAGCCGGGGCCTCCGGCCACGGCATGGGGGTTCGCCGCGACGGAGCGCGCCTCCCACATCCGTGGTCCGAGCGAGGCTGACGGGAACGGCCAGGAATCGCCGCGACGGAGCGCGCCTCCCACATTGCAGGTCCCGGCGAGGGCGCCGGGATGGTGGCCGCATGACTCCCCTTCCCGTGGCATCAGTTCCCCGGTGCGGCGACCGCGGCCGCCAGGTTGGGGTAGGTCTCGGTGACCGCCTGGCGGAGCTTGGCGTAGGCCTCGGCGGGGGCCTTGCACTGCTGCATGCCCGCACGGAAACGCTTGATGGCTCCCTCGGCCTGGCGCTCGGTCATACCGACCGCCTTGCTCTCGCGTAAGCCAGTGGCCAGCAGCTCGCTGGCATACGGCAGGCAGGCCACGCCGGTGGGGCTGTGCAGCGGCTGGCCAGCGGACTCCAGCAGATTGACGAACTGGCTGGGGTCCTTGGTGCGGTTGGCCTTGGTGCTCTCGATCAGGGCGCGCCCGAGCTCGCCCGCGAGGTGCCGATCCTCGGCCTTGGGCTGGGCCGGGAAGCGCCGCATCAGGTCCGCCCAGAGGCCCAGGCCGTTGTTGTCACTGTTCTTGGTCTGCAGGAGGTGCCCCAGGGCACGGGCGGCGAGGGCCCAGGCATCCGGCGTAGGCGCGCACTTGGCCATGCCGGCCGTTGCGGCCTTGCGGAGGGGTCCCTCGGAGGCCGTGACCGGCGCGCGCGGCTCGACCGCCATGGCGAGGAACTGAGTCATCTCGATGCTGCCCAGGGTGATGTCGTCCAGGCCCTGCAGGAGGGTCGCCGCCGGCTCGTTCTGACCGGCCAGGCAACGCAGGGCCGCTTCGTTGCCAACCTGCCAGGTCTTGGCGCGCTGAGGGCGCAGGTCGGCGAGGGCCACCTGCGCCGCCGGGCCGGGCTGCGCCGCGGCGGCCTGGGAGCGCTTGGCTTTCCCCGCGGCCACCGTGGTTCCGGCGTCGGCGCCCTTCTTCGCGGCTGCCGCGAGGGCCCGGAACTGGCCGCACCAGGCGAGCTGGCGGCCGTCCTCGGGCAGGACGGTCTCGAGCTGCCCGTAGGCCTCGCAGGCGGCCTTGAGCTCGCCCCGCCGGACGAGCTCTTCGGCGGCGCCGAGGCGGCGCCACGGCGAGGCGTGTGAGGTGGCGGTCTGTTTCGCGGCCCCCGTCAGCGCCTCGTCGCGGGCCGGTCCCATGGATGCCGGCAGCATGGCCGCGCGGGTGCTCCGGCGGCCGGGATCATCGGTCAGCGCGACCATCAGACGGCCCAGCTCGGGACATTCCGTCTGGCGATTGCGGAACATGCTCTCGAGGAAGTCCGGCAGGCGCCGGACGTAGTCCTGGCAGGCGGGCTCGGCCTTGCCTTTCAGAACCGCATCCACGATGGCCTTCTGCGCCTCGGCCGGCGCGCTGCCAAAGACGCGCATGGCGGCGATGGCGCTGTTGTCCTTGTCCTTGCTGCCGCCGGGATAGGGCAGGCCGAGCACGTACAGGCCCAGGATCGCCTGCCGGCTGATGGCCGGTCCGGCCTTGGCGTCGCCGGTGGCCTGGCGCAGGCCGAGGGCCAGGTCGCGCCAACCGCCCTGGAGGTCCTCGCTGGCCAGGGCCGCCGCCAGTGGCATGAGGCTGTCGGCCTTGCCGCCCAGCAGCTCGCCGAAGCCCGTGAAGGCCTTCAAGGCCGGGCTGCCCGCGCCGTAGGCCTTGGCGCTCCAGTCCGCCGCCGCAGGGCCGCCGCCGCTGTGGCTTCGGCCGCCAGCCAGTCGGCCGCCTTGCCGGCCAGGATTTCGGCAGGGACCGCATAGCCATCGTAGGGACTGGGCCCAGCCGTGCGTCGTCCCAGGGGAAGTGCCCCGGGCTGGGGCTGAGCGTTGGCGGGCAGGGCCCCCAACGCCAGCAGACCGGTCAGCAGGATGAACCGGCACACTCTCGCGCTACCGTCGTGGCGTGACTGCATCGTCGTCCTCCTTCTCTCTACTCGTTTCCTCTGCCTCCGGCTGGAAGGCCGGTACACTGAACAGCCTGCGACGCCGGACCAGGGGCACCACCCGTTTGGTGTCCCGCCGTCAGGACCTGCCGATTCGTCCGCGGTCCCACCGGAACCGCCCCAACGGGGCACGATGAAGTCGGTCCTTCAGACCGCCTGGAACCACGCCGGTTGGGTATACCGACAGGCCCTTCAGGCGGAATCCCCGGGGCCCGGCTGCCGCAGCGCAGGCCCTGATCTGGGGGGCCGTTCGCGTCATGGTCAGTCGCTGCGTCCGTGCCATCCCTCACTCCTTCCCGGGCACAGCGCTCGGGGTCAGTACCCAGAGGCCGCTCCAGTCGCCGACCAGGACATGCTTGCCGCCATCGGCCGGCTCGATGAAAGTTGCCGGGTTGAGGGGGTGCGCGTCGTTGCCGTCACCCAGCGGCGGCGCCACCTGCACCGCGCCATTCCTGAGCGAGATGCGGCTGAGGGGGCGCGGCACCCAGAGCCAGTCGCGGATGAGCGCCTGCGGGCCTGGGTGCATGTCCAGGTCTTTGATGGGGACTGCGCTCACGTCGTAGTCGGGGAGTTCGCGAAACCGGGTGCTGGCACGGAGCAGGCGCGGGGCCTTCGCATCGAGATCGTAAACAACTGTGGTCCGGTAGTTCTCGAACAGCAGCTTGTTGCCGCGGACCCGGCTTCCCCAGTCCGGGCCGCGGCCGGTGAAGAGGCGTTCCAGCGCGCCCGATGGCGGATCCAGGCTCCACAGGCCCTGGCCTGGCCCGGTGAGCCCGCCGACGAGGAGTTGCCGGCGGGCGGGGTCAGCCGCCAGGTGGGTGATGGTGAACCGGCCGGCGCCATCCAGGGGCGAGCGCGGTTCCTGGCGTTGGCTGGCGGCGAGCACCTCCACGTGGCGCGTCTGCAGGTCGAACGAGACGAGGGAGCCGCTGGTATCGCCGAGGCTGAGGTAGAGCTTGCCTTCGAGGCAGGCCAGGGCGCGCACGGTGTTCGACGGCAGTCCGGCCGCGGTGTCCAGCCACAGCGCGGGACCGCCCTTGAGCGGGAAGGCGACGGTGCCCTGTTCGAGGGTACCGACGAAGAGGTGTTCGGGGCCGAGGCAGGCGCTGCTGATGCACGGCAGGCGACTGCTGACCGCATTCAGCGGGACCTCCGGAGTGCTGACCACGAGCTTCTGGGCCGGGCCCAGCCACTCGACCTGGGCGTCCTCGTAGTCGAACCGGAATGGCCGCAGCGACTCGGTCTGCTTCAGGGCCACGCCGTAGACGAAGTCGCCCACCGCGAAGCACTGCCGGAGGGTCGTAGTGTCCTCCAGCTTGGCGACATCCAGGACCCTCTTGGCTTCGCACCAGGCGGCGGCGGCACCGGCAGGCGCAGGCGCCGGCGAGAGACGCGCGCGGGCGGTGAGGAGGTCGGCTTTCAGCTTCACGGGGCTGGTCTCGGTGCCCAGGTAGCGGTCGCGCTGGTCGCAGAGGTCGAGGGTGCGGTCGATGAGCGCCAGCGCGTCGGCCGGCGCCGGGTCCTGGGTGAGCACCCCCAGACCGCGGCGGATCAAGTCAGGGACGACCTCCCTGCGGTCGAGCATGAGCCGCCAAAGGCCGAGCACGGCGGCAGGCCGGTCCCCGACAGCCACGGCCGCGTAGTAGGCCTGGGCGTGCGTCGGCGCGATGGGCCAGGGCCCGGTGGGGGCCTCGAGCGCCGCCCGTACGGCCTGGACGACACCCGCGGCGAAGGCGGTCTCGTCAGCGGCCGGGGCACCGTCTTGGCCCGGCGGCGCCGTCCTGAGCTCGACCAGGGCAGCATACAGCCGCACGGTCGGGTGAGGGTGTTCGCGCAGGGCCGGAAGCAGCGTCCACACGGCCGCGGCGCGGGCCTCGCCATCCAGGCGCCAGGCCAGGCGCAGGTCGCGGACCTGCCCCCAGAGCCCGAGGAGCACCAGGTCGAGCAGGGCGTTGGTTTGGAGCCCGGCGGAGGTCGGATCCATGAGACGCTCGGGCGGGAGGGTCGCGGCGAGATCGAGCCAGGCGCGAGCAACGGGCAGCAGGAGTCCCAGGTACTCCTCGGTGCCCGCGCAGACGCGCAGGCTCTCGTCCAGATCGGTGCAGGTGCGGAGGGTGTAGCCCTCGAAGCTGCCCGTGGGCGAGGCGACCGTGGCGCACATCTGGTCGATGCCGGCGCGCAGGTACGCCAGCGCCGCCGCCCGTACGGGGCCGACCTCGTCGCGTCCCAGGGGTGACTCGCCCAGCGCGAGCCGGTTGGCCTGCGCCATGACGAGGCCCAGCAGGTGGTTGAAGGCCGGGTCCTCGCCGGCGCGGTAGGCGTAGACCGCCTCGGGCTGCTCGCGCGCCACGGTCTGCATCATCTCCGCCCGCACGTCGACGGCGCGCCGCGTCCGGCCGAGGCTGCGGAGCACGTCCTCGCGCGTGGGCGGCGGGCCCTTAGGGTCGGGGAGGATGAGGTCCATCGCCGCGACCAGGAGCTGGTAGGAGAGCAGCTTCGCGTGGGGCAGTGCGGGCACGAGGGCGAAGGCGGTTTCGGCCGCGGCGACAGCGCGCGGGCGGCCGTGGCCGTCCCGACGCGCCATGTACCGGACCGCCTCCGAGGCGCAGCGGTGGGCCTCCCGGGCACGGTCGGCAGTGTCCTCGGCGGCGGTGGTGTTCAGGGCCTTGGCCAGCTCCTCGGTCAGGGCGTGGACCAGGCCGGGGAGATCCCGGGCCGGGCCAGATGCCATGCAGGAACCCAGGGCCTTGCCGTCCGCGTCGCTGAGGGAGACCGTGGCGCGCAGGGCGTCCGGCGTCTCCCCGCGGCCGAGTTCGACCGCAAGCGTCCGGAGAGACCCCCGCAGGGCGGGGTCGACGGTCTCGGGGACGGGCTGGGGCGCGTCGGTGGCGGGCTGCCGGCGGCGGCGTTCCAGCACGCCGGTGTCGGGGAAGCGCAGAAGCTGGCGCTCCAGGAGCGTGGCGACGGCATCGCAGAGGGTGTCCAGCTCCTGAGGCAGGTCGGCGTTGCGCACGCCGAGGAGCGCGAGGCAGCGCCCGCCCTGGCCCAGACTCTGCTGGCGGCCGAGGGCCTGGGTGACCCCCGCCGCGATGGCGCTGGCGGCGGCCTCCGCATCGGCAGCCGGGAGGGCCTCGTCCCACAGGCGGAGCCCGCTCTTCGGGCTGTAGACCAGGAGGCCGACGGGCGGCCCAGGCGCCGTCCCCGGGGCGGGTCCTGCGGGGCCGAGAGCCTGAGGGGCGTCGCTCTCGACCACGGCCAGCACGTCGACGCCGAGGAACTGCCCGGCGGCGAGGGCCTGCTCCGGGTCGGCCAGGCCGCTGGTGGCGATGCCCTGTTCCTTGAGCACGCCCTCGACCTCCTGCCGGTCGAACACCTCCAGACCGCGCACGGTCGAGAGTTGGTCCGTGGCCAGGTCGATGACCTTGGCCGTCGCGGGGGCCTCCGCGTTGCCCACCAGAGCCACCCGCACGGCCGCGGGAGCAGTGGTGGTCCACGCCAGGAAGACTGTCAGCCAGAGCGGTTTCACTGCCGGCCTCCTTGCGCCACCCGCCTCTTCACCAGCTTCGGCAGCAGGCGTTCGGCGATTTCGGCGGCGGCCTTTTCGAGGGCGGCCTTGCCGGCGTTCTGTTCGGTGAGGTCGACGACGATGGCATTCTGGCGGTCCACGGCGAGGATCCGGTCGGTGGCGGTATCGCGGGCCTTGACCTCGACGCGGGCCTTGACGCTGACCAGGTTGCCGCGGCGGAGGGCGAACTCGCTGAAGCCTTCTCCCTCGATGATGATGTCGGCCTTCTCGATTCTGCCCACTTTGGAGTCGATGACCTCGAAGCCGGTCTCGCGGCAGAGGAGGATCAGCTCCGTCTGGGCGGCGGGGTCGATGGTGGCCTGGCCGACATGGCGTTCGGTAACGGTGATGGCCAGGAGGGGGCGCTTGGCGTCGCCGAGCTTCTCCTTCAGGGCTGCGACGCGGTCCTCGGGCTTGGCGGGCTTGGCCACCAATTCGCCCGCCCTGGCGTTGGCGGTTTCGGTGATGCGGGCGGCGAGCTGTTCGACCAGCCCGTCGAGGGAGTTCTGCTCATCACCCTTGACCGAGGCGCCCACCACACGGCTGGTCTCGGTCCCGATGATCTTGGCCACGAGGTACGTCTTCTTCTCGACCTTCATGATCGAGCCGGTGATGAGGATCCTGGCGCCGGTGAGCTGACCGACGCGGACCGCCTGGCTCTGGTCGACCAGGCCGGAAGCGCTGGTCTCGAGCTCGCCGAGGGCCTTGTCGATGTCGGCACGGTCCACCAGGTTGAGGTCGACGCTCAGCAGCGCAAAGAGTAGTTCCGTGACCTTGGCGGCCTGATCGCGCACCTCGGCGCCGCGCTCCTGGAAGGGCAGCAGCGCCGTGGGGTAGAGGCTGGCCGCCCCAGGGCCAGCCGCCGGAGCCGCCGCCGGGGCCACCTCCGCGGCCCAGCCCCACCCCACAGTCGCCAGTAGCGCAACGGCAGCGATTCCCAGTTCGAAGGCAGGACTCCGTCGGATGCTCATCGGTTCGTCTCCTTCCGTCTCACCACTCGCAGTGCGCCGCCAGGATGAACCCCTGGTGGCTCCGCCCCCAAGCCCCCGCTGGAGGACCTCGGCCCTCCAGACCTCCCGCTCTGCCGGCGCGAAGACCGCGGCATCCTCAGGACGCGCTGGCCTCTGCCGCCGCGACGGTTGCATGCCGTGGTCTTCGCGCCAGAGATGAGGGGTCCGGGGAGGCGAGTCGCCCCGGCGGGGTCTGGGGCAGAGCCCCACAGCGGTCATCCTGGCGGCGCACTGAGATCGGCCGGATCAGGCTCCGTCTTGGCCAACCACTCCAGAACTCGAGCGAAGAGGAAGCGCGGCGTCGGGCCGGCTTCCCAGCGGTCGATGATGGGGAATCCGCAGATGACGAAGCGCCCGCCGGAGGTGAAAGAGGCCGCGAACCAGGGCCAGCCCGGGGCTCCGGTTCCGAGGCGGCCGATGACCTGGGCGCCCCGGGTCGTGACCTGAAGCAGGGCGGCCGGGAGCGTTCCGTCGGGTGGCCAGGCGGCGGCATCGAGGCGCTTGTCCAGTTCCGTGATCACGTCGGCCTGGCGCCAGTCGACGCGGAGTGGCTGCGGGAGGTCGGGCTCGGTGGAACCGGGCAGGACGAACTCGGCGCCGGTGACCGCGAGCGTGAGCACGCGGTGGCCCTGGGCGGCCAGCCGCACCAGGCTCGCGGCATGGTCGGCGAGGGTCGGGCCGGAGGTACCGCTGCCGATGATAAGTACGACGGGCGCCTCGCCCTCCAGGGCTGCCAGGTTGGTGACGGTCTCAAAGGGCACCTTGGCCTGGGTGAGGCCGGCTGTCGTCGGGCCCGCGGGGTCGAACAGGCGGAGGCGGAGGCCGCGCAGCCACTCCAGGCGGTTGGCGAAGGGGTCGGCGGGGAAGAGCCAGAGGCGCCGGCTGAGGGTGCGGGCGGCCTCTGGCGGCTGGCCGGGCAGGAGGGCGCTGGCCTCGAAGTCGACGGGCGTGATGACGCCCTCCTTGACCGGCGGCAGGGCGATGCGCACCGCCACCTCGACGGCATCGGCGGCCTTGGCAGGGAAGGCCTCCTCGCCCCGCAGGAGGGTCCCCGCCGCCGATCGCAGGGACCAGGCCAGGCGGCCGCCGATGGCCGGCGCGCCGGCGAGAGACAGATGGAGCACGACCTCGTGGCCGGCGAAGAGGGCCTGCCAGGGCTCGGTCAAGGAGAGCCGGGGCGATGCCGGCGCCGCGGCGGTGGGGAGGCAGACGGCGGCGGTGAGGGCGGCGAGGAGGAGGAGGGGGTGCGAGTCGGGCCCGCCGCGGGCAGACCAAAGCGGCGTCATGCCGCCGCAGTCCAAAGCTGGGCCGTTGGCCGGCGCAGTAGGGGACCGGGCTCGGGTCCACGCGCCAGGGCGGTGGGCCTCGGGCTCGGAACGGCGCTGCTGCGCGGTGGTGACGGCGGCGGCCATCTCACGTGCCTCTGTTCTCGGCGGGCGCCTGACTCACCATCTGCAGGACCTGGACCTCGGCGGTCGAAGTCTGCATGGACCGCACCCGGACCGGCTTGGTAGAGAGGAACACATTGCTGGCGTTGATGTTGAGGGCGATGGGGTGGCGCAGCTCCAAGGCCGAGTCGACGGCGACGCCGCCATCTGGCAGGGGAAAGGCCCAAAGCGCGAGGGGGGCATCCTGGAGGGGGGCATCCACGGGCTGTTCGGCCCGGGCCGCGGCGGTGACTTCCCAGATGCGGCGCCAGGGGGCGTCGGGGCCGGTGCGGCTGAGCACGACGGTGCGGACCACGACGAGGCTGCCGGGCTGGCCCTGGGCGCCGCCATTGCCTGACAGGCCGAGGCGGATATCGCGGTCGCTTTCGACCAGCCACAGCAGCCAGCCGCTGAAGAGCTCGTCGATGGGGTGGTAGAGCTGGGCATACTCGGCCTGCGGGGGCGCGCCCAGATCGGGCAGCAGGGCGCGGAAGGCCCGTAGGAGGACCTCCTGGGCCAGGTCGTCGGCGTCGGCTTCGTTGAGGACCATGTGGTAGGCCATGCTACGCACCGTTCGGACGTGGCGTCGGGCCAGCTCATCGAGCGCCTCGAGGGCACCGGTCTGCTGGAAGCGCCGTACCAGCTCCTCGTCGGACGTGGCGGATCTCTCGTCGGTTACGCTCATCCCACCCGGCCGGCGACCCACCGGTCGTCTCCTTCTCCGCGATCCCGCACCGGCAGGGAGACGGTCGACCGTCTCAGAGCCTTAGACAGCGGCTGCGACCGTTTCTTTGATGGCGGCAGATTGGGGACCCGTTCCCGGCCCCGCCGGGAACGCCTGGAGGGCGGCTTCTCCGCAAGCCGCCGCGCGGATACGGAGATCCGCGCCTCCAGACCGCTGGGAGCTCGCCGCCGGTTGAGGCGGAGCTCCGCTGGCCGGTCCAGTCCCCTCGACCCTCGTCCCTCGACCCTCGTCCCTGCGGCCCTATTCGCTCACCTCGAGGCGGAGGGCGGCGGTCTGCTGGGCGGGGAAACACAGGCCGTCGGGCTGCATGTCGGGGTTGCCTTCTTCCGAGGCCAGGTCGCGGACGCGGAAGGCGGAGGCGGCGCGGCCGAGGCGGAGGTCGGCGTTGACCTGGGTCGTGACGTCCAGGGTCAGGCCTTCGGTGCTGGCGGTGGCTTTGGGGACCTCCACCGTGCCGATGGCCACGGCGCGGTCGCTGACCACGTCCTTCCAGCTCAAGACACCGGTGTCGTAGTCCAGGTGGGCGACCTCGATGCGCCGGCTGGCATCGGGGCCGTGGAAACTGGCGGGGAGGAGGCGCAAGAGGGCCTTGCCGACGCCGGTTTCGCCGTGGGCGATGGCCAGGGGCGCGAGGTCGAAGCGGATCACCAGGCGGTCGCGGCGGGTCAGCGTGTTGGGGTTGCCGACGAAGGGCTTGCCGTCGAGGACGCCGCCGGGGGTGTACCAGCCCGGCCCGTTGGCCGCGCCGGAGCCGACGTCGTCGGTGGAGCGGGGGAGCAGCGGCGAGCGCCGGCCGGCCGGCGCCGGCGTGTCCTTGAGCCAGAGAGCGCCGAAGCGCTTCGGCGTGAAGTGGGCCTCCTGGAGCGGCGGCGACCAGGCGCTGAACACGGGCGGGGCATTCCCGCGCCGGCACCGGTAGGCATTGAGGGCGAGGCGCTTGGGCAGGGCGTCGCCGGTGAGCCCGAGGGCGGTCCAGGGGATGGCCAGCTCGACGGTCCAGCGGGTAGCCGTGCGACCGGTGGCGACCTGGAGGCCCTCGCACGTCCACGCCGGCTGGCAGCCGAACAGGCCTGGCCCAGGCTCGGGGAGGCCATAGGCACCATCCCAGACCGTGCCCGCGGGGTTGATGACCAGTTGGAAGGCGCGCTCGGGGTGGTCGGCGTCCGGCGAGAGGAACACCTCGATACAGTCGTCGTCCCAGACCGCCGCGGCGGGGTCCTTGGGGTGGGCCTGGACGCGCAGGGTGGTCATCTCCGGCTCGACGTTGGCGATGGCGACGTACAGGTGCGAGGGCGTGTGGCTGGCAACCAGGAGTGACCGGTAGGGCGCCGCCTCGCCGTTCTTGAGGACGAAGCCCTGGGGGAGACTGTCGCGCCAGGCGGGGTCATCGAGGACGCCATCAAGGCGGATCGGCTCGGACGACCGGTAGGCGGTGAGCGCGGGGAGCTCCCGCACCAGGGGCGTGCCGAGGACCTCGCGGAGCTTGGCGACGTCGGTCCGGACGAGGTCGACGCGGCGGCGGTAGTCGCTGTCGGCCGGGGCCAGGGCGAGGGCCTGGTCGAGGTAGGCCAGCAGACCGTCGACCTCGGCGGTGGGGTAGCGGGCGACGACGTTGTCCAGCGGGCGGGCCAGGTGGAGCGCCTCGGCCTGGCGCCAGAACTCAGCCATGGGAGTCGCCGCCGGGCCGTAGAAGGCGCTGGCGTAGTCCCGCATCAGCCCATCGACATCCAAACTGCTATCCCACAGGCACTTTGCGGTAACGTATAGATTCAGGTGCTGCATGGCGGGGTAGTGGATGCGGGCGTCCTCGCCGGTGCCCCAGCTTTCCGATTCGATGAACTCGCCTCGGGTGACCCCCTTGAGAGCGCGGAGATCGTCGGCGATGAGGTGGGGATAGGCCTCGGGGCACCACGGGAACGGCGGCAGGTTGTCGCGGTAGTACTCCCAGAGATAGAGCCGGGAGGTCTTGGCCTGCCAGCGCGCCAGGAGGTCGCGCGCCCGCTGGCGGGAGGCCGGGTCGGCGAAGCTGCTGCGGCTCTGGCAGATCATGACGGCGAGGTTGGGGTGCAGGCGCTCGAGGTTGTCGGGGGGCTCCAGGTAGCCTTCGTAGGCGATGGTGCCGAGGAAGCGGTTGGGGTGCGTGCTGGCGATGTCGGCCGCCAGGGCATTGACGAAGCCCCATATAGGGTTAGAGAACTGGCCCTGCGGGCCGCGGGCGGGCTGCACCTCGGGGCCGCAGTGCTCGCAGCCGCAGACGCGGGTCATGCCATCGTTGGGGGCGACGGGGAAGAAGGCCTGGTCCGGGTGGCTGTCGAAGTAGGCGCGGATGTCGGCAGCCAGTTGGCGGCGCAGGCCTTCGTTGGAGAGGCAGAGGTGGCCGCCGCCGGTGATGCAGCACAACGCCGCGGTGTCGCGCTGGCCGTCGACCAGGGCGAAGTACTCGGGGTGCTCGTCCTTGTACTTGAGGAACATGCGGAACGAGTCGATGGCCTGGACCGGGGCCACGCCGCCGAAGCCGATGCGCCGGAACCAGAGCGCGTCCTCGGGGGCAATGGCGAAGTTGCAGAGCCAGGGGTAGCGGTACTCGAAGTCCGGCGCATGGACCTCGTCGAGGGCCTCGACGCGCAGGTCGGGGTCAGCCGGGACCACGGTGCCCACCTCGCCAGGCATGAACCAGCGTACACCGCCGAAGCGTTCCAGGAAGCGGCAGACGCCGTTGTAGGTGCCGGCCTCGCCGAAGGCACCCAGCTCCAGGTCGGGGTTGTAGATCTCGTGGTACTGCCAGGGGTTGCGCATGCCGACCACCGGGCCGCCGCGGTGGTCCCGGCCGAGGATGGCGAGCCAGTCCGGGCCCGTGCGCCAGCGGAAGCCGTCGGGGCCTAGGCCGTCGAGGGTGAGGCCCAGGGCGCGGGTGACGGCGCTCTCGCCGACGAGGATGGCGACGCCGGCGTCCGGCCGGCGGTCGGTGAGCAGGGGCAAGCGGGCCCCGGTGCGGCGCTCCAGATGGTCTTGGAGCTCAGCCGCGGCGCGACGGACCATGGCCGGGGCATCCCCCGCGATGACGACGGCGGCCCGGGCCTGGCCACCCTCGACCAGGACCAGGGGCGGCACCGCGGCGCCGCAGGCCGCGGCGGTGACGAGGCCGAGAGTCAGTAGGCGTGTGGACATGGTCTCAGCCCTCAAGGAGTCCATCCCCGCGCAAGGGACCGGTGGCAGACCATCGCGGCACGGAGTGCCCCTCCCACACTATCCCGGCGCCCGGCGCCGGGCGGGTTCCGGCGCGGGCGACGCGCCCCATCGCGGCACGGAGTGCCCCTCCCACACTATCCCGGCGCCGCGCGCCGGGCGGGTTCCAGTGTGGGAGGCGCGCTCCGTCGCGGCGATTCCCTTCCTCAGCGCGGGATGCGGGTGCGGCCGGCGGTCCGGTAGAGGGCGATGATCTTCTCGGCCGGGATCTCGGCCAGGAGGTTGTGGATGGCGCAGAAGATGTAGCCCGAGTCCTGGCCCATGACCTTGACCACCTCGGCGACCTCGTGCTCGACGGCATGCACCGAGCCCAGGGGCAGGGTGGTCTGGGTGTTGACCCCGCCGCCCCAGAGCGCGATGCGCTTGCGGCACTTGTCCTTCCACTCGCGGAATGAGTGGCCGCCGGCGCACCACTGGACCGGGTTGAGGGCGTCAAAGTGGCAGTCGACGATGGCATCGAGCAGGTCGTAGATGGCGCCGCAGTTATGCATGAAGGTGAAGACGTCCGGCGCGATGCGGTGGCAGGCGTCGTTGATGCGCTGGTAGGCCGGCGTGAACAGCTCGGCGAAGGTATCCGGCGGCAGGATGGAGGCCTGCTGGGTGCCCTGGTCATCGGCGGTGAGCATGAGGATATCGACGTAGGGGGCGATGGCGGGCAGGAGGCGTTCGGCCTGGGCGATGGCGTGGTCGGCGAGGATGCCGTGCAGTTCCTTGATGTAGCCCGGGTCGGTCATGCAGAGCATGGAGAAGGGGGCCATGCCACCGCGGAAGCCCATGCCGGCGCCGAGGCCGGAGAACATGATGGCGCGGTCCGTGGCCAGGCGCGCGCGCCGGCAGTAGTCCGCCAGGGCCGCCACGCGCTCGGGGGTGAACAGGGCCTGCTGGAGGCCCTTGGCCAGGGCCTCCAGGTTCTCCTTGGGCGGGTCCACGGTGAGGTCCAGGGGCTGCCCGGCGTGGGGCACGTTGAAGTTGTAGGAACCGGTGGGCATGAGGCTCTGGCCATGCTGGCGGATGGTGCCATCCGGGAGGGTCTCGAAGCTGGCGGGGTTCATCACCAGGGCCAGCAGGCGACCGTTGAAGTCGTAGGGCTGCCAGCGCGAGGGCTCTTCGAGGACATTGCTGGCCGCGTCGCCGGAGACGAAGGCGCAGTCGCAGTCCAGGGCGTCGAGGACATCGGGGTCGGGCAGAGCCAGCATCTGGCCGGTGTCATAGACCCGGGGGCGGCGGTAGGGCAGGCCGAGGGCCTCGACCAGCTTCGGGTAGGCAAAGCAGCTCACGCAGGTCGAGAGCATGGCGCCCATGTCCTTCGGGAGCTGATCGGTGGGCTGGAAACGAAGGGCCTTGCGGACGCGTTCACGGCGGGTCATACAGGGGTACCTCCTGGTGGGGGAATCGGGATGTTCCGAGGCTGGCGCTTGGCGAAGGCCCGCATCTCCGTGAAGCCGCACTGCCGCAACAGCTCGGCGCCGCGGTCGTAGTGCCGGGCGATCTCCGCGGGGCAGTGGGCGTCGGCGTTCATCACCACGGGGATGCCGCGTTCACGGACCTGGCCCAGCAACTCCGGCGATGGGTAGGGCGCCGCGCAGGGCTTGTCCCAGCCGGCGGTATTGAGCTCGACGGTCATGCCGGAGGCGGCGATGGCATCGAGGGCGGCGCCGATCTCGCGCGAGAGGTCCGTCGTGGGGTAGAAGGCGAACTTCTTGGGCAGGTCCAGGTGCCCCACGATATCGCCCAGGCGGCACTCGGCGAGGCCCCGGATGCGCTGCCAGTAGCCGCGGTAGATGCGGTTGATGTCGGCCTGGCTGAGGGGTTCCCAGAAACGCGCGGCGGTATCGATGGGGAAGCGGTCCACGTAGTGCACCGAGGCGATGACGACGTCGAGGTCATGGCGCGCCAGGGCTTCGAGGGTCTGGCCCCAGGTCTCGGGGAAGTAGTCCACCTCGATCCCGACCCGGACCACCCGCGGGGCGCCGGTCGCCGCGGCGCGGATCTCGGCCAGGCAGCCCTCCAGAGCCCTGCCGTTGCCGGGCATGGACCATTCGGGGGCATTGGTATCGGCATAGGGCGTGAAGACGAAGTGGTCGCTGAGGGCGAACTCCAGGAGCCCCGCGGCGCCAGCGGCGGCGACCATCGCCTGGGGGCTGGCCTTGCCATCGCTCCAGGTGCTGTGGTTATGGTAGCTGACGAAACCCATGCGATGTCCTTACTTGCTCGGCCGCGGCTCCAGGCCCCCGGCGGCGCTCCCGGCCGGCGGGGCCGGCCCTGCGCTTGCCCTCCAGGCCCCGGCGGCGCTCCCGGCCGGCGGGGCCGGCCCTGCGCTTGCCCTCCAGGCCCCGGCGGCGCTCCCGGCCGGCGGGGCCGGCCCTGCGCTTGCCCTCCAGAGACCGGCGGCGCTCCCGGCCGGCGGGGCCGGCCCTGCGCTTGCCCTCCAGAGAACGGCGGCGCTCCCGGCCGGCGGGGCCGGCCCTGCGCTTGCCCTCCAGAGACCGGCGGCGCTCCCGGCCGGCGGGGCCGGCCCTGCGCTTGCCCTCCAGAGAACGGCGGCGCGGAAGGCATGCGGGTGGGATCCCTTATGCCTTATCGCCGAGTCGCTTAAGCATGCTCTTGATATCGGCGGCGCCCTTGGCCGTAACGTACACGGTGACGGTCGAGTACCAGACCATGCAGGCCATGGTCATCAGCCACCAGAACCAGTGCTCCAGGATGCTCGACATGGCGACGGCTCCTTGGCTGGGGGCCTCAGGCGGCGGCCTGTGGTCTCGGTTTGAGGTAGGATCCGACGACCATGGCGGCGCCGGCGAGGACGTAGGCGGCGATGCCTGACCAGTAGGGCCCGATGAGCTGGTCGACGCGGCTTTCCATGATCGGCTTCCCGGCGGCGTCGACCCCAGGCACCTGCCAGGTCTGTTGCAGGATGAGGTAGCCCACGGGGATGACGGCGCCGACGAGGATGGCCCCGGTGGCGCCCCAGTTGTTGGCGCGCTTCCAGTAGCAGCAGGCGATGAGGAGGGTCGACATGCTGGCGAGGTAGATGGTACCGGTGACTCCGAGGTAGGTCCACAGGTCGCCCTTGAGGGGGTACCAGAGCCCCCAGAACAGCAGGAAGACGCCGATGAGGGCCACGATCATGCGGTTCCACAGCAGCCCGCGTTGGTCGCTCCAGGCGGTCTTGCGGAAGGGGGCCAGGATGTCCTGGTAGATAATGCCGCCCCAGCAGAGCATGTAGGAGGAGTCGGTGGACATGTCCGCGGCGAGCATGGCGGCGATCAGGATGCCCATCAGGCCCATAGGGACAAAGGTGCTGAGGAACTTGGGCATGGCGTAGAGGGTGTTGCCGCCGACCGTTTCCGGCGACAGCATGGCCAGTGCGGCGATGCCCCAGATGCCGGGGATGAGGAACCGGCAGACGAAGAAGAAGCTGGTGCCGGTGTAGACCCGCTGGCCGGTCCTGGTGTCCTTGGCCGCCAGGAGGCGGGCAATGGTGGTCTGCCAGGTCAGCACCGCGGCCATGTTAAGGAAGGCGTTGAAGAGGACGTAGCCCCAGCCCATCTGCGGATGGAC
>Ga0172371_10005942_pt1 | contig 17943 bp, 16 predicted proteins | sample Lak12m_FD_114543 | JGI IMG/M metagenome (GOLD analysis project Ga0172371, IMG submission 114543) | Freshwater microbial communities from Kabuno Bay, South-Kivu, Congo - kab_022012_12m | ecosystem: Environmental > Aquatic > Freshwater > Lake | place: Democratic Republic of the Congo: South-Kivu...
CGCGCAGTCCCCGGTCATCCGGCTGGAGCGCCCACGGCCTCGTGGGCATGGCCGCGGGGGCGTTCGCCCCTGTGGCCGCGGCCGGTCCAGCAATGCTCTACGGCTGACGTCCAAGTGGTATTATACGAGTACACTTCCGTATGTAAGCCAAGACCATGAGCCGTCCGAGGAGGCGGCAAGCCCCCCTGCCCGACCCGCCGTAATCCCCTACAACGCCCAGACTTGCGTAAGCCTTGACAGGGGTGTACTATACGCCCCGAGCGGAGTCCGAGACCGGCCGGCGCAGGCCCGAAGGACCATGATAGGCGGAACCGAACCAGGCCTCTCAGGAACCCCCGGGTGCCCTCGGACTCACGAAACGACCTCTGCAGTCTAATGATCATGCCACAGCAAGAACCACGCATGGCCCGCCAGGGGACAAGGAGGTCGCCACGCCGGATACAGGCTCGACGCTCTGCTGAGTCACAGCGTCAGCGCCCACAGGCCCTCGACAGCGGCCATCAGGGGTACGCATGACCGACATCGCAGCCCCTGTGCTCGCCCTGGACCTGTGGCCCGCCTTCCGCCAGTTCTGGAGTGCACATGCGGGGCGGCCCGCAGCCGAGCAGGTGGCGGCGTGGCTGGGGACGCTCGAGCGGGTCTGCCCAGAGGTCCACCGCCGCTACGCGGCCTCCATGGCCGCGGATGGGGTGGACTGGGGTGAGGATCTGCTGCAGCGCCACTGGCCGTCACTGTCAGGGAAGCTGCCGCGGATGGGTGAGACCCACGATCGGCTGCTGGCGATGTTCGGCCCGATGGCGCGGCGGGCACGTCAGGTGCTCGGAACCGACCTGCGGCCGGTGCTTGTCATCGTGCCGGTGGGCTATGGTGGGTGGGCGACGACATACCAGGACCAGCCCGCGTGTGACCTCGGTCTCGACACGACCGTGGAACTGGGCTGGGACGAGCCGGAGACGCTTGAGGGGCTGATCGCCCACGAGTTGGGCCATCTGGCGCACTACAGGTGGCGCGGAGACAACATCGTGTACCAGCCCCGTGGCCCCTTCTGGGACATCTATGACGAGGGCTTCGCACAGGTGTGTGAGCGGTTGGTGAGAGGCGCCGAGGTCTACCACCTGGCACGACACCAGCCCCGCTGGCTGCAGTGGGGCCGGGAGCACCGGGCAGCACTGGCACGGGAGTTCCTGGCGCGCGTTGCGGCGCGGGAGCCGCTGCACGGCTTCTTCGGGAGCTACCCCGAGCTCCACATGGAGGGCTACCGCGAGATGGGCTACTTCCTCGGACAGGAGGTCGTGGGGAGCTGGGTCGAGCAGGAAGGGCTGCATGCGGCGGCAGTCATCCCCGCGGACGATGCCATACGCAAGGCGCAACAGACGCTGGAGCAGTATGCTCGGTCCTGACATAGGACACCACAAGTGTCACCCATCATCCCGGCTGCGGCAAGATCGACTGCCTGCTTCTGCGGGTGCGGGAGCCGGGCAAGTAGGGTGGCCAACCCGTGCTGCGGGGGTTGCCTCATGAGCCACCGCGTCACGGCATCGGCTGCTTGATGGGCGGCCTGCTCGGGCGTACCCTATGAGTATGAAGTACAAGGTGTACATCGAGACGAGCGTTCTCAGCTACTACGCGGGGCGGGCGAGTCGCGACGTGGTGATCGCCGGCCACCAGCAGTCGACGCAGGCCTTCTGGAAGCTGCTGCACCGGGAACTCATGCCGCATGTCTCCGCGCTCGTCGTCAAAGAAGCAGGCCAGGGCGACGCTGAGATGGCGCGCCGGCGACTGGACGCCATCGCGCCTTTCCCTGTTCTCGCCACGATCCCCGAAGCCGAGAAGCTCGCGGCAGACATCCTGACTGGCCGCGGCATACCGACGGAGTTCCCTGAAGACGCCCTCCATATCGCCATCGCCGCCGTCGGGGGGATGGAGTTCATCGTCACCTGGAACTTCGCCCACATGAACAACCCGTTCACCAAGATGATGATACGGCAGGCTGTCGAGAACGCCGGGTTCGAGTGCCCGGAGATCGTGTCACCCGATGCCTTCCTGGGAGACGCGCCGTGAAAGACCCGTTCGTGGCCGAAGTGCGAGCCCATCGTCTGGAGCACACCAAGCAGTTCGGGTCGGACCTGCACGCCATCTGCGATGACCTGAGGCGCTTCGAGTCGTCCCTCGGGGGCCGGGTGGTAACGCTCGAGCCCCGGAAGGTAAGGCCAACCAGGACGTCGAGGCAACTGCGGTAGGGCCGTTGCGGCCCTCCTGCAGCGCCTCGCCTCCGGCGTTCCACGGGATGGCAGGGCACGCGCACGCGGTCGCAGTTCTGACGTGCCGCCGCGTCGTAGGGACGGCCGCACTGGAGGGGGTTCAGATGAGACCGTTAGCGCGAGGAACGCCCCAGGACGAGCCTCCGCAGTACATACCGTCCCACCTGATGGTTCGTCTTCTCACGGTGGTCCTCGATGATGGTCTGGAGCACGGCGCGGATCGGATCGCCTTCGGCATGCCGGCTGATCCGGCCCCCGCCAGCGACGGTGCCTGCCCACGCTGGAAGCACCCGGACGAGGCGGCATTGGAGGAAGCGGAGCAGGCCAGACACGCAGAAGCGGAGCGTTCTAGGGCGGAAGCAGAGCAATACGCTGACACGTGGGGTGGCGTTCAGGTCCGTGTGCCAACTCCGGCGCCAGCCAAGCGGTATACAGACCAGTTCATGCCCGTGTGGTACCGGAGCGACGGGGGGTGGCAGGCCGGGAGCAGCATTCCTATCCATCTCTTCCACCACCTCATCGCCTACATCTGGTCGACAGCCGGGGAGGACCACGGCCAACTGCCAGTGCTGTTCTCCCTGGTCGGCCATGCCTGGGAACTCAGGCTCTCCGAGACGTGCCACTACCAGATATCGATCGCGGAGTAGACCGTACCCGTGTGCCCACCCTCGTACCTCGGTCGGCACACCACAGCGTCAGGTCACCGAGAGCGCACAGCCGAAGCTCCCGATTCGCGCGAAGGCGGGGGCGGCGGCGGGGCGCTCGGCGCAGTGGGGAGACCTGCTGGCGATGGCCGGGGAGGCGAGCAGGCCCCATCCCTACTGATACCACGTGGACGTCAGCCGCAGAGCATTGCTGGACCGGCCGCGGCCGCGGGGGCGTGGGCGCTCCAGCCGGAAAGACCGGGGACTGCGCGGCCGCAGGGCGCGGTACCGGCCAATGCCCTACGCCGGACGTGGAACCGGTATGAGATCTGGACGGGCCGTTCAGCGCGCTTCGCGCGAGAGGACCCACAGGAGGGCATCTGCCGCCCGGGTGCGGGCGTCCAGCACAGGGTCCGTCAGCAAGGCCTCGAGGGCACGGACCTGGCCCGGACCGCCGCACGGTCCCAGGGCCTCTGCCGCGCTGGTCCGGATCTCCGGCTCGGCGGCGCTGAGGTTGGCGGTGACGATGGCCAGGGCCTTAGGGGCACCCAGCCGGGCCAGCGCATTCCAGTAGGTTGACCGGGCGAGGGGCGCGGCCTCAGCCGCCGCCAGTTTCCGGATGGCCGTCCAGTCCTGGCGGTCGCCAACCTGACCCAGGACCCAGGCGACCAGTTCGCGGTTCCCGGGGTCCGGATCGGCCAGGCCTGCCCGGAGTCGCGCCAGCGCCCCGGCATCCCCTTGCCGGGCCAGGGCGGCGGCGGCCATGGCCACCAGCCGCGGGTCGTCCTCGCGCAGCGCCCGCACCAGGGCCTCCCGGTCGCCGACGCGGTTCACCTTGAACAGGCTCTCGCAGGCATGGACGCGGCCCTTGCTGGCGGGGTCGTTGAGGATGGCCACCATCACGGCCTCCTGCGTCTCAGCGCCTGCCCGCACCAGTTCCCGCGCCAGGCCGCAGCGATGCTGGTCGTCCGTCTCGTCCGGCAGCCGCGGGGTCAGTGCGGCGCTGACCTCGTTCCCAAGCCCGGCCCGGGTGAGGCCCTCAGCCGCGTGCATGCTGGGCCAGAACTCACTGCTGGCCAAGCCTTCACGCAACACGGTCACAGCCCGATCCCGGAGCGCCTGGCGCGCGGGGACCGCCGCGCATCCCGCCAGGACCAGGGTCACAGCCATCCACAGGGCGGCACGGCACATGACACGTCTCCTTGACTCCAGGGGCGACCGTGACCCGCAGCCGGATATCGCCACCCCCGCGGCGATGGCGGAGGCAAGGACGGCTTGCGGCCCGGCTTGCACACGACCCCCTGCAGGCTTCCAGTATGGCGTCTCGGGACCGGTTGGCAAGTGCTTGGCAGGGCCAGGGGACCGATCTGCCGAAATGGGACCTGGTCACGCGCATGCGCGAGGCCAGTCTCAAGGCCGCGGCGATGCGCCTGGCGGCGGCGCGGCGATAGAGCGGCCCCAGGCCACCGGTATGCTTCCGGACCTGGCCCGGTCATAGATGAACCAGGTTTCCGCCGTCGTCAGCCGCAGCCGCCAGATTCGGGCCGTACGCGAGGCCGCGCAGTCCCGGTTGCCGCGCCGCCACTCGAGGCCGGTGGGAACGGTCCTGGCGGGCTCTGCCGCAGCCAGCGGGTCGGCCGGGCTCAAACCAGCCTCCATCCAGCCCTGGCGGAGCCTGTCGGAGACCTCCCCGCGCGGTTGCCCCAGTGTCTCGCGGAGGTGCCGGAAACGCCGTTCCAGGTTGCTTGGCCCGTCGGTCAGACCCGCGGCGCAGCAGCCCTCTGCGAAGTCGGCAAAGGCACCTGGGTGGCCGAGGCCCGCGCGCAGGGCCGGCCGCAGCGCCGGGGCGTTGTGGAACCCGTCCAGCACGCGCGACCAGTGGACCGCACGCCGCAGCGCTGGCAGGTCCATGCTCGGCGTGCGGAGGACCTCGTAGGGGGGACCAGGCGCATGGCGCAGCCCCAGGGCCGCAGCCTGGTCCCGGAGGGGCGTTCCGGGCAGTACCTTGAGCGTCTCGAGCTGGATCTCCGCCGGGCCGAGAGCCAGCATCGCCTCCACGTCCCGCTCGACCTCCGCGAGGGTCTGTCCCGGTAGTCCGGCCAGCAGGTCCACGTGCGTCGTGACCCCCGTACAGCCCACCAGGAAGCCGATGCCATCCAGCACGGCCTCAGGGCTGGCATGCCGCTGAACCGCCGCCAGCGCCGCGGGCGCCAGGGTCTGGACTCCGGCCTCGACGCGGAGTGCGCCTGGGGGGGCCTTGGCCAGCAGCGTGCGGAGCCCCGCGTCCAGGTGGGCGGGCTCCACCTCCAGGTGGAACGCCATGCCGGCAAACTCCGTCAGGAAGAGCTCCAGCAGCCGGGCGGCGCGGTCTCCGGGGACGTTGAAGGTCCGGTCCAGCAGACGGACCTCCCGGATCCCTCGGCCCTGCAGGCCCGCGACCTCGTCGCGGATGGCCTCCACGGGGCGGTAGCGCAGGGGCGTCGCACAGCTCGTGCAGTAACTGCAGCAACCGGCACACCCGCGACTGGTTTCGATGTAGGCGAAGGGGCCCCCCGCCTCGTAGAGAGGGTCCACCGAGGCTGGCGGGGCGCCGGCCCAGGCGGCGTAGACGGCCCGGGAGCCATCGTCCTGGGGCTGGCCCGCCGCGTCACGCCAGCACACGCCTGGCAGGCCTGCTGGCCGCTCGCCCCGTCGCAGACATCCCAGCAGGGCCGGCATCGCCTCCTCACCCTCGCCCCGGACGGCGAGGTCGAGGTACCGGTTGTCCCGCAGCAGGTCGGCGTTGTCGCCCAGGCACTCGGGGCCACCGACCACGACCCAGCAGGTCGGCTGCAGCACCTTGACCCTGGCGAGTACCTCCAGCACCATCCGGCGGTTGAACAGGTACAGCGTCGCCGCCACGGCGTCCGGTTGCGCCTCACAGATGGCCGCTGCCACGGCCGAGGGGTCCGCCTGGGGCAGGGCCCGCACCGCCTTCCAGGATACCCCCTCGACGCCAGCACAGGCGGCGTGGACCAGGGGCAGCGCCGGTGAACGGTGGACGTGCGAAGCATCCACGGCCAGCCAGACCAGTTTCATCTCGCCACCCGGGCTGCCTGCCGGCGAAGAAAGGCCACGTCGCACGGCTTGCTGAACAGGGCCCTTCTCATGGCAGGCTCTCCTTGGAGACGGTTCTGCGCCCGGCGGGGCGGTCGCACCCGCCGGGCGCGGCGGCTCAGCGGGGTCTTCGCCCGCCAGGAGACGGGGGCCCCGCCTGCCACCAGCGAATATCCCGTGCTGACGGGGCCTGTCCAGCCCGGCGCGCCGCCGGTTGCTGGTGGTGCCGCGGCGGTCCGCCACGGCGTGCGGCTGCGGTCCGTCCCGCGGCTGCGGGACTGCTCCTGCCCTCCGGCCTCCGGTCGCGTCGCGGCGGTTTGGAGGGCAAGCAGAGGGCCGGCTCCGCCAGCCCGGCGCGCCGCCGGTTGCTGGTGGTGCCGCGGCGGTCCGCCGCCGCCACCGCACTCCCCGGGGCTGTCAGTTCAGTTCCCGCTGCAAGGCGATGGCGGCCTCGGCGATCCTGCGTCGAGCCGCATCGTAGTCCCGCGCCTGCCAGCCGTTGGGGAGGCGGAACGTCCCACTGCAGGCACGGCGGCCATCGGGGAGCTCGAGAGAGCGCTCCCACTTCGACTCGAGGTAACGGCAACCGGCCTCGGCCATCTCGCCGAAGCGGAAGCTCCCGAGGACCGCATCGAGGACAGCTTGGGCCTGGTCTGCCGCCGCGGGCTTCAGGGGTCTGGCCTGGGCGATGAGGGCCTGGAGCGCGGCGATGTAGCGCAGGTCGTCGATGCCTTCGCGCAGACACTCCCACTGGATGGTGGGCCCGCCGGTCTCCCCGCTGAGTTCCCAGGCCGGGTAGCGCCAGAGGGTATCGGTGTTGGTGCCGTCCAGGTCCTCGTAGAGGCCGTCGCAGGGCAGCTCATAGGCCCAGTAGGTCTCGCCGGTGCACCCCTTGCCGAGGGTATGGAAGAAGAAGCCCGTGCTGAAGCGGTTGCTGGTGGGCTCCGGCAGGCCGAGGGCATCGTTGATGTTGTACGTCCACAGGACCTTGCCGTGGCCGGCGCAGAGGGCGCGCAGGTCGTCCCAGGTCTGTTCGTACCAGATGGGCCCAGTGCTGTAGCGCAGGGTGAGCACGTCGCTCAGGGGAAGCGCCTCCTGCACCATGGGGTCGATCTCCGGGCGCTTGGGGTAGGCGAAGGCCATATGGTCCATTTCGGTGGTGGCTGCAATGGCCTTGAGGGCCTTGAGTTGGCGCAGGGCCCGGGGGAAGTTGGCCACCACCGACGGGCACTCGTCCTCCGGCTGGAAGAGGATGCCGGGCCAACCCCGGTTCCGGCAGTAGTCCAGGATCTGGGTGATGACCTGCCCATAGAGGCTGGCATAGTCGGCGCCGTGCTGGGCCTGGTCCTGGCACCAGGCATCGATGCTGCCGTCCATGAGCCAGAGCATGGGTCGGGCGAAGGTGCTGCCATGAGCGGCCAGGGCCCGACCCAGGCGGGACCCCTCGATCTGCGCGACGGCCTTGCCTTCCCGTAGCGTGATCTCGAGCCCGGAGTCGCCGGCCCAGGCCAGTGTCGTCATGCCATGGTCCCGCATGTCGCGACAGCGGTCCTCGATCGGCGTCACCCCCTGCGGCCAGGTGTCATACATGGCCAGGGAGTACCCCGGGGCCTCGGCCGGCAGCACCAGGGGCAGGACCTCCAGCGCCAGGGCCAGCTCCTGAGTGGCCTCCGGCGTACGGATGGTCACCGTGCCGGTATAGCGCCCGGGAACAGCCTCCTCCGGCACCCGGACCGTGATCCAGAACTGCCGGGTCTCGCTGGCGCCCATGGTCACGCTCGGACGCTTCTCCAGGAGGATCGGCGTCTGGATGAACTCGCCGGCCCCGGTGAACATCGTCGAGCGCTTGCGCAGGCAGCGTACCGTACGCACATCGAGCGCCTCCGCCGGGATCGTCGCCCCAGCCGGCCCCACCAGCGCCGAGGCCTGGACCGTGACCTCTGCCAGAGGCCGCAGCGCCCGGATCGCGACGGTGACCGGCTCGTACTCGCCCGGCGTGGCGAAGAACTCCAGGCGGTCCGTCAGTTCGCCGGCCTCGGGCACACTGGCGGGGAACACCAGTTCGAGGGTGCTGCGGGAGAAGGTGACGAACCCTGCCTGCCGGTCCGCTGCGGAGAGCGGTGGCATGGGCTTTCCGTCGACAAAGACCCGCTCGACGAAGTACCCCGAGGTGAGCTTGGCGTCGATCTCGTCCCCGGGGCCACGGCGAGGCTCGCGCCTGACCGCGGTCGGGTCCACCGCCACCGGGCCCTCGTCCGCGGCCTTGGCAAAGGCGAAGTAGTAGAAGTAGATGCCCCCCGAGACGGCGTGGAGAGTGAGGCGCTGACCGGTCATGTCGATATCGGTGGCCACGAGGATCTCGCGGTTGGTGTGCTGCTGTGGCGTGCCGAGGCCCGGGTCGATGGTGTACCAGAGCGGGTCCTCGCCGATGCGAGTCTGGAAACGGGTCTCCCAGTCCACCTGGCGGCAGCCCACGTAGACGTTGTAGCGGCCAGTCAGCCCGGGGGCGACGGTCAGGTCGGGCACCACGGCCGTGCCGCCGAGGTTGAGCAGCATCGGGGAGTGCTCACTCCAGTTCACCCGGCGCAGGTACCACTTCCCGTAGGCCGGCTCTTCGGCCAGGGCCTCGCGCGGCGAGAAGGCCTCGGGATCGGCCAGGTAGACCTTCTCTGCGGCTCTCACCCCCAAAGCGGCCGCGGCGGCCACGGCCGTGCCGGCCACCAGGCTGGCGAAGCGTCTGCGGCGGTACCCCATTCGTCCGGCTCCAGTTCGCGGGGCGCGGCTTGCCAACGCCCTCACGTGCCTGAGGAGCGCGAGGGCACCCTCCGGGAGCCGGGCCTGGGCGTACTATACAGGCGCCGGTCCCTCTGCAGGCAACACAGCGCCGGCGTGGCGCAGGGCTGCCCCAGGGTCGCGCGGGTCCCCCTGATGCCCCTCTCATCGCGCCGCAACCCCCACGCCGCGGGCGGCCTGCGGGGGACCCTATCCAAGGGTCTACTGACCCCCACTCCAACCCGGCCGCTATGGACGCACTGGTGCTACCGGCGCGCCCGCCCCCGGCCCGCTCTGGCCGGGCGGCAACGCGTCCAGCGGGCTCACGGCGGCGCTGGTGTAGGGCAGGTGACGCTCATCCACCAGGCTACGCTTTCGCAGATACTGCCCAACCTCATGGAAATAAACGGCTTGCAGTGCACTCATACAGCCACCTCCTGATTCGCAGACAGACGCATATGCAGGTTCGCCGAAGCAGCCTCCACCTGTAATAACGACATCTGATGGCTTGTTATTATTAGCTTGACTGTCGGGAAGTCCGATGGGACGCATATCCCGGCCCCGGGCTGCTTGGCAGACTGGCCTGCCCTCGGCGGTCCAGCGCCAGACGGCCCTTCGCCGTGTCACCCAGCCGTGTCAGAAGCCACCGGCAGATGGGGTGTTAGCCCAGTCGCGACGGGAGCGTCATTGCCCGGTGGCGCGGCGTCGTGTATAGTCGTTCCCCCGAGGGCAAGGGGTGACCCGATTGGGTAGGGCACCCGAGGTTTGCGATTGGACGCCGATATCACGTTGTGTGGGAGCACAGATAGAGGGTTGAAAACCACAGTAAAAACAATCATCTCCGCGCTGACGAAGCAAAGGGCGGCTATCTGCGAGATCCCCGGCCTCATCTGCTTCGTATGCTTGCTGATGGCTGCCGTATTCGTGACGCCGGTCGCTGAGCAGACCATCGGGGAGGTCTACGGCTGGGGAGAGCCAACGCCGACGATGACGCAGTTGTTCCTGGGCCCAACCTATGCCTACGTCGCCATCTACGGGGTAGTCATATCTGCCCTTCTCGCCAGTGACAGGATGGTTGCCAGTCCGAGCGCCCGGATGTGGACCAACCTGGCCGGTCGTTGGGTAGGCCTGGTTCTCTGTGTCGTCTACGCCCTTGCGATGTTGTACCCCTTCACGCGAATGGCCAATAAACTGGGGGGATAGGGGCACACAACCACCGGCTCCAGCAGCCGGAGTACCGCGCTGAGCCGTAGCGTTCGCCTATCTGGCGCCTTGACGAGGGGCTCCCGGAAGCGTACGTTATAGCGTACGTAATGGAGGTCCATCGATGACCAGCATAACCGCAACAGAGGCCCGTAGGCTGTTGTATAGCCTGCTGGATGGCGTTGCTGAATCCCATGAGCCCCTGCAGATCGCCGGTAAGCGGCATTCCGCTGTCCTTATCGCCGAGGAGGACTGGCGGGCGGTGCAGGAGACGTTGTACCTCACCAGCACCCCCGGGATGCGGGACTCGATTCTGAGGGGGTTGAGGACTCCGGTTGGGAAATGCGCCAAGGAACTGGACTGGTGAACTGGACGCTGGTCTACACCGCGCAGGCCAGACGAGACGCGAAGAAGCTCGGGCGCTCGGGACTCAAGCCTCAGGCGCAGAAGCTGCTCGACATCCTTGCGCGGGATCCCTACCAGACGCCACCGCCCTACGAGAAGCTGGTTGGGGACCTTGCTGGAGCCTGCTCCCGCCGCATCAACATCCAGCATCGGCTCGTGTACCAGATCCTGGATGACATCAGGACCGTGAAAGTCATCCGTATGTGGACGCACTACGAGTAGGCGAACCACCGGCTGCTGCGGATGCCCAACGTCACCGCAGAGCCCCAGCGTTCGGATTCATCTCGATCACAGATATGAGCGGATCGCCCGGGGTGGCGCGGTCTTACGGCGCGGACGATTCGGCTGGAAATGGCAACGAAGGCTATGGGGAGAGGGTGCGAGCGGCGCGATGGGCGGCCTCTGCAGTCATTCCGCATGGAGGCCGCTCAGCCAAGGCATCATTTCTGCTTCAAACAGACGTTCTGGTAGGACAATCCCGCGAACACGAACGAGAGACCTGAGGAGGACAGCATGAACCGAACCGACAGAACAGCCGCCTGCACACTCGCCGCCGTCTGCGCGACCTGCGCGCACTGCGCGGCGGCACCGCGAATGGACTCTTCGAGACTGCTCATCGGCGCCTACTGCCTGCAGGCGAACGCGCGCACCGAAGCGCACGTGAAGGCGATCAGGGACTGCAGCGTGGACTTCATCGTCGGCGTGGGCGCCGACGACCGCGCCACGCTCGACCTCTTCGCGAAGCACGGCGTGGGCGCCGTCGTCAACGGCATTGTGCCCGGCTGGTGGGGCGGCGACGGAGAGAACGCCGGCAGGCTGCGCGAGAAGAACCCGCCCGACGTCTATTCGAAGGGCGCGGCCGCTTTCAAGGACCACCCGGCGATCTGGGCGGTCGACATCGGCGACGAACCTTCCGCGCTCGACTTCCCGTATTACGGCGAGGTCGTGCGCCAGTTGAACCGCGAGTTGCCGGGCGTGCCCCTTTACCTGAACCTCTATCCGAACTACGCGAGCGTCGCCCAGAACACGGGCAAGCAGACCGTCAACCAGCTCGGCGCCACGACCTACGCGGAACACGTGGCAGAGTACTGCCGCCACGTGCCGCTGGACTACATATCGTACGACTTCTACCCCTACGTCGCGCCCGCGAGCTTCGACAGCTTCACCTCAAAGTGCTACGACAACTTCATCCTCGTGGCGGACGCCTGCCGCCGCACGGGACGCGGGTTCTGGTACATTCCGCAGGTGAACTCGCGCGAGGGCCTGCCCCCCACGAGTGAGAACCGCCTGCGCTTCCAGGCCTGCGCCGCCCTGAGCTTCGGCGCGGAGGCGATCACGTGGGCGTGCTGGTGCAAGGGCTGGTGGACGAACAACGTGCTCGATGACGCAGGCGCGCAGACGGAGCAGTACGCGAAGCTGAAGAAGGTCAACGCCGAACTGAAGCGCCTCGGGCCCGAGTACATGAAGTTCAGGTCCACGGCCACGCACTTCGTCGGCTTCCCGCACGGGTCGCCGCGCAACCCGAAGGAGCCGGTGGCCTTGCCCGCCGCGCTCGACGCCGGTTTCTTCAAGGGGGTGCGCGCCTCGAACGGCGCACCGCTCCTGGTGGGCGAGATGTCTGCGCGCGACCCCGCCCGCTCGGCGCGGGCGCTCTTCGTGACGGCGGCGGACGACCCCGAGGACGCGAAGCCCGCGTCGTTCGAGCTCGTCTTCCGCGCGCCGGGCGCCAAGGCGTACGGCGGCGACGGTCCCATCCCAGTGAAGGAACTGCTGGACGGGTCCTGCTCGGTTCCGTTCCGCTCCTGCCAGGGCGTCCTTCTCGTCTCGGACGAGTGAACGCATCCGCCGGGACGCGGCCATGCAGAACTACCAGTCGTCGGCCCGCAACCGAAGGGGAATGGCACAATGAGGAGGCGGGAATTACCAGACGCTGATCAACCGGGCACTCCAGGAGTACATGCGCCACCAGGAAGAGCCCCTAGAGCAGGTGCTGCGGCGGGTCGTGCGCGAGGAACTCCACGCGGTTCACTGAGCACGACACCGGAAGCGAACCACCTATCAGGGGTGACGGTCGCCGTGCGGCCTCACCACTTCTCCCAGTGGACGTTCTCGGCGGCGTACTTATCCTTGGCCTGCTCGACGCCGGCCGGGACTCCCAGGGAGATGACGCAGACGGGCTGGACCTCCGGGGGAATACCGCAGATCGTCCGGACCCCTGACATGCGGTCCTCGTGGGGGTAGACGCCGACCCAGACCGCTCCCAGACCGATGCCTTGAGCGGCCAGGAGGATATTCTCGGCGGCCAGGGCGCAATCGAGCATCCAGAGTGGTGCAGAGTCGCCGGGGAGGGCCTTGGCCGGCACCCCGCAGACGACGATGGCCGCGCCCGCCTTGGCGAGCATTTTCCCATAGGGCAGCGCCTCGGCGAGTCCCAGCAGGCGAGCCTGCTCGGTGACCACCACGAAGGCCCACGGCTGGGCGTTGCCCGCAGTCGGCGCGGCCATACCGGCCCTCACCAGGGTATCCAGTTGCGCCGGCAGCACCGGGTCATCGGTGTAGTGCCGGACACTGCGCCGCTCGTGGATGGCCGTGAGCACATCGGGGATCGGGCGGGTGTGAGGCGTGGTGGGTTCTGCCAGGGCAAGGCCCATGTCGACCCCCGGCAGCGGCCCGGCCGGGGTCGGCTGGGCGGTGGCGGCAGGTCGCTGGAGCGCCAGCACGATGGCCGCCGCGAGGGCCGCCGCCAGGGCGCCGCGCTCGAAGCTCAGGGGCGTCTGCCAGCCGCCTTGGGCGGGGGCCAGTCCACGGCAGGTCTCCAGAAGGTAGCCGGTGGGGCACAGGTGCTGGCACCATGTCCGCGGGTAGAGGACCGATACCAGCACGAACGCGATCCCCAGCCAGAGCGCCGATACGGGCGCCGAACGCCACTGGAAGGCGGCAAAGGGCTCCATGCCCGCGGGGTCAACCGAGAGGCCCGCTACCAGGGCGACGAACAGGGCGACCACCCCGGCGCCACGGACCGTCCGCAGGACCCAGGCCAGCGGACGGGGCAGCCGTGGCCGCCGCCAGCGCCAGAGCATCGCGGCCAGGTCCTGGGCACTGCCGTAGGGGCACACGTGGGCGCAGTAGGTCCCCTTGCCCAGCAGCACCGCCAGTGCCACCGCGGCAAGGGCCATGGTCGCCAGCAACGGGAACCGGGCCCAGGGGACCCCGCGGGCAAGCCAGCTCTGCGCGGTCGCCAGGGACAGGCAGGTGCCCGCCACGAAGCCGAAGACGATCAGCGTGGCCAGGCGGTTGAGGAGGCGCAGGCCAGGTATCAGCCACCCCAGTGCGGCGCTCGCGAACGCCAGCGCCAGCACGGCCCAGGACAGGCGCTGAGTCCAGGCCACCCGGGCTGAGCGGGTCGGCTCGCTGACCTTGGCTGCCGCCTGCGCGGCCAGTGTCTGGTGCACGGAGTCGGCGACGGCGGTGCAGGTTGCCGTGGCGCCGCTGACGGCGTCCACGCGCTGAGCGGCTGCCGCCTCGATGGAGAGGCCGTTCCAGCGTCCAAGGAAGCCCGCCTCGATGAGGAAGTCGATGAAGGTCGGGCTCTCGGAGTTGGCCAGGAGGGCGATGCCGACGACGTGTCGGTCCGGGGCGATACCGATGACGCAGGGCACGGGCCCCGCGTAGCCGGGGAGAGCGGCGGCGAAGGGAGTCGTTTCCAGCAGTGTGCCGAGGGGGCTGCCTTGCGCGTCCCGGACCTCGATGGGTTCGCCCGGCAGCACCGGCCCCAGCTCCGTGGCGGTGGCGAAGACCTCTCGGGCGACCTCGAGGGTGACTTCGGCACCGCGGCCGCCGTCCCGGCGTTGCGGGCGGGTACAGAGATGCGCGATGGCGGCAAGGGCTGCCAGCAGCAAGACCGGAGTCAGCGAGCGGCGGAGAAGGGTCATCCCCGGGATCCCCCAGCCTCCGGACGCGCCAGGTCAGGAGCGGGCGCGGCGGCAGCGGCCTGCGCCTGGCCCGCGGCGGCAGCGGCCTGCGCCTGGCCCGCGGCGGCAGCGGCCTGCGCCGCCTGGCGGTAGCGCTCCCGGAAGAAAGCGGCCCACTGGCGGGTGGCGACCACGCGGCCGGTCGGCGTTCGGATGTCCCCCGTGACGCGAGTGCAGTCGGCATAGGAAAAGGGTAGCTCCCGCAGGAGGGCCATAGCCTCGGGGGCTGCTGCCGGCCCGCCGGTCCGGATGATCGCCGCCCAGGCATCCCGCAACTCCGGGTGGCAGTCGATGGCCATCACCTTGACCAGAACCCGGATCAGGTCGAAGTAGCGCCCTGTCCAGTCGCCTCGGTACGTGAACCGGTCGGCCAGGTCGAAGGGCTGGGCTGTATCCTCGGCCATGCGTTCGCGGTCTGCGGCCGTGTAGACGTCCCGCCGGACCGGGAGCCGGTGGAGAGTGTACTGCCGTGGGCCGCCTTCGGTCCCGGTGCGGTAGTTCCACAGCCGCTGGCCCTCGGGGGACATCACATAGCCTACGAAGGCCTCGGCCAGGTCCCGGTGCGGTGCGCCGCGCAGGATGCCAACAGGGTCCACGGCGATGGAGGACCCGCCCGCGGGGGTAACGTAGACCAGGGTCTCCCGGCCCACGTGTTCGCGTTCCCACTCGGCCTGGGAGGTGCCATAGAAGTCGATGCACATGCCGGTGGCGAGCTCGCCCCGCGCCACGTCCACCGGGACCTTGCTTGCCGAGAAGGTGAAGTAGCGCGCGTTGGCGCCGATGAGCCGTACCAGCAACAGCGCCTCGGCCCAGCCTTCGCCCACGGCCTCGGCCACAGCCGCCGGGCTGGCGTTCTTCTCGCCCTGAGGCAACCGGCGCGCGACCTCTTCGGCCATGACCTGCTGCAGGATCATCTCGAAGCACTTGTTGATGGAGCCGCTCTTGGAGGGGTCCGCGGCCCCCACCTGCCCGAACAGGCGGGGGTCAGCCAGGTCACGCCAGGCGCGCGGGACGCCCTGCGGCGAGGCGGTGTCAAAGCCCAGGTCGGCCAGCGACTCGAGGTTGGAGCAGATGCCGAACGACGAGAGGCAGGCGCCGTAGTAGCGGTCCCCGGGGTCGTACCAGACCTCGCCACTGAGGTTCTGGCTCAGGATGGGCGGGTCGCCCGCAAACAGCTCCGGCTGGCGCTGGCGCAGGCCGCAGGGGACCAGCAGTCCCTCGTCCGCCAGGCGGCCGAAGTCGAACTGGCCGCCGCCGAAGAACACGTCGACGCCGACGCTGGCGGTGCTCTCGAGGAAGGCCTGCCGGGCGGTCCAGGCGGTCTCGCTGGCCTCCTGCTTCTTGAGCTTGCGATTGAGGCAGGCCGTCTCGACCTCGCCCGTCCAGGGGCGGTCCTGGCCCTGCCAGAGCTGGCGGAAGGCGGCCACGTAGCTGCTTTCCAGGAAGCGGACGATCTCGGTGGTGCCGCCGGGGGTGCGCCAATCGATGTCGACATCGACCCCCAGCACGTCCAGGCAGTGTCGACGGAAGGCATGCTCGAACTCGAAGCGGATCGCCTCGTTGTGCGGGCTGATGACGACCAGTTGCCGGCTGCCGGCGTCATCGCGCACCTCGCTCCGTCGCAGCACCACCGGCAGGACGATGATCACCACCAACGGCAACGCCGCCCACGCCAGTTTCTTCCACATGGTTGAGACCGACCTCTTGGGGCCCGTGGACCAGGGACCGGGGAACACGGACGAACACGGACGAACATGGACCAACACGGACTGCGGACACTCGGCCTTCCACCTATCCTGTCACGGCGGTGGCGACTCCGGCGATGAGTCCGGCCAGAGTGCCTGCGGCACCGTAGACGATCCGGCTGGCCGGGGTCACTAGCAGTACCGTGATCAGGACCCAGCTCAGGAGGTTCAGACGCTCTGCCGGGACCTGCCGCAGTGGGGGCAGCAGGAAGCGCGCCACGGGCCAGCCATCGAAGGGCGGCACCGGCAGCAGGTTGAGCACGGCCAGGAGGCAGTTTGCCCCAAGGCCGCACTCCAGCACGAGTTGCACTGGCCAGGCATGGGGAAGGGACCGGCCGGCGAGAGCATGCGCCCCGCCGAAGAGGCAGGCCAGAAGCAGGTTCGAGCCCGGGCCCGAGGCCGCTACCAGGGCGTCGCTCCAGCGGTACCGGAAGCGCGACGGCGTCACCGGCACCGCGCCCCAGGCGATGCCGAAAAGCGCCAGGGCCAGCAGCGAGGTCCAGCCCATCAGCTTGCGCGGATCCATGTCGCCGTAGCCATGGCGGACGGCCGTGTCATCCCCCTGCGACCAGGCGCACCAGGCGTGCGCCGTCTCATGGACGCAGACCGAGAAGGCGACGATGGTCACCCAGGCGATAAAGTAGGCCGGATCTTTGGCGAGCTTCTCGACAAACACACGGTGGACCCTGAATCACCCGTCGGGCTCGGCGATGGGGACCGGGAGCCCCGGTGGGGACAGCCCGGAGGCGGCTGTCCGACGAGCCCATCCCACGGCCTGCCGACGCGGTCGATGGACCCCAACATAGCGCGGAGGCAGGGGCTTTCCACGCTGGCGGAGGGCCTTCGGCGGCGCTACGGTGGGAGGGACCGCCAACATGAGGACCCGTGCCATGACCGTGTTGACTGATGTCGAGGCCAGGGCGCTGGGGTGCATGATCGAGAAACAGGTCACCACCCCCGAGTACTACCCGCTCTCCCTCAACGCCCTGACCCTCGCCTGCAACCAGAAGAACAACCGTGAGCCGGTGGTTGAGTACGACGACAAGATCGTCGTTCGGGCGCTGGATGGGTTGCGGGAGAAGAAGCTGGCGTGGATGGTCCATGGCCCTAACAGCCGTGTGCCCAAGTACGAACACCGCCTGTCCGAGACCCTGCCCCTGCCACCGGACCAGTTGGCGGTGCTCTGCCTCCTGCTGCTCCGGGGCCCGCAGACCGCCGGCGAGATGCGCAACCGCAGCGGCCGCCTCCACCTCTTCGGCACCATCACCGAGGTCGAGGCGGCCCTGCACCAGCTCGCGACGCGCCCCGACGGCAGCCTGGTCACCAAGCTGCCGCTCCAGCCGCGCACGCACGAACACCGCTACCAACACCTGCTCTGCGGAGAACCCCAGGTGGCACCCGTGGAGGCCGGCATCCCGCCGCTGGAGGCGGCTCGGGTTGAGGTCGAAACGGAGAATGCCCGGATGACCCGCCTGGAAGAGGAGGTCGCCGGACTGAGGGCCGAGGTCGCCGACCTCAAGGTCCAGTTCGCTGAGTTCCGCAAGCAGTTCGAGTGACGGACCTTGGGGGCCGCACGGATTGCGGCCCCACACCTGACCCTGCGGGCCGCACGGATTGCGGCCCCACAGATGCAGGTCCGCGCTCCGACGCGGACCCGGCGGGCCGCACGGATTGCGGCCCCACAGATGTAGGTCCGCGCTCCGACGCGGACCCGGAGGGCCGCACGGATGGCGGCCCCACAGATGTAGGTCCGCGCTCCGACGCGGACCCGGAGGGCCGCACGGATGGCGGCCCCACAGATGTGGGTCCGCGCTCCGACGCGGACCCGGAGGGCCGCACGGATTGC
>Ga0172371_10005943_pt1 | contig 17943 bp, 3 predicted proteins | sample Lak12m_FD_114543 | JGI IMG/M metagenome (GOLD analysis project Ga0172371, IMG submission 114543) | Freshwater microbial communities from Kabuno Bay, South-Kivu, Congo - kab_022012_12m | ecosystem: Environmental > Aquatic > Freshwater > Lake | place: Democratic Republic of the Congo: South-Kivu...
ACCAGGAATCGCGGCAGTGGGCCGCCGGCCTCTCGGGGCGAAAGCCACGTCGACGCTTGATAGAAGTTCGTGCTCGCTGCCGGGAAACTCCAAACCCGAGACGGGGTTGACCGGTCGACCACCACAACCGCAATTGATCGTTCCGGGGCCTCGACTCCCAACTCGATGAGCGCCCACTGCTTCCGGCTCGCGCCGGAGCCCAGCGTCAAGGTACTCACATCGGCAATGGAGTTGGCGACTTGAACGTCTGCGGGCAGAGGCACGGTAATCGGATCAACGTTCGTACCCACGGCGACACACATCAGTTTGAGGTTCGTCCCGTCGCGCAAAACGGTGATCACCTGCAAGCCGTCGGGTTCGGCAGCGAATCGCACCTTGTCGGCCGTACCCGCAGATTTACGCTCCAACTTGTCGACATTCCATAGGGTGACGGCCTTGGACTTGGGCACCTCCCGCGCCAGCAGCCACGCCGTCCCGCGATCCCAGGCCAGATCGACTTCCGCGACATCGGAATCGTGGAGGAACGCATGGACTTGTTCGCCCGTGTCCAGGTTCCAGAGCCGCACCACGGACTTTTCGGCGACCGCCAGATGCGGCACGCCCTGCAGGATGGCAAAGGCCCGAGGCGCTTCAGGACGCCCAGCCAACTCGCGCGGGATGCGGTATCGCAGGCAGTCCAGTTCCGGATCCCAGACGGTGACACCTCCGCTTCTACCCGTACGGATCAGGAGCGGCACGGGGACGTCCACGAAACCCGTGGCAGCGATCGCATCCTGCTTGGGAATGGGCGCCGTTGGCCCGGCCCAAGTATTTTGCGCCCCATCCTGCTGCTTCCAGAACTGCGGCCGGCCCGTGTCCGACCGGAACCCCAGGATCTGCTCCCGGCCGCCGAAGGAGCGTACTGAAACCGGGATGCACCCCGCGGAATCGGCGAGAACCTCGGGAGTCGCATCCGGGTTCGCGCCTCCGCTCTGGAAGCGGATGACTTTGACCCCGTCCTCGATTACCCCGGCGACGAAGATCGACTGCTCGACGTAGGATCCGGGAACCAGGGTGACCGGTTCGAGTGCGGGCAAGGGCTTGAGCTCCGTGAAGACCTTGCCCTCCGCGGGATCCTGCCGTGTGCAGTACTTCAACGAGGCACCCCCGCCAGGCTGCAGGCAGCGGAAGAGGATCAAGACGGTATCCCCGAATTTGCGAACGGCGGCCCACGAGACGGACAAGGCCTTGACGAGGTCTCCGAATTCCCGGCAGGAGTGAGGCGAGTTGTCGGACTCGCCGGCGTCGTCGTGCGACCGGTTCTCCGTAACGAGCTCCACCAGTTGGGGACGCCCCGCCACTCCCGACGTGACCACGAGATACAGGCCCGCTTTGGACCCCGCTTCGGGTACGTTGTTGTGGATAGCGAGGCCGAGCGATGTGATCGGTTCGCGATGATCGAAGAATTCGCGGACTGGCCGCGTAGCGGAGGCATCCGGAGAATGAACGTAAACCCGAACCGAGCCGTCGGAACCGCCGATGGCGAGCAGCACATCCTTTCCTTGCTCAAGCAGCCCGCTGGCTTTCCAATGGGCGGGCACAGCGGACGCCGACACGCTCGGCCCGAATACCGCCACGGTGACCGCGGCTTCGGGCAACACGAATTCGTGCAAACGCCCGCCCACCTCGTCCCAGAGTTCCGCCGTCCCATTGGCGCAGCGGAAGAGCAGATAGCGATGGGTGCCTGTCCCGTCCTGGTGCTTCGTTGTCGTTTCCAGCACGTCGACGGCTTCGATCGGCGAGTCGAGTCGATAGCGGTTCCATTCGCGCGGCGCAATCGGCTCGTCGGTCCAGTCTCCCAGGTCGACTTTGCTGTGCTGCTGCAGGTACCACAGGCCGGCGCTGCCGTCCGCGTAGACCAACAGCGCGTCCAACCGCTCCTTGGATGTCGTGCCTTGCTGGGTGCGAAAGACGCTGAGGACTCCGGTCCGCACGGCTTCGGAATATCGGGCCTTTTCCAAGGCGGTCTCAACGTCCCAACGGACCACCGTATCCCGTTCGTTGGGCGCGCAGGCCGTCAGCGCTTCGGCGCGGCCGCGGGATCGCCCCAGGACGATCGTCGGCGAGTTGGCCTCAAAAGCCAGATCCCGACGCTTCTCCAGCATCCGTTCGCCGGAGCCGAGCGTGTCGCGGAACTGCTCGCCGCTGGGCGTCCGTGCGGCGAGTTTGAGGTTCGGGCAGTCATCCAGCTTCCACAGCCGGCCCAGGGCCGAAGCCACACACTCCTCTTTGTCAGGCTCCAGCAAGAGGGTCTTTCCCTCCTCGTCCCACTTCACGGCTCCCGTCAACTCGGCCAATCGTCCCGGAAATGCGGACAGAGACGCTTCCGCTGGAGTCTGGTCGGCCAAGTCAAATCGCCAGAGGAAGCGGCCCAAGCCCTCCGCGGGCACAGCCAACTTGAACGTGCCGTCCAGCTGCCGCGCGAAACTGAGCGTCAGCAGCTTCTGGGCGGCCACGGCTTCGGCGACGAGAGCCGGGACCAGTTCCTCGGTTTGCAGTTGGGCCAATTCGGCGGGATTGGCGAGAACGGCTTGCAGCACGAGGTGTTTCGGCCCGTCGGCATCCAAGGCGACGCTCTCCAGCCGGACGACGTAGATCGCGGCACCACACAGACGCGGCCACTTCTTGGGCTCTGCCTCACTGTTCGAGTAAACGCCGTAGCAACCTTGTTCGACGCAGGGCTCGGCTGCCGGTTTCCACGCTTCACCGCCCAGCGATTCCAGTTTCACATCAAGACACGAGAAACGAATGTCGGTGTCTTGCCCGTCGGTGGTCAGTTGCACGGGGGCCTTCGTAGAAATGCTCCGCAATTCCGCACGTCTGCCGGGATCGGGGTGAGGAACGGACAGCGATTCGACTCGCCAAACCTCAGAATCTACCAGCAACTGGCAACGCTCTACGCCCAGGTTGTCCATCCAGCGGGGATCCTGCTGCGGCGCCGTGCAACGCCGCAGTTCCTGACACGACGCGGCGTCCCAGAGCCGCACCGTCCCATCACGGCTGGCCGTCACCAGGTACTCGGCACCCGGGTCGCAGACCACCGCCGCTGCGGTGATCGTGCCCAAGTGACCTCCGCCGGCTGAAATACTCGTGGCGCGGGGAGCAGACGTGACGGGGTCCTCCGACTCAGGCCAGTCGATCGCCCAGCGGCAGACTTGCGCCGTGGCGTCGCGTGCGCTCCCCTGCGCTCCCGCGACAAGATATTTCGATGGCTGCGCTGCCGCATCCATGGCCAAGCTGGACAGGGCCAGTCCCTGGCTCCCCTCGAGCTTGAGTTCTTCCTGGCCCACGACCATCTTCAGAGGAGCGGCGACGTCCTCTTTGGACAGGACCCAGCGGCAGAACCGATTCGTGTCGTCCTGGACGACAGCCGCAAACACATGCAGCCAATGCTTGGCGTCCGACGGGCGGACGGGTTGGATGACGAGCCCCCGGAGACCGCCGTTCTCAACCGTCAAGATCTCGGTCTTGCTGGCCCCAGCCCCGCCTGGGTGCCGGGTCGGGTCGCTCACGAAGGACGGTTCCCACTCGTAGATTCGAATGCGATCCCCGTCCGACGTTTCGACGCCCACACAGATCGAGAACAGGTCCTCCCGAACCTTTCGAACCGTGATCTGACGGACCGTCCCTCCGACCTGCGCGTCCTCGAAGAAACTCGAAGCGGAAGTGTCGTCGACCTTGAAAATGGAAAACTTCCCTGCGGAACCCCAAAACACAAACGCCTTGGATTCCAGAACCCGGGCCGAAGTACAAGTGATCTCCATAGAGGCCGGAGACGGCGAGACAATCGCGACACCGTTGGACGGCAGCAAATTCAAACCGCCCCCTTGGATGTCAAACGGATAAGCGGTCACCGCCCTGGGCTCGGCGACGACAGCGAATACCCGCTCGGCCTCGTCAAGGCCTATCGCACTAATGGACCTCACAACACCGGTAGAGACCTTGCCGAATTCGGCGGGCCCACTGATTCCGCTCTTCGCCAGGGGTTCCCAATGATAGAGGCGCCCGCGTGCATCCCCAAAGAAGACAAACAAGCGGCCCAGAAACATCACCGCATCCATGGCCACGATGTCCGAGTACCGGTGGAGAACGGCGGCCGACGAACCGTCTGCCAGAAACGCACCCGTGCTGGCATCGCTTTGGAGAGTCAATTGTCGCCGAGCCTCCGACGCAGGTTCCGACTCCGGCACCGGCCACTTCAAGTGCGTCCGCAACCAGCCGCGGGGGGCTCCGCCGTCGGCCGCGAGGGCCAGCGTTTGCGAACCGGCGGGCAAAGACAGCTTGGGCAGTGTGGTCGGATCCGCCGCCGGCTCCAGCTTCCACTCCGGCTGGAAATCCCCACCGTCGAAGTCGACCTGATCCAACCAGTTCTCGACCCGCTTGGGCGTCGACAGCCCCGTATCCGTCGAGACGGCGGTCGCAAATTGATCCCGGATGCCGTTTTCGACATCCTGCAGATCCTCCTGACGGCGGCGCAGATCCGACCAGCGGTCCACATCCGGGTCGGCCGGATTTGCTTGTGGCTCGACCAGATGGCGCGCCTGATCGACCGAGGCGATCTCCCATTCCGAATCTTCCTGGATCCGGTTGCGGTGGAACGCTTGGTGGGTCACCGCACCGTCGACTTGGCCTGGCTGTGTCCAACTCGTCCACGGCAGCAAGGCAGCCGTCGCCTCGGTCGGCACGGGGATGCTCTTTTCTATGGCGATTGCCACGGTTGTGCCGAACAGGCCCGTAGAATTCTCCGCAGACTGGAACGAAAACCATTCAATCCTGAGCGGCACCAGCCCCTGGTTGTAGTCGCGGCTGACCGAGCTGGTGGCAGCGCCTCGCTGCCCGGGCTCGACCGGCTGCCGCTGCAGATTGCCGCCGGACCAGGAAACCAAACTCACTCCGGCTTCGGGGCCGGCGACGAAGGCCACGACGCAGTCGGGCGAAGCCGCCTTGATTTGCAGGGTTTGGTTCTCGATGGTCAACCCGCAGTCTGCTCGTGCTGCGCCGGAATCGACGGGGACGGCGACGTCGCTGGCAAACTCCAAGCGGGCCGGCGAGATGACGTCGATCAACGACGCCGCGTTGGGCACCGCGGCCGCGTCAGCCAGCCGGGGACGATAGATCTGGATTCCCGGCGCGAGCGCGCGGACCAGCGCGTGGCGAATCGTCAGCGTGGCGCCCGCCAGGATCTTATCGGCATCCCCTTGAAATTCCAGCGCCAGGTCGATCCGTGCGGCCGTCAGTTCGCCGTTGGACGGCGACAGGGGGCTGACGTCCAGCTGCCACTGGTTGGCCAGCGTAATTTCGATCGAAGAGGAGAGCCCGGCCGCCTCCAAGCCCTCACGGGCCGCCGCCGGAGTTGCCGTGCGGGCCCGCGGGTCCAGCCGGTAGCGCACCCACACGGCAGGCTCGCCTCGCTGCGTTCCCGCTTCTTGAATCGGCCCGTATTGCCAGACATAAGGCAGATTGGCTCCTCCGCCGGTCGTCTGGCCCGTGCTGCCGAGGCGGGGCAGGTTCTCGGCCGTGGCCCGGCCCTGCTCATCCCAGGCCACGCGAGCATCCGTGGTGTCCGCATCCGCCACGACATCATCGATCAGGGCGTACTCACCGTCGGTAAGGCGGAGCCGGTTTCCGCTCAGACGCACCGCCTGCGGCTTCCACGTCGTGCCCCGGATGTGCAGCGACCATCCTGGCTGAAAGACCTCCACGGCCTTGGGACCGCCGCTGTTCGTATCGACTTCGACGCACACGCTCCCGGTATTAGCGTCGGAAAGCCGTTCGACGACCTGAAATGCCTCGCTCTTGGATAGCGACTCGACGAATCTCTTAAGCGATTTCAGCCGGTCCGACGGCTGTTCGTAAGAAGGATCGCCACCCAGGTTGAGCGGCCAGACGATCTGCCGCCAGCGCAGCCGCCGCGGAATGCCGGCAGGCTCGCTATCGGGTAAATCCAGCTGGTAAACCCGTCGCGCGTTGCCGGCATCCGCATCCCCTTCGACATGCGCTGCCAGCCCCGACCGTTGCAGGACCAAGCGGACCAACTTGAACGAATCCACTCCCGGCCAGATCCTCGCCAGCCGTTCCTCCAAGCCGGCGGGCACCTGCCAGTCCTGGCTGTCCAACGCGAACTCGATGGCGCCGGAGAGAATCTGCAGGCACAATACGCCGGACGGTTGCTCGGGCGCAAGGCCGACGCTGGCATGGATCGAGATCCCGGCCAGCGATGTCGCGTCCGAAGGCTTCGGAATGGCGAACTCGGTTCCGAACAGAGTTAGTCGCTGCGGCTGCGGGTTGTCGGCTGCCCACACGAAGCCGGCGGGGCGAAGGCTTGGCGCCGCTCCTTGGCCCCTACCCGCTGCTTTCGCGTCCGCCTCGAGTTTGGTGAACACCGCGTCCTCGAGTTCCATCTCGAACTGAAAGAAGAAGGACTTCTGCGCCGCGGCAACCGCGGGTACGAGTCGGATCGTTTTCGTGGGCATTTCGAATCCTCACGCTTGGGTGCATGCCGATGCCGGCTGGTGATTGGGTTCGTCAAGGAAGAACTTCCAGCGGCAACAGGCGGCTGAGTACGCCGTCGCGGCTGGCCTGCAAAAAGGCGGTGGGCGGACGATTCTGCTCCTTCGGGAATGCGAAGATCCTCGGCTCACTCCCTTGATCCCGGACCTGAAACGTCACGGCGTACACGGGCGCCGCGTTCGGGGCCCAGCGATTGAGTTGGAGCTTCAGACGCAGTTCGCCGTTCTCCGGCTGAATGCTCTGACTCGGGAGGAGCGTCAGTTGCGACGGACTTCGCGGACGGACCAGTACCGCCGCGTTGTTCGGCTCCGTCCAGCGTTCGTTCTGCGGAAGGACCACGTCCACGGCGGGAACGAAAAATGGTTCCTCGCTCTCGTCCGAGCCGTTGCTGTCCGCAGTTGCCTTCCACAAGATGTGATAGGACATCGCCAGATCCGGCAATTGCCATGGTCGCACTTTGTGCCAGTCGTCAAACGGGGCGACGCCGGGGGTGGCCAGCCGCTTGTCGAAGCCGGTGTTCTGGCTGAAGTCTCTTTTCAGCCGATCCAGTTCTCGCGGGGTCAGATGGTCTTCCAGACGCGAAAGGTAGACGGTGAATTCATATGTCTTGTTGGCTTCGTTCACCTGTTTGATCGAAGCCCGCTTCACGCCCAAGGCGGCCGGACGCCGGCTTGCCAGCGCGGACGACGTGCCGGGCGATTCCGCCGCCGCTTGCACATCGTACAGCGGATCCACGCGCAAGTTGTACGCGAAGAAGTAGGGGAGATCGTTCAGCGCCAACATCCGTTCATGCCGGAACAGACGCGTGGGCGTTTCGTTGGTTACCGGAATCGGCTCCTGGTGGACTTGAGGTTCCAGACGCCAGATCCGCAGGCTCTCGGTTCCCGCAGGTACGTTTTCGTTGAGGCTGATGGTACGACTTGCGGCGCTGTAGCCTGTGATCAGACGCAAACCCTTGCTGACCGATCCCACGAAGAGCTCGGCAACCATCCCCGCGTAGGCATCGTCCACGCCGGACAGGACCACGAGCTTATGGTTGGGATCCAGCCGCATGCCGGAATCGAGAAGGGGCTTGGCCCAAACCGCCAAGTAAGGCGACTCTCCGTTTTCCTCGGGCAAAGGAATCAAGAGCACCGGCTCGTTAGCGGTCAGAAGAATGGTTTCGGATGCGAAGTCGACCTTCCATTTCCCGCTACTGTCGGTCAGCATCACTTTCCTGGTTCTCCACTCGGCGCCATCCGGTTTCATCAGGACGTACGCTTGGCCGCTTGCTACCCCACTGGCCACCAGGAGAGTCGCGTCGGTGGCGTCGACCTTTCCCTGGATGAAGGTCGCCGCCACGTGACCTTGCAGAAGGGTCTCCAAGCTTGCTTGATCATAGTTCGGCTGGTAGGCAAAACTCGTCTCGACGCCGCGATACCCGGTCCGCACCGAGGACAAGCGGGACAAGAGCGAACGTGTGCCCGCGGAGGGCAATCCGTAGAGGAACTGGATGCGATGCGGATGCGGTTGGATCTGCACCGGCAGCGTCGCCTCTTCGTCATCGGCGAGTTCGTGGCAGCGTCTCAAATCGACGGTCGGGGCATCCAAGGCGTGGGCCGGAATGCGCCCGACCGCAGGCGTCTGCGTGCCCAAGTACCAGTGGACCAGTGGTTCGTATCGTGAGACCCGCCGCACGGCGACCCGATAGCGCTGCCCGTAACGGTGCGGGGCCGTCCAGGCCACGTGCGACCGCCGCCCCAACGAGGGCACCGTCAGCCACCGCTCGGCGCGCTGCTCCACGAGTACGAAACGGAACCCAGACTCTGGCCTGGCGAGCTTGTCCACGTACTGCGCCACGTCGGTCAACATTTTCACTTGCGCCTCGTACTTGTCGCCCGCGTCGTAGTCGATCTTGCGCAGGTGGAGCCAGCGAGACAGCCAACGAGACGCGCCGCCGTCAATGCTGCCCGTGTCCTCAGACGGGAGATCGCCACCGGTTACGGCAACGGCCGTCACTTCCGACGTCCCATCCGGTTTCTCGTTCCAGTTCTTCAGCGTGAACTTGAGAACGACATCGCCGGGGAAGTTCACTGCGACTTCATCGCTGTCCTGGAAACCCAATTCTGCGACTCGCGTCTTGGCCACGCTAAATTTAGCCTTCAGCGTATTGTTGGCGTCGACTGCGGCCGCACTGATTCCGAGAGCCGGCGAAACTTGCCGAACCACGGTCCAGAAACCTCGAGGCACGACGGCCAGCTTGAGAAAGGGATAACCCAGGGCCCCCGGCGCATCCACGTCGCCGGTGGTATCCGGCTCGCGGCCGATACAGATGAACACGTCGTGGCCGAGATCGTCATCCGTCACCGAACCGTCCTGCGGATCCGCGGAACGGAGAATCGTGGGCCAAGGGAAGCGGCGGATCCAATCCAGCAGTTCCTGCTGGGACAGCAGCCGCTGCAAATCGTCCGTGACGCCCAGATCGACGGCAAAACCGAGCCGTTCCAGCAGGTTGAAGAAGGCGACGGTCGATCCCGACAGGGCTTGCTTCGTCGCCGTTCCCGACTCGGCCGCGGTGCGGAAACAATCCGGCATCAACTCGTCCAACTTGACGGGCAGCGCGCTGCGGCCTTCCGCCCCGTCTTCGGCCGCCAGCAGCTGCTGATGCGGCCGCAGCAACAGCGTCCAGCCGCGGTCGCCCAGATCCCGCTTCAGCGCGTTCAAGGCGGCTGTCAGCCCGGCGGCTTGCGGGACGAGCCCTGCCAAGCGAGCGCGGTGGGCGTGATAGGCGTCGCCTCGAGTTCCCATCCCGCGCACCGCCGCAGCCTTCTGGTAGAAGGCCAGAATCAAGGCTTGGAGCCCGATGGCACCCGTTTGCCCCAGCGGCACTTCTCTTTCGAACAGATCCAGCAACCTCTTGGTAAGCGGGAAGGCGTACTTCACATTGCCCTGCTCGTCTTTCTTTTCGCTCGACTCGTTGTACAGCGCGACCAGATCGTCCCAGGCGTCTGCGCGGGGCAGCCGTTTGTTGGTGACGTCATTGGGATGCGACTGCATATGGAGAGCTTCCGGAGTGTTCCCGATGCCCCCTTCCTCCGGCTGAAACAGTTCTTCGGCAAAGGCTTGTCGGCGGAGCACGATCTTGGCCAACCGGTCGGCCGTGTCGTAGTCCAGCAATTCCCATTTCAGCCTTTCGTATTCCTCGTTACGGTCTTGGACCTGTTGGCCGCGCGGATCGCTGCGCACGATCTCATCCAGCATCTCCCGCAGATCCTTCTCGCGCTCCTCCAGCTTGGCCAGCAGCCTCGCTGGGTCCGCCTCGGTCTCCACCTTGATGCCTGCCAACAGGTGAACAGCACACAAGACCATCGCATCGACCGCCTGCCGCTCAGCCGCGTCACCGATCGCCAAGGGCGTCCGCCGGTAGTCAAACACCGCAGCGAACCAGTAGCTCAGGGCATCGTGCAGCTCCGTCCAGGTGACTTGAGAACCCAGCGGCGCAAAACGAGACAAAACCCCCGTCAACGAGCCCGCCCCGTCAACACCGATCACGTTGGCATAGGCTTCGGCCATTCGCTCCAGCACCGGGTTCCGCTCATGTTCCCAGAGATAGTACTGATGCAGCGGGACGGGCGCGACGGGCGCGGGGGGCGACACCTCCGCACCTCGCAGGATACCCTTGTTGATTTCGCAGTGCGCCTGCCAAGCCGAGGCGTTGCGGAAGTCACGGTGTCCCTCTTGGAAGGGCGCCTCGTCCTGAACCTCAACCCATATCCGGTCCAGCCGGTGCGATTCGTCGTAGTCCTGGATCAGGATCTCTACACCGCCGTCGTGAACGGAGTCCGGCCCCTGGTCGATCGCGCTCCAGCCGATGCGGACGCCGGGGAAATCAGCAACCGAGGGCGATTCCGTCAGGCTGGTCGCATCGAAGTCCTCTTCATCCAGCCACGAGCCCTGCGACTCGGGATCGAGGATGCGGTCCCAATCCGCCCCGGAGATGAATTCCAGGGTCTCCACCGACCGCAAAGGCGTATGCGCCTCGATCCGCTCCGGCAACTGGCGGACCAGGAACACCGGAACCGGCGTGAGTAGCGGCTCTTGGGCAGGAATCGCCAAGCGGACCAGCAGACGGTACGCAAAGCCCGGGGAAAGTCCCGCGTACGGAATGCGGCAGGTCTGTGGCGCACCCGGCGAGACGGAGTCACTCGGCGGGATGGTAACCAGGCGGAACTTCCTGCCTTCAGCCGAACGGGGCAGACTCTCGGCCGCCAACTGACCGCGCTTCCGCAAGTCGTCCCCGCCGCGTGCGGCCTGTTCGCGACCTTCGGCCTGCGAGATGTCGTCTCCTGTATAGAACCCGCTGCGGCTCAGATCGCGTTGTTCGGCCCAGATCTCCAATGCAGGCCACCGGTCGAGATTCGGGGCCGCGCCGCCCCAGACGATTTGTCCGCCCTGGCGATCGACCAGGCGGATCTCGAACTCCTGACCGGCCGCGGTCGCCGGTGAGCGCAACGCAGCGACGGGCACGACGATTCCCACGTCCGGCAGCGACGGGATCTTCGGCGGCACATACAAACGGACTGGCGGCCAGGCGAGCATGGGCAGGCGGTCTCCGCTCGCCGGAAGACCGCCGTACGGGACGGCTCGGAGCCAGTAGCGGATGACCGTGGTTTCCGGCTGCAAACGGTCGGTGACGAACGGCCGCCCGTGTCGCTCGTCCAGTTCAAGTTCAAAATCTTCCGTGTACAGAAAGCTGTCGAGCAAGCGGTAGTGCTTCCGCTGATCCTGGACGTCCTCCAGTCGCGGAAAGGCCTGGTCGTCGACCAGCACCGGCGCCGCGTCCCAGGGAAACTGGCGGAAGATCTGAAAGCGGTTCAATTCCGGCAACTGGTTCCGCAAGAGTTCCTCGTGGATCTTGACGGGCAGGCTGACGCGGACGCGCTCGCGCGGTCGTGCGGCTGCGGTCGAAGCCTCCTCCTGCTCGCTCGGCTTCGCGTGCCCCAGGAATTGCTGGCACGCAGGCAGGCATTCGAGCCAGCCATGCAGACGCTCGATCGCCTGCCGCGGATTGCCGGCCGACAGATGGACTAGGTTGACGCGTTTCTCAGCCACATAGTTGGTGACCGGGCTTGAACCCGTCGCGGTCCCGTCCTCGAAGCGGATGATTGTTGCGGCCTCAAGTTGCCAGCCCGTGCCTTCCGTGCGGACGATCAGACCCACCTGACGTTCCACGTCGCCGTCAACGAGTTCCGCCACGATCACGTCGCTGGAACAGCGATCGTGTTCACTGGCGACATCGCTACGGGTGACCGTGACGTAGAAGCGTCTCTTGTTGTTCTCCGGAACGAACGGGTGCGATTTCAGCGTCACGTCCTCATCGCCGAGAGGCTCCGGCGGGGTAAAACTTAACTCCTCTGAAGTCCCGTCGCCCCAATCGACAGCAAGACTGAACGGAGACGTCCCCTCCAAGTCCAAGTCCGTGGAGTTGAGCAGCACGTCCTTGGTCAGATGAAACTCGTACTTGTTGTCCGCGCTCTTCTTCACGAAAACCGGTGCGCGTCTCCGGGCGACGAGCGGCTGTATCTGATCCGCGTTCGTCACAACCCGCGCCACCTGGATCTCCGGCATGACACCAAATTGCCTGGGACCGTCCTCGCGCTGCAAGTCGTCCAGGATCAAGCGAACGATCGCCCCGCGGGCCTGGGCCAACCGTTCCTGGTCCGTGGGATCGACCGCGCCGTGTCTGGACAGCCGGGCCGCGCGGCGGCTGAGCCGGTCAAACAGCAGCAGCCGGCCGATGTCGCCTTGCTTGGCCAAACCGGCAAAGCCTTCCGAAACGAGTTCGTCCACAGAACGAAAGACCGCGGGCGGCGCATAGTCGGGCCGGATCCGCTGGTCGGGCAAGGTCCAGAATTGCCGCGTGCTGGATTCGACGCGCGGATCGCTGACGATCGTCACGTCACGCAGTCGCTCCGACTCACACGGGATCAGGGTGGCCCCCTTCCGTTCCGACGCCGTGTTCAGGAACGCCGTCTCCATCTCCGACAAACGGATCAGCAGTCGCACGCGCTCGTCATGCGTAGGCGGTTCCTCTCCGCTCTGTGGCTCGTCGGGGGCCAGGGCATCCATGTTCAGCCGGTCCCACGGCATCGTCAGATCGACGATTCTCGTCTCGCCGTCCTGCGTCTTGAACGTCAGCTGCATCCGCATCACGGCATGCCGGAAGGGGGACCGATGCTGTTTTTCGGCATCGTTCGCGTCCTTGTACTCGAGCGGCAGATTGCTGTACTCGCTTAACGCGTGGCTTTCCGGGGTATACCAGGCGTCGGCGTCCTCAGGCGATGGAACCAGCACGTGGTAGACCGCATTGGCCCGTTGCGACGTGTAATGGAACCACTTCTCGGGCGGGGGAGAGCTGGAAACCGCCGCCGCTTCCACAATGGCGTCCTCCTCGTCGTCGCCCCCACTCGGCCCAGCGATGCCCGGCCGCGCCATGCCGCGAAGCGAGTTCAGATGGTCCTCGATGGCCGCCACGCGCTGGCGCACCCGGTCGACGATCGCCGGATTCGAGCGCAGGGCAGGCGAGATCTCCAAACGGAAACCTGCCACGCGCGTCGAAATGGTGAGCTGGCCCGAGAAGCCGAACGTACCGCTTTCCTCAAAAGCCACGCCGCCGCGCAGCCGCAACGCCAGACGTTGCGGCCCCGACTCGTACCGCTTCATCACCGGCACGGGCACCGGCACCTCGACGATCACCGTCCAACTCCGCGTCACCGTCTCCGTCTTCCAGCGGCAGCGCCAGCGTTTGCATTTCATGTAGCCGATGGTCAGGGAGATGGAGATCGTTTCTTGGAAACGCCGCGTCTCCCACGCGATGCCGGGCACGTAGATAAAAGCCGAGACCTCGAAGGTGACGCGGGCGTCGATCGTGCCGTAGGCGGCCAACCCACGGTTGGAAATCAAACCGCCGAACTCAGCGTCCAGCCCAGGGTGCCGGCGAACGAGAATCCGCCCACGCCGGCCGACAGCGAGTTGGAGTAATGGCCGCGGATTGCCAGACTGGCCCGCATCAGCCCTCCGAACTTGCCGATCGCCAGCCGGTAACTGGCGAGGAATTGCATCGGAACCCCGAAGAACTTGTCGGCATAGGACAGTTCCTCCAGGTACGAGTCGGCCATCTGCGGTGAAAGAAAGAACGAATAGCGGGCGTGGGCCTTGCTGAGAATCGACTGCAGTTGCGAATTGGCTTCGATCGCCGGACGGGGACGGGTCTCCGCGACAAAAGACAAGGTTTTCTTACGGGGCCGCAGCGCCATGGCACCGACCAGGGCCGGGCGGTTGGCGTTGTCCGCGCGGCCGATGAACTTGGGACTGGAGAACAGCCAGAATTTGCCCGCCGCCACGATGTCCAGATTCGTGTCGATGCTCATCACCAGCCAGGCAAGATAGGCGTTCACGGTCGTCTCAGAGCCACGGTTCGAGCCGATCAACGCCGACGCGACGATCGAAACGTACGTGCCTTTCTGGGTGACAAACGACCAGGCCGATGGAATCTCTGGCGTCAACTGATCGATGCGCTGGATGATCTCTTCCGGCCGCGGATCGGCGCCGAGGGCTCGCAAGCGATTGTTGACTCCCAAGCCAACGCCAATCCGCTTGAGCGTGACACCGGCGAACAACTCCGCTTCGTAGTTGAAAGCCCCGTAGATGGCGATGTTGGGCGCCATCTTGCCGTTCTCCTTGCGGCCGGTGCCGATTTTCAGCATCCCGGCCACTTCGGGAAAACCGCTCAAAGTCAGGCTGCCGCCGGCGGCGAAATAGCGTTCGGTGGGATTGTCAACCCAGGAGATTTCGCCCTGGAACCGGACACTATCCTTGATCTGCAGGGACAGACCCAATGTCGAGGGCAACGAGAGTTTGACGCGGCCATCGGTCACCGCAAGTGTGAATCCGCCCGCATCGACGGCAACGTCCACTTCATCCTTCTTCTGGAATTGGAACCGCGCCCGCTTCACCGTTAACGCTGCTGACTTCTGCGTGAGGTTGTACGCGAATCTCGTCTCGTAGAACTCCACTCGGAACATTCCGTCCAGCAATTCGAAACGGGCGGGCGAATCAGCGGATCCGATGGCTACCTCGCCGCCCGTCGGTTTATGGAGTTCGGTCAATTTCAGATCGCGAAACGGGATGGCGCGCGGGGAGTCCATGCCCTCGACGCCCCCGGTTGAACCGATCCGCGAGGAGAAGGAGAGAGCCCCGCTCGCCCAGGCGTCGCCCTCCCCTTTCTTATTATCACGGTCCCAATCCAGCCGCATCCGCAAGTCGTCCAACTGCCCCTGAAACCACGGTGTTCGTAGCCGCGCCAGGGACGACTGGTCCGACTTCTGCAAACCGACCTCCGCGACGACCGCTGGCACCTTGTCCTTGGACGATTGCCGCAGTCCCAGGTGGACCTCCGCCTCCAGATTGTCAAAGCCGGGCACGGCGATCGTTCCAAACAACGATGCATAGCGGATCTGGTTGTCGATAATGACGATCTCGCTCTTCAATCCCTGACGATCTTCCTGCAGGCGCAAAGGCAAGTCCGGCCCACCGGTATCTCCCACAGGGATGCTCGCCGACTGTGTCGTGTCGGCAGTGGCGCAAAGAGTGATTCCGCGGCTCCCGAGACGCAACTGGAGTCTCTCGTCACTTTTTTCGTCCGGCCATCGGCTGGGATCGAATTCATTCAGCACCAGCCGCAGACGCGTCCTCTTATTATTGGGATTCCCTTCGAGCTTTCCGGGAAACAACATTGTCACCGGACGACGGCCGTTCGCCGCCGGCTTGCGTTTGGCACTTAGCGCCAGCTGCTGATTGCGGAAATCCAAGTAGCCGTCGTGGTCACTGTCATCGGGAAGGTCCTGGGGGTTCTCCCTAGGCGGCAAGGTGAGGTGGAGAATGTCCAGATCGAGTTGCCCCGAAGCCGCCCCTTTTTTCTTGGCGATATAGAAGTATGCGCGGTTGTCGCTCAATCTCCCGGTCAACAGATTGAGCCGAATCACGACCAGGAAGGCCAGCGTCTGATTGTCGTAGGCGACCTCGAGCGCTAACGGGAGAGCGAAATTCTTGAGGCTTGCTCGTGCGCGTAGCAGATCATTGACGCCCTCCAGGACCTTCTTTCCATCCTTGAGCTTGGCTGACAGGTGCTTGCCCGCAACGCCTGTCAACTCGCCAACTTGCCCGACAAACGAGTCCCATGTGGCATCGTTGACCAGTTCGACGAGCTCCGCCGAGAGCTGTCCGACCTGCTCCGCGACGAACGTGCCCGCCGTGAACGTACCGCCGTTCCAGTCGAAACGGATCAGCGCCGCCGCTTCCCCGAGCAGACGTTCGACTTCGCCCCGATGAAGTTGAAACTTGTAAGTCAGCACATTCAGAGTCCCGCCGCCATCGATTTTCGCGGTCACCAGCTGCGCCACCGCGTTGGAAACCGGATCGTCCGCACCCGACTGAATCAGCGGGAGCTGGAACTCCGCCTCGGCAATAACGTCGTCTGCCGAAGCGTTCGCCGGTGTAACAATCGCGATGCCGCCGTCCCGGCCGGGCTGTATCGGGTCCAGGCGCATCGCGGCCTTCTGCCACGTGAACTTGACCTGGGCGGGGAAGTTCTTCAGCAGCCGTTGAGTGCATTCGCCGCCGGCTATCCGTACCTCCAGCGTGGCTCTCCAGTCTTCGCCTTGCTTGTAGGCGACCAGCCACGGTCCGTTGTCGTCAAGGGGAATCGTGAGTTGTCCCTCCGTGAGATCGCCCGAGATCGGTTTGGCATTCCACGTCATAGCTCCCGTGGCACCATGGAAAATGATCGTCAGCGGAATGGTCGTGTCTCCCACGCCGCCGGGCAGCGTCGCCTTGAGGGTCATCGTCAGCGTCGCGTTGACGCCTCCGGCCGGGGCGGCCGCCAACTGACATTTGGAATCCTGCAAGCTCAAGAAGGGAAGCCGCACCAGCAGGCCAGTCAGGCCGACTTCGGTTGTCAGCGCACCGCCGGCCACAAACAGTTGGTCGACGGGCGGTGGCTGCAGGGTGATCGGCAGATTCCAATCGCTCGCTTGCTTCGCCGTCTCCTCGAAGTCAACGACGCGCCACTGCCGGTTGGCGTCGTCCGGAAAGTGCCGGCACGTCGCCCCCAGCCACCCGAGAATCTCGGGCAGGGCAAGATTGTCGTCGGTCAGCCGAATGAGCGCAGCGAGCGAGAGGGTGTCGTCCTCCTGCCAACGAAGCAACGGCCAGACGGTCCATTTGTCCGTGGTCGTCAGGGCGTTGAAGTCGAGATCACCATCTTGTAGAAAACCGGGAGCACCCAACCAGACAAATCGGTCACGGGCCATAACGGCTCCTTCGGGAACGGAAAACCCTCACCGGCGAAAAGAGACAGGCCATAAACAGGAGGCAGCTCACAGATGCCCAGAGTCGAGCACGCGCCCACTAGTCTTAGGGCTAGCGACTTCTTCCGACAAGACGTTTCTTGGCGAAAGAGGCGAAAATGGAGTGCGGCTGCCAAGGCGGACTATCGCCGCAGAGAACAGGAACTACAGATGCGGTTGCCCGATAATCCGGGTCCTAGATACTCCCGAGACGTCCATCTGCCCGGCGACAACCTGCCGAGCTTCTCGATCCTGCCGGCGAAGTGGCCCGCGCCGACGGCGCAGCGATGGGCGGGGCCGCGGACCTTCCAGGATTCGGCAAACCTGCGCACGCCGAGCGAGAACCGGTAACGGCTGTTGGCGTAGCCGGTCTCGCGAATCGGTCCGGGGACCGATTCGCCTTTGGCCACGAGCCGCTTGAGTTCCTCACCGGTCGACTGCACCACGGACAATGGAGTCAGCGGGCCTTGGGGCAGCTCGCAACAAGACCGTGGAAGCAAACAGGAGCGACTTGGCAATCTGCCTGCGGTTTCGCGTCAGGGGCGTGTTTTCATCTGTCCCACCGTGATCGAGTGGGGCGGGAGCCGGATCGGCTTGCCCGCAGCGATCGTCCCCAGCGGCTTGACGCTGACGGGTTCCACTCGCGGACGATGCCATGTTCGTCGATGGCCAGTTTCAATTTCATTACCGCGGGGTCTATTCCGTCCTGGCGTTGGCGGAGGTCGTCGACCATGCGCTGGACGGCGTCAGCGATGGAGACGCTGTAGGTCGGGGAGTCCTGGCGGAACGTCTGCAGGTCTTGGGCCGAGAGCGGCACGCGCAGCTTCCGCTCGCTGTAGTGATGCATGCTGATCAGGTCCGCATGAGAGGCGCAACCGGGAACGATCAAGTCGTTCCACCTTCCCCCAGCCCCCACAGCGACGACGCGGATTCGACGGTCCACCGCCCGCATCGCGTCGACGAACGCGTTGTGGCGCAGGACATAGCGTTCGACCGGCACGTTGCCCAG
>Ga0172371_10005944_pt1 | contig 17942 bp, 11 predicted proteins | sample Lak12m_FD_114543 | JGI IMG/M metagenome (GOLD analysis project Ga0172371, IMG submission 114543) | Freshwater microbial communities from Kabuno Bay, South-Kivu, Congo - kab_022012_12m | ecosystem: Environmental > Aquatic > Freshwater > Lake | place: Democratic Republic of the Congo: South-Kivu...
GTTTGGCAGGACAATCAGGCAAAGAAGAGAAGACAGACAAGAGCAGGCTGTCTTCTCATATGCAGTCCTGCACAACTTTCACGCCTTCAAGGTCATGCCCCGATGACTTTTGTCCCAAAGCCGGTTGGCGCAGTTATATGTTATATTATCTTCATCAGGCCGCGGCCGATTTCTGCCAGGTCGGCGCCGAAGAGCGAGCTTGTCTGGCGGATGAACGTGAATGTCATTATGAGCACGACAAAGGGGTAGATGAGGGACTGCAGGAAGAAGATGTTGAGGGATTCCTCGAAGAAGGTGGCGATGCCGTGCGCCCTGCCGCTTTCCGACTTGAGCTGGTAGTATTTCTCGGCCTGCGCGCCCCTGTTGTTCAGGCACGGGTCGGAGTGCGTGGCCTGCACTTCGGCTTTGGTAAGGTCGATTTGCGAGCATATCGCGCCCGCGTTTGGCATCATGGCGACAATGAGCACGTATGAAATGGGATAGACGAACGCAAAGCCGAGCGCAATCGAGGTGATGAGCCCGCCTGCGCCGCGCGTGATTGGGAATGCGCGCAGGATCAGCCCTATGGGCAGGAATATGGGGAGCATGACGTACTGCGAGAACTGCAGCACGTAGTACTGGATGTAGTTGAAAAGCGCAAGGTAGACCAGGTTGTTTGCGAGGTAATGGTACAGGCTGACCGCGCCAGTGAAGGCATAGCCGCCTCCGATATCCTCCACGCCAAGCGAGTTGAGCTTCATGCCGCTGAAAAATTCGGTGAAGAAGTTCAGGGTGAATATGGTGTAGTACATGGTGGATTCGCAGGCCGTGAGCTTGTCAAGGTATGCCTGGCCGATTCGCGAGGGGTCGCGCAGGTTGTTTGCCGCGGCCTGGTTCAGCGGGATGTTGCCAGACGCGCGCGTGACGTCGTAGGTTATGTCCCCCGCCACCTGGTTGCCCGCAGTGAGCATGGCAAGCGCGAAGAATATTATCAGGAAGCTGACCGCCACCTGCGCGTACTCGGCCCTCACCCACATGTTCAGGCTCTGCAGCGAGAACGCCTTTGCCACCATCTGCAAAAGCACGGTTATGAACAGCGACATGAGGGCGATCGTGATTGAAATCACGCCCCAGTCAGGTATTAGCAGCCATCCAGCCATCAAATCAGCCTTGTAAGGTTCGACACGTCAATCTCGTCGCCCAGGAATGCGGTCGCGCCGCGCGTTATCTCCACAAGCACGATGAAATTTATAACAGGCAGCACCACTGCGGCTATGAAATACACCATGATGGGCTTGAGGAGGAACAGCACGCCGCCTGTGATGCCCCCTGAAAATGAGTTATAGCCTTTCCCGCCGTTCTGGGGATCCAGGATGGTCCCCGCCTGGTCTGACACTTGCTGGCCGTTTGGCTGGCTGCCGCTTGCCGCGTTGTTTTCCGCTGATTGCAATGCGAGGCGCTGCTCGGTCGCCAGGTCGTCTATCGAGCTGTACATCAGGTAGTCGTTGAAGACCATGATTATCGGGTAGAACAGGAAAAGGGCTATGGAAAGCCCCAGGAGCGTGCCGCCGAAACTCCGCGTGGGCTCGAAGCACCGCAGGAATATGCCCATCGGGAACAGGTAGCCTATGCAGGCAAACGCAAGGTAATCCAGCATGCGCATCTGGAGCTGGAGCAACAGGAAGGAGGTTATGAAGCCGGAGAGCATGATGAATACAAGGGAGTTGAGCTGGCTCATGGATTCGAGCGGGTTCTCGTTTGATCCCACGCCAAGGGGCGAGCTTGTGATCTGCACGCGGCTGAGGAAAGTGAGCCACTTGGTCACCCACATTATCATGTAGAATATCAGGTAGCCGACGTCCTGGAGCTTTGAGAAGTACTCGTCTATTATTTTGTACATGTTGTCCTGCGGGCTGAAGCGCTTGTCCAGGAAGCTCATGTCAAACGTGCACATGCCCCAGAGCGAGAAGATGAAGAATACCAGGATGACCGCGGTGCCGAACACCTGGAAAAGCTCGAACTTGGACCAGCCGATGAGCTGGGCGTTGCGCATGAAGTTCGCGAACATGTAGACAAGGGTGAGCGCAAGGGTGGAGATGACAAGGGCAAGGACCGAGAGCAGCAGCCAGTCGCTGCCCAAAAGCGCCCCGCCAAGGTTGCTGCCCTGTACAGGGCCGCAGGCCACATGTGCAATCACCGTGTTTGCCATTGCATCTTCCTCATATCAGCTTCTCAAGCGAGCTTAGGTCTATCTCTGTGCCCAGCACCTTGGCGATTTCCTTGGCAAGAGTGAGGGTCACGAACACCATGAAAATGGGCGCGATGATGGTCACTATGAACACGAAGTACATTATGTCCCCCATGGTGTAGAAGGTGAATACCGAGATTGGCACCATGAGGAATACGGCGAGCCAGCCGATGTTCATGTACTTGAGTATTGCAGACACGGTCATGGCGCCTGCGCCGCCTGCGAACGTCCAGAACCCGCCGGCCATTATCTTGTCGGCGAAAATCGCCTTGTAGGCGTTTGCGAACACGGTGTTGTACATGCACCAGTTGTTTGCCGTGCCTGCTCCGCTTTGCGCCTGGTTGTCGTATTTCATGTCGAATATGCCCTGGTTCACCTTTTCCACGGATATCCTGTCGGACAGCGAGGACTGCCAGTTGGGGCCATTGGGCAGGAAATTCTCATTCAAGTCCCCGGGCTTTGCCCCGCCGGGCACGACGCAGCATATCGGGTTGTCCACGCACCCGAGCCAAGGGTGATCGGTCCCGCCCGCGGTGGTCTGTATCTCGGTGGTAAGGTGGTCGGTGACTATCTGCCCGAGCATGTTTATCATGAGGGGATAGATGAAATAGGTGGAAAGCGCAATGCCAATGAGCGCATTGCCGCCTGCCTTGAGCCCGAAGCCGCGCAGGAAAAACCCGGCAGGGAGGAGAATGAGGAGCATGTTGCTTTTAACAAAGCACAGCAGGAACTCCTGCGCGTTCCACAGCGCCACCGCAGTGGTGATGAGCTGCATGGCTACGCCAAGTATGTCTATTATCGGCTTGAACATGGGCGCCACCTGGAAGCCCACGGTGATGAACACCGCGCCGGGTATCTTGAAGCTCGTGTTCAGGTTGGTGATGAAGCCGGTCAGCATGTTGGCCATGAGCATGAGGCCAAAGTCAAACGAAGCCGTGTTCTTTGCAAGCACGGCATAGGCGCGGGCCTTGTCGATGTTGGCCACGCCGAAAGGCCAAAGCACTGAGAACATGGCGGTGAAAAGCCCCAGGAGCGCGGCGGTTTCCACCGAGCCCCATATCATGCCCTTGACAAACTCGTTGTACTTGGGCCCGCCGAAAGTGCCGCCAAGCACCTGGCCTATTATCGCCCACACCAGGCCCACCATTATGGCTATGAGCGAAAGCCCCGACCATTCAAGCACGCGGTCAAGGCCGTTTTGGTAAGCGCCTGCGCTGCATGACGTGAGCATGTTTGACGGGTAGAACAGGCCGTCGATGAACGTGGCGGGGTGCAGCGCCCCGGCAAGCGTGAGCAGGGCTAGGAGGGCCGCAAGGGCGACTGGCCATCTGCCGATTTTTGCCATTCATATCAGCCTCGAGAGCAGCTGTATTTCCACGTCGCCGCCTATCATGGGCGAAAGCACCTTGAACGCGGCGAGCGAGGCCATGAGCGAAAGGAATGGGATGAAGAGCGTGAAGACCATGATGAACGCGAGGTTGGCTATGGGGCCGTTGTGCGAAAAGCCCTGCAGCGTGGCAAAAGTGCCGAACTGGGAGAACCACTTGCCGCCCTCGAAGCTATTCCAGGAATTGCCGAACTTGTCCATCTCCGCCCCCATCACCGCATGCTCCTGCGGCGTGGTCTCGTTGCACATGTCCACCACGAGCGAGGCGCCAGGCTCGAATATGTCCTTGGTGCGCTGCTGGGGCGCGACCTGCTCGCCCCCGTACAGGGGCAGGGGCGTGCCGCCGTTCACGTCGGAATTGTATGTGAAGCCCACGTGCGCCATGGTGACGGGGTTGCCCATGAAGCCCCACATGATTGCGTCGGAAAGCACGTAGAACATCGGGAAGACCACGTAAAGCGCAAGCCCCAATGCCACGAGCATGCCGCCGAGCTTGCGCGAGAAATAGAAGATGCGCAGCACAAGGCCCATGGAAAGCATAACCGGGAAGAGCGGGTACCACAGGAAATCCAGGAATATCTGCTGCGCGCGCAGCAGCATCATGGTCTTGATGGACATGTCGAAAAGGAGCGAGAAGAACTCTTCGGCAAGCGTGAGGCCGGCAAACGGGCTGAACGACTTGCCTGCCAGGAACTTCAGCACTATGGTGTCGCTTATCGAGATGTGGGAAAGGAAAGCGAACATGCCGTAGTTGCCAAGGTAGGCGCTTGCGCTTTGCCTGCTGCTCTCGTAAAGCACCTGCAGGTAATCCGAGGCGATTTCGATGTGGCACGCCCTGCCGCGCGAGAGGCTGCCCGAGGGCGAAACGCAGGCCGAGCCGGCCGGGCAGCATACGCCGCTGTTCACATAATTCTGCCAGGCAGGGCCGCCGGCAAGCGAGAGGAGGTGGAGCCACTGGTCCATGGAGCCTGCCAGCGCCACCACCACGGCCACGATGATTACCGAGAAGAAAACCTGGCCAAGCTCGCGCATCACCCATGCCTTGAGGCGCTCGTCGTGCAGGAATGCGGACACCATGTAGCCAAGCGAGAGGAGCAGCACCACTATCATGAGCGCCACGCCTATGAGGAGGTCCCAGCCCATGGCGCCGGTCTTTGGGGAAGCGCCGCCGGCAGTGCCCGTGCAGCCGAGGCTGGCGAAGAGGAGGAAAAACGCCCCGGCGAGTGCAAGCCTGTTTGCAATTCCCATGTCCATGCTATCCGAGCTTCTGGCTCATGAATTTGTTGAACCCCTTGATAAATGCCACCGTGAGTATCATGGTGAGCGCTGGCAGGAAGATAGCCTGCAAAAGCAGGAACGAAAGCGAGAGGATCGGGCTGAAAAGCATGCTGGTCACGTCGAAAAGCCCGTTCTCGCTCACCACCGCGGTCAGCGCCGGAAAGCCGCTGGTCTTCAGGAAATCGGATACGTTTTTCTCATTTGCATACGCGCTTGGGATGAGGGTGCCCTTCACTATCTGGGCGTGCATTACGTAGGAGAACGGGAATATCACCTGGAAGCCAAGCGCCGTCGCTATCATGAACGTGCCGGCATCGCGCGTGGGCGGGAAGATGCGCAGCACCACGCCCATCGGAAGCACGAATGGCAGCATGGTCCCCTTTATCACCTGGAGGCCGATCTGCTGCACGGTGAGGCTTGCGGTGAAGGGGGAGACCAGCATCAGGATGAATTCCACGGCGCGCTCTATGACTATGAATGACGGGAAGGCGGGCATGGAAACGCCCCAGACCGAGGCGCCGAAGCGCATGTTTATGGAGCCTGCCCACTGCGAGACCAGGAGAAGCCCCTGCAGCTTCTTTATCGCCTGCAATGCGACTTCATTCGACACGTACTGCAGGTATTCCCCGCCGACGTCAAACGAGTCCTTGCCCGGCCCGAAAAGCGAGGACGCCATGGATGAGGAGACCTGGTCCGCAAAGCACGAAGCGCCGAAGATGGAGACGAGCAGCATTGCCGACACCGCAAGCTGGTACATCTCAAGCGAGACGAACGCCTCGTATTCGGGCTTCCTGAAAAACTGCGCGGCCATGTAGAAGAGGGCCAGCATGAGGATCATGGTGGCAAGGGCCGTCCCGGCTATGGAGCCCACTAGGCCAATCACATCAGGGGACGTGCATATCGTGGTCAACAGGTACATGGGCACACCGGTTTTTTCATACCAGCTTGGAAATCCCGAACACGCGTGGCTCGCCGCCTATCAGGATCGCGATGTCTTTCAGCATGGTGAGCGATATCACTATGGTTATCACGGTGAACAGCAGGGCCAGGAGCGTGTACTGGGCGGCGTCCATCACCAGCACCTCGATTTGCGAAAACACGGTCTGCACCGTGCGGCCGGGGATCGGGACGAAAAGGGATGTCGTGAAGCTGCCTGCAGAAATCGCGTGGCGCTTCAGCATGGTGCCGAGCCCGTCGTCCAGCCTGCCTTCGGGCTGGGTGGGCGGAACGCCGGTGGGCGCGCCGGTGAAGTACATTTCCAGCGTGCGCTTGTCCTGCTCGGTGGCAAGCGCCAGGGACGTGTCGTCTATCTGCTGGATCTTGCCGTTGATGTCGGCGTTGCTCCTGCAAAGCGAGTATATGGACTTGTATTCGCTGAAGTCCGTGAGCGGCACCACGCACTGGCCCCCCCGGCAGTCAAACGAAGCGCACTGCTTGTCGGCGGAGCATGTCTCGCCCACGGGCTTGCACAGGAGGCCGTTGCCCGGCGTGCAGGGCGGCTGCGCTATCATCATCCATATCTGCTGGTTTATGAGGATGGCCACAGGGAAGACGAAGTATGCTGCCACCACCACGGCGATTATGGTGGAGCCTGTCTTGCGCGTGAATGGGAAGGCGCGCATCATCAGGCCAAGCGGCAGGAACACCTTGATTGCCGCCTCTTCTATGAAGTTGAGGAGCATGTTCTGCGCCGTGAAGGCCGCAAAGGCGGTGCCGAGCATGTCCACTATGGTGGTGTGCGCCTGGTTCAGCGGCCCGAGCCCCACGAACGACAGGAAGCTTATGTCCTTTGGAAGCACCTTGTAGGAAGGCAGGGTGATGCCGGTGTAAAAGCCCGACAGGAAGCCTGTGAACATCTGAGTGAGCATGAGCGAGGTGTAGCCTTTCATGAGCCTGGAGGTGATTACCCCGGGGAACAGGTCGGCGGTGGCGCCCTTGAACGGGTCCAATGTGGACGCCTTCTGGAGCACGTTTAGGAGCTTGGGCTTGCAGCCAAGGAAATAGTTGGCTTCGCCAAAGGCGATGTTGCCGTCTTGCACTTCCCATGCGCCTGTCAGCGGGTTTTTCTGGGGCGGGCCGTGCAGGTCAATCCATTCCTGGCAAAGCTCGGGGCTTGAGCCTTGCACCGGCTGGACCATGAAGCCCTGCGCGACTGAGTCAAATGCCCCGCCTGGCGTGACCAGGGCGAAAAGGATGACAAGTATCACGGCGCTCACGCCAAGCTCGTAAAGCTCTGCCCTGGCAAAGCCCTTGAGCGAGGGCATGGACATGAGCTCCCCGGCCATGAAGGAAAGCGCGATTATGGAAACCGCAAATGCAAATGCCATGTACACGTAGCTGTTGGCAACCAGCTGATCGATGGGGGATACCAGAAGGTAATTGAACATTGCGCCAGCACCTGCCCTTGCCCCTATTTCGGGAAGCATATTTATAAGAATAAGAGGGTAAATTGCATGGGAGCATTCCATGAAATCGACCATGATTGCAGCGTGGATTTTACTCTTGCTTTTTGCGCTCCAGCCGACGCTTGTGCACCCGCAGACGCCCTACTCCGACGCGGCATTCAGCACATTCATCGCGGTTTCCGCAAACGGCACCAACGTGACGGCCCGCATAACCTTCCTCAACATCACGTATTTCTACAAGGCCAACGAAAGCAAGCTGGGGGAGGTAAAGGCCCCGGGTGACCTGCACAAGCCCGGCAACTACTCAATATACAACTATACGGCATCGGTGGACCCGCTTGCCAACGCGTCGCTCCGCTTCAGGTTCGAAGGCATGGAAGTAGCCGGCAACGGGGTTGCGTGCGACCCTGTGCAAAGCGGCGCGGACGGCACAGCATCGTGCAGCATAATGCACTACAAGGACCAAAACGGCGCGGTGCACGCGATAGAGGACTACAGGAGCTGCGGCTATGTCACCATAACATCGGACGAGATGTTCCGCGGCGGCGTGAAATTCCCCTCCGCTACGCAGACCGCAGTGGTGTGCCCAAGCGGCAGCGCGGCGCTTTCCGCGTTCGGGCCGTCAATATACAACAACATAAGCAACCCGCAGCGCCTTCCGTACTGCCTTCCTGCCATGCTCATTGCCGGCCTGCTTGTTGCCGCGATGTACTATTCTGGCAGGGACCCGCTCTCGCTTTTTGACATCACCACGCCCAGGCTGCCCAAGACGCAGACATTCAAGGTGAAGATGGGCGCCTCGCCGCAGATGCTGCGCCAGGTCACGCGCAGGTACCTGATGATAAAGAGGCAGGCCAGGCAGGACTCGCTGCGCATGATAAACAAGATGGCCAAGGCATCCGGAAAGGATGCGACGGAAGCGAAAAGGAGGGTGAACGCGCTTTACGACAGGCTTGACGCGGCCATGAAAAAAGGGGCGCTGTCGGACATGGACAGGACGGGGGCGAAGAAGGAGTGGGCAGACATAGTCCGCGAGTTCTCGAAAGGCGCCAAGGGCGAGCGGATGGCCGGCTTCAACCGGGACATAGGGATGTCCAGCGGCCTTTTGATGGCATACCTGCAGACGCATGCGGCAATGAGGGCAATGCAGGTGGCCAGGGGCAAAGGCAAGGGCAACATAGTGGCGCAGCAGGTGACCAAGCTTATGGGCAAGGCCACGGACGCATCGGTTGCGTGGGACACCTCAAAGACAGGCAGGCTCCTAAGCAAAATTGAAAAGATACCGCTTGTGCCGCATGTGATTTCCACGCCAGGCAAATATCTGGACGTCATTGCCCAGTTCCGCGGCTCGCGCGCGGCAATAAAGGGGCTGAGGAATGAGATGGTTGGCCAGGCTGCATACAAGCTTGGCCACAGGAGGGATGGCGGGGCCAGGGGCATATACAGGATGTTCGAGAACCTGCACGTGAGAAATGGGCAGGAGGGCAAGACGCCCACCAGGTTCGGCAAGGTTTTCACCAAGCTCACAGGCAAGAGCTTCGGCGCGTTTGACAAAAAGCATGACCTGTCCGCAAGGAGCCTGGTGGATTATTACAAGACAGACATGAGCATGCACCAGCTTGCGCTTGACGCCCAAAATGGCAACTTTAGGGAAATTGCAGGCAAGCTGCTTTTTGCCATGCCCGTGAGGGGGAATGCCGCAAAGGAGCTTGCGGCGAAGCTAGGGGACATGCTGACAAAGGAGCAGCTCGAGGCGCTTGGCAGGGCAAACACGCTCAACGCGCTTTTCAGGCAGCTGCAAAAAGCGGCGGGGAAGGGGGAAGCTGCAAAAGTGGTCGGCGACTTGAAGAAGCTTGCAGCCATTGATTCGGGCCAGGATGCTGACGTCAAGGCGCTTGTGGGAAGGATAAACGCCAGCATTGCCAAGCTTGACAAATCCAAGGACGAGAATGCCACAGCCTTTAGGAGAATCAAGGAACAGATTGAAATGGGGATAATATGCGAAAACAAGATAAAGGACATAATGGCTGGCAAGGCAGGCGCGACCACCCAGCATGAAAAAATAGAGGCGCTTATCAAGCTGCTCAATGAAAGCGGGTCGGCAAGGGACAGCTCGAGGATACTTGCATCAGTGAATGATGCCAAGGCTGATTTTGGCAAGGCGGAAGAGAGGCTGCGCACAGAGCTTGCACTTGCCTATCTTGACAAGGACAACAGGTACGCGATTGCGGACAAGGATATGCTGAAAAACGCCATGGGGCAGGGGGAAACCCGTGCCAGGATATTGGATGCCCTTGCCAAGGAGCATGGCGCAGACATAAAGCGCATATTTGGCCTGATTGACGAGAATGGGGCAGGCGTTTATCGCAACATGGTGGACGCGCGCGCGGCGTCCACCGGCAGGCAGCTTGCAGATGCCGTGAGGAACCTGATGGATTTGCTGGGAGGGGGCCTGTCTGCAGATGACAGGAAGCTTTTGGCCAGCCTTGCAGCCACTTATTCTGCCAAGGGCGGCCTGTCAGCCAAGGAGAGGGTGAAGATATCCGGGCATCTGGATTCCATGAAGTCGCTTGGCAATGCGGAGAGGAGGATATTCGCGGCTTTTGACCAAAAAGCGTCTGCAATGAAGCAGTGGGCAGTGGGTGGGGGTTTTGACAGCTTCCTGAAAATGCACGAAACCATAAGTGAGCAGATGAACAGGAGGATCCTGGCAGACATAAAGGGAGTGAGCATGAAGGAGCTGGCGCGCGAGGCCAGCGTGGATGGCAAGGCGCCGCTCGAGCTTGCGATATACAAGGCGCTTTTGGACCTTGGCATTGAAGAGAGGCACCTGAAGGACAGGAATGGCAGGCTCATTTACAGGACCATTGATGCGCTTGACGAGCACTTTGGCAAGACAGGGGACAACCAGTTCAGGCGGATGATTGGGGAGAAATTCGGCGCGGACAGCCATGAACGGGTGCTCAAGTCCATCATGAAAAGCGTGATGAACTACAGCGTGGAGTGGACGGGCAGCAATTTTGCCGCTGCGGAGATTTTGCACAATGGGAAGAAATCCGGGGGCTATATGGTGAACTTTGCGCGCGCCGCAAGGGACGTGTATGATTCCCCGAAGTTCAAGTCCAACCACGACTACCTGAGGGGCGAAAAGCCCATGTACCAGCGTGAGATGGGCTATGCAGGCTACAGCGATGTGCAGGTTTCGGCAGGGGTTTTCAGCATGAGGGAATGGGAAAAGATTGCCGGTTACGTGGTGTCGCACAGGTGGTCAGGCACAAGCAGGGGGGAGCAGGTGCTCGGGCTGTACGACGCCACCAAGAAGGAGTACAACGCGGCAATGAACATGTACAGGACGCTTTACGAAAACCTCATAAACAGGGAAAGCGTGTTCTACGACGCCAAGTTTGCGGAGAAATGGGGAGGCAGGCTTTTTGACGCGGCGGCGTACGACGCAATCATGGAGAGGGGCTACCGCTGGCAGGACAAGAAGAACGGGCTTGAGCTTCTGATGAGCGTGGATCGGAAGTCCGTGCCCATGCTTGAGTACGAGGCAAGGCTCATGCCAAAGTCAAAGGACCAGAATGGCAATGATGTGGAGGCAAAGGACTGCATTGTGCGCAAGGGCATGGTGGTGGACTATGCCCCGCTCCTGGCGCGCACCATGGGATCGCTTTATGCAAGCAGGGAAGTCGGTTTTGTCATACTTGAGAACAGGGGCGGGAAATGGGTCTACACTGACCCGTTCAAGAACAATGAGATGCAGGGGGCATACTCCAGCGCCATGAGGCAGCCAACAATGAGAAGCGAGATAACCGAGGCCCTTGCAGGCATGCGGGACGGCAGCGAAGCAAAAATCAAGGTCGTGTCCACCAAGGACTTCATCACCCAGGCAGGCAAGCGGCCAGATGTGTTTGGAGAATACAACGCAGTTGACAAGAAAAGGGGGCAGATGCACGCGCTTGCCTACAGGTTCACCATGTTCAGCGCCGAGATGAACTACGGCGCGTTTTCTGAAAGGCTGGACAACATGTCGGCATGGTACAGCGCGCAATGGCAGCTAAGGCAGACCCTAAACAGGCTTGCGGGCCTGATGGGCGAGGGCATGACTGGCGGGGAGAGGAGATGGAAATACGACGGCGAGGCAGGCAGGAGGGTCGAAGAGGCATATAGGCTGAAGGAACCGTCATACTCAAGCAAGGTGGACGAAGAAACGCGCGAAAAGCTGGACAAGGAGATGAGGAGGCTTGAGAAGGGGGACGGCACCGGCTTTGCAGACAGCGCAAAGGCATGGTGGCACAACTGGCACGGAAGGATTGCCGCGAGCATTGCCAACGAGATAGGCAATGCCGAGAGCAACTATTACAACGCAAGGCTCGAGCTCCGCGCGCTGGACAGCCTGCACGCGAAAAACGGCATTTCCGGCGGAGATTATGCGGCCATAAGGAACGATTTGGAGGCCCAGAGGAAGGAAATGCACCGGGACTACATAGAGGCGAAGAAGGAATACGGCGACTTCAACAGGATGCTCATAGGCTGGACAAGCAGCCACAGCCAGATCTACAACCCGCAGCGGACGCTTTTCAACATGGGGGTGGTGAGCAGGCTTTTGGACAGCCATTTCCAGATGGGCACGAACGACGCATTCTACCAGATAACGGAATCGAGCGTGATGCGTGACCCGCGCGTGGCGATTGGCGCGGGCCCGGGCATGGACTACTCGTGGTATGTGGGCTACCACACAGGCCAGAACGTGTACGAGCGCGCGCGCTTCTGGGCGACCAATTCGCTTTGGGAGGAGCAGACGCACCTCAGGCTCAACATAGCCTACGCGGTGCACAAGTGGTGGAACGAAAAGGCCAGCTTCCTGGCCCGCTACACGGCAGGCTATCCTGCCCCGGTGAAAAGCGACATGATGTATGCGCCGGACTATGAGCACAGGACAGGCAGGGACTATTTCAAGGCGCTGCTCATAATCCCGTTCCAGTCAAGGGCATATACCGACTATTACAGGGCAAGGCTGCAGGACACCGTAACTTTCTCCGGCATTGGCCACATGCTCGCGGCCTACCAGTCCATGGGCGGCCAGGAGCGGGGCGAGGAAGGGAGGAGCTGGGCAAGGAAGATGCTGGACAGCATGGGCATGGAAAGCTCCCACAACTTCAACACCCCGTTCCGCATCGCATGGCAGCAGAGGTATGTGGAGCAGGTGCCTGCGTTCGACAGGTTCATAGACGAGCAGGCTGAAAAGGAAAGGCGCGGCGAGAAGGCGATAACCGCAAGGGCGGATGGCGAGGACCTGGGCATCGGCGAGCTGCGCCGCAGGCTTGATAACGCGATAATAGGGATGGACGAGGAGAAGGAGAGGGAGTACCGGAAAGCCATGTTTGATGCCATCGGCAACGCGGTGACGCTCCGTGACCGCAGGGGGGTGCACGTGAGGAACGTGTTCTCCGGAAGCGACATACAGGAGGACGGCTCGCGCAACAGGTTCCTGGACATGTACATCATGTTCCACAGCAACGTCTTTGCGCCAACCATCCCGGGCATGCTCCAGTCCGCCCCCATAAAAGGCGACGACGAGTGGCATTCGTTCCCCCAGGTGGCGCGCCAGGTGGAAAATGCGCCCGGAAAGAGCTGGCTGGGGATGACCAAGAACTACTGGGAGGCAGGCTATGACGAGAAGTCGGGCATGATAACGTTTGCGGACAGGTTTTCCACAAGGCAGGATGCCGTTGCCGAGGCGTACAGGAACGACACGCCGCTGTTGCTCCACCTCATGAAGATGCAGAGCAAGGAGATAGGGTATGCCCCGGTTGGCACGCCCTCGCTTTACTTCCTGAACCCCGTGCTGGTGCCGCTCGCGAAATACGCCTATAGGACGGCAGTGCACACCATGCCTGCCTTAGACAGCCTCAGGACCACCACGGACTCCACCTGGCTTGCAAGGAAGATAAATGGCGAGCATAGGGAGAAACACGGGAGGAGGGGGCCTGGATATGAATACCCTGCGCACCTTTACAGGGCAGATTACCTGGCCGACGAGGCGGGCAGGACCGGCGAGTTTTTGAAGCGCAGCGTGCCGGGATGGAAATGGGTGGCCAAGAAAATCAGGAAGTCCCACCATGCCACTGGCGCGGGCAGGAAGAAGCTCAGCGACGAGAGCCTGGCCGAGAGCTACGAAATGCTGCTTGCGACAGGATTATATTCTGATGACTTTGAATGAATTCTGCCGAAGGCGCGCCCCACGGCGGAGCCCGGCAGGCAATGGACGGAAGGTTGATGTCTTGGCAGGCAAATGGCACATGCTCGCATTCGCGTCGCTGGCATTGGCGTTCATGCTTTTTGGCTGCCTGCTGCGCGACCAGAACGGCGACCCGCTCAACGAGTTCGTGGCAAGCAGCGACCTCACCGTGACAAAGTACGTGCCCGATGCCGACCTCATATGCAGGGAACTGCCGGGCGACAAGCCATGCTACTGCATGGCGTGCAGCAACAAGACCTCTTACGGCCCGCTTGGCATAGGCTACCTGCTCAGCAGCTTCTACAACAGCAATCTCCGGGGCGGCAACTGCAGCATAAGCCAGTGCAACCAAAGCGACTACGTGGGGATAGTGCAAAGCGACAACAACACCCAGATGAGGGTGTTCGGGCTTGGCGCGGGCCAGTCGTTCGTGTCCGGCGGCCACGCCAACCTTTACTGCAACTACACCCTGCAGATTGCCACCAAGTGGATGAAGGGCGCGCAGGGCTCGCCCCCGCGCGTGCCGCTGGTTTCCAGAAGCGCGTGCTGGCTCGAGAGGAGCATGCTCCCGTTGTACATCTACTATTCCGGAGGGAAGGGGATATCCTTTTCGCGCTCCCGGGAAATCGCCTCATCGTTCCAGGCCGACAACACGGGGCCCGTCATGCTGACCACTGAGGTTTGGCTGAACGGTTCGGACGACAGCGAAGTGGCAAGCGTCAGGCAGCAGGTCGATGCGCTGCGCATGTGCGACAAGTGCATGGTCATCCTGGCAGTGAAGCCAAACGACTATGGCGCGCTTTACAAGCTTTTGGGGGTGCCGGGGGCGATAGACCATTCCATTTACGACAAGATAGACGCGGTCGGCTTCGGCTTCCGCGCAAACGACTATGCGCACTGCGATTCCGCCGAGATAATCCATGAGAACATCAACTTCTCGCGCTACATACTGCAGAAATACAACAAGCCGACAATCTGGCTCTACGTCGGCGCAAGCGAGGGCAACTCAAGCGACGGCTCGTGCCAATGGACCGGCGAGAGCGCGGCAGACTTCTACCAGGAAATCATGGGGCAGACCGGGAACCTCCCAAGCGCAGGGGTGCTGGGCATGAGCCTTTACGAGTTTGTCGACGGGACCGGCCCGCTCCCGTGCAACGGGGTTCAGGGGTGCGATTTTGGCATGCTTTTGGCAAACGGCACGCAAAAGCACCCGGTGATGAATGCATGGTCGGACATGTGCCAGGAAATAGGGGAAAACAGCGAGTATAGGACCCCCCTGATATTTTCCAAGAACGGGCAGGGGTCGGCCTGCGACGTGATGCCCAATGACCAGCCAAGCTTCCACCTTGCCCAAAGCATAGGCAGCAGCCAGGCGTTCTCGTATTCCGAGGCCGTGCCATTGGCAGCGGTGAAGGGCCTCGGCTGCGGCGAGACATGCCCGGGGAACGGCACGTCCATGCCAAAGCCCTCCGCCTACGACAGCACGGGCAATTCATTCGACGCCAAGAACTGCAGCGCCTATCCGGTGATAGACGAGCGCGCGGACGACTTGGACATCAGCGCGACCTACATGCGCGCGGAGTTTGCGCAGGAAAGCGGCTTTGACAACTGGGTGGTCTCGTGCAATGCCGCGCCATGCGGCACGCCGCTTGGCACCACGATGGAAGATATATGCGCCGCGGCAGGTTACCCGCCAGGGGCCGCCTGCCTTGCCCACACGCTTTTTGGCGACGGAAAATCATGCCCGCAGAACAAGCCGTATTTCTGCGCATACGGCCTTGCGCAGTGCATAGAGCTGCCGGGCCAATATTATGTGAAGAACGGCCAGAGCCTGCCCACGGCGATACAGGGCTGCGGCGCCGAGAACTACAACCCGTTTGACGCAGGGCAGAGCGCGTGCTGCGGCGCCGGCAAGTTCGCCGCGTTCCTGCGCGACGGCAGCGGCGCGACCGCGGAGAAGTTCGTGCATAACAACTGGGCCGAGCTTTCCAAGTGCAGCGGCGGAATGGCGGACGACGAGAAGGGATGGACGGCGTATTACCTCGCATCGAACATGTATGCCGGCACGACCTGGAACGTGCTTTCGCAGTTCATAAGCCAGAGGGACTCAAACGGCGACTGCACGGGCACCCAGCACTACATCGACTACCTGCGCTCGCGCGCAACCGCCAACGACGACACGGGATACGGCGCCAAGGTCATGAGCCGCTACCGCGCGGCTGCGGGCAAGTGCGACAGCGACTGCCCGAAATAAAATCTCACGCCGCGCAAGCGCGCTTACGCTGGCATCCGTGAAAACAGAAAAGCAGAAAAATCCTCAAACCCTTATGCTTCGGATTTTACTTTCCGATGGGGCTGCTGCCCCATTCAGGCAAAATCCTTATGCTTCGGATTTTACTTTCCCCGCTTCGCGCTCGCGTTCAAGCTCGATTATCTGGCGGTTCCTCATGATGTCCTTGGGGAAGTGCCTGCCGCGCATGAAGAAGTTCTTCTCGTAAGTCTTTGCCTCGAACTTGGAGGCTATGATGTCGGCCGCCGCCTCCACGTCGAAATCCTTGCAGGAGAAGATGTCAAGCGAGACGTAGTTCTTCTCAGGGAAAGTGTGCATGCTGATGTGCGACTCGGCGATAAGGACGATTCCCGACACGCCCCAGTCCTCGGGCTTGAGGCCCGAGTACGAGAACGTATAGGGTGGCATGATTTTCGTCATGCCTATCATCGATGGCAGCTCGTCCAGAAAAGTGAAAACAAAATTGACGTCTTTAAGCTTCTTCTTGTTGCAACCATACATGTCCATGGTCAGGTGCGGCCCAAACATCTAGTTCTTTTCCTCCCGTTCCCCCTTGCAAGGGAATTCGTTATTTTGCTGCAGGTTATTGCTTATAAAGGTTCCCACATCGCAAGGAAAAAGGAACCTCATAAGCGCTTTTGGCTCAAAATAGGGCAGCAATAGCGCTCTTTTTGAAAATCAGAGCCATAATAGCTTCATTTAATCGATTAGGCATGGAAATAACAGTTTTGGTGCCATTCAGCAATCATTTCCTCGATTTTTTTCAAAAAGGCAAGCTAATGGCTGTTTTAAGCCAATTCAGGCACCTTATAGCCTTTTGATTCGTGTCCCATATGGGACGGATTTTTTACGGCGTTGATGCGCGCCTGCAAACCAATATATAGGATGGCTCAAAATCCATTCCATGCCAAACTGCATACGCTGCGGCGCCACCATGGGGGAATTTGACGCCGGCGGCGACATGATATGCCAGAACTGCGAGTCCGCAGGCGGCTCAAGCGGCACGCCCAATGTGCCGTGCCAGCGCTGCGGCATGTACCTGCCTTCCCACGAGCTTCGCATGTGGAACTCGCGCCTCTATTGCGCATACTGCATAATGGACCTGCAGGACGAGGAGAAACGCGGCAAGGCCGAGCGCGCAAGGGCGGGCAGCGAAAGTGTCAGGGCTGCTGCGATTTGCGAGCGCTGCGGCAGGGAGGCAGACCAGCTCTACACCGTGCAGGGAAGGAAACTTTGCGCAAGCTGCTATTCGCTTGGAAGCCCGGGCGGCGCATCGCCTGGCGCCACCCCTCTGCTTTCGCTCATTGTGGAAAAGGTGGCAGTCGCGCTTGGCGTGAGGCAGAAGCCGCGCACCATCCCCACGCTGCCGCCGGGAAAAATCGGCGTCAGGGTGCCAAGCGCGGAGGAGGAGAAGGAAAGGCAGAAGATAAGCCAGGAGCGCTTCAACCTCAAGGAAAGACGGATGATGGAGGAGGAGCGCGGCGAGATTGGCATCGAGGAGCCGCTGTCAGAGCAGCACAGCAGGGAAAGGAAGCCCTCTGCCGAGTCCAAGAAAGGCTTTTTCTCGCGCCACACCGAGGGGAAGAAGTAGCTAGGCGCATGGCTGCTTTTTGCCTGCGGGCGATTGCGCGCCTGCCTACAGCCTCTTTATCGTCCCTGAAGTTGAAAGCGGCTCAAGCCTCGCAGGCGAGCCTTTCCATCCAGACAGGCATGCCATGCACAATATTGCCTCGTCCACGCGCGACCTCTCGCAGCGCAGCACGCCCCTGCCGCTTGGCGCGTCGTATTTCACCAGCTTGAAGGCAAGCGAAGATATGCCTGCCTCGCCGAAGAAAGAGAGGAAGTGAGTGTGCACGATTTCCTTTGCCTCAGGATAGGCAGGCGGCTTTCCCCCTAGCGAGAGGGAAAACGAGATGTAGCGGCGCTTGAAGCGCTCGGTCGGCTTCATTTGCCCACCAGTGCCAGGAGTTTTTTCTCAGCCTCTTTCCTTTCAACATCCGTGGCGCCGAGCACTGCTGCGAACGCAGTGAGCTCCCGCGCGCTTCTCACATGGGCTGCATCCTTTGCAAGGCTGCAAAAAACAAAACTGGCCCCGCGCTTGCGGCAGGCTGCAA
>Ga0172371_10005946_pt1 | contig 17941 bp, 11 predicted proteins | sample Lak12m_FD_114543 | JGI IMG/M metagenome (GOLD analysis project Ga0172371, IMG submission 114543) | Freshwater microbial communities from Kabuno Bay, South-Kivu, Congo - kab_022012_12m | ecosystem: Environmental > Aquatic > Freshwater > Lake | place: Democratic Republic of the Congo: South-Kivu...
CCGGTCCCTCCGTCCCCGGTCCCTCCGTCCCGGTTCCCTCCGTCCCCGGTCCCTCCGTCCCCGCCGGTCCCTCCGTCCCCGGTCCCTCCGTCCCGGTTCCCTCCGTCCCCGGTCCCTCCGTCCCCGGTCCCTCCGTCCCCGGTCCCTCCGTCCCGGTTCCCTCCGTGACCGCATTGCGTGGGCCGGGCCAGCGGTGCGCCGACTACTCCGTATGGCGCCCTGGGCATCTCTCGGAAGCACGTCCGGACGCCGAACACTTCCTCCAGGTCCGAGAACCCGTCGTTGTCGGTGTCGATCCCTCCGCCGCCTGCCCCTCCGTCCCCGGTTCCGAGCGCGGCCTCGACGTCCGCGGACAGACCGTCGCCGTCGCCATCCTGCATGGACGCTCGGGACACGAAAACGCGAACCGACGGGTCCGACCGGGGCGAAAACGAACCGACCAGGAGGATGTAGTCGGACAAAGGCTCCTGGACCTCGATGAGCGGCAACAGCTCAAGCGCGTTGTTGCTGGCGAAGTAGCTCTTGCCCGCGGCGGCGCCGGAAGCCGCCGGAAGAAGCGTCAATGTAGCGTCGTGGTCGAACCTTCCACTGTCCCCGTGCGCTCCTGCGAAGACCAGGTCGCCCGGGGCAAGCGACTCGACCGACATCGGGAGTCCCCCGAACCTGACCACACGGTGCGGAAACACGATCGATCCGTTCACCGCAATCTCGACGACGGCCAATCCCGCGGACGAAGGGGAATAGGGGGCGACAATCACTCGATAGAGACCGGCGCGCGCGATGGTTGCTTCCAGCACGGGAGGCCCGCTTGGGCCGTCGTCGACCACGGCCACGACCCTGCCGGTTTCCGGGTCTCCCGGCGCGGTTGCTTCCAGCAGCCACACGACGGGGTCGGGCCACAGCATCCCCAAACCGGGGTAGACCGCTTTGACCGTGACAGCAATCCGATCCGCTTCCCGGGCGACGTAGGTCCACGTCCAGGGGCTGGTCAGCGGCGTTCCGGCATCCACGCTTGCCCAGACTGCCGGTGCGCAACCGGGTGCAGGGAGGTGGGCCGCCTTTCCCCGGATTTCCCGCGGAACGGAGGTCTCGGGGGCGGAGGCCACTGGGACGGAGGCCACGGGGACGGAGGCAGCCTTTCCCCGGATTTCCCGCGGAACGGAGGTCTCGGGGACGGAGGCCACGGGGACGGAGGAGGCCAGGTATCTCCTCCATGCTTCCACGCTGGCAGCGAACGCGGTTCGGTCTACCGGCTGAGGTTCGCGGGGAAGGGACGGCGACAGGGACGCGTAGCGGGCCTGCCGCCCGGGTTCGAGATCCTGCCAGAACGGTCCCGCGTCTCCGGGGCCGGCCGCGACGTGCAGCACCCTGGCGAGGGTGTCCGGCGAGGGAACCGGCTCCAAGGTGCGCTTGCATGGCTGGACGAAGAGCCCGGTGCCCGAGTCGGGCAGCGGGAGGCACACCTGGCGCTCCTGCACAGCGTCGGACGCAGGGAGCGATCGCGGCAGGATGGCCTGGCCCGGTTGCTGGGCGAGAGCGCCCCAGGCGCACAACGCCAGCACGACGAATGCTCCGGACGCGCCGACTGCCCGCGGGGCGAGCCACATCGGTGCGCTCCCTGCCGCTGCCACGAGCGAACTCGGTGCGCACTCTGCGAGTCGGGCTGCGATTGTGCTCGACCAGTTCATCTCGGTGCTCAGATTGCCGCGGCTTTGAGCCGGGCCGCGGCTTCCTCCACTTCCTGCTGGGTGGGCGTGAGAGCGAAGCGGACGAAGTCTCGCCCAGGGTTCACTCCGTCCACCTCGCGGGAAAGCATCGCACCCGGCGTTACAACGAGCCCCAGGTCCGGCTCCAGGAAGCGGGTGGCAAGCGCCACCCCATCCATCCCCGTGGGTGCTTTCTGCCAAAGGTAGATCGTTCCGTCCGCGTACCCTTCCGGGAATCCCTTGGACCTCAGGACGGCTCTCAGGACCTCCTGCTTTCTCGCATAGCCGGTCCGCATCGCAGCCAACGCCTCGTCGTCGCGAAGCGCCGCAAGCGCTCCAAGCTGTATGAACGTCGGCGTCCCCGAATCGATGTTGGTCTTCAGCTTCTTCACCTGCGAAATGATGCGCTGGTCGCCTGCGACGTAGCCGACCCTGAACATGGTCATGTTGGCCATCTTGCTGAAGCTCTGGAACGAAACCGCCCCGTCCTTCGTGAACTCAAGGATCGAGCGCGGGCGTTTCGCATAGAAGTTCTCGTTGTACGCCTCGTCTCCACCGATTATCACGTCGTACTTGTGAGCGTAGTGGACAAGCTTGTCGAAGAACTCATCAGGCGCACATACGGTCGTCGGGTTGTTCGGATAGCAGACCCAGATTAGCTTTGCGGCTTGCCAGACATCAATGGGGATCTTGTCCAAGTCCGGCAGGAAGCGGTTCTCTTCCAGCAGGTTCACGAAGAAGCATTTCCCTTCTGCGAAGCGGGTCCCGCGGATGTAGGGCGGGTATGCGGGGTTGGGCACGATCACGGTGTCGCCCGGGTCGATGAACGCCTCGTGGAAATTGAAGATCATCTCCTTGGACCCGAGGGACGACATGATTTCGGTCTCAGGATCCAGCGACACGCCATACGTGCGCCGGTAGTAGTCCGCAACCTCCTCCCGAAGCCGCTGGTGGCCGATATAGGCCGGGTAGCCGGTCGTCAGGTTCTCGTGCAGCTCCTTGACCGTGCGCTCCACCACCGACTGGAACGGCGGTTCGTGCGGGTCTCCCACTCCGAAGTCGATCGGTGCCACCCCCGACCGCTTGAGCGCCCCCACTTTCTCATCGATGACGCTGAAGGCATAGCCAGTCAGCTCCTGGATCCGCTTGGACGGCTCCACTCGCATACGCTCCTCCATTTCAACCGCTGAACCTTAGCACGAATTCAAGACCCGGTGTCAACGGCGACTGCCGATCACGCTACCGCCGCAGCGTCAAACCTGTCTACCGCCGGGGCGCCGGGACCAGCTTGTAAAGCGCTCCTTCAGTTGTGGTCAGGTGGAGCTCGCCCTGGCCATCTTCGAACCACGAGCTGAGCCCGGAAATCTTCAGCGGGGCCTCCTGGTTCACGGCGCGCTCCGCCACTTTGCCGTCGACGATCTCCAACTGCCGCAAGTGGTCCGCACACCAGTCGCCATAGAAAAGGGTACCGTGGTAACCGGGCATCCTGCACCCGCGGTAGACGTACCCCGGGACGATGGAGCAGAAGCCTTCGGGGCCACCATTTTCCTTGACGAGGATTGGAACGACAAGATCTTCGGTCTCACAGTGCGGGTCCCATTTGTACTTCTCCAAACCCTCTTTGCACCTCCAGCCGAAGTTGATGCCCCCCGCCGTTGTGGAAGGAACGAAATCAAGCTCCTCCCACTTGTTCTGGCCCACGTCCCCGATCCACAGATCCCCCGTCCCGCGGTCAAAAGAGAAACGCCATGCGTTCCTGAGGCCCCAGTGCAGAATCTCGGGGCGGAACCCGGGTTGTGCCGGGAACGGGTTCGATTCCGGAATCGAGTAGTTGTTGCCGCACGCAGAGCCGTCCACGTCGATTCTCAACATCTTGCCCAGCAGCGTGTCCTTCTTCTGCCCGTTCCCGATTTCGCCGTGAGCATCGCCCGCTCCGCCTCCGTCCCCGAGGGTCAGATAGAGAAGCCCGTCCGGGCCGAAGCGAAGGCCGCCCCCGTTGTGGTTCGGCTCCGGCTGGGGAACACGCAGCACGACCCTCCTGCTCGACGCGTCGGCCTGCTCCGGTCTTCCGGCGAGGGGTGTGTAGCTCGCGACGATGACCGTGCCGTCCTCGTCCGTGTAGAAGATGAAGACCCTGGCGTCTTTCGGGTGCCTCGGATGGAACGTAATTCCCAGCAGCCCTTGCTCCGACCCGGTGGAAATCTCGTCCTCAAGGTCAAGAAATGGCGTAGGTCCAGGCTTCAGGTCGCGCAGCACCCGGACCTTCCCCGTGTGCTGCTCGAGCACGAGAAGCAGCCCCGGATCTCCGGGCGCAAAAGCACCATCCGTCAACGCAGGGCCACCTTCGATGATCGGCTGGAGCGCCAGCTTCGGCCTCCCCTCCACTGCCTCGACGCCTTCGCACACTCCCTCCATGCTCGGCAACGTCATCCTGAGCCCCGCTTCTTGCGGGGCGAAGGACCTCTCCCATGCCTTGGAGCCGGTCTCACCCTCGACGCACCCCGGGGGCGTGAGGGCCTCTTCCTCCCGACTCGACACAGTATCGCACCGTGTGGCCCCGCACTGCACGGCCGCCACTCCCGCGACAACCACCGCCATGTGAAGCCCGTGCATGTCTGCCCCCACAAGCCTTCAGGCCGGAACGATGCGCATTCCCGGCTTTACTTGCCACTTCCTCATGATCACATAGAATCTCTCCCGTCTGAGAGGTTGGGGACCATGTCCCAGGAAAACGGCCCCGTTGGGCGGCTCTACCTTTACATTCTCACCGCCACCGTCGCAGCACTGATCCCGGTGGTCCTCTACCTGATCCTCTCCGGGCGCTCGTGCAACGGCGACGGCACGCAAGGCAGCCCACAGGATGGACCGGAAGGCAGCCTGGACCGGCTGGCCGCCGGTAAGGACCTGTTCCGGGAGAAGGTGTCGCTGGAGGCCGGGGACCTCCCGTTCGCGGACGTGACCGACGTGCGCAAGGCAGCGGGGGGGCGAGAGGCCGAGGCGCGTTCCCTTACGATTTTCGCTCCAGCGCTCCTGCTTCCCAACAGGGCAGTCCTGGACGAGGCGATCGCACGCCTCTTCTCCGCCATGCCTCCCGGCACCGGGACCATCACCGCCAAGCGCCTGGCCCTCGCATTTACGAGGGACGGGGAGGGCGCAATCTCGACACCGGAGATCTCGGGTACCGGAACATTGGACCGCGACGAAAGCAGCGTCCGTCTTCGGCTGTCCTGGTATCCGGCAGGAACGGGGACGGAGCCTCATGACGCGGGGACGGAGGCCCATGACGCGGGGACGGAGCCTTGCTCTCTCGAAGTGATCCGAACGCTGAAGACGGCGTTGCTGTTCGTGAAGTACGAGTGCCCGTCTGCTCCGGCATGGACTGCCGGTTTTCTTCCGCGCAGTATCCGCGTCTCCTTTACGGGGCTCACGGTCACTTCGAGCAGTTATGTCGAGGCAAGGGACCTCCGGCTGACCAGCGCGGACGGGGCACGCACGGTGCTCTCCGCTGACGTCGCGACGTTTACGAGTGCGAGGGCGGTGGAGCCCGATGCGCTTGCGTACGGCCTCTCGCCCGCCCGGCTGGGCGGTGACCAGTCCTGGACGGCAACTCTTGCGAACCTCAGCGGCGATGCGGAGCATCTTGCGGCCCTGCCCCCCTTCTCCGCTGCATCCGGCATGCCGGGCACGCACCTCACCGCTGCCGGGGCGGAAGCGGATGCGACAGGAGGTCTCAGGTTCAGCCGGGCCGAGTTGCGGGCCAAGGGACAGTGGTCGCTGGAGACAAACGCTGCGACCTGCACAAGCGAAGGCAAGGCCCGAGTATGCAGCTTTGACTCGGCCACGCTTGCGCTGCCCGCCCTGGCGGCCAAGCTTACCGCGCCGACTTTCAGCGCCGCTTTCTCGCCGGATTCTCCGCCGCAAGTCCGCTGTGACGGCTGGAAGCTGACGTTCTCGTCCAACCCCCTGGAAACCGCGAAGCTGCTGAAGCTCGCAGCTCAGGGCAAGGCCCTCATGGACAAGGTCCGCGGCGGCGATTTCGATGTTCCTCCGCTCGTTTTCCCGGACCCGCTCCCGGACATGTCCGTCAAACTGGACAGGGGAGAGATGGTCATTCCGTTTGCAGCGCAGAAGCCGATCTCGGGAGTTTCGATCAAGGCGACGACTGCGGGGGGGACCATCGAGAGTGCTGAGGTCCGCCTCTGCGCCGGGAAGGGGAGCTGCAGCGAGCTGGACGCCGCAGCAGGGGTCCGTACGGACGGCGTCGGTCGGGTTGTTTCAGCTTCGTTCTCTCTGTCCGGAGCGATGCCTGCCAGGAAGCTGGCCGCGCTGCGGCCCGAGCACGTGAAGGGCGTCGATGACTTGTCGGTCAAGTGCGACGTGAAGGCGTTTCCAAGCGTCGAAGGTGAGTTCCGACTCACCTGCACGGGAAGCGTCGAAGGGGTGACGGTGGAGCACCCCAAGCTGGCGCTCACTCCCCTGACTGTGCCGCTGGTAAAAGCGGAGGGCGAAGCGACGCTGAACGTGAGGAAGCAGACGCTTCGAGCCACCATCTCCCGGGTACAGATTGGGGAAGTCTTCTTCCGCGGCGCCCTCGACGTGGAGCGGCTTTCGGGCATCCCCAAGATCAGGCTCGACATCGACTTTCCGGACCAGAAATGCGCCGCGTTGCTTGCGTCAGTGCCAAGGAGCTTCATCCCGGATCTTTCCGATGCCCGGGTCGAAGGATCGGTCTGGTTCAACGTCGGCGTGGACGTGGACGTCGCTGACGTTCGCCGCACGCTCAAGCTCCGTGCAGACGGCGACCTCACCAGATGTCGGGCCGTAACTCTCGGCCGGGGCTTCGACGTGGACAGGCTCAACAGCCCCGACTACCTCCACCGAGTCAGCGTAAACGGCGAGGATCTGGGTCTTGACGTGGGTCCTGCCAGCGGCTCGTGGGTGCCGCTCGAAATGGTCCCCAAGCCCGTGCAGGCAGCAATCTACGGAACAGAAGACCTGGCCTTCTTCGAGCACAACGGCTTCAGGCTGGGGCTCATCAGGAGGGCCGTGATCCTCTGGTTCGAACGCGGCAGGTTCGCTTACGGCGGAAGCACCGTAAGCCAACAACTCGTGAAAAACCTCTTCCTGACCCGGCACAAGACGCTGTCAAGGAAATTCCAGGAAGCCATAATCGTCTGGCACATGGAGCAGGTCGTCCCCAAGGACCGCATCCTGGAACTGTATATCAACTGCATCGAGTACGGGCCCAAGATCTGGGGAATCTCCCGTGCCGCCGCGACTTACTTCGGCAAGCACCCGTCCCAGCTCAACCCGATGGAAGGCGCATTCCTGGCCGGCCTGAAACCCGACCCGACATACGGCTACCTCCAATTCCATCGAGGTGCGTTGAACTCGCACTGGAGGCAGAACCTGAACAGGGTGCTGAAGCGGATGCTCGACATGGGCGTGATCAGCATGGACTACTACCAGAAAGCGCTCTCAATCCCGCTCGCCTTCAAGCCCCGCGGAGAGGCGCCGCTTCCGCCCGACGCTGCGTCCCAGGAGAACCGCCCGGTCCGCGACGCCCAGGACCTGGAAGAGGAAGAAGAAGGGGTCGCCCCCGCTCCCGTGCTTCAACCGCCCGCGGCGAAAGAACTGTAGCTACGATTTTTCCTTCTTCCGGCGCTTCTCCAGGACCTTCTCGATCTTCTCATCAAGCTCGGAGAAAAGGAACGGCTTGTCGACGAAATCGTCTGCGCCGTAAAGGGGCGACGTCATTTCGTTGAGGTTCGGGCCGATGGCGGTGAGCATGATGATGCCCGTCTCATCAAATTCGCGCTTGTTGCGGAGGTACTTGCACAGCTCCCATCCGTTCATGACCGGCATCATCACGTCCAGCAGGATCACGTCGGGCTTCTCGACCAGGGCGACTTCCATGCCCTCTTCGCCGTTGATCGCCTCGAACACCTGATTGCCCTGCCTGCTGTATCTCTCCCGAATCAACCTGATCTGGTTGATATCGTCATCGACAACGAGAATCCTCATGCGGTGCCTCCCGTTACCCCTCGCAATGCCATTTCCTGTTTATCCCACCGACCCCGGTCCTGTCAACGTGATTACGGATCAGTACAGCACCCGGGTGAGCAGGTAGAGACCCAGCGTCTTTCCCGTATATGTCTCCGAAGACGACGAGATGTCCCAGCCTATCGCCTGGTAACTGAAGCCCAGCTCAGCGTCGAGCGCGTCGCCGATGGTCAACCCAAGACCAGATTCCAACCCGACGCGGCCGTCGGCGCCGTCGCGGCTGCTTCCGTCACAGACTCGGGAGGCAAGAGCGTGGGTGCCCCCGATCCGGCTGCTGACGCATCTTCCCCTGTTCCGGTCGCGCCTCCCGACAGCCCTGCGACCAGCGCTGCCACCCCTTCAACCATGTCCCCGTGGCCCACCAACAGATTCCCCTGCCACGACCAGAGGAACGCCTGAGGGAGAGTGTCGGCCTTCCAGGCCCGTCTGCCAGCGGGCCGGTGCCCGTGTCAAGCGCCCAACATTGCCTTGGATCGCACCCATGTTGCCGACCGCGATCGAGAGCAAGGGGTTGACACGTCGGGAGCGGTTGTGGATTCTCGGATGGTGTGGAGGTGACGATGAGGAGAGCGGCGTTCGTTGCAACGTTGGCGCTGGCGGCAATGGAGCTTTCGGCGGTCTCGGACGCGTGGGCCGAGCCGCCGAAGATCTGCCTGATGCCGCTCGGGAAGGCTGACAGGAAGCTGCTGGGCAAGGCCGTGTCCGGCATCAAGGCGTATTACCACTTCCCGGTCAAGGTGCTGGACGACAGGCCGCTTCCCAAGGCAGCGTACTATGCGCCGAGAAACAGGCATCGTGCGGAGAAGCTGCTGGATTACATCGAGAGCGAGACCGCGGGCACCGACTGCAAGATAACGATCGGTTTCACGTCCAGCGACATCTCGACCACGAAGGGGAACAAGTCCGACTGGGGGATCTTCGGGCTGGGCAGGCTGTCGGGCACGTCAGCGGTAGTCTCGACGTTCAGGCTCGGGCGCAGGACGAAAGACAAGAAGCTGGTGGCCCGACGCACGATCAAGGTTGTCAATCACGAGCTCGGCCACGTGCTCGGCCTCCCTCACTGCCCGACGCCAGCGTGCATGATGAACGATGCGGAGGGAAGCATCAAGACCGTGGACAAGGAGGAGGGCGACCTTTGCGACTCCTGCCGCAAGCAGGTCGAAGCCATGCATATGGTCAAGATCCCGCCAGGCAAGCCCGACTGGAACTCTCTCCTGGAATAGGATTACAGCGCCCGCCCGACTATCTCCAGCCCTTCCTCCAGCCGACGGCCCGCTTGCAGCCAGGAGATGCGGACCGTGCCGGGAAGCTCGAACAGGGTACCGGGCACCAGCAGAACACCGTGCTCGTCGTGAAGGCACGCAGCAAGCGCCATGTCGTCGACTCCGTCGGGGAGGCGGACGCAGCCGAAGCCCGCTCCTTCGGGCTTGTGCCACGAGAGGCCCTGCACGCTCCTCACCCAGACGTCCACGATCTGCGCACCGCGGCGGGAGAGTGACATGGCCTTGTCCCTGATGCCGTCAGCGTGCTCTTCGATGATCCTCGTCCCCGCTGCCGCTGCCGGCGCCGTCCCCACGCCCAGGTTGAAGTGTGCCATGCGCAGCTTCGCCACAATTGGTTTGGGACCACTCACCCAACCGAGTCGATAGCCGTATGCGCCGAGCAGCTTCGACAGCCCGGACACGACGACAACATTTTCGGCAGCGCCGTGGAGCGACGTTCTGTTTGAGAAGCACCTATATACTTCATTAATGATCAGGAAGGCGCCTTTCCTCTCGGCCGCTCGGGCAAGAGCAAGGACGTCTTCCCTGTCGGAGAACACTCCGGTCGGGTTCCCGGGCTCGCACAGCATGATCGCCGAGACGTCCATCTTGTCCAGTGCGGCGCAGGCCTGTTCCAGCGGCAGGCGCCAGCCGTCTTCAAAGCGGCGCGTCAACCGCACCACGGGCCCGAGGCGCCTGGCCTGAGCGACCATGGGCTCGTACAGCGGCAGGTCCACGGCGATGGTGGAGCCCGGCCTGGCCAGCGAAAGCAGCGAAAGCAGCGTGCCGCCCGTTGCGCCGGGCGTGAACAGCACCTCGTGCTCCGCTATGCCCAGCCACCCGGCCAGCGCTGCCTCGAACTGCGCCATCTGCTTCCACGGCGAATCCTCGGTCGCGGGAACGGTCAGCGGACCGATGGCATCCACGCCGCTTGCGTGGAGGTTTACTGCTCCGTCGTGCCGGAAGGCGCGATCGATATACCAGGACAGGTACCTGTTCTCAGTGAAGCTCATCCGACCTCCCGCTCTTCGGGCCGGGACCGTGGGCACCGGATTCCCTGGCCGTGCCGCGGATTATGCACGCAAATCTGGCCGCGCACAACGCAGAGTGGTACATTCCATCGCGTCGGCACGGCCGGCGCCGAGGCAGTCCCATCCGCCTGGTCGGGGAGGGCGGGGTGGTGGGGGCACTCCCTGGCACGGCCGAGTAGTGGGAGGCATCTTGCGCAGCACGGCCACTATCCCGTTCCTCCTCGTCTTTGCGGGCTGCTCCGTCTACGGCGGCGAGGAGCAGTCCGGTACACTGGAGTGCTCGGAGCTGGCGCTGCCCGATTGCGAGCTGGACCGGCCGTTCGTACTGGAAATGGATTTCGTCGCATTCTCGGCATGCGAGAACCTGCTCGTTCTCAGGGTCCAGGACGGCGGCAAGAGCATCGGTGTCAGTGACGGCGTCGAGATGCAGGTGGACAACGTCGATGCAGTCGTGAAGAAGCTGGAGTCCGGCGAGGTGACTCTTGCGGTGCCCGAAGACGGCGCCCGCATTGCGCTGTACCTGAACTCGTCATGCCCGGAATCCTTCACCCCGGTAGAAGCGCGCAACGGAACGATCACCTTCCACGAGATGGAGTTGGAACAGGGCGGCACGTTGCGGCTGTCGGCCAAGTTCGACATCCACGACGGCCGCGAGGAAACCGTGCTCGGCACCGGTGCCACTCTCGACGTCGAGGCGGAGATCAGCACAAGGCCGCCCCACACCTCGTTCATGGAATGCCCGTAGAGGGGCCGTGCGTCTGGGAGACGGCTACTGCTCTTCGGGCGGCTGGGCTTGTGCTTCCGCGGAGTTGTTGCCGCCGTAGGTGGTGCGCATCTGGCAGCGCTGGCCTGCGGAGAGCTCGGATATGCTGCGGGTGACCAAGCCGAGGGAGGTGGACTCGTACGGCTCCACGATCATTATCTCGCCCACGACTTCGTCGGGAATGTCCTCCATGTCGCCGGCTTCCACCGCCTCGAAGCCGTCGCCGCGGTGCAGAACCGTGAACCGGTTGCCCGCTACCACGCCGTCGCTGCGGCCGCGATCGAGGAAGACGTAGTGATGCTCGCCCAGCTCCGTGACCTCGGAGAACGCCTCGACGATCACGCCATCGACGTTCGCGGCGTTGGGCTTCGGGCCGACCATGAATTGGTGCTGGAAGATGTCGGTGACCAGGTCGCCACGCTCGATCTCCTCGTATGAGGCAAAGAGCAGCCCCTTTACGAAGCGCTTCTCGACGCCAAGTGCCTTTGCAATCCCGAGATGGCGGACCTTGTACCCGACCGTCTTCTTCGTGACCGGGTGGAACACCTCCTTCTCGACTCGGTAGACGGTAAACTCCTCCCCCTTCTTGATCTTCTTCGGGATGTAAAACTCCATGTAGACTTCGTCATACTGCCCCAGGAATCCCTTCTCCTCCCGGGAGTACCTGATCTTGCCGCTCTCCTTGAACTTGCGCTCGGGGATGAAGCCGTAGCTCCTGGCCGCGATGAAGACGTCCTTTGGCTTCTCGGTGTATCGGGATTCGGCCCAAACCCAACCGGGGCCCTGGGAAAGCATGTTCTTGGGGATGATCACCACGTAGTCACCGGGGTAAATCCAGTGCGGATTGGTGATCTGCGGGTTGAACGCCCACAACGTCGGCCAGAAGTGCGGGTCGTCGAAGAACTGCTCGCAGATGTCCCACAGGGTGTCCCCTTCCTCCACGATGTAGACACGTTCGCCGGTAATGGCAGGGTACGTCGTCACGATGTCGGGCTCGTAGTCCTGCCCGTAAAGCGGGGCAGGGGCCAGGCAGCAGACGACCAACCGCACCAGGTTGAAGAGCAAGACCTTCTTCATCGCCGCCCCTCCCTCACTGCAACTCTGCAATCTTCTTCTTCGCAATTCCCGCCGCACCCGTCAGCGGGTACGCGGTCACCAGCCGGTCCATCATCTCCCGGGCCTGGCCCTTGTTCCCGGAATTGTACTGGCACAACGCGCTCTTGAGCATGGCGTCCGGGACCTTGTTGCCGTCCTGGTAGAGCGCAATGACCTTGTCGAAGCACTCCTGCGCCTTCTCGTAATTCTGGATGTCGTAGTATGCCTCGCCCATCCAGTACATGGCGTTGTCCGAGTAGTCGTGGTTCGGGTACTGATCGAGGAATCGCTCGAAGCCCTCGATCGCATCCGCATGCTGCTTGCTCCTGAGAAGCTCGAACGACTGGTTGTAAAGCACGACCGGCCGGGAGTCGAACGAGGAGCGCTTCCGCTCAGCCGGCTCCGGCGCCGGTACGGCCTCTTCGGCCACAGTGCCGTCTTCACCGATTATGCGCCCCTCGGCGTCGAGTTGCTGCAGCACCACGACAGGAGGCTCCGTCCCCGGCGTCTTCCTTGGTGGTGCCTCCTCGGACCTGGGCGAGACCTTGACGACAGGGAGCGGCATCGGCGGCCCCCCGGCCCGTTGCGCCAGCGTGCGGGCGGAATCCACCTGATCTTCCAACAGCAGCATCTTGTTCTGGAGGTCATCCAGCACGACTGCCGTGTTGGCCGACGTCGCCTTGAGCTGCGCCATCTCCCTCTTCAGCTCCTCCATCTGCCGGAGCATCAGCTCCTCACGGTCGTTGCATCCGGGCAGCGCCACCAGGACCAAGACGGAGACGATTGCGATTCCGACAGCAGTTTGACGATCGACGTGGCCGCGCACGCGGACACCTCCAATATCTCCCCGCAATTGTAGGTCAGCTCGGCCGAGGGTCAAAAAACACTACCCCCATTACAGGCGGGGCAGCAGTTGACATGCATGGCTCTGCTACTACTTTACGCGCGGTGCTGGAGGCAGGACGATGCGCATGGACAGTTTCACGATAAAGGCCCGGGAAGCGATGCTGCAAGCGTTCCAGCTTGCGGGGACCCGGCGCAATTCGGAGGTGGGGCCGGAGCATCTGCTATTCTCTCTTCTGCGGCAGGAGGAGAGCCTGGTGCCGTCTCTCCTGAGGCTCCTCGAAGTGGATACCGCATCGCTTCAGCGCAGGACGCTGCTGCTCCTGGACAGGGCGCCCCAGCTCGGGCAGTCGGTCGAGGCCCCCGCGTCCCGGGAGTTGGCCGCAGTCCTCGCCGCGGCCCACAAGGAGGCGTCCGCGCTCACGGACGAGTACGTGAGCACCGAGCACCTGCTGCTCGGGCTGGCCACCACGGGCTCCGATGTCCGCAAGCTACTGGAGGAGCACAAGGTCGGTAAGGACCGGATCCTGATGGGGCTGCGTGAGATCCGTGGCACGTCCCGCGTGACGTCCGAAGAGCCAGAGGGCACGTTCAAGGCCCTGGACAAGTACACCCGCGACCTGACCGCGCTGGCCCGCCAGGGGAAGCTGGACCCGATTATCGGCCGTGACGAGGAGATTCGACGGACCATCCAGGTCACGTCACGGAGGCAGAAGAACAACCCGGTCCTGATCGGAGAGCCGGGAGTCGGCAAGACCGCAATCGTCGAGGGGCTCGCACAGCGCATCGTCGCACAGGACGTGCCCGAGCAGCTCAAGGACCGGCGGGTCTTGTCCCTGGATATGGGTGCGCTGGTAGCGGGCAGCAAGTACCGCGGCGAATTCGAGGAGCGCCTGAAGGCGGTGCTGAAGGAGATAGCCGGCGCGGGCGGCGAGGTGGTGCTGTTCATCGACGAAATCCATACGGTCGTGGGCGCAGGCGCCGCGGAAGGATCGCTCGACGCGTCCAATATGCTCAAGCCTGCGCTGGCGCGTGGCGACCTCCACTGCATTGGCGCGACGACCCTGGCCGAGTACCGCAAACGCATAGAGAAGGACCCCGCGCTCGAGCGGCGATTCCAGCCGGTGTTCGTGGGCGAGCCGTCTGTCGAGGACTCCATCTCCATTCTCAGGGGAATCAAGGAGAAATACGAGATACACCACGGCGTGAAGATCACCGATTCCGCGGTCGTGGCAGCGGCGACGCTTTCCGCCCGCTATCTCACGGAGCGCAAGCTCCCCGACAAGGCCATAGACCTCGTGGACGAAGCCGCGGCCCGCCTTCGTACCGAGATCGATTCCAAGCCGGTCCGCGTGGACGAGCTCGACCGCAAGCTCATCCAATTGGAAGTGGAGAGGCAAGTCCTGTCAAAGGAAGAATCCAGGTCCGGCAAGGAAGCTCTGAAGAAAGTCGAGAAGATGATTGGTGACCAGAGGGAACAGCTCGCCGCGCTGACGGCACACTACAAGGCGGAGAAGCAGGCCATCGACGGGATCACGCGCATCAAGCAGAAGCTGGAGGATGCCCGCAACGCACTGGAAACTGCCCGACGGAGCTCGGAGTGGGAGACCTACGGGCGTCTGCAGACCAGTGAGATCCCTGCCCTTACGACGGAGTTGGCCAAGGCACAGGAGAAGCTCGCGGAGATCCAGAAGGATCAGAGAATGCTCAAGGAGCAGGTTGACGAGGAGGACATCGCCCGCGTCGTGTCTCTCTGGACCGGCATACCGGTCTCCAGGATGATGGAAGGGGAGATGCAGAAGCTGGTCAGGATGGAACAGGCGATCGCCTCGCGAGTGGTCCACCAGGAAGCGGCGATCGAGGCAGTCTCGAACGCGGTCCGGCGGGCCCGCTCCGGCCTCCAGGACCCGAATCGCCCGCTGGGAGTGTTCCTCTTCCTCGGCCCGACCGGCGTGGGTAAGACTGAGCTGGTCAAAGCGCTGGCGGAGTTCCTCTTCAACGACGAGCGTGCGATCGTCCGCGTGGACATGTCGGAGTACATGGAGAAGCATTCCGTGTCCCGACTGATCGGCTCGCCGCCCGGCTACGTGGGTCACGAAGAGGGCGGTCAGCTCACCGAGGCCGTGCGCCGGCGCCCCTACAGCGTCGTCCTGTTCGACGAAGTCGAAAAGGCGCACCACGAAGTGCTCAACGTCCTGCTCCAGCTTTTCGACGAAGGGCGGATGACCGATGGCCTCGGCCGCACGGTGGACTTCAAGAACGCGATTGTGGTGATGACGTCGAATCTCGGCTCCGCGGCAATTCGAGACGTGGGAGGAGAGGACCGCGACGAGATCAGGGTGGCCGTGGAGTCAGCGATCCGGGCGCACTTCGCTCCGGAGTTCCTCAACCGCATCGACGAGACCGTGGTGTTCAATCGGCTCAGAAAAGAGGACATCGCTTCCATCGTCGACATCCAGATTGCCGGCTCAAACCGCTTACTGAAGGACCGCGGCATCGTAATAGAGATCTCGGACAAGGCGCGGCGGCACCTCGCCGACGCCGGCTGGGACCCGACGTTCGGCGCCCGGCCGCTCAAGCGCACGATCCAGAAGCTGGTGATGGACCCGCTCTCGATGCAGATCCTCAAGGGCGAGATCAAGCCCCCCTGCACGATCTCCGTTGACGCTGACAAGGGAGCGCTCCGTCTCCACCTCGCCTGACTGCCACTGTCCTGAGCGTCCTCGCCGCTGCGGTCAGCAGTACGGCCGTCAATACGAGCAGCAGCGCTCCGGCATCAGACGCAGGCGCTGCCGGAGAAGTTGCGCACGTCCCTCCGCCCCCGCCGCCATCCTCGTCTTCGACGCAGAAGCCGCAGTCCTCTGGGCAGCCGTGGCAATCCTCGCCGGCTTCGCATGTGCCGTCGCCGCACTGCGGCGCTCCCTGTTTGCAGTCTGCAGGACAGCTCTCCTCCGTCTCGCCCGCATCGCACGTGCCGTTGCCGCAAGTCCGTGCCGCCTCGCAGTCTGGGGCGCAGCTTGCCGCGGTTTCGCCCGCATCGCACGTGCCGTTGCCGCAAGTCCGTGCCTCCTCGCAGTCTGCGGCGCAGCTTGCCGCGGTTTCGCCGGCTTCGCACGTGTCGTTCCCGCAAGTGGGCGCCGCGCCGCAATCCTGGGGGCACGACGAGCTCGTCTCGCCCGCCTGGCACGTGCCGTCGCCGCACACCGGGGCAGGCGGGCCCGGACATGCGGCGGGGCTGGCCCCAGTTGGGTCCGCGCCTCCAGTGGTTCCGCAGTCGTAGTACTTCCCTTCGGTATTCCAGCCGCAGCTCGGGTTCCCGCCGCAATGGATCATCTGCAGCTTCCCTTGCTCGCAGTACTCCAGCAGCTCGCCCGAGCAGCACCCCTCGTACGTGACTTCGCCGCACGCTGCCGCGCTGCAATCCGAAGCGCACGACTGGAAGTTCTCTCCCTGGCCGCAAACTCCGTCGCCGCAACCGGCTGTGGTGCTGCAGTCGGCAGGGCAGTTTGTCTTGTTCTCTCCGGCCTCACACGTTCCGTTGCCGCAGACGGGCTGAGGCGGGGCCGTGCCGCACGCCTTGGGATGAGCGTTCGACGGATCACCGCTGCCATCTGTGCCGCAGTCGTAGAAGGAAGCTTGCGAGTTCCACCCGCAGGACGGCGAGCCGGCGCAGTTGATCTGCTGGAGGCTTCCGTTCTCACAGTATCTGAGCATCTCACCATCGCAACACCCCTCGAAGGAGATGGCGCCGCAGCCTCCGCCCTGGCAGTCTGCGGGGCAGTTCGACGTGCCCTCCCCCGCGTCGCACGTGCCGTTGCCGCACGTACCGGTGGACGAGCCCTTCGCACACACGCCCTCTCCAGAAGGCGGGGGTTCCTTGAGCGGCACGCACGTGAAGCCCTGCGGGCATCCGCTTCCACCGTTCGGATCCGCACAGAACTGAGTGCAATAGCTCTCGGCCCCCGCGGTCACGCAAACCATCGGCGAGTCGCAGTCGTTGGATGAGTTACATGGCGTGCCGATGCCCGTCTGGCTTCCCTGGCAATCTGCCGGGCACGATGCGGCGGACTCGCCGGCTTCGCATGCGCCGTTGCCGCAGACTGCTGGTGGGATACCGGTCGGATCGTACTGTTGGACAAGGCCCGCGATCCAATCGGCGTGGATGTCCACCCGCGTGTTCCATCCGTTCTGGACACAGTACTCGTCACCTGCCGACACGACACCCACGACTTCATCCACGCCGCCGGATGAGAGGATCCCGGGGCCGCCGCTGTCGCCGCCGCAGGTGTTCTTGGGGTTGGATTGGTTCGTGAAATTCCAGAACCCGTAGGAGTTGACGTCCCCCATGCTCGATCCTACGTACATCTTGGTACCGACCGAGTTGGGGTTCCCCACCTGGCTCTGGCCGTACCCGACGAACGTGATCCCTGTCCCATCCATCCCGTTTATGGATGCGACCCTGAATTTCATCGGCGTAACCGTCGCCGGCTTGTCCAGCACGAGGATCGCTATGTCGTGCACTTGCACTACTGCGTTGTCCACGACTGTCTGGCCGAATTGCCCGTGGGGAATTGCCTGCACGATGTTGTACACCGCGGTGGACTGGGTCGTGGAAGGTCCCAACCCGAAGTTCTTGGGCGGATCGCCTGGAAGCAGGCAGTGCGCCGCGGTCAGAACTACCTTCGGCGATATCAAAGTGCCCGTGCAGAGGTGACCCCACGACACGACCGCACCCACCGCGGGATGCCCGTTGTCCACCCAGCCGCCGATGATCGCTTCCTGCTGAGACTCCAGGCCGGCGCCACCCGGCATCTCGACCGCCGTCGGCTCGGTCGATCCCTCGTATTCGCACGACATCAGGACGACCGTCGCAAGGGCAATCGCCGGCAATGCGAGGAGCTCGTTCCCGACTGTCGTACTGGATCGGATTCTGCTGGGGCTACTCGGCATCCGGACCTCCAAGGCAACCACGCAGGGTGGTCGTGCTTCCAACCGACCAACGCCCCGCATGTTACGCCCGCGCTCGCCCGCGGACAAGGGCTGCGCGGATTCTCCGTCTCGAAAATCGTTGTGGATGTGCCTCCAGTTTGCTACATTTCATGCATGCGTGTCGGCCGTCTACAGATATCGGCTTTGTGCTTGGCGCTGATGGGATGCGGGAGCGGGGGCAGTGCCGAG
>Ga0172371_10005947_pt1 | contig 17940 bp, 18 predicted proteins | sample Lak12m_FD_114543 | JGI IMG/M metagenome (GOLD analysis project Ga0172371, IMG submission 114543) | Freshwater microbial communities from Kabuno Bay, South-Kivu, Congo - kab_022012_12m | ecosystem: Environmental > Aquatic > Freshwater > Lake | place: Democratic Republic of the Congo: South-Kivu...
AAGTTTTAGTATAGCCGTCGGTGTGGTTTGCTTTCCCCATGCCGGCGGCTTTTTTTATAGTCCTTCTTTTATTTTTTACTTCTTTTTTCAAGCTCTGCCAATATTTCTTCAGGGGTTATATTCAAGCTTACCAACATAACCAACAGATGAAACGATAAATCAGCAACTTCTGATATCGTTTTTTGTTTATCATTGTTTTTAGCAGCGATAACCACCTCGGTGGCTTCCTCACCCACTTTTTGGATTATTCTGTCTTGTCCAGCTTTGAAAAGGGAAGCGACATATGAGCCTTCTGGCATTTTTTCTTGCCGGTCTTTGATTATTTTATACAGTTCATCTATAGTCATATTTTTATGATAACAACTTTTGATAAAAACAGCTAATATTTCCAGTGTGACAGACGTTTTTACCAATGAGTTTAACCTTAATCAGTAGAGTATCGTTATCGCAATCAGAATAAATATCGACTACTTTCAGCTTATTTCCCGATTCTTCACCTTTCATCCATAGTTTTTTTCTACTTCGACTGTAGAACCAGACATATCCACTGCTTTTGGTTTTTTCCAAAGATTTTTTGTTGCTGTATCCCAACATATACACTTCAAATGATTGGTAATCTTGGATAATCGTTGGAATTAATCCCTTATTTTTCTCGAAATCAAGTTTTCCTGTTTTCATAATTAGTTTTGTCTAACTGATATTTTCTTTTTTGCTAAATATTGTTTTAATTCCTGTATTTTCATTTCTTCAAAGTGAAATAACGAAGCAGCAAGAGCGGCATCTGCCTTACCTTCCATAAAAACATCATAAAAATCTTCTTTTCTACCTGCTCCACCGGAAGCAATAACCGGTACATTTATTGATTCCGAAATAATCTTTGTCAATTCTAAATCAAAACCTTTTTTTGTTCCATCCCGATCCATACTGGTTAAAAGAATTTCACCAGCTCCTAATTTAACTGCTTGTTTTACCCATTCTATTGCATCTTTTGCTGTCGGTGTCCTACCTCCATTGATATAAACATCCCAGCTATTTCCTTTTCTTTTAGCGTCGATTGCAAGAACAATACATTGACTTCCAAAGATATTTGCACCTTCCGTTATTAATTTTGGGTTCTTTATGGCAGCAGTATTCAGCGATACCTTATCAGCGCCGGCTATAAGTATTGAGCGAATATCCTCAATCGATCTAATACCTCCTCCGACTGTAAAAGGAATAAAAACCTGCTTTGCAACATTTTTTACTACCTCAATCATTGTTTTCCGATTATCAATGGAAGCGGTAATATCTAAGAAAATCAGTTCATCAGTTCCTTGGTCGTTATAAAATTTACCCAGCTCGACAGGATCTCCGGCATCTCTCAATTTGACAAAATTTGTTCCTTTTACGACTCGTCCTTTATCTACATCCAGACATGGAATAATTCTTTTAGCTAACATATTTGATTACCTCCTTTAAATCAATATTTCTTTCATATAGTGCTTTACCAATGATTACTCCGTCAACTTTCAGATCCTTTAACTTTTTAACTTGATTGGTTGATGAAATTCCGCCAGCTACAATTAACTTCATTTTGGTGACAATTCTTAGCAATTTAATACTTTCATAATTTGGTTCGGTTAAAGTCCCATCCCTTGTCGTATCGGTATAAATGATTGTTTTTACCCCCATCAATTCGAGTTGCTTAACGGTTGGAATTAGATTAAAGTTGCTTTTTTCTAACCAACCTTTCTTCATCAATTTACCGTTTTTTGCATCAAGAGAAACAATCATTCTTTCTCCATATAAGTCGATTAGCTGTTTTAGCAAATCAGGATCTTCTATGGCAATCGTTCCTAAAATAACTCTATTAACGCCAATATTGAGTAATTTTTCTACAGAGGATAAGTCCCTCATACCTCCACCGACCTCAACTGGTATTTTTACTTCCTCAATTATCCTTTTCACAATTTCGACAACTTGTGATTTACCGATTTTTGCTCCATCGAGATCAACAACGTGAATTGATTTTGCGCCATTCTTTTTCCATTTCCGAGCCACTAAGAGTGGATCATCATAATAGACAGTTTCTTTATCGTAATCGCCTTGATAAAGCCTGACACATTTCCCGTTTTTTATATCAATTGCTGGTATTATTTGCATAAGCTAAACGCACATAATTTTTTAATAGCTTTAGTCCATCTTCTCCACTTTTTTCCGGGTGGAATTGAACACCGAAAATATTATCTTTCTCGACTACACTACAGAAATCTACTCCATACTCAGTTACACCAATTTCTATGCTTTTCATATCAGGAACACAATAATACGAGTGGACAAAATAGAAATAACTATTGTCTTTAATCCCTTTAAATAATCTTGATGGTTTTTGCTTAATACTATTCCAACCAATTTGTGGAACTTTTAATTCTGTATTAAATTTCCTTACTTTTCCTTCGATTAAATTCAAACATTTAGTATTTCCTTCTTCACTTTCAGAAAATAAAAGTTGCATGCCAAGACATATGCCCAATATTGGTTTCATATTTCTAGTTTGATCGATTATCACTTTATCTAATCTACTTTTTCTTAGATTTTCCATTCCTGCAGTTGCTGACCCAACACCGGGGAATATTAGTCCTTTTGCTTTCTCAATATCCTTTGGTGAACTTGAAACCACAGAATTAATTCCCAACTTATCCAAGGCATTTTTTACACTTCCCAAATTTCCTATACCATAATCAATGATTGTAATCATATGACTCCTTTTGTTGATGGAATTTCTTGAGACGATCTTTTATCAATTTCGCAAGCTATTCTGGTCGCACGAGCAACTGCTTTAAAAATCGCCTCTATTTTGTGGTGATCGTTTCTACCGCTTTCTACTTTGATAAATAGATTAACCTTTGCGTTCTTAGCAAAAGCATCCCAGAAATCATAAATAAGCTCCGTACTTAAGTCTCCAACTTTCTCTCTCTTAAAATCACAAGCTAGTTGAAAAGCATATCGGCCAGAAAAATCTATAGCGACTGTTGCCAATACTTCATCCATAGGTAAAATAAAAAACCCATACCTATTTATGCCTTTTTTATCTTTTAAAGCTTGTAAAAAAGCTTGACCCAAAACAATACCGATGTCTTCAACCGTATGGTGTTCATCAATATAGGTATCTCCTTTTGCTTTTATGTTTAAATCAAACAATCCATGTTTGGAAAATAGATCCAACATATGATTAAGAAAACCGATAGGAGTGTCAATTTTTCTTACTCCTACACCGTCTATACCTAATTCAATCAGAATATCCGTTTCATTTGTTTTTCTGGCGACCTTTACACTTCTTTTCATAGTAAATATTTAATAACTTGTAATACTGATGAAAATCTCATTGATCCAATTTTTTGTTTCCCAACATAAATACAAGGAATTCCAGCTTTCTCCGATGCTATGACATCACTTGGACTATCACCAATATAAACAGTATTTTTTAACTCCATTTTGTCTATCACAGAAAGCAACATATCGGGAGCTGGTTTCCCATTAGTAACATCTTCTAAAGCAACAATACAATCAAATGTTCCATCCAGTTTGTTTTTTTTAATGAAATAAAGCGCTTCATTCCTTGGTCTCCCGGTCGCAATAGCCATTTTTTTATATTTAGTTTTCATTCGTTTTAGTATAGTTCTAGATATTAATAACGGCTCATTATCAATCAATCCTTCCCCTTTTCTATTACCAAGATATAATTTCTGAAAATATGCTTTTACTTTTTCGTATGGAATATCTTTATTATTAATAAGCGTATATGTTGCGTCCCAATCATTATTCATGCCTACTCTATTTTTGATTTCATTTACTTCCTCTTTTTTGACTTCACGTTTTAGGAAAAAACTAACGGTTTGTCTAATTGCTTCACGATAAGATTGTGAAACGTCGGCAAGAATACCATCAATATCAAAAATCAATCCATCAAAATTGTTTTTCATAGGTAATTAAATATGTTTATAACTTTGTTATTTTGTAATTTCGTTCCGATTGTTATCCGTATTGCTTTTCCGGTTAAAGAAGAATCGTAATAACGTAGAGCAATTTTATTTTTTTGGAAATATGTTTTTATTTTTGAGAAAAGAGTTTCCTTTGGTCGAACAAAAAGAAAATTTCCGTCAGAGGGATAAACTTTTAAATTATTATTTTTCCTTAATGCTTTATAAATCCTTTCCCGCTCTTTTATTATTTTTTCAATAATCTTTTTATAAATCTTAATTTCCGTTAGCGCTATTAATCCAGCAAGTTCAGCGGCAACATTAACATTATATGGCGATTTAATCTTCATTATTTGTTTCACTAAAAATGGGTTGGCAATAATATATCCAAGTCTTAATCCAGCAATTCCAGCCCATTTGCTAAATGATCGAAGAATAATAAGGTTTGGATATTTTTTAATAAGAGGCAAGGTTGTTTTCCCAGAAAATTCAAAATATGCCTCATCAATTAAAACAAGTTTATTAGACTTAAGAATATTAATTATTTCTTCAACAGGAGTTAAGTTTCCGGTTGGATTGTTAGGATTACAGATGATAATAAGTTTTGTTTTTTCATTTATCGAATTTTGTATTTTTTTAACATCAATAGCAAAATTATCTTTTCTTGGAATGTTTATAAGCCGTCCGCGATTTAATAAAGTAAAAGTGGTATAACTACCGAAAGTTGGAGGACAATTAATTATCTCATTATCCGGATCAAGGATTAATCTCAATAATAGATCGATTAGCTCGTCGCCACCAGATCCAACCATAATATTGTCACTTGAAACACCAATATATTTACCAATAGCTTTTCTTAATTGCTTGTATTCTGGGTCTGGATAATACTGATAACCTCTAAAATTTGATAGTACTGTATTTAGATTTTTTGTTGGACCAAAAACATTCTCATTAGCATCAAGTTTGTCAATTCTTTTGATCTCAATATTATTTTGGACAATTAAATCATAAGCAGATGGCACTGCTTTATATTCCTCATAATTAACTAAATCCTCTCTAATAAACTTTGACAAATCAATTTTTTTCATAGATTTTTTTGTTTATTGATAAATCGGATTGAAACTGATTGTTTGTGAGCCGGTAATTTTTCCACTATGGCAATTGTTTCAATGGTATCTTTTATATTGTTTAACCCTTGTTTGGTGCACTCTTGAACCTGCATCCATTTGCCATAGGAATCAACTCCAAGCGGTGCATACATTTTTGCCATTCCACCGGTAGGTAACACGTGATTGGCACCGGTTGCATAGTCGCCACTTGATTTTGATGTCCAATTACCTAAAAATACTGAACCGGCATCGGTAATTTCCTTGACCAGCCGTTTAGAATCTTTTATCATTATTTCTAAGTGCTCCGGTGCATATTCGTTTGTAAATCTGATAATTTCATCCATATTATCTGCTACGGCAAACAGTCCATATTTTCTTATAGATTCTCTTGCTCTATTTTTTGTTTCTAATTTAGTTAATTGTTTTTCAATTTCGATTATTGTTTGTTGAGCAATTTTTTCTGATGTCGTTAATAAAACACAAGCAGAATCTTCTCCGTGTTCACCATCAGCCAATAAATCAGCAGCAATAAAAGAAGGATTTGCTGTTTCGTCAGCAATAATAAATACTTCCGAAGGACCGGCCGGCATATCTATGCTTATTTTTTCTAAAGCCAACATTTTTGCAGCGGTTACATAAGAATTACCGGCGCCAAAAATCTTATAAACATTTGGGATTGTTTCAGTTCCGTAAGTCATAGCGGCTATCGCTTCAGCACCACCAACTTTATATATTTTCTTTAATCCAATCATATCTGCGGCAACAAGCGTTACCGCTGGTATTTGTCCATCTTGTCCTGGAGGAGAACACATAATTATTTCCTGACAACCGGCAATTTGAGCGGGAATCGCGCTCATTAAGACGGAAGACGGGTATATCGCTTTTCCACCGGGGATGTATAAACCGACTTTTCTGATTGGTCGCCATTCGCGCCAAACTCTGATTCCTTTTTCTGACCTAACCACTGTATCCTTTTTCGTGGGTAATTGCGCTTTCTGAACAAAATTAATATTTTTGATCATTTGCTTTAATGCCTTAATTGTTTGTATATTCACATATTTATAAGCTGCCTTAATCTCTTCTTTTGTTACCTGAATCGTTTTATAGTTATCAGCACCGTATCGTAATTGATATTTTTCAAGTATTGCCTTATCACCATTATTTTTCACATCATCCATAATCTTTCGAACTGAGGGCATAATTGATTCATTGCTACCAGCTGATCGATTGATGATTCTTATATAATCCTGTTTAGATAAATTCTTAAGTTTAGTTACTTTCATATAATTAATTTCTCAACTGGTAACACCAAAATATCCGAAGCTCCTAACCTTTTAAGTTTTTCAATTGTTTGCCAGAAAACATCTTCCTTTATTACCGATTGGATGGATATCCACCCCGGATTCGCCAGAGGAGAAATAGTGGGGGATTTTAGACCCGGAATAGCCTTTTTGATTTTGGGAAGAATTTTTTCTGGTGCATTCATCATTACGTATTTATAGTTTTTTGCTGATAAAACACCTTTGAAACGAATAAGAAGCTTATCAATGATTTTTGCTCTCTTCTCATTTTCTAACGAAGAGGGATTGGCTAAAAGTACAGCCTCCGAATCATAAAGTTTTTCAATGATACGAAGGTCATTTAGCGCAAGTGTGCTACCGGTCGATACAAGATCTACTATGGCTGATGCAATACCTAAAATTGGAGTAATTTCGACTGAGCCCTTGATTTTCATAATATTTACATTGGTATTTTGTTTATTGAAGAAATATTCAGTTGAACTGGGATAAGAAGTAGCAATAGTCTTATTTTCCAGATCTTTAACAGATTTAACTGTAGATTCTTTAGGCACGGCTAAGGATAACGAACAGAATCCATATCTAAGGTTCAATAGCTTTTTTACATTTGGTCGAGTTTCATTGATGAGGTTTTGGCCAACAATACCTAAATCAACTGCACCGGATTCTACATAATCGGGGATATCGTCGTCGCGAACATAGACGATATCCAAAGGAAAATTACGACACGTTGAAAACAACCGCTGCTTATAGCTTTCAAATTCCAATCCCGAAGATCTAAGAAAACCTACGGTTTCTTCGGTCAATCGGCCGTTTTTTTGTACTGCCAGTTTTAGTTTATTGTTCTTCATAACATTAAAAATAATAAATAACTTTTGGGTGGCCGACGGGATTTGAACCCGCAACTTTCAGCTTCACGGGCTGACGCTCTTGCCAATTGAGCTACGGTCACCAATAAAAAACCCCGCTTTTGGCGGGGTCTGGTAATTATTCTTTATACTAAGACTACCCCGCCTGAGCGAGGTAATGATGTCCAACATTTGATATAGTTATTGATATTATCATGTTAGTATGGTAAAATGATACCATACAAGTTTTTATTTGTCAAGCACTATGACTAAATTCCTAGATGAGAAGTTTAATAAAACCCAAACGTTTTTACCTCAAGACGAGAAAGAGAGGCTACTTGTCAAAGCTTTCGCGTCATTAAAGAACGAGGAAGAAGTAGGCGCTTTTCTAAGAGATCTTTTAACTCCAAAAGAACTTAAAGAATTTGCCAATAGAATCGAAATAGCCAGATTATTATCAACCGGCAAGGCATATTTAGAGATAGCAAAAGAATTAGGCGTATCGACGACAACTGTAACTAGAGTAGCTTATTGGTTATTTTCCGGTTGTGGAGGTTATTACAAGGCTATAAAGAAAGTAAGCAAAAAATAAATACATATCAGGTTAAATACTTAAATAAAATAGACTACAGTGACAGTATAAACAATACTTCTATCTTAAAATGGCTTTTTTTATAATCCTTCGTTAATAATTTCTACTGAAAAATATCTGCTTGAATTATCATCTTGAAGAAACTGCTTTGAAGATTCCATCTCTTGACTTCATATATTTTTTATCCATTCCCTTAATATTTGATAGATCAGCTACAAAATGGACATTACTTATTTCTTTTGGGAGTTCACATTCAATTTTTGGGATATCTTTTATTGAATAGAAAGATAGTGATTTTTTTGCCAGTTTATAGTCGAATTTGTCTTTGGCGGCTATTTGCCAGGTATTCCCTAAAGTTAAGCCTATAACTTGGTCTAGATATAACAGAAGGTCAGGCTTTTGGCTTATTTTTGATCTTATATCCTCGGTTAGTTCTATTATTGAAATGCCAGTTCCCACTCTCTCCACAAATAGCGAAGCAACAATAATATCAATATCATCTGGTGTGTTTAGCTGTTCTAGCGAGAAATAATGCTGCCTTAATCTGGAAGTCGCGCTTTTGACTTCTATTCTTTGATTGTCTGCATTGAAATCATATTTATCCATGGGTGATTGGTGCCATGCATTCACCAATTCAGCCGGATTGGTCGATTGATGGATTATAAATAATTCAGACCATAATCCTTGCACTGATTTGCGAGGTGCTTTGCTAATTGAACGGAATAATTCTACAAGTTTATCTACTGATTTTGATATATCAGAACGCGATGGATTTTTTCCAAGAAGGGAAATTATCGTGCCACCAATCCGTAAAAAATAATCTTGCATCTGCTTGTCAGGATCAGAACAGCAGATAACGGTGAACTTATTTTTTTCATACTGTCCATTATGTGAAATTTTGCAGTCGACGTCAAAAAGAACCATTAAATGTTCAAGCTTTATCGGTGCCGGCCTGTTTGTATAAATAGCATCTTCTGGAGAAACCAAAAGGCAAGGGAAATCATTCGAGTCTTTTGCTAATCTGTGTCTTGGATAATTCGTAACAGGGATAGCTGAAAAAGCGGGAAAGTCATTCGATGGGAGTCCTACAGGCCTTTTAAGTTTTTTATAAAGTTCTATTAGATTTATCATATTAATTACGATTTATTATTTTGTTGCTGAATGAGCCAAGGTGTTGCCATTTTTTGAGGAATCCAAACAGCAATATTATAAACATCCTCACCTACAGTTTTATCACCTTTTATAAGTTTGAGTCGATGTATCTGCACAATTAAATTATTTTGATTTCCTATATTGCGGTCTCCTGGGTATATTGCTCCTTTTGTGTCTGGATGAGGGCCTTGAAAAAGATTTACAATTTCATCTGTGTCATTAACGCTTCTATCACGGATAAGCCATCCTTTATCAGGTGAACTGCAGCTCATAAGATAAATACTGCATTTTGCATCAGGATTTTCTTCAAGGAAATTTCTCACCTGCAGGAGAAGGCCAATATATTTAAGGGAATCATCAGGATTGCTAACCCTAAATAAAGAGAGCAATTTTTTATGGGTTTCACCCAAAGGAGCAGATTCATTAATCATGTGTTGCTGAATTACCGTTCTTTCTTTGCTTCCTGTGTCTTTATGAAATTTAATTACTGATAAAAATTTACCGATAATCTTTTTATTTTCTTCAACTGCTTCTTTTAAGTCATGTGGTGATCTTGGGTAAAACCACTCATCGCTAAAATTATCCTGTAGGTAATCGATATCAATGATATTCTTCCTGGTGGGGCGAAGTTGTCTCGGCATAAGAAATACTCTTTTCCAATCAGTCAAAGGCTTACCGGAATTTTTATGTTCGATTAATTGTCTTCTTATATCTTCTTCATGCTCGATATAATCCATAAAAGCCTGCATTGTTGGTTGATCAATAAAAATTCTGCAGTAACCTAAATAACTTCTTTTATATCCTAAAAAACGGGCTCTCTGCTGAATTGTATCGGCGTTTCCGACTCCAACACCTCGAGGCATATATGTAACAGTCAAGCCTTCAACAGTAAACCCTCTATCCATTGCCTGGCCTCCAACCAAAATATAGGCATAGCTTGAACTCCAATCTATTAAAGGTGTTTTGCCTTTCGAAGTATTTATTTCTTCAACTTGAGTCATACCTATTGTCGAGGGCAGGTATTTCAAAAGTTTATCAAAGAGTGGAAGTTTTTTGACTGTTTTTGTTAAATTATCATAAGCTGATTTTAATTCATCAATTAGATCCATTTTATCAAGGTCATTATCTGGTAAAAGAAGTGTTTTTTTCCAGTACTCTTTTATCTGCATAACCCATTCGTAAAACTGATTATGCTTCAATCTTCTTATAGATGGATGCACCATCATTGATCTATTTTTTCCTCCATTCTGCAACAGTCGGGCCGAGGCTACTCCCAAAAAGAATACTGCCATTGCTTTTTTCAGACTGTCAGGTGGTTCTAAAGTAGTACTGTTAGGTAGATCGCTTACCGGAATCTTTTCTACTAAGTTAGGGAAATCTACGAAGAAGTCTTTTCCTCCTACATATTCTTTGCCTGGCGTTAGTACTTCAGCAAACTTTGGTGATAGGACATTTATAATGTTTATTAGTAATGGGCCTTGTGGTGTAGCGGTGTATTGCAGAAAAGTGTGATGGGGTAATAGATTGCGTATTCCGGTAATGCATTTGTAAGTTGTGCTTTCCGTGCCTTTTTTAACTAATGTATTCAAACTGGCCTGGTCAGCTTCATCATCTATGATTAAAGAGGGAATATTTGACCAATCAATTCCAAGATTTTGAAGTACTTTTATTAGATTATTCAAATGAGTGTGATTTTTCATTACCATTATTAACACTGTTTGGCGCTCTTCGGGACGAATCATTGGATCGTGCCAATTTATCAGCGTGTCCTTAATAGCAACAACCCGCCTGTCTTGAAGTCTTGGATTTGTAAATAATTGCCACTTTCTATCAGTCCTTGAATCAAACCGAAGGTCATGTCTTATCCTTGAGACTGATTGGTTGTATAGAGGTATCGACGTTCCAGCAATCACTATTATTAATGGATAGTCATTGTCACGGGCGAGCGCAGCGACGGTAGTGAAAGACATCGTTTTTCCGCTCTGGACATATCCTACTGCTAATCCCGTTTCTGTAGCAGGTATAGATTTTGGTCCAATGCAGCGGCTTAATATGTTTACAGCTTCATTCGTCATTACTTTTTTGCTGTCTACAGGAACATTAAGATTATCAAGCAGGTTATCTGTTTCCGTTCCTATTGTTGGATTCCAAAGAGATCGAGATGAATTACCGGTAGAAATAATCTCAATAAGCTCGGGTTTTATTTGATCAGTATTAGTCATATTAATTTTATTAATTATGGTTTTGACAAAGCATCTCTCAAAAACTGGTTAATATTTCTTCTTACTGTTCCTACCTGTTTAACTCCACTTTCGCGTGCAGTAATTTCAGCGAGAACGATGGCGGATGCAACTCTCAATAATCCTTCCAATTTTTCCTCATCTGCACCGCAAAATCTTTGCATAAACGGGTGAATAAGCGCCATACGAATACCAACTTTTCTTATACCGTCTGTATTTTCCGGCTCAACCAAATGGTCACATATTTCAATCCAATCACTGACTGCCGGATCATCTGATAATTCAAGTACTATTCTCCATGGTTTCTCATTGATTTTTATGTCAATTGTTCTACGGCATAATCTTGTTGCATTCTGTAATTCTAAAGGAGGCGGACAATTTTCAGGATCGGCAACCATTTGTGGTTCCATCACTTTTGGCGCCTCGTGCTCTATTACATTAGCAGTTTGTTTCGAAGCAGTTTCAGCTGCATGGCGAAGTTCAGTTCTTTTTGGGTTAACACGATAACCTTCGGCTTGCTTAATAAGAGGTTTTGGTTCTGCATTCAAATGTTCTTCAAGCAATTCCAGAAAAACTTCCTCATTGTCGTCTTTCCAAGAAAATCCATCTTTTGTGTGGCTAACATCAAAACCCTCAAGATGAAGTTCGCCGAAAAGTCTTTGATAGGTAAAGCTGTTAGATTTTTTGAAGATATATTCCGGCCGGTATCCTTCATCTCCGCTTCCCTGTATAACTCTTGACCGCCGAAAAAGAGAAAAGCCGGCATTGGAAACACTGGCAGTTTCTCTCAGTGCAGCAAAACCTTTTACTTTAAGTCCCCTGCCAAAATCAAAATCAATTCCCTTTTTCCATTCGAAGGCTGGATCTGATGCATTTCGAAAATAAGGAGCAACTAATACTTGCGGATCTTCATATGTAAGCAGATCTCCATTAAACTTTAATTCAAGAATATCGCGACGGAAAAATTCCCTGTAAATGCTAGCTAAATGCTCCCTTATTTTACCGATCGTTTTTCCTTGAATTGGTTTATGAAGTTCTGAAAGAACAATAGCAGTGAAATGAATATTTTTATCTTTTGGCTCATTTTTTATAGTCAATTCTTCCATTGAATCACGGACAATTTTATTGATGTCAAAAAATACTTCTCGTGCAGTTATTTCGCCTAATGCTCCTGTTCTAACAGCAAATTTATCAGCGAACCAACAGGCTGCACTTTTCATACCCATGCCAAATTCACATAAGCCCGAATCATCATCCGGTAACGCAGCTGGTCGAAATGCTCGAGCATAATCCTTTTGATAAATTCCAGCAGCATTATCCATAATGGTAATTTTTCCATTATCTTCGGGATTTAGTTCAATACTTACGCGTAGTTTAAATTCAGGACCTTCTAATTGATGAAGTTCTTCTTTATGATCGAGGTAGCTTTGTAGAGAATTATCAACAAATTCAGCTAATGCAAACCACGGCTTATAATTAAGGTGTTTAAGGACCGACAAAATGCTGACGCCTGGTCGAATGTTGATACTGTCAATAGGTGCGGACGCCATAAATTTTTATTAAATTATTTTCTTTTCAACTAGAATGGAATAATCTATCTTTTGCCGTGCTGACCGGATAAATTTGACCTCCAGATAACTTTATTATATACCAATCTCTTACAATAATGCAGGATATTCTGAGATGCTTAAGGAAGCTGTACAGCGATGCAGGGAATAGCAGTTGAAATATAAGATGATTTTCCAGTAGAAGAATTTTCTTTTGAGATTAATTTATTAGCAATGCTTTGGACGATATTGACATTGACCGCATTGCCAAGAGCTTCAAAAGTCTTTGTGGCGTTTAATGGAAAATTGGGAAGGTTTTCCATACTTTGCAGACGAGAACATTCCTTAGGTGTCATATATCTTTTTTCCCAGGCGATTATTGGTACTTGTGTTGAAGTCATCGACACTAATGTAGGTGATGTTGTTGGTCTTTTAACACGAACACCAGAAGCGCGAAACTGAATAAGATATTTCCATATATTCCTTTTTTCTCCTATGCAATTCCACTCCAGTTTTTGCAGGCTTGATGGAAATTGAAGTATTTGTGGCAGCCATTTATCAATCCATTTTTTGTTTTTTTTATAGAAAGTTCGATTCATTTTTATAAAATCAATTTTCCAATCAGGGAATTTTTTTGTTTGAACTCTTGCATAAGAAGGTAATGCTTGCATGATCTCCTTGTTTGATAATTTGCTCAATTTTTTTCCATGGCTTCCTTGATATTTCTTCAACTTATTAATACCAATAACATGAGGAGTAGTCTCCTCAAAAGGATAAGTTGCACCGAATTCCATTGACCACAACGGAGATGGAATCTTTTCTTCGGCGGGTACTTCATTAATAAAATTCTGCCATGCTTTAAGACAATTAATTGTTCTTATTGATAATTGATGTGCGTCAGCAGGTTTTTCATCAAGGATCGTCCGGATCGATAATTTTGGATTAACAGATTTTTCTGGCCAAGAAAAATTATTAAGGCCGTTTCTGCTGCCAACTATAAAAAATCTTTCACGAATTTGCGGGATATTAAAACGATGAGGTGATAATTGTTGAGCGTCAATGATGTATCCTTCATTTTCCAACTCTTTTTTTATTTGTCTCCAAGTATCACCGTTATTATGCTTTTGAATATTTGCTACATTCTCAAGCATAATATAGTCAGGTTTATGATAATGAATAATTTTTAGTACATACTTAAAAAGATCGCCGTTTCTTGGACAATTAAATCCTTTTTGGTCGCCGGCTTTGGAAAATGGCTGGCATGGGAATCCCGCGCATAAAATATCATGGTTGGGGATATTTTCAATTACTACTTGCCGGATATCTCCTTCTGGTTTGATACCGAAGTTTTTTTCATAAAGATTAATAAGTTGTTTATCTATTTCGCAGGCGAAAACACATTCATGACCGAGGTTTGTTAATGCGAGATGAAAGCCACCGAGTCCAGCGAATAAATCAATGAATTTCATATAATTTTCATTTACATTTTAAAGATATCCATTAATTAATAATATACTAGTTTTAAAACAATTGAAAGTAATGGATTCTACTTGACAAACCGTTTCTTAATCTTATATAATCTAATATAATCTTATATAGTCATTTTAATATATAACCTATGACAGATATAACCAGATTCGACACAAGGCTGGAATCACTTCCGGCCAATATTCTCACCCTTATAGCCTCGATTGACGAGTTGAAAGGCCGTTGGACGGCTAGTGCTAATTTGCACCCCCAAATTCTAGGCAGGCTTAAACAGTCTGTTCTTATTACTTCTACAGGCGCCTCAACCCGTATAGAAGGGGCAAAATTGAGCGATTCTGAGGTAGAAGACTTAATGAGAGGTATTTCCGTACAAAAATTCAAGGACCGCGATGCCCAGGAAGTAAAAGGCTACTACGAACTCTTAAAAAACGTCTTTGATTCCTGGCAGTCAATCAAGCTCAATGAAGGAACGATTAAACACTTCCATCAGGAAATCCTTAAGTATGTTGAAAAGGACACCTTTCACCGTGGACAGTATAAAGTCACCGAAAACAAAGTACAGATGGTCGATGTCAAAGGAAATATAGTTGGTACGATTTTTGAAACGACACCAGTTTATTTAACTCCTATTGAAATGCAGGAGCTGGTCGAATGGACAATCGAAGCTTTGAAAAACAAAAAATATCATCCCTTACTGGTGATCAGTAATTTTGTGGTTGAATTTTTAAAGATCCATCCTTTCAGAGATGGTAATGGCCGCTTATCCAGAATTCTCACCAACTTGCTGATGCTGCAAGCCGGTTATTTGTATATGCCGTATGTATCACATGAAAAACTTGTCGAGGAAAAGAAACAGGAATATTATGTGGCTTTGCGAAAAACACAAATTACTTTTAAGTCTGAACAAACCGATCTTATACCATGGCTTACGTTTTTTCTGAATATTATTTTGGATCAGTCAAAACAGGCAGTTGAACTGCTTAATGCCGATAATGTGGAAAAAACATTGTCGGAAAAGCAGCTGGCCGTTTTAGAGTATCTGGAGAAAGTAAAAGAAGCTACACCATCAGAAATAGCAGAAAAAACAAATGTAGCTAGACCAACAGTCAATCAGGCTCTTGAAAAACTACTCAACCTTAAAAAAGTGGAGAGAATTGGCATGGGCAGAAGCACCCGATATAGAATTTTATAATTCTTTTGTTCTGCCGGTATAAGCTTGTGATTCTGGACCTCCTGGAGGATGAAATTCATCATGAATTTGTTTGTGACGTCTGTAATTCTGTATATTTTGTCGGTACCAACTTTCCCAACTTTCAGGATCAGGGATTTCCTCCGGTAATTTATCAAATACTTCTTTCCAAAGCTTAAAATAAGCTTCTTCTTCCGTATCATTAAGTATGTCGCCTGTTTTAACTTCTGAATCAGCTCCGCCATGAACTTGAAATTCTTTTCCAAAAATCCGTTGAAATAAAAACAAGGCTCGTTTCATATGTTTTTCTGAGGTCACCAATAGTATGTTTTTTATTCCTAATTCTCTGGCAATTTTTCTTGAGGCAAATGCTTCGTAAATCGTATCTCTCCCGTCTGCGACCAAAACAATATCTTTACTCTCGATATTGCCTTTTCCTAATAAATAATCCCTTCTCATTTCTGCACCGGTCAATTCGTAGTACTTTGAATCCTCCATGTAAGTTGAGTAATGTCCGCCTAAAGCAAATATTTTTGGAGCTCGTTTTTGTTGAAATAATTCCCAGCCTTTATCAAGTCGTACGGTAGATAAAGAAGTTAATCCACTGTTGTTTCTTCCCCCCCAAGAACTATTATTGAATCATATTTTATTGGAGTCTTCATTAGCTTATTATATCAGGAAGAATAATGAATAATTTGGTCAAAGAAATGATAAAATTAATTTTAGCTCTATGTTGCCAAACGAACAATCTCATAAAATAGCCGGACTCGATGCAGTTTTAGTTAATATGCCTTCATCACAAGGTGTATTTAAAAATATGGTTGACTCTGCTTTAAGTAGGATAAAGGCCGGAGATCAACGATTTGCTCCGGTTGATCAAATTGTTTTTGGAAAGCTTAATGCTCTTGCGGACGAAGAAAAACTAGATAAAGAAAATTGGGAAGTTGTACGCACAGATGATAGCGTTATTATCATAAATAAGGATTTTCTTGCAATTCAAGACGAATTTGGTCATTTAGAGGGGGCAGCTGGTATTTGGGATGGCGCAAAATGTAAAAATGCTTTAGGAAGATATATATCAATTTATTCTTCACAGAGACGAGCTCATTTAGATTTATTTCGGCAGGCACTTGATTCACTTAGCCAAAACGGTCAATCTCAACTTTCTCAACACATAAAAGAATTATGGGCAAAAGAAACTGGCTCGGCTACTTTTGATGAAGCTTCAAATAATTTTCAAATGCAAAATAGATTAGTAGCAATTCCGTGGGTAGATGATTCCCCATTTGTTTGGGATCAGATCTTGAAATTACCCAAAGAATTAACAGATAGATATTCCACTGTTAAAAAAATTAACGAAATTGGATTAATTTTTGCAAGTAGAAATTTTAGAGGTCAGGCCGCTCCCAGCCATGATTATTTTTCGTATGCACATGCTGTAGCTAAACAAAGAAATACCGATATGAAAAGTGCTTTTTTGTCGACAGCATCCCATGAGGGTAGTCATGGTCCAATAGAAAATGTCGCGTCTTTAATAGCAGGAATTCCCGAACTTTCTTTTATATCTGAAGGGTTTCCATCGGTTTTTGGCAATGATTCTAGAGAGTACGATCAATTAAGCCCGAATAGAAATACTGTAAATATAGATTTGTTGATTGATTATGAACAAGAACCTGATGATTCAGTTAGAAAGTCATTAATTTATGTGGGAGGGGCGCGGTTTTATCGTTCGCTAATAAATATATTAGAAAAACGAGAATCCCCAAAACCTTGGCTTGATATTGTGAAAAACTTATTTTTGACTGCTGATGATATGCAAAAAATAGATGAAAAAGATCCTAGTTTAAGACTAAGATTTTTTACAGAATCGTTATTAAAAAGATTAGACTTATCAAAAGAAGAATTAAATGAAGAAATGAAAACTTTTGAAAAAAATCCAAAAGAATAACTATAAAAAATAAACTGATCATTTCGGAACGGTATTCACGCCCCCCTTACCCCCCAGAAACGGAGAAGTTGATCATTTCGTCTACGGATTACCCTTCCTTTTAGCCGGGCAATAGGCATCAGCCACTTCGAGCCGGTTAATTGTCCCGCTAAGCGGGGTCGGATTTACACCGATTTTAGGTCGCTTCCGGCTGTACCCTTTACGACACGTGTTGAAATTACATGAACATTTGGTTTTGAAAACATGACGGCGTAGTATTTTGCCGCTTCTTCAATAGAAGTAGTCACTTTGTACCAGATAGGGTACTGTTCGTGATCGCAGTAAGCGACGATGACGATCTTGAAACTAGGTTGATCAGTCATATATTCGAGTGAATTGTTAACTATCGGAACAAAACGGCTCTAATTTGCCTTTACAGACTGGTATTTAATAAAGCCAATACATTTCCTCGTCGTCCCCCCTATACGAGCGGTAGTGATTATTTTTTAGAACGGTATGTCATCTGGATTGACGTTTTCCTTGAGCGGTTTTGTCGGATCCACCGGTTCATCGGTCGGAGCCGGTAATATT
>Ga0172371_10005948_pt1 | contig 17939 bp, 18 predicted proteins | sample Lak12m_FD_114543 | JGI IMG/M metagenome (GOLD analysis project Ga0172371, IMG submission 114543) | Freshwater microbial communities from Kabuno Bay, South-Kivu, Congo - kab_022012_12m | ecosystem: Environmental > Aquatic > Freshwater > Lake | place: Democratic Republic of the Congo: South-Kivu...
GCCGGGATGAGGACGGCGTACTGAGCGTGACGGGGTCTTTGATCGACGATATTTTTTCACGGATCGACCCGGACGACCCGGAGTCCATGCGGCATTTCCATAAACTGATGGTCGATCTGGGCGTGATCGGCGCGCTGAAAAAGAGGGGCGCGAAAGACGGGGATACCGTGCGCCTCAGCGGCGAAGAATTTGATTTTATAGAATAGATGGAGTAAAAAAAAGATGCAGGATGTAAAAATAACAAGCAAGCAGAGGGCGGGCCTGCGCGCAATGGCGCAGGCGATCGAGCCCGTGGTGTATATCGGCAAGGACGGGATCACCGACAATCTGGTAAAACAGGTGCTCTCCGCGCTGGAAGCGCGCGAACTCATCAAGTGCTCTGTGCAGCAAAGCAGCGGCGTGGACGCGGGCGAGGCCTGCGAGACGCTCTGCCGGCTGTCCGGCGCGCAGGGCGTTTCCGTGATGGGAAGAAAATTCGTGCTGTACAAACGGTCTGAACAGAACCAGAAGATATTTTTTTAATTTTCTACCTTTTCTTTTAAAGAAACCGGGGTTCCCGAAAAGCCTGCTTTTTGGGGTGAAACTTAAAGGTAGCAAAAAGAAAACCTCACGATAATCAACAGAACAAAGCCAAAAGAAAAAACCAACCAATATCAAATATTGTTGGTTTTCTTTAGTTTTCTGCTTCTTTTTTATTGTATAAATAATACAGTGTACACTTAGATAAATCGGATAATCAATTGGGCAAGCATTGGAGACGGCATGGGGAGATAGTCTCCAGGCCTCCGCGAGCCGCTTGAAGGGGGTTATAGGGGTTGTTAGGGGGATGTAAGGGGGGAGATACGGAATCCCCCCTCATCCACCTAATAGAAAAGTTTAAATATAAAATATTGAGATATTATTACATGCTTCATAAACTCGTCGTATATAGAAAGCTGCGATAATCTTTAAAAAATAAAAGCGGAAAAATCAAACGAGAAGGAGAAGTTCACGGAGGATCTTGCAGGCGGCGGCAGTGGACGCGCCGCTCGGATCAAGGGGCGGGGACAACTCGCAGACGTCCAGGGCAACGATGTTCAGGGATGAGAGCGAAAGGACGGAGCGGAGCAGTTCGTCAAAGGTGACGCCGCCCGGCTCGGGCGTGCCTGTCCCGGGGAACACCGCGGTGTCCAGTATATCCAGATCCAGCGAGAAGTACACGGGCCTGCCCGAAAGCGCGCGGATCGCGTCTTCCAGCCCGGCGAAACCGAAGGGCGTCAGGTGCGTGTGTTTCTTTGCCCATTCGAATTCGGTTTTCTCCCCCGAACGGATGCCGAACTGCCATATCCGGCCGTCGCCGAGTGTATCCCATATGCGCCGCATGACGGTAGCGTGGGAGAGGGATTCGCCCAGGTAGTGGTCCCGAAGGTCGGTATGCGCGTCGAAATGCAGCACGCAGACATCCGGGTATTTTTCATGCACCGCGCGCAGCGCGCCCAGAGTGACGAGGTGTTCGCCCCCCATCATGCAGGGGGTCTTCCCGTCCGCGAGGACCTTGCGGGTGAACTTTTCCACGCCGGCGAGCACTTTTTTTACGTTGCCGAAGGGCAGCTCTATATCGCCCGCGTCGGCCACGGAAGCCGACTGCATATCCTTGTCCTGGTAGGGGCTGTAGGTTTCCAGGCCCCAGGAATCCGCGCGCATGGCGGCGGGTGCGAACCGCGCGCCCGGGCGGAAGGACGCCGTCCCGTCAAAGGGGGCGCCGAACAGCACGGTTTTTGCGTCGCGGTAGTGCCTGCAGCAGCCGATGAAGCAGGAAGCGTTATTTTCCATTTTTATTCTCCAACAGTTTTTTCACATAGGTGGGGAGAGAAAAACATCCTTTATGCAGGTCTGTGTTATAGTATCTTGTCTCCAGGCCGAGGGCGTTCCATTCGTCCGCGCGGAGGTCGGCAAGCGGATGGTATTTTTTAGAGGCGAACCCGAACAGCCAGTGCCCCGAGGGATAGGTGGGGATGTGCGCCTGGTATACGCTGCAGACGGGGAAGAACGCGCGGATCTTTAAGTGCGCGGCCTGCATGGCTTTTGCATAGGAATCGTAATAGGGGGATTCGTGCTGGTTCACCAGAATGCCGTCTTCCCGGAGCGCCTTGTGGCAGTTGCCGTAAAACTCCTTGGTGAACAGGCCTTCACCCGGGCCGAAGGGATCGGTGGAATCCACGATGATCAGGTCGTATTCGTTGACCCTTGAACGCACGAAACGAAGGCCGTCCTCAAAATGAAGGTGCACGCGGGGGTCGGCCAGTTTGCCGGCCGTGCCCGGGAGGTATTCCCTGCATACGTCCACCACCATTTTATCGATCTCCACCAGGTCGATGCTTTGTATGGAACCGTAGCGGGTGAGTTCCCGCGCCGTGCCGCCGTCGCCCGCGCCGATCACAAGGACGTTTTTAATGCCCGGGTTCACGGCCATGGGGACGTGTACGATCATGTCGTGGTAGATGAATTCATCTTTTTCGGTGAGCATAACGAGGCCGTCCAGCGTCAGGAACCGCCCGAACTCGGGGGAGTCGAACACGTCGATCTTCTGGTATTCGCTTTGCGCGGATAAAAGCTGCTCCTTTATTTTAATGGAGAAACGCACGTTTTCCGTGTGCTGTTCGGTGTACCAAAGTTCCATTTTTATGCCTCCAGTATTTTGATATTCTCTATTTTAAGGTCTTCGGTGCCCGTCAGGAACGAGCCTTTTTCCTTTGCGTAGGCGATGTAGCTGATGATCTCCCCGGTGATGCGCTCGCCGGGGGCAAGGATGGGTATGCCGGGCGGATAGGCCATGACGAATTCCCCGCAGATTTTGTTTTCCGACTGCCCGATGGGCACCGGCTTCTGCGCGGCGTAGAACGCCTGCTTGGGCGGCAATTCCACCTTCGGGGGAATGTATTCGTGGTCGAACATGCCGGCAGGGTCTTTGGCGCTGAGGCGTTTGATTTCGGACAGGGAGGAGACCAGGCGTTCGATCTCCAGCGCGCGGTCGCCCACCGAGATGATGGCCAGGAAATTGCCGATGTCCCCGAATTCTATCTGGATTCCGTAATCGTCCCTTAAAATATCGTACACCTCGATCCCGGCCAGGCCCAGGTCCAGCGTGTGGACGGACAGCTTGGTCGAGTCGAAATCGAAAATGTCGCCGCCGTTTACAAGTTCCTTTGAAAAGGCGTAGTAGCCGCCTATTTTATTGATTTCCCCCCGCGCGTATTCCGAAAGGGAGGAGACGCGGGCGAATATTTCCCTGCCGCGGAGCGCGAGGCTGCGCCGCGAGATATCGAGGGACGCCATCAGCAGGTAGGAACCGCTGGTGGTCTGCGTCAGGTTGATGGTCTGGCGCACATGGTCCGGGTTCACATTCGGGCCGAGAAGGAGCAGCGAACTCTGGGTAAGGGAACCGCCCGTCTTGTGCATGCTGACCGAAGCCATGTCGCATCCCGCGCGCATGGCGGGGAGGGGCATGTTTTCCCCGAAGTAAAAATGCGTGCCGTGCGCCTCGTCGGCCAGGACCAGCATGCCGGCGGCATGGGCCAGATCCGCGATCTTTTTAATGTCCGGGCAGATGCCGTAATAGGTGGGGTTGTTGAGAAAAACCGCCTTGGCGCCGGGATGCTGCCGAATGGCGCGCGCAACGTCCGCGGCCGACATGCCGAGCGGAATACCGAGGCGCCGGTTGAGGCCCGGGTTGACATAGACCGGGCGTGCGCCCGAAAGGATGAGGGCCCCGATGACGCTTTTGTGCACGTTGCGGGGAAGGATGATCTCTTCGCCTTCCCCGACCGCGCTCATCACCATGGCCTGCACGGCAGACGAAGTGCCGCCCACCATGAAAAAAGCATGGGAAGCGCAAAAAGCCCCGGCCGCCAATGCTGCCGCATCGCGGATCACGCCCACGGGGTGGCACAGGTTGTCCAGAGGCTTCATGGAATTCACGTCAACGGAGAGGCACTGCCGGCCCAGGAAATCCGCAAGCTCCGGATTGCCCCGGCCCTGCTTGTGCCCGGGCACGTCGAAAGGCACGATACGTTTCTGCCTGTATTCCAGCAATGCTTCGTAGATCGGCGCGCTTGACTGGGATAGGCCGTCCATCACGTCTCCTTTTGTCATCCGTAGATATTGCTGCCGCTGAAAATCTCTATCATTTCCTTGCGGAGGTTGTTGGTGATCAGCAGCCTTTCCTTGGGAGGAAGTTCGTACACATCCGAGTTGAACAGGTAGTTCTGCAGTTCTATTTCCTTGATGAGCATCTTGGTGTGGAACATGTTTTCCTGATAGACGTTGACGTCTATCGCATCGTATTTCTTTAGGGTTTCCTTTTTGATGAAATCCTGGATGGACGCTATTTTATGGTCCATAAACAGTTTTTTGCCGTCCTTGTCCCGGGTGAAGCCGCGGACGCGGTAGTCGATGGTGATGATATCCGAATCAAAACTTGCGACCAGGTAGTTGAGCGCCTTTAAGGGCGATATCTGGCCGCAGGTTGAAACGTCTATATCCACACGGAAGGTGGCGATGGAATTGTCCGGATGGTATTCCGGATAGGTATGCACGGACACGTGGCTCTTGTCCAAGTGCGCGAGGATGGTATCGCGCGGCTGGAAGCCTTCGCCCTTGTTGCAGGATTTATCTATCATTGCGGAATGAATGAGCTCCTCCGAAATCAGGATGGTTACGCTGGCCCCCTGGGGATCGTAATCCTGTTTGGAGATATTGAGTACATGCGCCTGGATGGTCTTGGTGACGTCGCACAGTATCTTGGTCAGGCGTTCCGAGTTGTACTGCTCGTCAATATACTCGATATAATCTTTTTGCTCGCGCTCACTTTTCGCATAGCATACATCGTAGATGTTGAAACTAAGTGATTTTGTGAGGTTGTTAAAGCCATACAATTCAAGCTTTTTGGCCAACCCTATCTTCACGACCTTTCTATACTTTATTTAATCAACATACAGGGTATATCAAAAACAAACGAATGTCAATGAACAATTGCAGTTTATAAAACGATGCGTTCATTATATTATATACCTTTTTTTGTGACGCCCAAACATCTGCCCCGGCTGCGGGGTGGCGGAGACGGGAACAGGGGGGCGGGCGGCGACAAATATTGTTTGACAAAAGAAGCGGGACTCGGGTAGAATGATTAGGAGTTGATGGAACTTTTTTAAGGGCGGCTGCAGCCAATGAATGGGCTTTCACGGGGTTCCCGTAAAGTCGGTTGACTTTTTGGGACGAAGTGCGGACCCCCGGGAAACAAAAAGCTTCCGGGGGCGTGTTTTAAGCAGTTGATTGCCGAAAAATGATAATCCGCCTATGCATAAGTCGCATATTATGGGCGGTTTTTTTGTAAATATTTTAAAAATTGAGGGCCGGAGGAGTTTTTGCGGATGAGCGGGCAGCTTTTGATAGGGAACCAGATCATGGCGAGGGGCGCTATCGCCGCCGGTGTGCGGGTGGTATCCGGGTATCCGGGAACGCCTTCCACCGAGGTGCTGGAGACGGTGGCCGAGATCAACCCCGGCGACATCCATGTGGAATGGTCGGTCAACGAAAAGGTGGCCATGGAGGTGGCCGCCGGCGCGAGCATGTGCGGCGCACGCGCGCTGGTAACAATGAAACAGGTAGGGCTGAACGTGGCGGCCGATCCGCTGATGAGCCTTGCATACCTCGGGGTGAAGGGCGGGATGGTCGTGCTGGTAGCCGACGACCCGGGCCCCATATCTTCCCAGACCGAGCAGGATACCCGCCGGTTTGCCGAACACGCGAACCTTCCCGTGCTGGACCCGGCGACGCCGGGGGAGGCGTATGAGATGATGAAGGCGGCTTTTGAACTTTCCGAGAAAGTTGCGCTGCCCGTTATACTCCGGCCCACCACCCGGATATGCCATTCGACCGAGGCGTTTTCAAAGGAAGAGCCGCGCAGGGAAGTTTTGCCGGACGGGTTTAGGAAGGACCCGAAATGGGTGATTTTCCCGGCGCTTTCATACCGGAACCATATTGCGCTGGAGGGCAAGCAGCGCGCGATTGCAAAAATGTTCTCCAAAAGCCCCTTCAACGCGGTCTTGGGTGAAGGGGAGGCCGGCATCGCGGCCGGCGGTATGGCCTACAGCTATGCCAGGGAGGCGCTGGCCTCCATGGGCGCGCCCATGCGGGTGCTCAAGCTGGGGGCGGTATATCCCTTTCCCGAGGAACTGGCCGTATCCTTCCTGCGAAGCGTGAAAAAAGTGCTTGTGCTGGAAGAACTGGACGACGTGATCGAACAAAAACTGCTGGAGGCGGCAGGAAAGCACCACCTGGACGTAGAAATAATGGGCAAAAGGACGGACCATGCGCCCGTCGCGGGGGAATACAGCTTTGAGGCTGCGAAGGCGGCCATTGAAGGCGCATTCATGCCCGGGCTGTCCGCAGAAGAAGCCCCGGCCTGCGCGCCGGTGCCCGTGCGGCCCCCTGTGCTGTGCGCGGGATGTTCCCACCGGGCCTCCTTTTACGCCGTTAAAAAAGCGATGCGGGGCAAAAACGCCGTTTTTACCGGGGACATAGGCTGCTATACGCTGGGCAACGCCGCGCCGCTCGAGATGGTGGACACCTGCCTGTGCATGGGCGCGAGCGTGACAATAGCGCAGGGGATGCAATGCGCGGGAAATGACGCGAAGCATATCGCTTTCATCGGGGATTCGACATTCTTTCATTCCGGAATCACCGGCCTTGTGAACGCCGTGTACAATAAAACAAATATCACCATTGCGGTGCTGAACAACGCGACCACCGCCATGACCGGACACCAGCCCCACCCGGGAACGGGAGAGACCATGATGCGGGAGGTATCCCAGGCAGTAGATATCGCAGGGATGGCCAAGGCCTGCGGCGCGGCGTATGTACGCAGGCTGGACCCCTTTGACACGGAGGGCGCCGCTGCCGCCGTGCGGGAAGCGGCGGAAGTGGACGGGCCGTCCGTACTGGTTTTTGATTCGGCATGCGCGGCCAGGATCAAGCCGAAGTTTTTTGCGGTGGTGGGCGAGGGATGCACCGGGTGCAAACGGTGTATCCGTGAGATAGGATGCCCGGCGATATCGGGCATCGGCGGCAGGATAGGGATTGAAAAATCATTGTGCATGGGATGCTCTCTTTGTGTGGAAACCTGCCCGCAGCAGGCGATCCGTCTGGAGGTGCGGAAATGAATTTTGATGTTTTGATTGCAGGAGTCGGCGGCCAGGGCACGGTGCTCGCTTCCAAGATCATCGGGAAGGCGGCGGCCGATAAGGGGTTTTTTACGCGTACGGGAGAGACCATCGGCATGGCCCAGCGGGGCGGGAGCGTGGTCAGCCATGTGCGGATCGACAGCGAGGATCTAAGCCCGCTGATCCCCATCGGGCGGGCCGATGTGCTGATCGCCTTTGAACCGTCCGAGGCCGCGCGCAACCTTTGCCGCCTGAAAAAAGGCGGTAAGTGCCTGGTGAATACCCGGCCCATGCCGCCCGTGACATCCTCCATTCTGGAGGAGACCTACGACGAGAAAAAAATCATTGAATATATATCCCAGAATTCCGACTCCTGTTTTGTGGACGGAAGCGGCGCTGCCGAAGAGGCCGGAAGCATCAAGACGCTGAACGTGGTGATGCTGGCCGCGGCTTCCGAGATGGGCCTGCTGCCCTTCGGGACGGAGGAGATTATAAAGGCAATGGAGGGCCTGCTGCCCGAAAAAGCTGTTGAGATGAATAAGAAGGCGTTTGACGCCGGAATCAAACTGGTTTGCGAGGTGGAATTGTAATTTGAAAGAGGCAACGTTCAAACTGTTTAAGGAACAGCTTGCAAGGGCGGGCAGGAGCGACTTCTACAGGAAAAGGTACAAGGAATGGGGGCTGGATCCGGCGGATATAAGGACCCCCGAGGATATCAAAAAGATCCCTTTTACCGATAAGGGAGACCTTCGGGACGCGTATCCCCTGGGCATACAGGCCGCGGGGGACGAGGAAATCGTCCGCATCCATTCGTCTTCCGGGACAACCGGGCAGCCGGTGATTATCCCCTATACACGCAGGGACGTGGAAGACTGGGCGATCATGATGAAACGCTGCTATGAATTTGCGGGGCTTACGAATCTGGACAGGATACAGATCACCCCGGGATACGGGCTGTGGACGGCCGGGATCGGTTTCCAGGCCGGCTGCGAACTGCTGGGCGCCATGGCGGTGCCCATGGGCCCCGGCAATACCGAAAAGCAGCTGAAGATGATGATGGATTTAAAGTCCACCGCCTTAACTTCCACCTCTTCCTATGCGCTGCTGCTGGCCGAAACCGTGCAGCAGAGGGGATTGCAGGATAAAATATACCTGAAGAAAGGCGTGATCGGGTCCGAGCACTGGGGCGACAAGATGCGCCGGCGGATATCGGAGGGGCTGGGGATCGACGTTTACGACATATACGGCCTGACCGAGGTGTACGGCCCGGGCATATCCATCGACTGCGCGCTGCACAAAGGCCTGCATTATTTTGACGATTACCTGTATTTTGAAATTATAGACCCGCTGACTGGCGAATGCCTTCCCGACGGCGAAATGGGGGAACTGGTGATCACCACCCTGCGCAAGGAGGGAGGCCCGCTGATCCGGTACCGCACGCACGACATTACGCGGCTTTTGCCCGGCGAATGCGGCTGCGGCAGCCCCTATCCGCGGCACGACCGCATACAGGGACGGACGGACGACATGGTGAAGGTGAAGGGCGTGAACATATACCCCGCGCAGATGGACGGGGTTTTAAGGAAGATCGACGGGGTGAGCAGCGAATACCTGATCGAGATCAACCACTTCGAGGGCAAAGACGAGATTGAGCTTTCCATGGAAGCGGAGGAAGGGGCGGACTTTGCCGCCGTAGAGGAAGCGGTATTCGAGCAGGTCCGGCGGGAGATCGGCGTGCGCATACGCGTACGCGCCTTCGCGGTGGGAACCCTGCCCAGGAGCGAGAAAAAAACAAAGAGGATCAAGGACAACCGCCAGGAATAACCCCGGGGGCAAATCTTCCCCGGATGGCCGCGGCATCCAGACGGGCGCGCGGCATAGGGAAGGGATAAAGGAAGGAGCTTTTAAAAACGATGAGCGTGACACTCAGGTTGATGGATATGGAACTTTCGGTCTGCAAACTTTCCGACGCGCGCCATGCCGACGTGGAAAGCGGTTTTTTTACCCTTTCGGCGACCGGACGGGAAGTATCCCTGGTCTGCGAGACCGCCCGGGCGCCCGGGGCCGCGCTGAAATGCGAAAACGGGTTCCGCGCCTTTGAGGTGATGGGGCAGCTTGATTTTTCCCTGACCGGCATCATCGCCGGGATCACCGCCGCGCTCTCCAAAGCCAGGGTCGGCGTTTTTGTGGTATCCACCTTTGACACCGACTATATCCTGGTGCGGGACAAGAAGCTGGAAGCCGCTATCGACGCGCTGGTGGGCGCGGGGTACAGCGTCGTCCAGTAGCCGCCCTCTGACCGATAAGGAGAAAACACATGAGGATAGAGACGAAATGCATCCAAGAGGGGTACAAGCCCGGAAACGGGGACCCGAGGGTGCTTCCCATTTACCAGAGCACGACCTATAAATACGATTCCGCCGAGCATGTGGGCGAACTGTTCGACCTTAAGGCTTCCGGGCATTTTTATTCGCGGATATCCAACCCAACGGTGGAGGCGGTGGAGCGGAAGATCGCCGCGCTGGAAGGCGGGGCGGGCGCGCTATGCACGATATCCGGACAGGCGGCGGCCATGCTGGCTGTTTTGAACATCCTGGGTGCGGGCGACCATATGGTGAGCGCGGCCAGCATTTACGGCGGTTCCACCAATCTTTTCGGAGTTACATTAAAACGCCTGGGGATCGACGTGACCTTTGTGGACCAGAGGGATGAGGCGGCGGTGCGCGGGGCCTTCAGGAAAAACACGAAGGCGCTTTTCGGCGAGACCATCGCAAACCCGGCGCTGACCGTGCTGGATATTGAAAAAATGGCGGCCATCGCCCATGAAAACGGCGTGCCGCTGATCGTGGACAACACCTTCGCGACGCCGGTGCTCTGCCGGCCGATCGAATGGGGGGCGGATATCGTGATGCATTCCACCTCCAAGTATATGGACGGACACGCGGTTCAGCTGGGCGGCGTGATCGTGGACAGCGGGAATTTTGACTGGACGAACGGAAAATTCCCGGAGCTGACCGAACCGGACGAATCCTACCACGGCGTTTCCTACACAAAGGCCTACGGCAGAACGGCGTATATCAGCAAGGCCAGGCTGCAGCTGGTGCGCGACATGGGAGTCTATCCCCCGGCCAGCGCGGCGTTCCTTTTAAACCTGGGGCTGGAGACGCTGGCGCTGCGCATGGAACGGCATTCGGCAAATGCGCTGCGCGTGGCCGAATTTCTTTCCGGGAACGGGAAAGCCGCTTCAGTGAATTACCCGGGGCTTCCCGGAAACCCTTACTATAAGCTGGCTAAAAAATATGTGCCAGGCGGCTGCAGCGGCGTGGTTTCATTTGAGGTGAAGGGCGGAAAGGACGCTGCGGTGCGCTTTCTGGACAGCCTGAAGCTGGCGGCGATTGTGGTGCATGTTGCGGATGCGCGCACGGGCGTGCTGCATCCGGCCAGCTCCACCCACCGGCAGCTAAGTGAGCAGCAGCTTATAGCGGCCGGCGTGACGCCCGGCCTGGTGCGGATATCGGTGGGGATTGAAAACATCGACGATATCCTGGAGGATCTTGAACGGGCGCTGGGGATGGTATAAGAACGCCCCGTATATCACCGGCCGGGACAGGCCGCGACAATTTAAATGCAGATAACATGCAGAAAATAAGGAGAAAAACAGATGGATTCAAGCGTATTGTTTAAGGGCTTTGCGAATTTTGGATGGGAAAGCGCTGTGATGATCGGCATCGGGATCGTGCTGATCGTGCTGGCCATCGTGAAAAAATACGAGCCCATGCTACTTCTGCCCATCGGATTCGGATGCATACTCGTCAATCTACCGCTGGCCACCGTGCTGCAAAACACCATGGGCGAGCCGCAGTTTCTGCAGATACTGCAGAACGTAGGGATTGCGACCGAACTTTTTCCGCTGCTGATTTTTATCGCGATCGGCGCGATGATCGATTTTTCGCCCCTGCTGCGCAAGCCTGTGATGATCTTTTACGGCGCGGCGGCACAGTTCGGTATATTCGCCGCGATGATACTCGCGGTGATTTGTTCGATGTACCTGATCCCGGGCGTATTCAGCTTGAAGGAAGCCGCGGCCATCGGGATCATCGGTGCGGCGGACGGGCCGACCACCATTTTCGTCGGAAACCTTTTCGCCCCGAAATACCTGGGCGCGCTTTCGGTGGCGGCGTATTCCTATATGGCCCTTGTCCCCATCATACAGCCGCCCGTGATCCGCGCGCTGACCACCAAGGAGGAGCGCAGGATAAGGATGGACCTCGGGAAGGACGAGAAGGTAAGGAAGCCCGTGCTGATCGCCTTTCCCATTATCGTGACGCTGGTGACCGGGTTTGTTGCGCCGGACGGCGTTGCCCTGGTGGGCGCGCTAATGTTCGGCAACCTGATCCGCGAATGCGGCGTTCTGGACCGGCTGACCAAATCCGCGCAGAACGAGCTGGCCAACCTGGTGACGCTCCTGCTCGGGATTACCATCGGGTCCACCATGATCGCAAAGACTTTTTTGCAGTGGGATACGCTGCTGATACTGGGCATCGGGTTTCTGGCGTTTGTTTTCGACACAGCCGGGGGCGTGCTGTTCGCCAAGTTTTTAAACCTGTTCTTAAAAAAGAAAATCAACCCCATGATCGGCGCGGCCGGGATATCCGCTTTCCCCATGTCTGCGCGCATCGTGCAGAAGATGGCGCAGAAGGAGGACCCGGGGAATTTCATACTGATGCCCGCCATCGGCGCGAACGTTTCCGGGCAGATCGGATCGGTGATCGCGGGGGCGGTTTTGATCTCCATGCTGATGGGGTGAGGAGGCAGGCTGCCTGATTTGAAAGGAGAGAGGACCTTATGTTGATGGACGCATTGAAACTGATGGGAACCGGGATCGGCGTTGTTTTTATTGTGCTGGCCGTGTTTTTTACGGTGATCAAGATACTGATGAAGGCGTTCCCGCCCGAAAAAGGAAAAAAGGAAGAAGAATAGCGTGCCGTTTATAAATCCGGGGGACGCCGGTGGCGCCCTCCGGCCATAAAATGCCTTGAAATTTATAGGGAAGCATGCTATACTCCAATAGTCGAAAACGCGCTGCGACGCGTTTTTTTACGGAAAATAAGGAACCGATAAGCAAATTACCATAAGGAGGCTTGCCGAAAACAATGGATCTGAAACGTTTTATACGCGAAGTGCCCGACTGGCCGAAAGAAGGCATCATTTTTTATGATATCACCACCCTGCTGGAAGACCCCTCGGTCTTCAAATATGTGGTGGACGCGATGTCCGAACCCTTCCGGGGTGAAAAGATCGACAAGATTGTGGCGATCGACGCCCGCGGGTTCCTGCTGGGAACGCCTATTGCCTACAAATTCGGCTGCGGCGTAAGCCTGGTGCGCAAGGTAGGAAAACTGCCCTACAAGACCATCCAGGAGAGTTATGAGAAGGAATACGGCATGGACACGCTGACCATGCACGAGGACACCATTAAAAAAGGCGAGAACGTGCTGGTTGTGGACGACCTTCTGGCGACCGGCGGCACGCTGGAAGCGACGATCAGAATGGTGGAGAGGATGGGCGGAAACATTGTGGGCATAAGCTTCATTGTGGACCTTCCCTTTTTGGGCGGAAGCGACAAGCTTTCCAAATATAAACTAAGTCATCTGGTGAGTTACGATGGGGAATAAGATAGGAATCATAGGCGGCAGCGGCCTGGACGACCCGAACATCATAAGGGACCCCCGGCTGGTGGACATGGACACGCCTTACGGGAAACCTTCCGACAAGCTGGTCTGCGGGACCATCGGCGGCACGGAAGTGGCGGTGCTGGCGCGGCACTCCAAGCAGCACAGCATATCTCCTACCCGTGTGCCCTACCGCGCCAACATATGGGCGCTGAAGGAAGCCGGATGCACGAAGATACTGGCGACGACCGCCTGCGGCTCCCTGAAGGCAGAAATGGAACCGGGCGACCTGGTTTTTCTGGACCAGTTCATCGACTGGACAAAACTCCGGGTTTTGACCTATTATGAAGAAGAAGTGGTCCATACGGCCATGTCCGAACCCTTTGACGCGGACCTTCGGAAAATGTGCGTCGAGACGGCAAGGGAACTGGGTTTCAGGCACCACGAAAAAGGCACGATGATCACCATCGAGGGGCCGCGGTTCTCCACCAAGGCCGAATCGAGGATGTTCCAGATGATGGGTGCGGAGCTTATCAACATGTCAACGGTACCCGAGGTATCTCTGGCCAACGAGTTTTCGATCCCCTACCAGTCCATCGCCATGGTGACCGACTACGACTGCTGGAAAGACGATGAGCAGGCCGTTACGTTTGAAATGGTGATGCAGCGCATGGCGGAAAACGCCGAGAAGGTGAAGCAGCTGCTTATCCGGCTGGCGGAAAAATCCGCATAAACATCTTGCAGAAAACAAAAAGAGGGCGTACGCCCTCTTTTTTTATGCCGTTGGTTATTTATATTCTGTTTTTATCAAATTCTTATCGAAAGAAAGGTGCTTTTTTACTACGCTGCGGCTTGTATATAGTTTGTTTCTATGGCCGGCGGCGGTTGCCTTTTTTGTCGGGGGACGAGGGGGGGCACTTCTAGGATAGTCCCACTTCGCTGCGGATTCATGCATCGCTCATTCGCTTGCATTCATCTCGCGCTCAGTGAGCTTCCGCCTCGCTACGCCGCGCACAGGCGCGCACTCGGCTTCGCTCTCCCCATGTTTGTCTCCAATGCTTGCCCAATTGTCCCGGGTGCATCAGACAATTGTACAATTGAATTCATTATTACTTGTTTGGTTTTTTGGGGCTGCCTTTCTTTTTCCTAAAAGATAGGTATGGATCATTCTATTTTTTAAACAGATCTAAAAAATCAAACGTCGCAAAGTAATCCGCGGGCGTCTCCGCGCGGCGGATCATCTGCACGCTGCCGTCTTCCTTCAGGAGGAGTTCTGCCGAACGGAGTTTTCCGTTGTAGTTGTACCCCATGGAAAAACCGTGCGCGCCGGTATCGTGGATGACCAGGAGATCGCCCACTTCCGTTGGGGGGAGCTTGCGGTTTACCGCAAACTTGTCGTTGTTTTCGCACAGGCCGCCGGTGACGTCGTAGGTATGATGGGCGGGTTCGTCCTCCTTGCCTGCGACGGTGATGTGGTGGTAGGCGCCGTACATGGCCGGCCGCATCAGGTTGGCGGCACAGGCATCCAGCCCGAGATAATCCTTATGCGTCCTTTTTTCATGGATGACGCGGGATACCAGCACGCCGAAGGGCCCCAGCATGTAGCGGCCGAGTTCGGAGAAGAGGGAAACATCGCCCATGCCTTCGGGGACCAGGATCTTTTCATATTCCTTTTGAACGCCCGCGCCGATTTTTTGGATATCCGCCTTTTGGTGGCCGGGAAGATAGGGGATGCCGATGCCTCCCGAAAGGTTGATAAAAGATACGGAGATGCCCGTTTTATGCTTTAGTTCGGCCGCGAGGCGGAACAGCATGCGCGCAAGGACGGGGTAATATTCGTCGTGTGTGGTGTTGCTGACCAGAAAGGCGTGCAGGCCGAATTCGGTGACGCCTTCCTCCCTGGCCGCGAGAAACGCATCGAACATCTGCCGGTGGGTAAGGCCGTATTTGGCTTCGGCGGGGTTATCCATGATATCGTTCTGGATGGTGAAGTTGCCGCCCGGATTGTAGCGGAAGCAGAGGGTTTTGGGAATGCCTGCGGCGCGCTTCAGGATGGCGATATCCGATATGTCGTCCAGATTGATGAGCGCGCCGAGCCCGGAGGCCAGGCGGTAGTCCTCATCCGGCGTTGCGTTGGAGGAGAACATGATGTCCCGCCCCGAAAGACCGACTGCTTTTGCCAGCTGCAGTTCGGTGAGGGACGAACAGTCCGCGCCGCAGCCCTCTTCCTTCAATATCTGCAGGATGACCGGGTTGGGGGTTGCCTTGACGGCAAAATATTCCCTGAACCCCTTGTTCCAGGAAAAGGCGCGGAGAAGTTCCCGCGCGTTTTCGCGGATGCCTTTTTCGTCATACAGGTGGAAGGGGGTGGGGTATTTTTCGGTAATTTCCTTTAATTTTTCCAGCGATACAAACGGCTTTTTCAAGTGCGCATCTCTCCTTCTTTGGACAATTCTATCAGTTTTATCTCGTTTTTTATGGAATCCTTGATTAAATCCACAAGGTTTTTCTTCTTTGAATACAGGCAGGCAGCATCCTCGCCGCCGCTGATTTCCCCGGTGAGGACGGTGGCGGAATCCGTAATCAGGCGGATCTGCTTTAAGGCGCTGCCCGAGATATGCAGAAGGGCGCCGGGCAGGCCGGCGGGCGCGTCCGTGATGACCACGACCTTCAGGCCCCGGGCCGCCGCCGATTCGAGTTCTTCCCGAAACCGGGGCAGGATGGAGGCGGAAAGAGAGAGGTAGAGCCGCTGCTGCGCGCTGCCGATCATGTTCCTGATCTTATCTTCGATATGTTTTTCCCCTTTGATGGTGATGTAACCTTCTGTTTCTTCCCGGGAGACAGGCATGGCGCCGAGGATCTGATCCTGCATCTGCGAAAGAAGACGGACCTTGTTTTGGCAGAATTCCCCGGGAGGCAGGGGAGCGTAGCGCGTCGCCGCACCTTCAATGGTAAGGGCGGCTCCCTTTTCCGCCAGGGAAGCGAGGGTGGTGTACGCGTTGGAACGGGAAATCCCCGTTATCTTGGAGACTTCGTATCCCGTGAGCGCGCCTTCCGCGTTGAGCGCGATATAGACCGTAGCTTCCTGCCGGGTCAGACTGAAATTCATAAGCAGTTCTACCAGTTCCATTCCCTGTACCATCCCCTGTTGAGAATATATTGTTCCCATACAAGAACACTATAGCGGATTTGTACTGGAATGTCAACATTTCGTCTGTTTTCGGGCGCGCGCCGCACTGAAACGGGGAGCGCGGACGCCGCGGCGCGAAGCGGCGGATTATGGTTGGCAAAACGGCCCGGGCATGATAAAATAGCAGGGTGCATATTGCAACAGGACAGAATATTTGCAGATGGATGCGGAACGGAGGAACTATGACGGACGCAGGGGCGGTTTTGCCCATCATTGATTACATGAGGATCGTCGGGACGGCGATGCTCCCGATCCTGGAACTGAAGGCCGCCATACTGGCCTACGGGCTGGGGACGGACATCCCGATATGGACGACTTTTTTTCTGGCGCTGCTGGGGTCCAGCATACCGGTGCCTTTTATCCTGCTTTTTATCAAGGCGATCATCCACTGGATGCAGAAAAGCCGCGTGAAACTGTTCAAAGGTTTCTCCGACTGGCTTTTGGGGAAAGTGGAGAAACACAAGGACAAGATTGCAAGATACGCCTACTGGGCGCTGTTTGCCTTCGTAGCCATCCCGCTTCCCGGCACGGGCGTATGGACGGGAAGCCTGCTCGGGGCCATGCTGGATCTTAAGATAAAGAAGGCGCTGCCCGTTATCATTCTGGGCAACGTGGTGGCGGGGCTCGCCATACTGGCCCTCACCGTGGGCATAGACCGGCTGGCCGCCTGAGAAGGAGGACGGTATGACCGAGAAGGAAAAAATGCTGGCGGGGGAACTGTATGACCACCGCGACCCCGAACTGGCGCAGGCCCACAAGAAGGCGGTTGCCCTGACGGACGACTTTAACCGCACATTGCCCGGGGAAGAGGAAAAGCGGCAGGAGATCATCAGGCAGCTTCTTCATGCGAAGGGCAGTTTTTTTATCGAACAGGCATTCCGCTGCGACTATGGGTTTAATATAACCATCGGCAACAATTTTTTTGCGAACTACGACTGCGTTATTCTGGATGTGTGCGCGGTGGAATTCGGCGACGACGTGATGCTTGCGCCGGGGGTGCATATTTATACCGCCACGCATCCGCTGGACCCGGCGGCAAGGAAGAGCCGTCTTGAATACGGCAGGCCGGTCAGGATTGGCAGCAATGTATGGATCGGCGGACGGGCGGTGATCTGCCCGGGCGTTACCATAGGGGATAATTGCGTAATCGGCGCGGGAAGCGTGGTCACCCGGGACATTCCCGCCGGTACCGTGGCCGCCGGAAGTCCCGCGCGGGTGATAAAAGGCGTTTTGTAGCCCGAATTTGAGACTTTTTAATGATTATTGAATAAATATGGTATTTTGTAAATTACTTAAATGTGCTATACTTATACATACGTATAGCCTTTTTTATTCAGGCAATATGAAGAACTGCTTGAAGGGGACATTGTCTAACAGGAATACGGAGGGTGTTTTACTTGGCGAAATATGTGTATAAGGCGCTGGGCGCGGACGGAAAAACCGTACAGGATACCATTGAGGCCGATACGGTTGAAAAGTTCAAGGCGCAGCTGAAACAAACGGGACGATACTGCCTCTCTTATTCAACGGAAGATGAAGCCCCCAAAGCGTCCTCCGCCCTTTTCGGCGGCAGGATCCCCCTTAGGGACCTTTCTGTTTTCTGCAGGCAGTTTTCCGCGATGCTGAACGCCGGTATCGGCGTGGTGAAATGCCTGGACGTGCTTTCCCAGCAGGCATCCAATGCCGCCCTGAAATCCGTTCTGGAAGCGGTAATGAGCGATGTGCGCAGGGGATTTTCCCTTCATCAGGCGATGGGCAACCAGGGGTCTGCGTTCCCGTTTTACCTGGTAAGCTCGATCGAATCGGGCGAGGAAAGCGGCACGCTGGACGCCGTGATGAAGCGCATGTCCGATTACTTTGAAAAGCAGTACAAGACCA
>Ga0172371_10005950_pt1 | contig 17935 bp, 29 predicted proteins | sample Lak12m_FD_114543 | JGI IMG/M metagenome (GOLD analysis project Ga0172371, IMG submission 114543) | Freshwater microbial communities from Kabuno Bay, South-Kivu, Congo - kab_022012_12m | ecosystem: Environmental > Aquatic > Freshwater > Lake | place: Democratic Republic of the Congo: South-Kivu...
ACTTAAAATTCCGGCCCAGGTAAATCCCTGAATCTCCTAGTTCTTCCTCGATCCGAAGCAATTGGTTGTATTTTGCGATCCGGTCGGTACGGCAGGCGGACCCGGTTTTGATCAGACCAGTGTTCAGTGCCACGGCAAGGTCGGCAATGGTGGTATCTTCGGTCTCTCCCGAACGATGGCTGATCACAGCCGTATAGCCGTTCCTGTAAGCCATATTCACCGCATCAATGGTCTCCGTAAGTGTTCCGATCTGGTTTACCTTGATAAGGACAGAATTTGCAACGCCCTTGTCAATCCCCATTTGAATGCGATTGACGTTCGTCACGAAAATATCATCCCCAACCAGCTGGATCTTCTTTCCCATCTCCTTGGTCATCAGCTTCCAACCGTCCCAGTCATCTTCCGCCATTCCGTCTTCGATCGAAATGATCGGATAGCGGCTCACCCAGTCTTTCCAGAAGGCGACCATCTGGGCGGGAGACAATTTTTCCCCGGTGGATTTCTTCAGATGGTAGCAGTTCTCTTCCGGGATATAATATTCGGAAGAGGCTGGATCCAAGGCGATGTAGATATCATTCCCCGGTTTATATCCGGCTTTCTCAATGGCCTTGATGATGACTTTCAGCGCCTCCTCATTGGATTTCAGGTTGGGGGCAAATCCCCCTTCATCCCCCACATTTGTTGAGTAATTCCCTTTTTTCAGCACGGCTTTCAGGTGATGAAACACCTCTGCCCCCATCCTGATCGCTTCCGAGAAGGAGGAAGCTCCCACCGGCATGATCATGAATTCCTGAAAATCGATTGAGTTGTCCGCATGTGAACCGCCGTTGAGGATATTCATCATCGGGATGGGCAGGGTGTTAGCACCAACCCCGCCGATGTATCGATAGAGCTCCTGCGCAGTAGACTGGGCAGCCGCTTTGGCAACGGCCAGAGAGACACCAAGAATGGCATTAGCCCCTAATTTTCCTTTGTTCGGTGTTCCGTCAAGTTCGATCATCTTCCTGTCGATCTCGATCTGTTCGGTAACATACATCCCTTCCAGTTCAGGGGCAATGATGGTATTCACATGATGTATTGCCTGCAGAACCCCTTTCCCGAGATAGAACTTCTTGTCACCGTCACGCAGTTCGACAGCTTCATGAATCCCGGTGGAAGCGCCTGAAGGGATTGCTGCCCTTCCCAGGACGCCGTTTTCGGTGATCACATCGACCTCGATAGTAGGGTTGCCGCGTGAATCCAGAATCTGACGGGCACGAGTAGCGATGATACGGCTCATTTTATTCCTTCTCTTTAGTGGGTTCTTCTTCGGCTTTTTCCTCTACAATTTCCTCGGTCTTTTCTTCTAGCTTCTCTTCAGCTACTGTGTCCGCTTTCACCTCTTCGGTGATCTCGGGGGCAGTCTCTTCCTTCACTTCGGTGACCTCTTCCTCAACCTCGGGTGCAGCCTCCTCTTTCACTTCTGCGGTGGTCTTGGTTTCCTCACCCTTTTTCTTGGCGGGGCTGCGGCGGCGACGGGTACTTCTGCCTTTCAGATCCTCTTTCTGCCCAATCATCAGTTCATTGTAATCCACCAGCTCGATGATGCACATTTCGGCATTATCACCTAGTCGCGGGCCGGTTTTCAAAATGCGGGTGTACCCACCGGGCCGGTCAGCCACTTTGAGCGAAACCTCACGGAAAAGTGCCGATACAGCCTCTTTATTCTGGAGATAGCTGAAGACCATTCGTCTCGAATGAGTGGAATCCTCTTTTGCCTTGGTAATCAGCGGCTCAACATACGAACGCAAGGCTTTTGCCTTTGCCAGGGTGGTCGTGATTCTCTTGTGAAGGATCAATGAGGAAGCCATGTTGGAAAGCATCGCTTTCCTGTGCTCACTTGTTCTTCCAAGATGGTTGATATTCTTCTTGTGTCTCATTCCAGTTAATCCTTATCTAATTTATATTTTGCAGTATTCATTCCGAATTCCAGTACTTTCGTCTTGACAAGCTCCTCCAACTCGGTGAGGGATTTCTTGCCGAAATTGCGGAATTTCAGCAGATCGTTTTTATTGAAGGCCACCAAATCCCCAAGAGTCTCTACGTCAGCTGCCTTGAGGCAGTTAAGCGCCCGAACCGAAAGGTCCATATCCACCAGCTTGGTCTTCAGAAGCTGTCTGATGTGGAGGGAAGTCTCATCAAATTCCTCAGTCACCGTTTTTTCATTGGTATCGAGGGTAATTTTCTCATCCGAGAAGAGCATAAAATGGTGGATGAGGATCCGTGCCGCCTCTTTCAGTGCATTTTTCGGAGGGATTGAGCCATCGGTAATGATTTCGAGGAGGAGTTTCTCATAGTCTGTTTTCTGTTCAACACGGAAATTTTCTACATGGAAGGTCACATTCTTGATCGGTGTATGAACCGAATCGATGGCAATCCTGCCCAGCGTTGTACTCAGTGTTTTATTCTCCTCTGCGGGAACGTATCCACGGCCTTTATCGATGGAAATCTCGAGGGTCAGTTTCACAGCAGGATCCATATGACAAATGACGAGATCGTGATTCAGCACCTGAACCACCGAGAGGAATTTATTGATATCACCGGCTTTGAACTCTTTCTGCTGGCCAACGATCACGGTGACTTTTTCCGAGTTTTCCGATTCAATCAGTTTCTTGAACCGAACCTGTTTCAAATTCAGGATGATCTCTGTAACATCTTCGATCACGCCTTTGATGGTTGAGAACTCCTGATCAACTCCTTCGATCTTGATGGAGGTGATGGCATATCCTTCGAGAGAAGAAAGCAGGATTCTCCTGAGGGCATTTCCGATAGTGATCCCGAAACCGGGTTCGAGAGGACGAAACTCGAACACGCCACGGTTGTCATCTGATTCCACCATGATGACCTTTTCGGGCTTCTGAAACGGTAATATTGCCATAATTGCCTTTTTAGGGGTTAATTTTTATTTGCTATGATTACTTGGAATACAATTCGACGATCAGTTGCTCCCTGATATTCTCGGGGATCTGCTCACGTTCGGGGTAGCTCATGAATTTTCCGGTAAGGGTATTCACATCCCACTCCAGCCAAGGATATTGATTTGACCTGGAGGCAACCGAATTCAGAATGGATTCCAATGATTTGGAGCGTTCACGAACACTGATGATATCCCCCGGGCGAATTTCATAACTTGGAATATTGACCACGGAACCATTCACAGAAATATGACGGTGTGAAATTAACTGACGTGCTGCACTGCGCGTAGGGGCAATTCCCAAGCGAAAGACAACGTTATCAAGCCTTGCTTCGATCAGCTGAAGCAGTACTTCCCCCGTTTTCCCACCCTTCCGGGCAGCCTTCATAAAGGTGTTTCTGAACTGACGTTCCAGAATGCCATAGGTATACTTCGCTTTCTGTTTCTCCATCAACTGGGTCCCATATTCTGATGACTTGGGGCGGCGCCTCGACTGTCCGTGCATGCCGGGAGGATAGTTCTTTTTCTCGTAATACTTATCAGGTCCATAGATCGGATCTCTGAACTTTCTTGCAATCTTTGATTTCGGACCAATGTATCTAGCCATAACTCTTGATTATAATAGATCTTTGAATGGTTTCTTTTAGACTCTGCGCCTTTTGGGAGGACGACAACCGTTGTGTGGCAATGGGGTGATATCCATAATCTCAGAAACTTCAATTCCGGAAGTATGGATAGTACGGATAGCGGATTCTCTTCCTGCCCCCGGGCCTTTGATATAGACCTTGACTTTTCTCAATCCGGCATCGTAAGCCCTCTTTGAAGCATCCTGTGCAGCCATTTGGGCGGCATAAGGCGTATTCTTCTTGGACCCTCTGAAGCCCATTTTCCCGGCTGACGACCAGGAGATCACCTGACCGGTATTGTTGGTCAATGTCACGATCAGGTTATTGAAAGAGGCATTAATATAAGCCCTCCCAACAGGGTCGACTTTCACAACCCGTGTTTTTGCACTTTTCTCAATCTTTGCCATAGATAAAACTAACTACGATTAACCTTTCGTTGCCTTCTTCTTATTGGCAACCGTCTTTTTTCTGCCCTTTCTTGTTCGGGCATTATTCTTGGTACTTTGTCCGCGGACCGGAAGTCCCAGCCGATGTCGGATTCCCCGGTAAGCTCCAATGTCCATCAACCGTTTGATGTTCATCTGAACTTCTGAACGGGCGGCTCCTTCAACCTTGAACTTGTCGTTGATGACCGTACGGATCGCGTTCTGCTCATCATCGTTCCATTCCTGAACTTTCTTGTTCACATCCACCCCTGCCATGTTCAGAATCTTTTCCGCACTGCTTCTGCCAATCCCGTAGATGTATGTCAGACCGATCACTCCCCGTTTTTGTTTGGGTAAATCAATACCTGCAATTCTGGCCATAATTAAACTCCTTTATATTGTTAACCTTGTCTTTGTTTAAACCTGGGATTCTTTTTATTGATCACAAACAGCTTCCCCTTTCTGCGAACGATCTTGCAGTCAGCTGACCGTTTCTTGATCGATGTTCTAACTTTCATGGTTACCTCTTTTTACTATTGGTATCTAAACGTTATCCTTCCTTTTGTCAGGTCATAGGGTGACATTTCGATTTTCACCTTATCCCCCGGTAATATTTTGATGTAGTGCATCCTCATTTTTCCCGAGATGTGTGCCGTGATCACGTGTCCGTTTTCGAGTTCCTCCCTGAACATGGCGTTGCCAAGCGATTCGACGACCGTTCCGTCCTGCTGGATTGAAGATTGCTTTGCCATTTTTTTTTATTGTGAGATGCGGCATGCCGCATCTTTACATTATTGTTTTATTTATGGTCTCAAAACCTCTTCTATGTAGGAGAAGGTCGAAAGTACATCCGGTTCCTCCTTCCGTACGATGAGTGTCAGCTCAAAATGTGCGGATGGTTTCCGGTCGGATGTACGGATCGTCCAACCATCTGCAGCCTGAACAACATTCTTTGTTCCCAGATTGATCATCGGTTCAATACAGATCGCCAGACCATCCGGCAATTTCGCTCCCGAACCCGGCCGTCCGTAATTCGGCACATCGGGTTTTTCGTGGAGCTGCTTTCCTATCCCATGACCCACCAACTCACGAACGACTGAATACCCAAACGATTCAACATAGTCTTGCACGGCATAGCTGACATCCCCCACCCGTCTTCCTGCCTGAGCCATCCGGATGCCCCTGAAAAGAGACTCTTTGGTTCGCTGAAGCAGATTCAGTACCTCCTGGTCAACCTCCCCCACCGGGAAGGTGTAAGCTGAATCACCATAATAACCATGTTTGATACAGCCACAGTCGATCGACACAACATCACCATTTTTAAGAACTCTCCCTCCCGGTATCCCATGTACCACCTCTTCGTTGACCGAGATGCACAGGGTTCCCGGAAACCCGCGGTACCCTTTAAAACCGGGAACCGCTTCTTCCGCGCGGATAAATTCTTCCGCTATGTTATCCAGCGTTATCGTTTTAACGCCCGGTTCAATATATTTTGCGACTTCTGCCAGTGTTTTGCTAACAATGATCGCATTTTCTCTCAATAACTCAACCTCTTCGTTCGACGTAACAATCATCCGGTATCTTTTAGTTTACCTGGCCATACTGAACGATGACCTGCCTTTGATCCTTCCCGACTTCGTCAACCCGTCATAATGCCTCATTAACAGGTGGCTTTCTATCTGTTGCAAGGTATCAAGCACAACCCCCACCAAGATCAGGAGGGATGTTCCCCCGTAAAACTGTGCGAATTGTGACGTAACTCCCACCAACTTCACCAATGCCGGCATGATGGCCACAAATCCCAGGAAAATCGAGCCGGGCAGGGTAATCCTCGACATGATGCTGTCGATGAACTCTGCCGTTTTCTTTCCCGGTTTGACGCCAGGGATAAACCCTCCGTTCTTTTTCATGTCTTCCGCCATCTGCGTAGGATTGATGGTGATTGCCGTATAAAAGTAAGTGAAGAAGATGATCATCAGGAAGAAGACAAAATTGTACCAGAAGCTGGTATAGTCGGTAAACACCCGGGCGATCCCCGAAAGGGTTTCCGAATTGGCAAATCCGGCCAGTGTCAGCGGCAGGAACATGATCGCCTGCGCGAAAATGATCGGCATTACACCGGCTGCATTCACCTTTAAGGGGATATACTGGCGCACACCGCCATACTGTTTATTTCCCACAATCCGTTTGGCATACTGAACCGGGATCCGGCGGGTTCCCTGAACCAGCAGGATGGTGACCAGGATGACAAAGACCAGGAAGGCAAGCTCCACAACAAAAAGCACCAATCCGCCGCCCTGCTGCTCCATCCGGGAAACAAGCTCCCCAAAGAGGGCAAACGGCAACCGGGCGATAATCCCGATCATGATGATCAGCGAGATCCCGTTTCCGATCCCTTTATCGGTGATGCGTTCGCCAAGCCACATGATAAACATCGATCCGGCAGTAAGGATGATGATAGAGGATATTCCGAAGAACGAAAAGATGGAATGGGAGGTCACGTTGGGGTTAAAAGGCATGATCCCTTCCGCAGGCATCTGGGATACCAGGTTGGCAATGTAAGCAGGCGACTGGAAGATGAGGATGATCACGGTGAGGTACCGGGTGATCTGGTTGATCTTTTTCCTTCCGCTTTCCCCCTCTTTCTGCAATTTCTGGAAGTAGGGAATGGCAAGTCCTAACAACTGCATCACGATGGAGGCAGAGATATAGGGCATGATCCCGAGAGCAAAGATGGATGCATTGGCAAATGCGCCTCCCGAGAACATATTGAGCAGGCCAAGTAATCCCTGGCTGCTCTGGTTCTGGAGATTGGCAAGCATCCCGGGATCCACTCCGGGCAACACAACGTAAGAGCCCAGTCGGTAGATCAGCAGAATCCCCAATGTATAAAGGATCCTCTTTCTAAGGTCTTCAATCTTCCAAATATTCCGGATGGTTTGTATCAGCTTTTTCATTCAACAGCAATTAGATGGTGGTTATACTCCCTCCGTTATCTTCAATGATCTTTTTAGCCGTAGCGGAAAATGCATGGGCTGTTACATCGAGTTTAGTCTTCAGTTCACCTCTGCCCAGGATCTTGATGCGGTCTCTCTTGGAAGCGTATCCGTTTTTGATGAGGAGTTCCAGATTGATTTCAGTCACCTTCAGTTTATCTGCCAGGGATTGCAGCACATCCACGTTGATTCCTTTGTATTCAATCCGGTTGATATTTTTAAATCCAAATTTCGGAACACGTCTGGCAAGAGGCATCTGGCCGCCTTCGTTTCCAAGCTTCCGGGAATAGCCTGAGCGGGATTTGGCGCCTTTGTGCCCGCGGGTGGAGGTGCCTCCCCTGCCTGATCCCTGTCCACGTCCAACCCTCTTCGATTTTTTGGTCGAACCTTCAGCCGGTTTTAGATTACTTAAATTCATTGTCTGTATTTTATGCGTTGTTACGTCTGATCGATTATCATTCGGTCACCTCTTCCACGGTGACCAGGTGCTTTACCTTGTTTACCATACCCAGGATCTGTGCAGTGGCTTCGTGCTCCACCGTATGACGGATCCGTTTGAGTCCCAGAGCCTCGAGGGTCCTTTTCTGCCTTTCAGGCCGGCCGATTTTGCTGCTTACCTGGGTGATTCTGATTTTTGCCATCTTCTCTGATGCGTTTAATAATTACAGTGCTACATTATCCGTTGAAGACCCGATCCATGTCGATACCCCTGAGCTGTGCAATGGTATAGGGGTCGCGGAGCTGGACCAGTGCATTGATGGTTGCTTTTACGACAGAGTGGGGATTGGATGATCCCTTCGATTTTGCCAGAACATCGGTCACCCCGACACTCTCCAGGACAGCACGCATGGCACCGCCGGCGATGACACCCGTACCGGGAGCGGCCGGCTTCAGAAAAACAAGTGCCCCGGAATACTTACCCTCCTGAGGATGTGGGATGGTACCTTTTAGTATGGGAACCTTGATCAGGTTTTTCTTGGCATCATCAATCCCTTTGGCGATGGCTGCGGTGACCTCTTTCGCTTTTCCCAGACCATATCCAACCACGCCATTCTCATTGCCTACCACTACGATAGCTGAAAAACTAAAGGTTCGTCCCCCTTTGGTTACCTTGGTAACCCGCTGGATGCTGACCAGGCGATCTTTGAATTCAATTTCGCTTGATTTTACTCTTTTTACGTTAGCGTTTGCCATAGCTAATTAGAATTTTAGACCATTCTCCCGGGCAGCTTCCGCCAGGGATTTAATACGGCCATGATATAAATATCCGTTTCGATCGAAGACGACAGATTCGATCCCTGCCTGAACCGCTTTCTCAGCAATGGCTTTCCCTACCAGTTTTGCCTGCTCAATCTTCGTAACTTTCTGTGCGGCGATCTCTTCAGCCTGCGATGATGCTGTCGCGAGAGTGGTACCAGTCAGGTCGTCGACCAACTGGACATAGATCTCCTTATTGCTTCTGAACACGGTCATACGAGGCCGTTCGGCAGTACCCTTCACGATCTTCCGGATCCTCATCTTGATCCGCGCACGTCGTTGTTCTTTTTTATTCTTTATTGCCATTTTTTTGTTTTTTTATCTTGTAGGCGATTCATGCCAGAGGTCGGTAAAGACGAGGCATGCCTCGTCTTTACTGACCTGCGGCTGATTTACCAGCTTTCTTCTTGATCTCCTCCCCTTCAAATCTGATCCCTTTTCCCTTGTATGGTTCTGGCGGACGCAGCGACCTGATCTTGGCAGCAACCTGTCCGAGAAGTTGCTTGTCAAAGGATTTCAGGATGATGGTATTCGCCTTCCCCTTCTGTGCCGTTGTTTCGAGGATGATCTCTTTCGGAAGCTCCATGATGATGTTATGGGAATACCCCAGGGAAAGCTCCAGCGTTTGTCCTGATGAAGAGGCTTTGTAACCCACACCGATCAGCTCCTGAACGGTGGTAAAGCCTTCAGAGACTCCCTTTACCATATTGGCAAGCAGCGACCGGTAAAGACCGTGCTTTGAACGGTCATCCTGTTCATCGTTGCTCCTGGTTACCAGCAGTTTGTCTCCATCGAGTTTCACTATGATCTTCGGGTCGACCTGTTGTTGCAATTCGCCTAATTTCCCTTTTACCGTAACCAGGTTCTTGTCCGAGATGGTGATCTGGACCCCGGCAGGGACTTCAATCGGTAGTTTTCCTATTCTTGACATCTCTTTCTCTCCTTCTTTAGCTGATGTAACATAACACCTCACCACCTATTTTTTTGGTCCTGGCCTCTTTATCCGTCATGATGCCCTGTGATGTGGAGAGGATAGCGATCCCCAATCCGTTCAAGACTTTGGGCAGGTGTTCTGAGTCTACATATTTCCGCAGACCAGGCTTGCTGATCCTGACAAGGGCGTTGATGGCGGAGATCTTCGTCACGGGGTGATACTTGAGAGCGATCTTGATCGTACCTGGCAGCGGGGTCTCTTCCACTTTGTAGTTTGTGATAAAACCCTTTTCGTGCAGGATTCTGGTCATCTCAACCTTGATCTTTGATTTTGGGACCTCAACCACCCGATGGTTTGCCATCACGGCATTCCTGATTCTGGTCAAATAATCTGCAATGGGATCCGTAACCATATTCTTTCTTTGTTTTTTGTTGAGGCGGGGCATGCCCGGCCTTAAACTATTTATCTACCAACTTGCTTTTTTAACTCCCGGGATCAGTCCTTTAACGGCCATTTCCCTGAAATTAATCCTGGAGATGCCGAACAATCTCATATATCCCTTGGGCCTTCCGGTCAGTTTGCAACGGTTGTGCAGCCTTACAGGAGAGGCGTTTTTCGGAAGTTTCTGCAGCGCGATGTAGTCACCGGCCTCTTTGAGTGCCTTCCGTTTTTCAGCGTAACGCTCGACTAATTTCTCTTTTTTGCGTTCTCTGGCTTTAATTGATTCTTTCGCCATCGTTTATTTGTTTTTAAAAGGTAATCCAAAAGCTTTTAATAAGGCATAGGCTTCCCGGTCGTTCGGAGCAGAGGTCACAAAGGTGATATCCATTCCGTTGATGCGGGCCACTTTATCGATATCGATTTCAGGAAAGATGATCTGTTCTGTGACACCCATGGTGAAGTTCCCGCGGCCGTCGAATCCTTTGTCGCTGATCCCGCGAAAATCCCTTACACGCGGCAGGGAGATGGCGATCAGGCGATCGAGGAACTCGTACATTTTATCCCCGCGAAGTGTCACCCTGACACCGATCGGGTTGTTCCTTCTGAGTTTGAAATTGGAGATATCTTTCTTCGATTTGGTGGCTACTGCTTTCTGACCAGTGATCATCGTCATTTCGTTGATCCCGGTATCGATGTGTTTACGGTCAGAGATGGCAACACCAAGCCCCTGGTTCACACTGATCTTCAGGATTCTGGGAACCTGCATGCGGTTTTTGTACTTGAATTCGTCCATCAATGCCGGAACGATCTCATTCAGGTACTTCTCTTTGATTCTTGGAATGTAAGCCATTACTTAATCACCTCCCCTGTTTTTTTTGAATAACGAACCAGTTTTTTGCTTTTGGCATCGACTTTCCTTGAGATCCGGGATGGTTTCCCGGTGCCGTCGACGATCATCAGGTTTGAGATATGAACCGGAGCCTCTTTCTTGATGATCCCACCCTGGGGATTTTTCGTATTTGGTTTGGTATGTTTTGAAACCATGTTCACTCCTTCCACAATGGCCATTTCCTTGGCTTTCTCTACCACCAGTACTTTTCCCTGTTGGCCTTTTGAATCACCGGCGATGATCATCACCGTGTCGCCTTTTCGGATATGTAATTTCTTTTGCATGGGATTTGAATTATTCTTCGTTAAAGCACTTCCGGCGCTAATGAAACGATCTTCATGAACTGCTTCTCTCTCAGTTCACGGGCAACAGGGCCGAAAATACGGGTCCCGATCAGTTCGCCGGAGGCATTGAGAAGCACGACGGCATTATCATCAAAACGGATGTAGGAACCATCGTTTCTGCGGATCTCTTTTTTTGTCCGGACCACAACCGCCGTGGCTACCGTCCCCTTCTTTATGTTTCCTGAAGGGATAGCATTTTTGACAGTTACAATGATGCGATCACCCACCGAGGCGTAACGCCTGCCGGTTCCACCAAGCACCTTGATGCACAGGACCTCCTTGGCACCGCTGTTATCTGCTACAGATAATCTTGACTCTTGTTGTATCATGACTATTTAACCTTTTCAATAATTTCTACGAGTCTCCAGCATTTGTTCTTGCTCAGAGGCCTGGTTTCAGCAATGCGAACCGTATCACCTTCCTGGCATTCGTTTGTCTCATCATGAGCCATAAACCGGGAAGATTTTTTAACAAACTTTCCGTATTTCGGGTGTTTCACTTTCCTTTCCACTTCCACCACGATGGATTTATTCATCCCACTGCTGACAACAACCCCGGTTTTCTCTTTTCTAAGTTTTCTGGTTTCCATGATTGTCAATTGGTTACTTGCTGTTTCGTTTCTTCGTCTTTCAGTATTCGCTGACGTAATTCTGTTTCAAGGCGGGCGATGGTCTTCCGATATGCCTTGATCTTATTTGGGTTTTCGAGTGGAGAAACCGCATGGTTCAGCCGCAGCTTCACCAGTTGGCGCTTTTCCTCGTCCAGGCGTTCTTTGATCTCGCCCGTGGTCATTTCTCTGATAACTTTCTGTTCCATGGTGTCTGTTATTCTTCAACGTAATCTCTCCGGAGAACGAATTTCGTTTCAACGGGAAGTTTCTGGGCGCCGAGGCGCAATGCCTCTTTTGCCACATGGAGAGGCACCCCTTCTGCTTCAAAAAGGATCCGGCCCGGGGTAATCCTGGCCACGAAATATTCGGGTGCGCCTTTTCCTTTTCCCATACGTACTTCGGCAGGTTTTTTGGTAACGGGCTTATCGGGGAAGATGCGGATCCAAATCTGTCCTTCCCTTTTCATATGACGGGTGATTGCCTGACGGGCAGCTTCGATCTGGCGACCGGTGATCCAGGCCTGTTCCATTGTTTTGATCCCAAAGGAACCGAAAGCCAGTTCATGTCCGCGACCGGCATTTCCCTTCATTTTCCCCTTCTGCTGTTTCCTGTATTTTGTCTTTTTTGGCTGTAACATTATCTCAACGTATTATTAGGGTGCTACACTATTTTCTGTTTCTGGGCTTTGCCGGTCGGGATGGCCGGTCACCCCTGGGCCGCTGCGGACCACCGCCTCCAAGGGGTTTTCCCTTCGGGCTCGAGGTGCTCGGTACCAGATCAGGCCTGCCATAAATCTCTCCTTTGCAGATCCACACCTTCACGCCAATCCTGCCGTAGGTGGTATGGGCTTCGCCGATGGCATAATCGATATCGGCACGGAAGGTATGCAGCGGGATCCGGCCCTCTTTGTATTGTTCCCGCCGGGCCATCTCAGCTCCTCCCAACCGGCCTGAGATCCCCACTTTGATTCCTTCGGCACCGATCCGCATGGCTGATGCGATCGCAGTCTTGATCGCCCGGCGGTAAGAGATCCTTCCTTCAATCTGGCTGGCAATGGTACTTGCCACGATGACGGCATCGAGTTCCGGCCGTTTGATCTCAGCGATATTGATCTGGATCTCCTTGCTGGTCACCTTTTTCAGCTCCTCCTTGAGTTTGTCAACCTCCTGACCGCCTTTACCGATGATGATACCTGGACGGGCAGTATGGATGGTTACGGTGACCAGTTTCAGGGTTCGTTCGATCACAATCTTGGAGATGCCAGCTTTGGATAGACGGGCATGCAGATACTTACGGATCTTTTCATCCTCAATCAGTTTGGGTTCAAAGTTTTTTCCGCCATACCAGTTTGAATCCCAGCCACGGATGATTCCTAACCTGTTTGCAATCGGGTTCGTCTTCTGTCCCATTATCCTTTTTTATTATTTGATTTTAAGTTGGTTCCTTTCTTTGGTGCTGCAGCAGCTTTTGGCTTTGGGGCCTTTTTCACCTCTTTGATAGCCTTGGGTGGCTTAGGGGCAGTTTTTTTCGGTGCAGCCTTTTTGGCAGCCTTCGGAGTTCCTTCGGTGCTTTTCTTCGCCCTGGGCGCCTTCACTTCGGGTTTTACCTCATCCTTTTCGGCTTCCGGCATCACTTCGGGTTTGTTCATGCTCTCGACGATGATCGTCACATGGTTTGAACGCTTCCTGATCCGGTGCGCTCTTCCCTGAGGCGATGGCTGGATCCGTTTCAGGATCCTGCCGCCATCCACCTGGATCTCCTTCACAAAAAGATCGCTCTCTTCAATGCGCTGCCCTTCATGTTTGCTCTGCCAGTTGGAGATCGCAGAGAGCAATAGTTTGTGCAGGCGGATAGCCGGGTGCTTGGGGTTTGTTTTGAGAATATGCAATGCCAGTTCCACTCGTTTGCCACGAACCAGATCAGCCACAGTTCTCATTTTCCGTGGAGAGGTGGGGACATTCTGCAGGCTTGCGAAGGCCGTGTTTTTCTTGGTCTCCTTGCGTTTTTCAGCGCGTGTACGACTTTTAACTCCCATTGTTCTTCAATTATGTCGTTACTTTTTACCTTTATCCTTATTCCCGGCATGACCCCTGAAGATACGTGTAGGGGCGAATTCACCGAGTTTATGGCCTACCATGTTCTCCGTGATATAGACAGGGATGAATTTGTTACCGTTATGCACGGCAACGGTGAGGCCGACAAAATCAGGAGAGATCATGGAACTCCTTGACCAGGTCTTGATTGCGGTTTTCTTTTTCGATTCTACTGAATCGAGGACCTTTTTCTCCAGTTTGTAATTGATATACGGACCTTTTTTAAGTGATCGGCTCATAATTCAATGATTATATTATTTCTTTCTCCGTTCAACGATATATTTATTGCTTGCCTTTTTCTGGGCGCGAGTCTTGTATCCCTTTGCAGGCATTCCCTTACGTGAGCGCGGGTGTCCGCCCGAAGCCCTTCCTTCGCCACCACCCATCGGATGGTCAACAGGGTTCATGGCAACGCCACGGGTGCGGGGCCTTCTGCCCATCCAGCGTGTACGTCCGGCTTTCCCGGAGGATTCGAGGTTGTGGTCGGGGTTGGAAACGATCCCGATGGTGGCTTTGCACGCCTGAAGGATCATCCGGGTCTCGCCCGAAGGCATCCTGAGGATGGCAAACTTGCCGTCGCGCGACATCAGTTGGGCTGAATTCCCGGCACTTCTGACCAACTTGGCACCCTGACCCGGACGCAGTTCCACGTTGTGAATCACGGTCCCGAATGGGATCTCACTCAGGTAAAGGGCATTGCCTATTTCAGGCGGAACCCCCTTACCCGAAAGGATGGTCTGACCGACCTTCAGCCCGTGAGGGGCGATGATGTACCGTTTCTCTCCATCTTTGTATGCGATCAACGCGATCCTTGCCGTCCGGTTAGGATCGTATTCGATCGAGGAGACGACTCCCGGGATGTTTTCCTTATCCCGTTTAAAGTCAATCATTCGATACCGTTGTTTGTGACCACCCCCCACGTAGCGCATGGTCATCTTTCCTTCATTGTTTCGTCCACCGGTTTTCTTTTTTGTAGCAATCAGGCTCTTCTCAGGTGTTGATGTGGTTATCTCATCAAACGCACTGATGACTTTGAACCTCTGACCGGGTGTTGTCGGTTTGTATTTTTTGAGCGCCATTTCTATTAAATATTGCTGTAAAAGTCAATAGTTTCACCTTTAGCCAATGTAATGATGGCTTTCTTATATGTTGTTGTCCTTCCCTTGATTACGCCGCCTTTGGTAAATCGGGATTTGTTTTTACCGGAGTAGACCATCGTGTTGACCTCAAGAACATCCACATCATACAATTCCTTGATCGCTTTCTTGATCTGGAGCTTGTTGGCCGACCGGTCAACAACAAAACTATATCGGTTCAGTTGTTCACCCATCTGGGTCATCTTCTCGGTAATGATCGGTTTGATTATAATGCTCATTGCTCGCGAATTAGCAGATTAATTCTGGGTTATCTTTTCAATCTCCTTGAGAGAGCTCTCTGTGACCAGCATACGGCCTGCGTTGAGAATCTCATACGTATTGAGATCAGAGGCATTGATGACTTTTACCTTCTGCAGGTTCCTGGCCGAAAGCACCACATTGGGATCGGTGCTGCTGGTGACCAGCAGGAGACGCGTATTCTCCGCATTGAAATTCTTGATCATGTCGGTCACCTGCCTTGTTTTGGGAGCCTCGAATGTAAAATCCTCGATCACTGTGAATCCGTTCTCTTTCACTTTATAGCTCAGCGCTGAGATGCGTGCAAGCTTTTTCAGCTTTTTGTTGAGTTTGAAAGAGTAGTCTCTTGGTTGTGGCCCGAAAACCCTTGCTCCTCCACGGAAGAGCGGGCTTTTAATGTGACCTTTCCTGGATCCGCCGGTTCCTTTTTGCCGGTGAAGTTTTCGGGTACTGCCGGAAAGCATGGAGACCTCCAGTGTGGCATGGGTCCCCTGCCGGCGATTAGCCATGTGCTGCTTTACATCGAGGTAAATCGCATGATCGTTGGGTTCGATCCCGAAAACGGCATCGTTCAGTTCCACCTTACGATCGGTCTTCCCGCCTTTTATGTTAAATACTTCTACTTCCATCTCTCAATAATTACATATGAACCGTTTGAACCCGGAACTGCTCCCTTGACCAGCACCAGATTCTTTTCAAGAATAATCTTTATGATCTGCAGGTTGATCATCTTCACCCGGTTGCCCCCCATCCTGCCGGCCATTCTGAGCCCCTTGAACAAGCGCGAAGGCCAGGAGGAGGCGCCAACGGAACCGGGAGCCCTCAAACGGTTATGCTGCCCGTGGGTGGCTTCACCTACCCCGGCGAAATTGTGCCGCTTGACAACACCCTGGAACCCTTTTCCTTTTGAAATCCCTACCACATCAATATACTCTCCCTCTTCAAAGATGTCGACCCGGAGAACATCACCAAATGTTTTCTGGTGCCCTGCTTCAAAACGGGTAAACTCGGCCAAAACTTTTTTGGGCGAGACACCTGCTTTGGCAAAGTGGCCACGTTCGGCCTTTGTGGTATGTTTCTCCTTCTTCTCGTCATAGGCCAGTTGGATGGCATCGTATCCGTCCTTCTCCTTTGATCTGACCTGCGTAACGATGCATGGACCAGCTTGGATTACCGTACAGGGAATATTTTTTCCTGCGGCATCGTAAACACTGGTCATTCCGATTTTTTTCCCGATTAATCCAGACATTTTTCTACTTTTTTAATTCGTTTACGATCACACCTTTATCTCCACTTCCACACCACTGGGCAACTCAAGTTTCATCAGGGCATCAATGGTCTTGGAAGTCGTACTGTAAATATCCAGCAACCGTTTATAGGAGCAAAGCTGGAACTGTTCCCGGGATTTCTTATTGACAAAGGTCGACCGGAGTACAGTAAAGATCTTTTTGTCGGTAGGCAGCGGGATTGGGCCACTGACTACGGCACCGGTAGCCTTGACTGTTTTAACGATCTTTTCGGCCGATTTGTCAACCAGGCTGTAATCGTAAGACTTCAACTTAATTCTGATTCTCTGGCTCACGTTTCTATGTTTTGTTGGTATCTGTACTAATTATATATTGGTATATATCCTCTTAATTTAAAGAGGACTTCATCCATGATCTCTTTGGGTGTCGCCTGATACCGGGAGAATTCCAGCATGGAGGTGGCTCTTCCCGAAGTAAGGCTCCGAAGAGTGGTTACATAGCCGAACATTTCGGCTAAAGGCACCTTTCCGTGAATGACCTGGTTGCCCAACCGCGTATCAATCTCTTCCACGTGCCCTCTGCGTTTGGTAAGGTCGCTGGTCACCTCTCCGACATATTCACTCGGGGTGATCACTTCAAACCTCATGATCGGTTCAAGCAGAACGATCTTCGCCTTCTTGCTTGCCGCACGGAAAGCCATGTTGGCCGCGATCTCAAAAGAGAGGTGGTCGGAGTCAACAGGATGAGCTGAACCATCGAGCAGTCTGACGGTGACACTCTCCATCGGGAAACCGATCAGCGGACCGTTCATCATGGCGGATTTCAACCCCTTTTCAATGTCGGGAATAAATTCTTTCGGGATCGCACCGCCTTTGGTCTCATTCACGAAATGCAATCCCTTTGTTTCCGTCTGTACGGGTGAGATCTCAATCAGCAGGTCGGCAAAGCGTCCCCTCCCCCCGGTTTGTTTCTTGTAAATCTCACGGTGCTCAACCGGTGTCAGGATTGCCTCCTTATACGCCACCTGGGGAGTGCCTCTGTTGCAGTCAATATTGAATTCCCGTTTCAAACGGTCACAGATGATATCAAGATGCAGCTCACCCATGCCACTCATCAGGGTCTGTCCGGTCTCGTCATCCACCCGTACCTTAAAGGTAGGATCCTCTTCAGCCATCTTGGCAAAGGCCAGGCTGAGCTTGTCCACATCTTCCTGCGTCTTTGGTTCCACGGCCATGTTGATCACCGGTTCGGGAAAAGCCATGGTTTCAAGTACAAGCGGGTGTTTCACATCACAAAGGGTGTCTCCGGTGCCGGCCTCCTTAAGCCCGATCGCCACTCCGATCTCGCCGGCTTCAATCTGTTTGATTGGATTCTGCTTGTTGGCATGCATCAGGATCAGGCGCATCACACGGTCTTTTTTATCCGTGGTGGTATTGAGCACCTGCTGCCCGGCTTCGAGTTTCCCGGAATAGACCCTGAAAAAGGTGATCCTTCCCACAAAGGGGTCGGTGGCGATTTTGAATGCAAGGGCAGTAAACGGTTCATTCGGATCGGGATGCCGCTCCTCCTCCTTGCCTGTAAAGGGGTTGATCCCTTTTACCGCAGGCACATCATAGGGAGAAGGAAGGAATCGGATGATATTGTCAATCAGCAGTTGCACTCCTGTATTTTTGAAAGAAGCACCGCAAAGGACAGGGGTCACACGGTTCTCAATCGTGGCATTCCG
>Ga0172371_10005951_pt1 | contig 17934 bp, 12 predicted proteins | sample Lak12m_FD_114543 | JGI IMG/M metagenome (GOLD analysis project Ga0172371, IMG submission 114543) | Freshwater microbial communities from Kabuno Bay, South-Kivu, Congo - kab_022012_12m | ecosystem: Environmental > Aquatic > Freshwater > Lake | place: Democratic Republic of the Congo: South-Kivu...
CGTGATCGCACGATTTCCTCTGATTTCCCCGTTTTCTCTTCGACCGAAGAAGGGCGAATACAAGATTCGCCCCTACTCAAAATGGCATCAACTTTCCCGCGAATTTCAAGGCCCCTTACTATATAATAGGTTTCGATTTGTTTGTTTCCCGCGAAGAAAATTTTCCGGGAGGCTTCCAGAAGTGGTTGTAAGACCTCCCCGCGCCTCATGATTACGGTACGGCGCGCTTCGAGAAGCGCCCAGATTTCGGGCGGTTCCCGAACCGCATCAATTGTGAAAGACCATCGCACGATGCGGGTCCCTTCGGTCACCGCACCTACAATGCGCTGCGGCAATTCCCGAGGATACGCAACCGTATTCGTGCTACAGAGCGCCTAATGCCCCGACGCTCCCCAATCCTGTTCAATGGCGTAATCGATGAGCTTATTCAGGTAGTCTTCGGAAATGGGGGGAACTTCGACGTCGATTCCCGACGCGTCGATATTCGTACGATCAAAGACCGGGTTGTTTGCGAAGTGAAAAAGAATGGTCTGCATCTGTCGCCAGACCATTCGTTCAATTTGGTTGCGCGGTTGAGTGAACGGGGCCCCTGGTCCCGCGAAGTTCAGGCCGCCCAGATTGAAGCGCCGGGACACGAAATCCAGCGACCAATCGTGTCGCGGGGGAGCTGGATGCGTCAAGTGAAAAATCTGCCGGTGGTGGGCGGGATTCTCGATGAGACGCACCGCTGCTTCGGCGACGTAATCGACTGGTATGAGGTTGGTGGTCCCTTTCGGATCCGCGGGAATGTTCAGGTTGAGGTTGAGTCGATCGGAAAGCGGGGTCTCCCGCATGAGACGATCCATGAGATGGGCCGCCTGGACGAGAATGTACCAACCTGAAAAAGACGTGCACCTGCCCGTGTCCGAATCCCCGACGATGATCGACGGCCTGAGCAGGGTGGCCTCTCCATTCCAGATTTGCTCGGCCTCCCACTTACTCTCCTCGTACACGTTGACGAAATCCCCGCGGGGGTGATTCACCTCGAAAACGGTCTCTCCCTGAACCAGTCCGCAGACGTAGGCGGTGCTGATCATGTGGACCTTCATGGGCTTGCGCTCGACGAGGTTTCTGAGCGCCTGGGCGCTTCCTAGATTGGTCTTGATGGGCTCACCGAATTCATCGAGGTGGAGTCGGGTGGACGCTGCGCTGTGCAGGAGGGTGTCAACTTCTTCCAGGCTTTCGCACTCCCGGCACCACGTATCCCATCGCCGGTCAGTGTCGAGAATGTCTCCTCGGCACCAGTGGAGGCTGTCCGCGCTTCTTGGGAGGTTGCGGCTGCCGAGAAAGCGGAGTGTATCGAGCTTACGAGACTCGTTCCGATACAGGGCCCAAACCGTGTGGCCCCGGTCGAGAAGCTCCGCCAGCAGATACTCGCCAAGGAAACCCGTCCCGCCGGTGAGGAAAACCTTCATAGGGTCGTGCATGATTCCTCCGCCCCGCACTGAAAATTCGGAATCCGCGCAGCCGGAGGTTGCCGATTCTCGGAGCAGGATGGAGTAACCTATACCAGGGCGCCGTGGGGTTGCAAGGGAAAAGCCCGCCCGGAATCCACGGTCAGCTTCGACGCGCTGGATGTGCAGACCCTCGGGGCCGGCCACACAATGGATCGGGACCGCCATGTGACCGGAAAAGTCGGTCGAGTGCCCCGTTTTCGGAACAACGTATGTCTTCCCCCCAAATTCGGGCTCGATCTTGAACGAGCTATCCCGCAGGCCCGTGTGAGCGCCCTTCAACCGCCGTGTTGCTCTCCTCCGTGGTCGCTATGGGCCCGGCCGAAATGACCGACTTGCGCTCTCTCGGGAAAGGACGAATCACCAGGGCCCGTGCAGTACATCAATCTTCCCGCCACCTCCATTCCGCCGGAATTGTGAGTTTTACCTCAATGATATCTTTCCAGGGAACCTCATGGTCTCGCAGCACCTCTTCCAGTGTTTCTCTGTTTGGGGCATCCCACCAGCAGTAGCGTTTGCCGCTGGCACGGTGGAACCAAGTCTTGACCCATATGGAGCGCTTGTCGACAGCAAGCGTGCTCCACCTCGTTTCAATCACTTCCTTGAGGACCCCAGGCTCGTGATGCGTCGACAAATAGTGCCGCATGGTCCACTCACCCTTTCTGACCAACCATATGGCGGGAAGTGAGCGAGCGGTCATCGCCGCGCCTTTTCTTGACCGTCCCGCTGTCAGTGACCCGAAGATGCCCTATCCTCCGTACTTGTTCGGAATGTCTCCAATTCGAAGGTCGGGTGACTTCAACTTCCATGATCTCGGACCATTTGATCCCGAGGTCGGTGAAAATGCGCTCGATGACTTGGCGGTTCGGCGCGTCCCATTCACAGACCCGTATCCCGAGATCTGTGTTGTACAGGGTCATAACCCACTCGGCTCGCGTCTCCTTGGAAAGCTCAGTCCACCTCGACTCAAGCAAGATGCGGTCAAGGTGCCCTTCTTCGTGCATGGTCAAGAACTTTGGCATGGCCGCCTCCATAGGGGATCCTTTTCACGACAGGGCATGGCTTTCGTGACGGATCGAGACAGGGCGTTGTGATGTTCTCGCCGACTTCTTGCGGCGAACATGGTTGCCTCCGCGGTGGAAAAACGAGCGGCATTGGGCCAATGAGCGCTGCGTGCACATTCGGCCCTTGTCACCGGAGCCCTTGCGACCGTTGGGCTCTGTTAACTCGGTAGGTCCGGATATCCAACGATCGGGATCTTTCTCGTCCACCCCCATGAAACCTCCTCTCCGATCCCTGACTACGGTCGCCACTTGGCCTCTTTTTGTAGTCTACAAAATTACTAAGCTTGCTGCAATCTATTTCCTATAAAATAACTCAAGAGAGGCGCGGAGCCAAGTGCCGCGTCCACTCGGAGAATCTCAACTCATCGAAAGATATTCCATTTTTTTATGCAGGCTGCCCCTCCATTCTTTGACGCGCGAGAACAGACAGGATTCTCACCTCCGTCATCCGGAGTGGGTCTCAGTTCGCCCCGCTGAAGTTGAACGAGCAGGGAAACGATGAAAGGGAAACGCCCGGCGCGTCATGCGCTTGCCCACGGCTCGTCCCCGGGACAGCGGAGCATTTTGACTTGGCGGGAGCGAATACTGTGGTATACTACTTGTTTGACTTTCGAACTTACCTCAGGGGTGCGATATGTGTAGCGACCACCGAAAGCCAACTCTCGCCTTTGTCTGGTGCGACCGCGATATAGCCTCATCTGTTGTGGACCTCGCGCGGCGCAACCAGGTCAGGGCGATTTTCGACCTGTCGACAATTGATCCGGAAACAGTCGGCCGAGCCCTCCTACAGGCCGACGCGGCAGCGGACGCGGTTGACCTGAAGGTTTCCGCCGACTTTCTGTTGGATCCCCGCTGTGGAGACTTCCTCAAAGAGACCGGTATCAGCCGAGTCTGGTTCGAATTGCATCCTCTCCTCGCGGACGGCGCGCCTCAGCGTATTCTTCGCAAGGCCGTGGAATTGCAGGACGAGATTACCGCGATCCCCATCGTGGGAGACATCGACCTGGTCACGAGAATCGTCAAGGAATTTCCGGCCATCAGGGATTTGGCCCTCAAGGGGAACGAGGCCGCGGGATTCGTGGGATCCGAGACCCTTTTTGTCCTCTATTCGGCTGTCCGGGAGTTGGTCCGGGACTGGCACGACGCACCCGACCTGTCCGTCTGGGGAGGGATCGCCACTCCGGAGGCAGCCGCTGCCTTCATCGCCACCGGGGCACAGGCAATCGTGTTTGAAAGCCTTCACTGGCTCACCGATCTCGTGACCGTGGATGACGCTCTCCGGCGACGCATCTCCAACCTCAGGCCGGATCACACGGAGTTGACGGGCGCGAATCTGAGAGTTCCCTGCCGGCTCTTCAACAAGGGCAACTCCGCGGCGGTCAAGGAGTTGAGGAATTTTGCCGGCTCCCTCTGCGGATCTGAAATCAGGGACGAGCAGCGGCGATTCTTTGCGGACCGCATTCGGAAGGAGACCGTGCATCCCCTGGCGAGCCAATTTGGACGGGACGAGCTCATACCGCTGGGAGTCGAGGCAGCTTTTGCCGCATCATTCGCCAAACGTTTCGGGTCCTCGACGGAAGACGCGGTGGAAGGGTTCGTCGATGCCATCGATGAGCGACTGGCGGCCGCAGGTGATAAGGCCCGCGCGTTCGCCGAGAGTCAGACTGCCAAAGAAATGAGGACCGGTTATCCCTTCATTCAGGGGGCCATGTCCTGGATCAGCGATGTGCCGGAATTCGCCCTGAAGGTGGCCGAAGCCGGCGGCCTGCCGACCGTGGCCCTCGGCATGATGGACCGCGACACGCTCGAAAAGAAGCTCGGCCGCCTGCCGGACATCATGAAGGGCAAGCCCTATGCGGTCAATGTCATCACCCTCCAAGAGAATCCTTTCCGAGACGTCCAACTTGCCTGGATCGGAAAGATCCGTCCCACGTTTGCAGTGATCGCGGCCGGCGAGCCGTCTCACGGAGCGGAGCTGCTCGCTCACGGCATTCAGGTGATCTATATCGCGCCGAACGAGGAGCTCCTGAAACTGGCGTTCGAGGCGGGAATCGGTTTTGCGATCCTCGAGGGGAACGAGGCGGGTGGTCATGTCGGTCAGCACAGCACCCTCACGCTGGCCCAGATGGTCCTCACGCTGAAAGATGAGAATCCGTCACTCTTCCAGGGCCGGAGAATCATCCTCGCCGGCGGAGTCTTCAACCGGGAGACGGCGTTCATGGCCGCGATGCTCGGCGCGGACGCGGTGCAAATGGGCACGTCCTACCTGACGACCCACGAAATCGTCGACACCGGCGCTCTCACAGCTCTCTACCAGCGGATGGTACTCGAGTCTGCTCCAGGCTCGACCGTAATCACGGGGGAGGGGACCGGCCTGAGAGTGAGGTCGCTAAAAACCGCCAGGATTGATGCCATCTGCGATCTGGAACGGGATTTTGCCGCGGGAAACGCGGATGAGACCGCGTTCCGCCACAAAATCGAGGGACTGAGCGCGGGGAGCCTTTTCGTCGCGGCTCGCGGTATGGACCGGCCGGACGGAAAACCACTCGACGAGGAGAACTGCATTGAAGCGGGCCAATTCATGAGCGGAGCCTGCGCGGGCGCACTCAAGAACGCGGTGGGGATAGGAGAACTGCACAAGGAGCTCGCCGAAGGACGGCTTCCGGAGGGACTTCCTTTCCTCGGGCCCATCCGGGAGGCTCCCGCACCACGGCCGGTGGGCATTGAATACAGCGAATCCTTCGGCAGGGCCGCGGCCCGCGTTTCGCCCTCAGCCCGGACAGCCCCGGCGGAGCGGATCGCCATCACCGCGATGAGCGTGGTGAACGCCCTGGGGAACAGTCCGGAGGAGATCTGGGCCAACAGCGTCGCCATGAAGAGCGGCATTATCGAAGTCCCTTCCTCAAAGTGGGATCACGGGCTCTTCTTTCATCCTCGGCCGCGGATGCCCGAAAAGACCTATTGCAGGGTCGGCGCGTTCCAGAATATCGAGATTTCGCGGAAAGACCTGGGCATTCCCCCTCAGGATTTCCGGACCATGACCGATTCCACCAAGATCACCATGTGGCTGGCCAAGAAAGCCGTTGAAGAGTCGAGGATTCTCGAGTCGGACATTCCGCCGGAACGGATTGCGGTGCTGATTTCCCAGAATTCGGGAGAGGCCGCGGTAACCCTCCAGGATGTGATTATTCGGGGAGCCGCTTCCAAGATCGTCTCCGCTGTCAAGAAGGTGGTCCCCCTGGCCGAGGAAACCGAGCGGGCCGTTGAAGAAGAAGTCAAGGCCGGCCGCATCGCCATTGATGACACCACGCTCCTGGGCAGGCTGAACTGCTCCGCCGGCGGTTTCATTTGCAACAAGTACGGTTTTCGGGGCCCGAGCTTTTCCGTTTCCGCTGCATGCGCCACTGCGCTCGTAGCCCTTTACAGCGCGGTTCAGATGATCCGCAACGGAATCATCGACGCTGCCGTGGTGGGAGGCGCGGAGGAATACCTAACTCCGATGCACTTCCTGGAATTCTCGGCTCTGGGCGCTCTTGCCGGGCTCTCCGGCGTTGAAAGGTCGCCGTGGGAAGCCAGTCGTCCCTTCGATGCGGACCGGGACGGCATGGTGCTTGGCGAAGGCGGCGGGATGATCGTCATCGAGAGGGAATCGGTGGCTCGCAGGAGGGGCGCGCGGGCCCATGCGTACATCACCGCCATGGGCGCGAGCAACAACAATCTGGGCATGGTCGAATCCGCGGCAATCACCCAAGAGATCGCGATCCGGTCATCGTTCACGGACACGAGCTACGGGCCGGAAGGGGTGGACCTCGTCGAATGCCACGCCACGAGCACGCAACAAGGCGACGTGGAAGAGGTCCACGGTCTCAAGACGTTCTTTTCGTCCAACGGCCAGACGGTTCTGACGTCATTCAAGTCCCAAATCGGGCATACTCTCGGCGCATCCGGACTGAACAGCCTCATCCGCGGCGTGATGGCCATGAAGGCCGGAATCTTCCCCGCTACCCTGAACTACCGGACGCCCGATCCGGACATTGCCATCGAGAGCTCGGGTCTCGTCATATTAGGCGAGCCCGCGATGTGGGACAAGAACGGGAGCCCAAGGCGTCTCCAGGTCAATGCCTTCGGCTTCGGCGGCTCCAACTACGTTGTGCAGGTGGAGCAGGCCCTCGAAGAGGAGGATCGGGTGCTCGTGATTCCGGAGATCCCGGTGACAACGGAGGCGGAAGAGCCTGAAATTCCGCTGCCCGATGGCCTCTTCCTGTACCGGACCGAGATCGGCGGTCGGCCCTATCGAGCCGCTGTGGTGGCAGAGACGGAGAAGAAGGCCCTGGCGGCCATCGAGCGCACGGAGCCCTTTAATAACGGCGCTGCGATCGCTGCGAAGCGACTCAAGGCCCTTGCGAGACAGGGAATTCATCTCAACCCGGAGGATTCTGCCGCTCCGCCGCTGGCATTCGTCTTTCCCGGGCAGGGCTCCCACTACGCGGGCATGGCCCATGAGCTCTATCAGACCTTTCCGGTGATCCGGGAGTGGATGGACCGTGCCGCGGAGGTGGCGGACTTTGATATTCTCCGCCTGATGTTCCATGACCGGGAAGAGGACCTCCAGAAGACCCGATGGCAGCAACCGGCGCTCTTCACCATGGAGTACGCCATGGTGCAATATTTGGTCTCCCTGGGAATCCGGCCTACCGCATTGGCGGGTCACAGCCTCGGCGAGCTGACCGCGCTCTGCCTTGCTGGTGTCTACTCCTTCGAAGACGGCTTCCGCATTGTGAACAAGCGCGCGGTGTGCATGGACAAGGCCTGCAACATGAACGTCGATCCGGGAATCATGGTCGCGTGCGACGCTCCCCTGGATCTGATCGAGGAGATGCTTGCTCAGCGGGAGAACGTGTTCATCACGAACCTCAACTCTCCGCACCAGATCGTGATCGGCGGCGACACCGAAGCGTCCCAGGCCATGGGCCTGGAGCTCAAGGCCGCGGGGCATCGCAGCACACAGCTCCGCGTCAGCATGGCCTTCCACTCGCCCGTCATGGCGTGTATCCGCGATGAACTGCAGGCGTTTGTGGACACGGTGGAGTTTCATCCTCCCCGGATTCCGGTCGTCTCCAACACCACCATGAAGCCGTACCCGGACGACGGGACCGAGATCGGGCGCATCATCATGGCTCATCTCGAGTCCCCGGTTCAGTGGATGCACAACGTAAAGACCCTGTGGGACGATTTCGGCGTTCGGATCTTTGTCGAAGTGGGGCCCCGGGAAATCCTCAGCAATCTCATTGCCGATACGCTCGAGGACGCCGAGTGTATTCAGACGTGCTTGCCGTCCGCGGAGTCCGTCGTGTACAAGACGGCCCTCGCGCAGCTCTACGCCCGAGGGAACTTCAAGATTGGGCGCAAGCCCCGCTTCGTGGCCTTTCCCGGCGCGCAGAAGGCGCCCGAGCCCCTGTCATTGGCCGCGGCACGTGCGGGAAAAGGTCTCGTGCCGCAGGCGCCCGGCCCGGTGGGCGTCGAACAGATCATCCAGCGCGAGATCAATTCGTTCGTGCTGGAGACCTTCGGTCGATTCCTCCGGCCCGCCATACTGGCCGCGGTCCGGAAACACTACGATCCGAGCTACCATGAGGAGCAGTTGGACCGGCTCTTGCTGGAGATGTACCCCGCGGCTTCCCTGCCCCACGGAACGGCCCCAATGCCGCTCCCCGCTCCTGCAGCGACCGCCACTCCAATCCAAGTCCCCCCGGCAGCCGTCGCAGCGGTACGTCCCGGGGGCGAGCCCGGTCCCGGCCGGCAGGAGACCGACGTCACCGAGGGCATCATTCGCATCATCATGGAAGCCACTGGATACGAACGGGAGGAGATCGAGGCGGATATGGATCTCAGGGAAGATCTCTCGATCCGTTCCAGCCGACTTCCGGTGATCATGGACGCGCTTGAGGGGAACTTCGGGATCAAGATCGAGCTCGAGGAGTTCATGGACGTGCGCACGATCCGGGACATCTCCGACAAGATCTCGGCAATCCTCGATCGAGAGGAGAAAAAGGGCAAGAAGGGCAAAAAGGATGTGCCGGCCGGGGCCTCGGCAGGCGGGGAAATGCCCGCTCCCGCGACCCGTGAGGAACGGACGACCATCAAGCGGGCTCACTTTTGCGAGATTCCGGTGGAAACCGGGGAATTCCAGCCCATCGAACTGGCGCCGGTAGATTCCGTGGCAGTCTTCTGCCCCGGAGGAGAACCCTCGCTCCACAAGGACGTCGGCGATGTGATCCGAAGGGATTACGGGGTCAACATCATTCACCGGGCATTCCTCGGGAAACCGGACGACCCGGAGCTGGCGGGCTCGGATCTCCGAACCGACGGCGGCGCCGGAGAAGCCGTCCGGAGTATCGCTGACGCCCAGTCACTGGCGGGAATGGTCTTCATCCTCGACGATGCGCTGGAAGAGAAAGTGAAGAGCATGGAAGAGGTTTCCGTGCTGCTCAAGGGCTTCTTCAGCCTACTGAGAACCTTCGTCGATTCGTCAGCCAAGAAGTTCGTCATCCTGCTCCATAAGAGCGAAAAGGCTGACGGAGTCGGTTCCGTATTGGCCGACGGATTGTTGGGCATGTTCCTCAGCGCGGGCCTCGAGCTCAGCTCCGTGCAATTTCGCACGGTGAGACTCGATGCGGGGGCCGACCTCAGGGATGGGATTCGTGGCGCTCTCAACCGGAACTGTAAGCCCGTTCAGCTCATCCATCGGGACGGCGAGGTGTTTACGCTCGGAGGGAGTGTGGCGCCGTTGTTGATGGACGATACCCCGCGCTTCGAGCTCGGCCCGAAGGACGTCGTCGTCTTCTCCGGCGGCGGGTACGGCATTACGCGGCATCAGGCCCTCAGCCTGGTTCCGTTCGGCTGCCGCATGGTGATCCTCGGGAGGACGGCCCTCGATCCGAGCGTTGACTATCGGAAGTTGCTCTCTGAGCAGGGGGCTCCCGAGGAAGCGGTGGGCCGGATGCTCGACGCGAAGAAACCGGGCTTGACCGCAGAGGAACGGACAAAGGAGATCTCTCGGATTGTCAAGGCCTTGGATGCCATTCGCACGGTCGAGGAGTTGCGGAGCCTGGGAATTGAGGCATCGTACTTCAGTTGTGACGTGACCGACGCAAACCGGGTCAAAACGGTATTCGACGGCATTGTCAAGCGATTCGGCGCCATCACGGGCATCGTACACGGAGCGGGTTTTCTCATAGACCGACTTCTCAAGGAAATGACGCCCGCGGATTTCTCTGCCGTGGTTGATGTGAAGTTCCGTGGCGCGCTGAACCTGTACGAGGCCGCGAGAGGGTCGGGCCTTCGCTTTGTGGTCTGTTTCTCGTCAGCCGCGGGGATTCAGGGAAATCCCGGACAGAGCAACTATGCCGCGGGGAACCGGATGATGGCGTCACTCATGTCCTACCTGAGATCGCAGAATCCCTCGGTGCGCTTCAAAGCTCTCATCCTTCCGCCCATCGAAGGAGCGGGAATGGCGGAAAACGCCGAGATCAGAGCACTGATGAAGCGCATGAACGCGGGATACATCCATGTGGACGAGCTCGCGGGCCTCTTCGGACGAGAGCTCTGCCTTGGGCCCGTGGAGGACGATTGGGTTCTGTTCCTGCGATCCCTGCCTGACTTGCCCACGGTTCGGCTCGATTTTTCCGAACCAGCGACTCCCGAGGAAGAGATCCGCGCTGAGGGTTTGGCGATCAGGAAGCAAGATTTCCCTATGATCGACTCCGTCACCCTCATGGACCTTTCAAAAGGGGTGCTGGAAGCGACGAGGACCTTCAGCCAGGAGAGGGACCTGTGGATCGCAGATCACAAGCCGTTCAAATTCCTGAAGCATCCTCTCGTCTCTGCGATCATGGCTCTGGAAACGTTCATGGAGGCGGCACAGTTACTCTATCCCCACCTGAAGGTCCAGGCTGTCCACGACGCACGATTCCTGGACATCATCGAGTGCGGCCCCGGCATGAGCCGGACGTCGGAGATCTCCTGTCGCAGGGTTGGCGGCCTCGGGAAAGAGGTCGTCTGTGAGGTCGATCTGTCCACGAGCGAGGTCTCTCCCTCGGGTCGGGTCTTGGACCGGAAGGGGTCGAACTACAAGGCCCGGGTAATCCTCGGCGGTGTCGCCGAAATGCCGCAGCAGCCGGAAGGCTTCCCCGTCAGTGCGGAGGAACTGGAAACCCGTCCCATGGAATTGGCCGAAGTGCTCCAGTGGTACGAGGACCGCTCCGACATGCAGGGGAGATACCGGGTGATGCAACATCTGGACGGAACAGCCCCCGGAGCAATTCGCGGGCATTTCATCTACCGGCGGCAGGACGATTTCTCCGGGGGAGTGAAGCCGAATTATCAGTACTCTCCGTACTTGCTCGAGGCCCTCATGCAGGCGGTAAATTTTTACATCGTCATGCGTGACCAGTCAGAGCAGCGTTCCATGATACCTCAACGCATCGGGGAGATGATCTTTGCCGGAAGTTGTAAGGACGGAGACAAGATCTTCCTCGAAGGACGCATGAGAGCTCAGAGTGACGAGGCATTGACCTGGAATGCCCGGGCTGTGGACGAGAGCGGCCGGGCCCTGATGGTGGTCCGGGATCTCGTCATGCGCTGGTTCTCGAAATAGACGGAAGGCCGGGAAATCGTTGGTCCGAGCTCATCCCGCGATGGCCTTCATGGGCCGGCAGGGTGAAAAGGTCTCGGAATTCCGAGAACGCGGAAAATCGTAGCACAATTGGTCGTACGGCGCGGGGTTTAGAGACTGTCTCAGAATTCACGAATCCGTCTCGGTCGTAGCACGACGTAGAGTAGGGGCGGGGTTCAACCCCGCCCGATTGCCGGAGAAGAAGGAACGGGCGGAGATAAACTCCGCCCCTACATTAGGTTTCGTGGCGCCTAGCCCAACACATGGATTACTGGCTCAGTTCTCATAATTCACTCGCCGAAGGAATCGTGCCACGATTCGGGCTGAAAACTGAATTCTGAGACACTCTCGGGATGCCGGTCCCGACCAAGAGCCTTGTAGTGGGCATCAATTTCGAATTACGACCGTGGGTTCAGACTTGATGATCAAGAGCTGCAAGGTCCTCACCGTATCGTTTCATGGGCATCCCGTGTCTTGTTCATGCCTGGATCTCGACGAGCCGGGGGTGTCGGGAGCTGCCGGCTCGTCCCTGAAGCTGTCGCTCGCGGCTCGACTCCTCGAACATATGAGATCGGGTCTCGGGGGGGAGCCGCGCGTGAGTCGAGGAAACTCGACCGATCTGGCGCTCAGATCCGATAGACTGGGACGGCCTCTCTTGCTCATTGACGGTAAGGAAGGGCCATCCGTATCATTCAGCCGCGGACGCGGCGCGGTCTGGGCGGCTCTCTGTCCCGATCCTTTCACGGCCGGAATCGATGTGGCCGGAGTCGACGAATTCCACGGAGGCTACCCACTGCGCCGAGCGTTCCACGACAAGGAATTGCGTATGGCCGCAGACCTCGGCGCCGGGCCTCACGACGTCGGGGCCGCATTCCTCTGGTCTGCCAAAGAGGCCGTCGTCAAAGCCCTCGGCTGCGGTTTCCACTGGATAGACCCCCTCGAGGTGATTATCGACGAGATATGGCCGGAAGCGAGGGGGTATCGCGTGAGGCCGCTCCTCTGCCTGCCCGCGAGCAAGAGGAACCGGCTTGCCGGCCGAATCCGCGCCGTGCCGTTGGCCGCGTACGCCTGGTCTCTGGAAAACGTCTGGGTGTCGGTAGCGCTTGCCGCCGCAGATGAAGTCGCCTCAACGGGTGAACCGGGGCCTGGGATACGAGAAAGAATTTTTCACCATTCGGGAAATAATGTCCCGACATTCAATTCCCTGGGACGCTGAGAGCTCTCGAGTGCGTGTACTCCTGATCAATACCAACAGAAAGGGCGACCTACTCGCAGCCCCTCCCCTCGGTCTCTGTTATGTTGCCGAGGCCGCTCAGGGTGCGGGTCACGACGTGAGGCTTCTGGATCTGTGCTTTGCCCACGACTGGCTCGACCGAAAACTGGAATCGGCCATCCGCAGTTTTGATCCCGGAGTTGTGGGATTGTCGGTCCGCAACGTCGATAACGTCAACATGCTCCACCCGGTGTCGTACCTGCCGGAAATCCTCCGCGTCGCCCGGCATATCAGGAAGCTGACTAGCGCTCCCATCGTGGTGGGCGGCTCCGGAGCGAGCCTCATGCCGGAGCACGTCTTGCGGTACCTGGCATCGGATTTCATCATCGTCTCCGATGGTGAGGAAAGCTTCGTTCAACTCCTGAGGAGTCTGGAAACCGGCGCCGCGCCGACGGACATCCCCGGCGTCGGGCTGCTGCTCGACGGAAGGTTTCACCTGACGCTGCCGCGGCTGGACGATTTCGCTGTACGCCCCGCGGATCTGGGGAAGTGGATCGACATGGGCCCATACCTGAGAATCGGCAGCAGCTACAACATTCAGACCAAGCGAGGGTGTAGACAGCACTGCATCTATTGCACGTACAATCAGTCCCTGGAAGGAAACCGGATCCGGCTCCGATCTCCGGTGGACGTCGTGGATGAAATCGAACAGGTGCTCTTCAAATACCGACCTACCACATTTGAGTTCGTTGATTCCGTGTTCAATGAGCCTCTGGAGCACTCCGTCCAAATCCTGGAAGAAATCGTACGCAGGCCATGGAAGGCGGATTTCACCGCGATGGGGATGCACCCGAGGGGGCTGGACAAGCGCTATTTGGACCTCATGTGGACGGCGGGCTTCCGGTCGTTTATGATCACGCCCGAGTCCGCGTCCGAGACCATGTTGCGTAATTATCGGAAGGGGTTCAGGCGAGATGAAGTGATTCGGGCCGCTGAAGCCATCAATGAGACCGCCTTCGCAGCATGGTGGTTCTTCATGATTGGGGGGCCGGGAGAAACGAACGACACCTTGGCCGAATCACTGGAGTTCGCGCTGAAGTATCTGCAGAAAGGCGGCCGGCCGGTATCCCACGTTGCTCACTTTTTCCTGGGCGTCAGGATCTACCCGGATACGAGCCTGTGGGACATTGCGGTCCGAGAAGGGTTCGTCGGGGAGAAGGTGGACCCCTTGAAGCAGCTCTGGTATGTTTCCGAGGATCTGGACCTCGATCGTGCCGTGGACCAAATGACCGAGGCCGCAACGTTGTGTCCCGAAGTCTACCTGGGATTCGACGAGAGGGTCCTGATGTTTTCCCGACCGGCTGCGGTCTTTTTCAAGCTCTTCGGATTCCCGCGGCCGTACTGGCGATATTTCGCGCCAGTGAACAAATTCGGCTTGAAGACCGGAATTCGTTTCATGTTTCAACCGCGGGACATAACCGGAATGATCAAAACGGCATTGAGGCGCCAAGGGTACCAGGGCAGGCTGATCCGAGGGACCGCATCCTAACCGGCACTCCGGTTTCCGGAAATTTGAGAAATATCTTGCCTTTTGCCATCTCGGTTGCTATAAATGACAGGTCACAGTTTTGTTGTTTTGTTTTGTTCGGGAGGGTATTATGACTCTGACAAAAGCTGACATCGCCAAGAAGATTGCAGACGACTGCGGTTTTATGAAAGGTGAAGCGACGGAAATCATCGAAAAACTCTTGGATATCATCAAAGAGAGACTCATCGCCGGGGAAGACGTGATGATCTCGGGCTTCGGCAAATGGACGGTCAAATCCAAGCATTCCAGACGAGGCCGCAACCCGCAGACGGGAGAGGAATTGATATTGGATGCTCGCCGGGTTGTGACCTGGAAGTATTCGCCCGTTCTGAAGAAAGCCGTCAACACGTCTTCGTCTTGACAACCCACCTTATTCCACAATCCTGATGCGTCGCAAGCCACGGACAGAATCGCGGTAGGCCGCCCGGTCGGTCTTTGGCCGGAAATGCAGTGACCTTTCCCCGGAATGAGGAACCAAGGGAAACCTCAATCCGGGACCGGGAACTCATGAACGCATCGAGCGAAGGCCGGTTTCGACTTCTCGGTGGCAGACCGCAGGCCGGCCCTAACCCCCGGGGGTAGATGCACGAAATGGTCGATCGACCCGAACAGCCGCGAGGGACGGTTCCTCTGAACTCCTTTCTCGCCGACTTCCGATCGCCTGTGACGGACCAGGAGCTGCGCGAGAATTACGGTTTGTCGGCCCGCGCCTTTGTGAGTCTCATCAAGGCCCTCCTCGGACGGAACCTCATCACCCCGGAAGACTTGGCATGGCGCAGAGAAATGGCCGTGGAGAGGGATCTTGCCAAAGAGTCTCAGTTCCTTTCCGGCCTCTTCATGTGCCCCAATTGCAGCCATCCTTCTCCGGTACCCTTCGAGGTGTGTCCCGCGTGCGGCGCAAAAGTGTCCGATTTCAACCAGACGCAGGATTCGATTGATCTCGTCTCCCCCAGTGGCGGCCATGCGTACGTGGGCGACTCTCAATGTGTGGACCCGCCCAGCAAGACTGAGGTTCCCCCGGTCTCACGACGGGCCGGGCGCCTCGATCCGGTCAGAAACACCCAAGGAGTCGCTCCGCACGAGGAACCGGTCCCCGGCGACGAGCCCTCGGAAGAGCGTGCCGGCGAAGAGAAACGCTTGAAGAAGGAGCCCTCCGCATTGGAGTCAGTCCGCTCGCTTCTTTCCCGCCTCAAGAAGAAATGAGGTATGGGAGAAGCCGAGCCAGATTCCCTTCCCCTCAGGTCGAGTGAGAACGAGGAGCCCTCGAGCGTCGGTCGCTGCGAGCCATTGCAGGAGCGACGGTCCGCCGGGTATGGGGAAGTCCTGAGAATAGCCCTTCCGCTGGTTCTGTCGACAGCCTCGCACACGCTCACCCTCTTCGTCGATCGAATGTTCCTTTCCTGGCACAGTCAGGACGCGGTTGCTGCTGCAACGCCGGGAGGGATCACCTATTTCACCGTCTGTTGCTTCTTCCTGGGAACCGCTCAGTACACCAACACGATTGTGGCCCAGCATCACGGGGCGGGGGACAGGCCGGCCTGCGCACGGGCAGTGTGGCAGGGGGTCTTTTTCTCGCTGGCGTCGGTTCCGGTGATGCTCGCGTTGATCCCGCTCGGAACAGCGATTCTCCGGGCCGGCGGCCACGGGCACAACGTGACCGAGCTTGAGGTGGACTATTTCTCCATCCTCATGCTCGGCGGCGCGATGTTGCCGCTGAATGGGGCCCTCTCCTCGTTCTTTTCGGGACGGGGGAAAACAAGAGTCGTGCTGTGGGGAGACCTGGCGGGGAACGTGGCAAACGCGATTCTCGCGTACGTGTTGATTTTCGGCGCGTTCGGATTTCCGGAGATGGGGATTCGAGGCGCGGGACTGGCCACCGCGGTCACGGGGGTGATCGCTCCGATCTATTGGACATACCTGTTTCTGTCTTCCCGTTTTCGCAAGGCTTACCGGCCGCTCGGGGAATTCCGATGGGACAGCCGGCTCTTTGCGATGCTTCTGCGGTACGGCGCGCCCGCGGGCGTGCAATTCTTTCTTGATATCGCCTCGTTCACGGTGTTCGTGCTCCTCGTGGGGAGGCTCGGTGAGGCGAGTCTGGCTGCGGCCAACATTGTTCTGAGCATCGAGATGCTCTCCTTTCTTCCCATGGTCGGCATGTCAACGGCCACAGCCACGCTGGTCGGGGAGTATATGGGGAAATCGGACGCCTCGACCGCGGAGACCCGCGTGTACACCGCGCTCAAGCTCGCTCTTCTGTACACGGGGTTCCTGGCTGTGCTGTATCTCCTCTTTCCGGGCCCGTTCATCGAGCTCTTCAGAACTCGGGGCGAACACGCTGCGCCGTTCGACGAGGTGAAGCGGATCGGCGTGCACCTCTTGAGAGTGGTGGCCCTGTACACCGTGTTCGACACGGTGACCATCATATGCTCCGGTGGGCTCAAGGGATCGGGGGACACGCGCTTCACCATGTGGGCTCAGACGATCACCGCGTGGGTTGTTTTTGTGCCGCCGGTCTACGTGATGGTGGAGTATCTCCATCTCACGGTTTACGCCGCGTGGGCGTGGTGCCTGGTCTACACGCTCACCACGAGCACGGTGTTCTGGCTCCGGTTCCGGTCAGGGAGGTGGAAGAAGATAAGGATGGTGGGGGGAGGTTAGAGGGCCGTTTCGTGGGTTCGAGAAAGGGCTATTTTGAGTCGTTCTTTAATCCCAGAAATCGTCCGGATCTATCCGGAAACGCCGAAGGACGGCGCCAATCACCTGAATGGCGTATTCGGTTTTCTTCCCATGATCGGTGATCGGGAATGTTTCCCCTTTTTTTGACCCGGGAGCATCAGGTTGGAGCAGTATTATTTCTGAGCCTTTCCCCCTTTTCTTCAGAATCTCAATATCAAAGCGTTTGAGGCGCCTGATTAGCTCATCTCTCTTGAGTGGCTTCTTAGACGGCATGGCACAACGTCTGAGATCGACACGTGCTTGCAGTAAAGGAAAACGGAAGCATATCTTTCAGCGACGCCCCTCTTGGTGGGCCTTTGATCAGGCGCCCCTTGGGAGAGGGACTTTTCTCGCAATCGTGATATTCGTTCCAGATCTCCTCCGGGGCCCTTCGGAAAAGACGATCCATGTTGTCGTTCGCGATGCAATAGCGGACCTGCTCCACGGTCACACCCACAAGATCCTGTATCGCTTCCTCCTCAGTCTTGGCAGCCGCTACAAGGTCAAGCTCCAGACAATATGCAACAAATAAATCGTCTTCTTTTCTTACCAGAAACCGGAAACGGAATTTCCATATGTCTTTCGTTCGGTGTGCCGGTCGAGTCGAACCTTCCCGAATTCTGGCCATGATTCACCTCCAGTCTCTAAACACCGGATATCCCATATCCAACCAAATCGCAAACAGGAATGCCATAATAGTGACGAACCCACGCCCATTCCTTGAGAATGTGATTCCCAATGGCTGGTCTCCCGGACGGATTGTGCGACGCTTTGCCGCCTATCTTACCGGGGGGGCAATTTCGCTGTCAAGCCCTGTGATGAAAGGGTCGTACCACCTTTCGGCCCTGATCCTTTGCGCATTCTTTTGACAGTAGAGGAAGAACAAAGTTCGACGAGACTTGACGCATTGAGTAATATTTTCACTCGACTTTGAGCTGAGTGCGTTGTCTACTGCCAAAAGTGACATATCAACACGTGCAGTGAGGGTATTCCCGACTGAGCTAGGTGACAATTCCAAAAAAACTGCGGTTAACGCCCCTATCATGATTTGTCAAATTAGGACACTATCGAGCCGCCCTGATCGCGGATCAAAAAAATAGAAAAACCTCGTTGTTCTTGAGAGATCAAGAAGATAGAATCCCTTTGTCACAAGTAATCTATCACCAACGAGGTGAAGCAATTATGGC
>Ga0172371_10005953_pt1 | contig 17932 bp, 17 predicted proteins | sample Lak12m_FD_114543 | JGI IMG/M metagenome (GOLD analysis project Ga0172371, IMG submission 114543) | Freshwater microbial communities from Kabuno Bay, South-Kivu, Congo - kab_022012_12m | ecosystem: Environmental > Aquatic > Freshwater > Lake | place: Democratic Republic of the Congo: South-Kivu...
ATCCGAACATCGCGGCCGATGATCGCGCGGTTGCGGTCGAAAATTCGTTCTTTCCCCTGGGTAAAATATTTCACCTTGTCGTTCTTATCGACAAAGGTCAGGTCAACCGGAAGGGTGTTGAGGATGGCCAGTAATTCGTTCACGGCAAAGGAGCCGCTGGGCAGTTTTACGGCATCCCCTTCGGCCTGACTGGTATGGACGGGGGCAATGCCTTCGGGCCTCCATTCCACATCGGGATCGTACAGGCAATACCCAATCTCGTTGGTTTGCCGGTAAATTTCGTACCATTCGGTTTCGGTAAGTTTGTCAAGGGCCATCGGAAAAAGAATCTCTTCCTCTTTCATGATCATGTCGGAAATGGCTTTTGCGGCAGGGGCCAGGTTCAGTTCGATCTTCAGTTTCATCTGGCCTGCATCCGCTTCAGGCAGGTCGAGCGACCAAAGTGCTTGTTTCAGTAAGTCGCGGGCTTCGTCGTGTTTGCCCCACATAACAGTGGGCGGACCGGTAATGCCGTGCTTTTCAAGAAAGGGGAAGAGCAGGTTTTCTTTCTTCCGGTAATGTTTATCAACATCCATCAGACTGTTGAACAAAGCCTTTGCACGGTTTGCGGAAGCTTCCGGTCCGATAGCTTCGTACAACGGGCCGATACCATCAAACAATTCCCGCAAATTTTTTACCACCTTTTCAAGTTCGCGGTTTTCCCTCTTGAAAGTATCCACCGGATGTCCCGGTGGCACAATTTTCATTCCCGAAAGATCGATATGGCCCTCCAGGGCTTCAGTGTGCATGTCGCACAGCCGAAGAACCTCGGTTTGTGGCAATCCCTCGTTGATCAGCTCCTGTTCGACTTCCACGACTTCGTTGTAGGGAACCTTCGAAAGCATCTTCACCAGTTGCTTCCGTATCTCCTCCGGGGCGATTCCCTCGTGCAGCTGCAGGATCATTTGTTTCAGCAGCGCTTTGCGTTCTCCGGAGTTGTTGATTGATTCTGACATAGCGTTGGTTTTTCCCCCGCCCGTAGGGGGAACCTGACAGGTTCCCCCTACGATTCGGGATCATCCTTTTATCATGGTTAATATCATTTTAAATTGTTCTGTTGCGTTTACTGCATGGGGAATACCGGCAGGCATGACGATCGTCTCGCCAGTTTCAAGATGAAACGGCTGATCGGAAATCACGACTTCCGCCTCTCCTTCAATGACCTGCACCATCGCGTCGTATGGCGCAGAATGGGTGCTCAGCCGTTGTCCCTTGTCAAAAGCAAACAGGGTTACCGTGCCAACCGGCCGGTCGATTACCCGCTTGCTTACAATGCCTTCCCGTGAGTACTCCACCCTCTCCCGAAAGCGAAATACCGTTGAATGGTCAAACAAACTCTTTTCCATAATGATGTTACGTTGATTTATTTATGTTTCTGATTACTATTGATGCGCAATACGGGATACAGAGCCCACACCCGTTGCACAAATTCTCTTCCATATGATTAATGGTCCTTTTCATACCGGTTCGGAACAGGTTTGCAAGTGTTGAGCTTTTGTTCCTCCCGGTATAACTGCATCTAACAGAAAAATGCTTTGCATTTTTTGTAAGATGCAGTATATCATCTATTAACGCATTTCAGTATTTATTTGCTTATTTATAGGTAAAAAAATTATTCCATGTATTTATCCAGCGTTTGTCCGGATAGGTATTGTTTAAGCCCGGTGGTCATTTCGTTTACAATGTTACCAAAGATGCATTGATCGAAATTGCAAACTGCATAATTGAGCGGACAATCGGATTCCTCTAAGAGGCCTTCTATCATTTCGTAAATATCGAGCATCGATATTGTTTTGGGATCCCGTTTGAGGGAAAAGCCTCCCGCCGGGCCCCGAACCGATTTCAGCAGGTCTTTTTTAACCAGTTGCTGCATCACCTTGGCAATGTGGTTCTTTGACAATCCGGTGAATTCGGCAATCTGATTGACATTTATCCCCTCCGGGGAACGGGCAACCAGCACCATGCTGTGAATGGCTATGGAAGTAGCCTCGGAGAGGGTAAAAATTTTAGACATTCTATTTTGGTATTTGAATACGCAAATATCGAAATAAAAACCATCGCTCAGACAAAAAAGTAAAAATTTTTTCAGGAAAGCCACTTTCCAATGAAGAACCCCGCAAGGCTTACAATCGTTGTCAAGACCATCCCCCAGATCAAATCGATGATGGTGATGAGTATTGGCCAGTTTTTAACCGTGGCAAGATTTGTCAGGTCATACGTGGCATAGGTGATCAGCCCGAACAATGCCGCTTTGATCAGGGTCATCGTAAGATCGTTGTCGCGGATCCCCGGAATGACCAAAAAAACAAGAACTCCAAGAATGAAAAGAAAATAAAATATCAATGCAGCATACCAGTTTACTTCCGGTGCCATCAGAAACCCAAGGTGCTTCTTATAAAAAGTACGGGCAACCAGCCCCAGCCAAATCATGTCAACGGCGAAAAATACCAGAAGGGTTGAAAAATAAAGTTTTACATATACCATAATGCATTCTTTTTGATTGGTCCAGACCTGAAAAAGGGGAAATTTCTGCCAGACAAAAATACCAATAGTTTTAATACCGGCCGGTTAAATTCCCAAACGTCCCCTTTTTCTTTCCTTTTTTGTACCTTCGCATCATAAGCCCTCCATGATTAACCGCGACACCATCGAAACCATCCTTACTACCGCCCGCATCGAAGAGGTTGTCGGCGACTTTGTTTCTTTGCGGCGAAGAGGCGTTAATTTATTGGGACTATGCCCTTTTCACAACGAAAAAACCCCATCTTTCACCGTCTCCCCGGCCAAAGGGATTTATAAATGTTTTGGTTGTGGCAAAGCAGGAAATGCCGTGAATTTTATTATGGAACACGAGCATTTCTCTTACCCCGAAGCATTAAAATACCTTGCGAAAAAATACAATATCGAAATTGAAGAAAAAGAACAAACCCCCGAACAAATACGGGAACTTAACGAAAAAGAGAGCCTCTTTAATGTAAACCTGTTTGCCCGGCAATATTTTACGGATAGCTTGCTCGAAACCGATGAGGGAAAGTCAATCGGACTCTCCTATTTTAAAGAACGAGGAATACGCGAAGATTTAATACGCAAGTTTCAGCTTGGGTACAACCCCAAAAAAAGGGATGCCTTTTCAGACCATGCAATTAAAAACGGTTATAAAAAAGAATATCTCCTTAAAACGGGTCTCTCCGTTGAATCCGAAAACCGGCTCTTCGACCGTTTTCACGAACGGGTAATTTTTCCAATTCATAGCGCTTCGGGACGAATTCTTGGATTTGGCGGACGTATTTTAACCGGTGAAAAAAACCGCCCAAAATATGTCAATTCCCCCGAATCAGAAATATATTCCAAAAGCAAAACCCTCTATGGGATCTTTTTTGCCAAAAATGCCATTATCTCAAAAAACAACTGTTTCCTGGTTGAAGGATATACCGACGTAATCGCCCTCCACCAGGCTGGAATCGAAAATGTGGTCGCCTCTTCTGGCACTTCTTTGACCTTTGACCAAATCCGAAGCATCCAACGCTTTACCTCCAATATTACCATCCTCTACGATGGCGATCCGGCTGGGATCAAAGCTTCTTTCCGCGGCATCGATATGATCGTTGAACAGGGAATGAACGTAAAAATTGTTCTTTTTCCCGAAAATGAAGACCCCGACTCGTTCGCCCGAAAACATCATCCATCGGAAGTTGAATTGTTTATATCAACCAATACCAACAATTTTATACTATTTAAAACAAAATTGCTCTTAGATGAAACACGCAACGATCCCATTAAAAAAGCTGCCCTGATTAAAGATATTGTCGCTACCATCGCCCTGATCCCCGACGGAATTACCCGCTCACTTTATATCAGGGAATGTTCCTCCTTGATGTCAATCTCGGAACAGGTACTGATGAACGAATTAAACAATCAACTTCGATCCCGCTTTCAGAAAAATATTTCCATATCCGGACAAAATGACCAAACCCAAGATGTTGCCCCTGCACCGGCCGACCCCCAGCCCCCATTTGAAACCAATTTGGCCGAATTTCAGGAAAAAGAGATCATCCGTATCCTTTTACTCTATGGAAAACAATCCATCCATATTAAAAAATCGCCCGACGATACAGCTGAATTTGCCGTTATGATCGCCGATTTTATTGTCCATGAAATCCTTTCCGATGAACTGGACTTTGAAAACACCCTGTACCACCGTATTTTTCAGGAATATATCAACGGCAGCGAAAACGATTCGATCCCCGACAGTTCCTGGTTCCTTTCCCACCCCGAGTTCGGATTGTCGCAAAGCATTTCCAACCTTCTGATTTCACCCTATGAACTGAGCGAAAACTGGCTCAAAAACAACATCCAGGTCGAAACAGAAGAATCCAGGCTTAAAATGCATATCGAACATTCCATCTTGGCTTTTAAATCCAAAAAAATTGAGAAAATGATCACCGAAATGCAATCGAAACTTTCACAGGCCACTACTTCCGATGAACAAAATGAACTGATGACCGCCCTTCGTGAATTAAAAAAACAAAGCGCCAGGATCAATAACCAGGGATTGGGGAGAATCGTTACACACTAAAATTTATTTCTTTCCCCCAATCAGGATTATTTCACGATAATGGGAATTGTTCCAATGGTCCATTAAAATTTTGAAATCCGGATAGTCCTGAACGGATATTACCTGCTTTGAAAATTTAATTTTTCGCTCTATTTCCAATTTTCCATTTTCACGGTAAACTTCCCATAAAAAGGAACCTGCTTTATTGGCAATGGCTACCTTTTTTTCCGGGGTAAACAGATCATACCCCGTAGGCAGTGTAAAACTTAACCTGTAGGTTTCTTCTCCCTGTGAGGGAATTTCAAACGGGGTTTCCCTTCGCGATGATACGGTCGTTATTCCCCAGCCATCGATCCCGGTAAGAACCGATGGTAACGAGAAATAATAAAAATTGCTGTCTTTCCGGAAAGGATGGTCGCTTTGGACAATAAAGGTTTGTGCCCCCGATATCAATGTAAGGTCACTCTCTTTTACATCGGTAACATCTTTGCCCCGGATACTTCCTGAAATAGAATTTTTCATTTTGTTTTTGTCCCGGGTTAAAGCTAAAAACGGATAGAATGTTCCTTGTAAAGAAATTGAAATTTCCCCGGTAAGTTTTGGATCCGACGATACAATAAAAGCGCCGGCAAAAGCAAGGGTACCTTCCGGCTTTTCCGATTGGACAAACGAAACTTTCCCATCGGGGTTAAATACCATAAAAGTCCTGCCCGGCATACTTTGCATGAGATTGACCGGATTGAGATTTGTAACCGATACAACCGGGTCGCCCAGCTCTTTGCAGTTGACTTTTACGGCAAATTCTTCAATATCAGACAGTGTCCCCAATTTTTCGGAAAAACAGGCAGTCCGTATGATTCCAACCGGCATGGCTTCTATCCCTGTTTGCCGGATCAATGCCGTTAACAATACCGCTTTTTCCAAAGGGGTCCCGCCGTTGCTGTTCCAGATTTCCTGGACAGTGCGACAACGATAGGAAGCAAACTTCAGGGGAATCGGATACAAACGAAAATCGTTCACAACTTTTTGCTGTAATTTTAAAACCAGTTCTGTTTTTTTGCTGGTTGTCCTGGCCAACGTATCCATTTCCGACCGTATCGTCTCCGATAACCGATATTGAAAAGCCGGTTGCCCCATGAGAAAGGCACCCGCCTGCTGACGGTTATCGAAAGTGCTGAAAATCAAATGGGGATATGATTCAAATCCCCCGGGCTGGCGCTCTTCCGAAGATATCGCGGGAATGTTTTTGATTTTCCAGGCATATATCTGAAATAACCCGGCCTCCGACTTTTCCGGTAAGATAGAATGATGAAAAGTATGATAAGCAAGCGTTTGTCCTTTAGGAACCCGGACAACGATTTGAAGCGTGTCAACCGGTTCATTTTCAGCCAGAAGTTCGTTGCCCATGAGCGCGGGAAAAGCGCCTTTTTCAGTCCGGATATTGTAATCCAGATAAATAACTGCGTTCCGCTCCAATCCGGTATGGGTAACAACCATCTCCCTTAGGTGATTGTAGGCGGGGGCATTTGCGGCAAAACCAGGCAATACTTCATTGAACGCATTGGCCGGAACCATAATTTTTTTTCCGTCTGCCATGATTGTATATGCTTCATTTATCTTCAGTTGCTGAAAATCGGGATTGTAAACAATAAAAGTTTCTCCGTACAAATTGTGAAATGCCCGATATGTCAGAAGTTTTTGTTTTTTGATCAACCGAAAATCCATGCTTCCGTCTGGGTTTAATGTATATTCTTTGGTAAGATTAAAATATACCGCATTGTGGTCGGACTCCTGTGCACTTACGGATAACGCAAGGGTAAAAAGAAGGCCGGAAAATAATAAAAGGATGATATTTTTTTTCATGGTTTTATAGTTCAATAATGACAGGTTGTTCTGAAATGGTTTGTTGTGCTTCAATAACAGCTTTGAATTCTGGCCAGTCTTTGGCCTCATAAATCCGTTTCCCGAGGATGGCTTTTTCTGAAAAAACCAATTTGTTTCCTGTTAACCGGTATTCCCCCCTGAACGATGCTGCGGATCCTGGACTTACGATAGGCCCTGGCATGCGAACCATTTTTTTAAATGCAGGAATTGTCATGGTTTCCTCAACTTCAACGGCTCTTGAACAGCGGTCGCGAAAAGGAAACTTCCTTTCTTTAATTCCAGTATCAAAAAACAGGTGTCCCTGAAAATTTTTAAAAATACCGGCAGCCGATAGCGGCGTAAACATCATGGTACTTCCTGAAACAAGGGCAAAGTCGGAAATCGTATAATCGATGGTGATCCGGATGTTTGTTTTTAAATATTCATAAGGATCGGGATATTCTATTTTGATTACCCTGGCATTTGGCCAAACCCGCAACAGTTCCCGCTCCACATTTTGATACCAGGAGGACCTGCTGCTATATTTAAACAACCCACGGACAGCGGCATCCGATTGACCTTCCGCCGCTATGGTAATCTGGCCCGAAAGGGTCCCGTCACCGGTTAGGGTCGAATTCCCAAAAATTTTTATATAATGGTTTTCCGGATCCGAAACCGGGGTTGTGGCCAGATCGGCGCCTTCGGGCAAACCCATCAGATACTGCTGTTGTTGTTCAGCGCTCGACCACAATTCACGCACAAACGGTACCCAGGTCGGGTCAAGCAAATGATATTTCCCATCGTTTAACTTAACCACAGTGACACAATGATTAAACTGGTCGGCCGGGATATAATCAATCCGCGACCCCGCCATTGTCATGGCTGGATATGATTTAAAACCAGCAGCCCTGAGCATGGTGATTAACATTCCAGCTTTGTCTTTACAAACCCCACAACGGTCGGTGAACGTCATCGCCCCACGATGTAATGTAAATCCCTCGCCTTCCCCCATGGATATTCCCGAATAACGAATTTCATCTGCACACCAATGGGTCAATCTGGAAACTGAATCCATTTCATCCTTTGCCCCCCGTAAAATGGTATCGACCATGGCCCGGATCTCCGGGTTCGATTCAAAACTTCCATAATCTTCATTTACTTTAAAGAACCAGGTCGATTTTGAATACCAATCCGGACTGGTGGACAACAATAATTTTGGCGCTATATCCGACAAAGCCACCATCCGGGATTCGCCCTGTACCGGAAGGATATCACTTTTTGAAAAAGTATAAACAACTTTTGCTCCTTTGAGGAAACAGGAGGAAGCGGCCTCTCCATTGTAAAATTCATATTGCAACAACTTTTCTTTGGGTACCATCACCTGATATACCTTGGATTTTATTGGATTGGGGCCAAAAAAATCCACAATGTCGTAAAAGTGGCCCCGCATAGGAGGAATGTATTTGTCGTCATCCTGCCCTCCCAACAAAGCATAGGTAAATCCTTTTCTGAAAACAACCACCTCAACGGCATCACCTGGTTCAAGACGCCCGACCGCTATCATTTTTTCCCTTGCGCCCCAATAAATGGCGCGCGCCGGCGCTGGATAATCCAACGTTTCTGCCATATCCAGGATGACCGTCTCCCCGTTTTTTTTATGTATCCATATTTTTTGGAATTCAACATATGCCGATTGGGGGTCATACCCCGATTTAAAAACGCTTAACTCAATCGCCCCTTTCGCAGTAAGCGCTTTCGACAAAGTATGGGAATAAACATAGGTGAGCCCCGATTCCTGCATGTCAACCCGGGCACTGTCAAAAAGCACCACTACATTGTCGTTGGGATAACCCGATGAATGTTGTTCTTTTTTCAACAAATCCTTTACCGGGTCCTGGGCATTACAAGTTACCATAATGCCAATGAACAGAAAAGATTGTACGATCCGTTTAACCATATTGCTTTCGATATTTGGAATTATTTTATATTATTATTTTGATAACCAATACTTTTCATAAACGTTTGATGTATGGCGGAGCGGCCCTTGAAATCGACCGTTTTTAAATGTACCTCCATCCGTGTTGTGTCCCAACCGTTGGGGTTGATCTGTAACGAAAATTGTACTTTTCCCCCATTTGCCAAATCAGAACATCCGGACCGCCATTTGTTCTGATCCTCCGGAGAAAACAACTGAAGAATATCGGAAAGGGTAAAAGTTAAAAATTCCTGAAGTGAATACCCAAAAAAATCAGCCGTGCTTTGATTGGCAAAAACAAATTTCTCATCCTGCATGATGGCCAGCCCATTGGGGGTATTGTCAACAATGGTCTGGTACATGGATATCAATTCCAGGTTTTCCTGTGACCTCTTTTCCAATAAAGCCTCCAGGTCTTTCTGATATAACCTGTTTTCAATCTCCAGGTTGCGCTGATAAGCCGCAATTTCAATGGTCATCTTTGTTTGCTCCAAATCAATCGGTTTTAACAGATAACCAAACGGTTTTATTTTGAACGAACGGTCATAAACCTCTTTTGAACTTTGTCCGGTTAAAAAAATAATCGCACAATTGAACCTTTCGATGATCATTTTTGCAATTTCAATCCCATCTTTTGAACCCCGCAAATGGATGTCCATTAAAACAATCTCCGGTTCTTTTCCCATTGAGGCAAGCTCGGTTATCTCCTCAATACAGATGTTGCCCTGTGCCGAAGAACCCAAAATTTCATATCCGGCACGTTGCAATTGTGATTTTAAACTGGCCGATATGAGCAGTTCGTCTTCAACAATATAAATACTTATTGGCTGCATTCTTTATCTTATTTCATGGTTTTGTACCAATCATTTTTAACATGTTGATTTCCTGTTCTTCCAAAAAACGCCAATGTCCACGGGGCAAATTCTTTTTCGTCAGGCCTGCATAATAAACACGGTCGAGTTTGGAAACATGGTAATCAAAATTTTCAAAAATCTTTCTGACAATCCTGTTCTGTCCCGAGTGCAGTTCTACCCCCAATTGTTTTTTATCCTTTCCATCTCCGATATATTCAATACCATCCACTTTAATAAAACCATCTTCCATGGAAAATCCTGCTTCAATTTTCATTAAATCGACCTTTGTTAGTGGTTTGTCCAATTCAACATGATATATTTTCCTGATCCCAAAACGAGGATGGGTCAATTTCCTGGCAATATTTCCATCGTTGGTAAACATCAATAAACCAGTAGTATTCCGGTCAAGGCGCCCAACCGGATATACCCGTTCTTTACAGGCTCCGGCAATGAGGGCCATGACGGTTTTTCTCTTTTCCGGATCATCGACGGTTGTAATAAACCCTTTGGGCTTATTTAACAAAATGTACCTGGGGACTTCCCTGCTAATGGTTTGGTCGCCATATTGTACCTTATCGTCCGGCCCGACTTTTGTCCCAAGTATCGTAACGGTTTTCCCGTTTACCGAAACTGCTCCCGCTTCGATCAGTATGTCGGCATCGCGCCGGGAACAAATTCCTGCATTGGATATATACTTGTTCAGCCTGATTTGACCTGTTTCTTCTTTTTGTTCCCGGCGCCTGATAATATTTGTCGGGGTTTTTGATTTTTCCGGTTTCATTTATTCCTCCTCTTTTTCAAAGGGCGGCTTAATCCTGATTCCATCATAACGGATCTCAATACCATCCCTATAGGTAATAACAATAAACAATGTCCCATCATAATTGTACTTGTACCAATCGCCTTCCTTCTTGCCCATCATATATCTTCCTTCATCCTTTTTATTACCATTTTCCCAATAATATATATGATTGCCATCGGGATTGTCTTCGACAAAATACCCTTTGAAAAAACACAAACTATCCCATTTTGCCCCATCATAATCAAGATAATAGTAATACCACATTCCGTTGCGCAACCCGTCCCGGTAAGTTCCTTTGATATACGTATCCCCGATCCTTTCAATCCAGGGGCCCTCCTCGTTTCCATTAAAGTATTCGCCCTCTTCAATGATCATCCCTGTTTCGTCATATACAACCAGCAAACCATCTTTGACACCGTTGTGGTATTCTTCCTCTTTGAACAATTGGCCTGAATCATAATACCATCTCCACATACCTTCGGGCCTCCCCTTCTGATTGTACCTCCCCGACTGTTCCAATTTCCCGTTTGAATGATAATATTTCCACTCCCCGGTTTTTTCCCCCTGGGCATAATTTCCGAAACTTTTGATACTTCCATCGGGATAATAATTTTTCCAGGGACCTTCTGCTTTTCCGTCTTCCTTGATAATCCCTTCACCGATCACTTTTCCGTTTTGAAAAACCTGCGATTTTTCAACCTTTCCGGTCGAATCGTACATTTGCTGAAGCCCTTCCTGTATTCCGTTTCGAAACATTGCACTTACTTTGATGTTCCCGTTTGGATAATAGCTTTTTCGAATCTCTGGTTTCTGAATTTCCTGTGCTTCTGTTTGCAATACACCATCTAAATATTTTGAAACTTTCAATAAATCGCCGTTTTCAGAATATTCTTTAAAATAGCCGTTTTTTTTGTCATTTTTATAAACACCTTCTGTTTGTATCCGCCCTCCCGCATAAAATAGATACCAACGGCCCTGCCTCAACCCGTTTTCATCCCGCCGGTTGATCCGCAACCTGTCGATAAGATAACCCCGCTTATACTCCGTCAGCGTAATAATGGTTCCGTCATCGGCGTATTCTTTTCCAAATCCTTGCTCCAAACCGTGAACAAAGGGTATTTCCTGTTTTATTTTTCCATCGGGATAATAATAACGGGCATAACCTTCTTTGACGTCGTTGACAAAGTTCTCATGGATTATTTCTTTATCCAGATAACTGACCTTCAATCCGTTTTTCTTGCCATGGGAATAATTAATTTCCAATACTAACTTTCCATCCGCATTGTAAAATTTCCAGAGGCTGTCCAATTCAAAATTTTTCCTGTTGCCCTCCGATTTTATTCTTCCGTTTTCATAGTAGGAGCGCCAGTAACCTTCGGGTTTTCCATCCTTTATGCCTCCTTCACTAGATATCGTCCCGTTGGTATGGTAATATCTCTGCTGCTTAACCTCAAAAAGAGTGTCCTGCCCAAAAATTGGAAAAGAGATTAATAATGAATATAATATATTGATAAATAAATATTTATAAAATAAATTCATGATGGTTTAAAGCAGGCTATTTTGAAAGTTCCAACATGCGCAAGATAGGTTTCTTTGCCTTTTCAATTAGTGTTGTTGATAATTTAATTTCAGGTTTTTCGTCTTTCAGGCACCGATACAGTTTTTCCATCGTGTTCAACTTCATGTATGGACAATCGTTGCATGAACAATATGTATCATTTGAAACAATGATGAATTCCTTTTCAGGAGAAAATTTTTTCATTTGATGCAATATTCCGGTCTCCGTTGCCACAATAAATTTTTTCTTGTCGCTTTTTACCGTGTATTGGAGCATACCGGTCGTTGAACCAATAAAATCGGCCAATTCGAGGACAACCTGCCTGCATTCGGGATGGGCAATAAAAACAGCATCCGGGTTTTCATTTTTCAACCTTACAATCTCTTCAACTTTAATAATATCATGAACTTCGCAGGTACCATCCCATAAAACCATGTCGCGCCCGGTCAGCCCGTTGATATATCCGCCTAAGTTTTTATCTGGTGCAAATACAATTTTTTCCTGTTTGGGCAACGATTCAACAATTTTTACTGCATTTCCCGAAGTACAGATAATATCCGATAAAGCTTTAATTTCGGCAGAACAATTGATATATGAAATCACCGTGTGGCCTGGATACATTTTCAAAAATTCGCGAAACGGGACCGGAAGGCAGGAATCTGCCAACGAACAACCAGCATTTAAATCGGGAACAATTACTTTTTTTGTTTGATTTATTATTTTTGCTGTTTCAGCCATGAAATGAACCCCGCAAAAAACAATAATGTCTGCCTGGGTTGTTGCCGCTTCCTGCGACAATCCCAAACTATCGCCAATAAAATCGGCTATTTCCTGTATTTCAGGCAATTGATAATAATGGGCTAAAATGACCGCATTCTTTTTCTTTTTTAATTGCAATATCTCTTCCTGAATCGTCCCTTTCATTTTTCTTTTTTTAAATAATAATAAAATATTTTATTTATTTATTGTTTTATATAATGGCTGTTCATTGTGTTAATTTCTTATAAGAACAACATTTTTATTTTCAAAATATTTCTTTTATTAACAAAATACCAACATAAAATTTTTTTTAATAATTTATTTTTCAATTAAATAACATTTTTATTAAAAATGGTTAATAACATGATTTGTTAAAAAATAGAAATGAAAACAGCTTTGATTTTATGTTGAAAGAAAATGAAAAAATGGCTTGAAAAATTCTGTTGTCCCAATTTTACAATCAGAATGGAAAAGAAAAATTATTTATCAATATTTTACAACAAAAATAAGCACTTGTAAACAAATAAAAGTTAAAAATTTAAAAAATTGATTCAGAGTGTAATAATCGATTATGTTTACATTTGCCCGAAAAAGAATCAACAATGGATGAAAAAGTGAAAAAAATTGTTATTGGTTCGGACCATGCCGGGTTTTTAATGAAAGAGGAAATTAAGGAATTTTTAAAAAAGTATAATTATCTTATAGAGGATTTTGGTACTTTTTCCGAAAACAGAGTCGATTATCCCGATATTGCCGTGCCCTTAGCGGAGGCGGTTCATTTGAAAAAATTTGAGTTTGGTATCCTTCTTTGTGGAAGCGGAAATGGTATGGCCATCACTGCCAATAAATTTGTAATGGCAAGGGCAGCCATTTGTTGGAGCGAAGAAATAACAAAATTGGCACGAATGCACAACGATGCAAATATCATGGCCCTTCCGGCCCGGTTTATAACCATAGATATGGCCATCCGGTTTACCGATCTGTTTTTGAACACAGGGTTTGAGGGAGGACGTCACCAAACCAGGGTCGATAAAATTTCTAAATTGATCAGCGTTTTATAATCGCAACAATGAATTGAAAATACAATGAATTATATTCATCAGCAATTTCTGGAAGAGGCAAAAATCAAATCTTTTGACCCGGAACATCGTAAAAGATTGGAATACAACATTGGACAATATAATAAACAGGTATTACGGGGAAAAGAACAATATCAAAACCTTGAGTTGGCAAAACGGCGTGCCGCCAACCTGAAACATAAGATCATTAATAATCTGGACAAATACCTGGTCGAATTTGAAAATAATTTCAGTAAGCATGGGGGAAAGGTATTGTGGGCGCAAAACGAAAAAGAAGCGCAACGTGAGATCATGCATATTGTAAAAAAATCAAAAGCACAGGTCATCGTCAAACAAAAAACCATGGTTTCGGAAGAACTCGAGTTGAACGAGCTTCTTGAAAAGAATAAAAGAGAGGTTTTCGAAACCGACCTTGGTGAATATATTGTGCAGATTTCTGGTGAAAAACCGTACCATATCCTCACTCCTGCCATGCACAAATCAAAAGAGGACGTTTCAAAACTCTTTCATGAAAAATTTAATCTGCCTTTGGACAGCAAACCGGAACAAATTACCCGGTTTGTGAGGGAAAAACTCAGAAATGAATTTGTTCGAGCCGATTTGTGCATTACGGGCGGAAATTTTTTAATTGCTGATGCAGGCGCTGTTTCGCTTACCGAGAACGAAGGAAATGGATTGTTGAGCATGGCATTTCCAAAAATCCATATCGTCATTGTCGGAATTGAAAAACTGATCCCTTCTTTGGAAGATCTCGATCTGTTATTGCCCTTGCTTTCACAACATGGAACGGGCCAGAATATTACGGTTTATAATAACATTGTATTTGGTCCACGAACCGAATTTGAACCCGACGGGCCCGATGAAATGTATGTAATTTTGCTTGACAACCGGCGAACCGAATTGTTAAAATATAAGGAACAACGCCGCGCACTCTCCTGTATTCGTTGTGGTGCCTGTCTCAATGGTTGTCCCATTTATAAAAGCATCGGAGGATATACTTACAATGCAACCTATTCGGGTCCGATTGGTTCGGTTATTTCTCCTCACTTTCTAGGATTTAAAGATTATAACCATCTTAGTTTTGCTTCCTCTTTATGTGGAAAGTGCACGGAAGTATGCCCCGTTAAAATCCCGCTTCATGAATTGCTCCTGCATAACCGGCATGAAGCAGTTTTGAAAAAGTATCCTTCCTTTTCCTGGCGTACCATTGTAAAAGTTTGGAAAATTGTCATGTTGCACCGATGGATGGTGGACAAACCAAAATCCGGGGTAAAAAATAAAATGATCCAACACTTTGGAAAAAAAATGTGGGGCCCCCGGCGAACACTTCCGAGGATAGCACAAAAAAGTTTTAAACAACAATGGAAAGAACGAAACCCCGATTGAATTTCCTTTTCCTGAATGACATTAAACCATCCCTTGATGTTGAGAAATACGTTTTCGGCTGAATATCACGTCTATGATAATCAGAACAAAAAGAGAAGCCCCAATCATTAAACCAAAAGAAACATACGTAGAGCTGAAAAAATTGTTCAGGCTTTTCCCCATAACTACCAGATGTTGGAAAATACCGGTAAACAAATGGTTTACCGATAATTTGTTCAGGACAGGAAAATCGGAGGTGATCAGGATAAGAACCAGGATAGCGGCGACCACCAGATAAGGAATGGTTGATTTTACCATGGAAAAATAGGTTCTTTGTGATGGTACGGGGGTGGGCGCCAACCTGATTTTTTCCATTACCTTGTCGATAAAGTCATCCGATGGTTCTTCGCTGAAGCTGTTTTTGACCAGCCTCCCGATGATATTATCCCTCCCTGTTTCATCCTTTTTCATGGCAGATTAAATATTTGTCAATCAATTAGTTCATTTCTTTCGCCAGCATTACGCAAAGCGCGTCGTGCAATTTTTTCCGGATGCGGTGCAACCGTACCTTGACATTAGACATCGAAAGTCCGGTAATGTTACTGATTTCTTCAATAGAATTTTCACCTTTGTAAAACAACGTAATCAATAGTCCTTCGTCGTCGGTTAATTGTTGCATGGCTTTTTCGACCATGGCTTTTTGTTCTTCGGGGCCTATTTCCTCAATTCCTGTTACGATCCCGTCTTCGGTATAATTGTGAACAACATGATCGTCGATCGGGATAAAATCAATTCTTTTTTTTCTTGTTCTTGAAATGGCCGCGTTATAGACAATCCGGTACAACCAGGTAGAAAATTTCGATTTTCTCTCAAACGTCTTTAAAGATTGGTATGCTTTTAAAAAACAATCTTGTGCAACCTCTTCTGCATCCTCTTTGTTGTTCAATATTTTCAGTGCAATGGAATAAACAAGCGTTTTATGTTTTCCGATCAACATGGAATACGCAGAAACATCCCCCGACAATACGCGGTCAATATAAAAACTATCGTCCTGGTATTTCATAAAAAAGAATAACCCTGCCGGCACAAAGATAAATTAAATTCAGGGAAACCGAATATAATATTTTTCCGATCTTTATGAAAATCAGAAAGAACCAGAAAGAACACCCCGGTTTGTAACCAATACTTTGACACTGCGTCAAAAGTAACGTAAACGGAAAAATTAATCATAAATAAACTGACAATGACTAATGAATTTTTAATCCCGATTGCGTTCTTTGCCATGGTTTACGGAATTGTTTACCTGTTTGTAAGAAAAAAAGAACGCCTGGCGCTGATCCATCAGAACACCGATGCCTCGATTTTCGAATCCCATAAAAACGAACCCTCTTCTTTAAAATGGGGACTGCTTCTTGTCGGAATTGGCGTGGGTATTCTCCTTGGCAAGGTATTGGCCGTATATACGACCCTGGAAGAAGAACCGGCTTTTTTTTCGATGATCTGTCTGTTTGGTGGGTTGGGCCTCATTGTTTACCATCTGTTGGTTAAAAAATACGAAAAACCGTAAACCCATCAGGGAACTTTTTTTAACAAAAATGATTTTTCAACCGAATAGACCGGGCCCGTGGATTGTAATTTGCTTGAAAAAAGAACAATCTCATGGATCATTTCCGGCAGGGAAACAATCTCTTTGAAAGTATCTATGGTTTGTTGGAAAAATTTTCTGTCACTGATTGTTTTGATTCTGCCTAACGTCAAATGGGGAACAAGGTTTTCACGCGAGATTTCAAACCCATGGTGACTCAAAATATTCTTGAACTCTTTCATTAGGGCCACCAGGTCATGGCGCGGTTCAATTCCCGTCCAGATGACCCTTGGGGAATATACGCTCCCAAACAATCCAAGCCCGGAAAGACGAAGCGTAAAGGGTTCCGTTTTTTCTGCCAGGGTTTCCATTACCGAATGGATGATTGCCATCCGCCGCTCTTCTGTCTCGCCAAAAAATTGAAGGGTAATGTGAATATTTTTTTCTTCAACCCATTTGATCTGCTCATGGCGCAACCGATTCCTTAATTCATGGTATTTTTTAAGGTATTCCGTATCGGGAAAAATTTTTATCGCTGCAAAAAGACGCTTCATTTCAAAAAAGTTGTTAATTTTGCACCCTCATGGGGGATTAGCTCAGTTGGCTAGAGCGTTAGACTGGCAGTCTAAAGGTCAGGGGTTCGACTCCCCTATTCTCCACAAAAGTCTGATGATTAAGTCATTGGGCTTTTTTTATTTTTTCTCTATCGATTAAACCGGGTTTGTTCAATGCCTATCCCTCCATTACAAAAGTAGCGTTTTTTGGGCATCGACAGTGGCAAACCAAGAATCAGAATTGTTTTGAAATTTTCCAGTTTAAAAAAATAATTAACTTTGTACTGTTAAACAATTAACAATATATATATGCAACCTACACATATTGAACATCTTGGCATTGCCGTAAAAAGCTTGGAGGAGAGTATTCCCTATTATGAAAATTTATTGGGGATTTCTTGTTATGCCATTGAAGAAGTTAAAGACCAGCGTGTTAAGACAGCCTTCTTCCAGATTGGCCAAACTAAAATTGAGTTACTTGAATCCACCGACCCGGAAGGCCCGATAGGAAAATTTTTAGAGAAAAAGGGCGAAGGCATCCATCACCTTGCCTTGGCGGTAAAAAATACGGATGAAGCTTTACAGGAAGCCGAAAATCAAGGGATTTCCTTAATTGATAAAGTACCCCGAAAGGGGGCTGAAAATATGAATATTGGGTTTTTGCACCCCAAATCCACCCATGGTGTCCTGATAGAATTTTGTAGTAAATAACACTTAATTTTTTCAATTGGTCGTTTTAATTTAAAATCAAACCTATGGCTCTTGAAAACAAAATTACCGAATTGCTGGAAAAACGGGAAAAGGCAAAGCAGGGAGGCGGAGAAGACCGTATAAAATCGCAACATAAAAAGGGAAAATATACAGCCCGCGAAAGGCTCGAAAAATTGCTGGACGAAGGGAGTTTTGAAGAATACGACATGTTTGTGACCCATCGTTGTACCAAT